>ERZ778019.916-NODE-916-length-47697-cov-12.554511_pt1 | contig 47697 bp, 59 predicted proteins | sample MGYA00375749_ERZ778019 | MGnify/ENA primary metagenome ERZ778019 (study PRJEB29350, sample SAMN05389821) | bioreactor metagenome | isolation source: Ammonium sulfate bioreactor | place: South Africa: University of Cape Town | collected 2014-03-17 ... | reverse complement strand
ATATTTTTCTTTCAAAATCTCCAAAGATTTTCTATAGAATATCAACGCTTGTCGATAGTTCTCTTGTTTTCGATGAATATTTGCAATTTCAATGATTTTTTATACCAACGAATAGCATATTTATATTTTCTTCTACCGGAATAAACTCGACCGATATGATAATAGCATAAACTTGTTTGATATGAATTATTTGAAAATTCTATTAATAAACATTGATAATATTTTCCTGCTTCATCGAATTTATTCATTTGATGTAATAATTTTCCAAAACTAAATAAATTCGTTTGTTCACCATGTTCAACTGGAATCGTCAATTGATAATCATTAGAACTTGCTAATGTTAAATCAATAAACCATACATTATCTTCACTCAAATGTATTTTTTCCAATCGAAAAACTGCTCCTAACATAATCAAAACTTCACATTCATTTTTAAAATCACTTTCCGATGAAATATCAGCAAATGGTTTCACGCCGACATGTTTCGGATCTGCATCTATTTGAAATAAAATCTTTTGTAAATCTTCATAGATTGAATTGACATCGCCGAGAAGAAACATATTGCATAATCTTTATCTTTACTTGTCGAAAAAAATGAATTTATCGAAGTATATTCTCCAATGGAATTTTTCAATTCATTTAATTCTTCAATTGAATTTAGTCTTTCAAGCTACTAGCGACTATATACGCATTCGTCGTGCGCTTGCACCTTTTCTTTCGATGAGATAATAAATAAATTTTCTTACGAATGAATGTAAAGAAAAAGGATCATGTATGTGAAACATGGATTCTATGGAGTGAAGAAAGCAAAGTGTGTCATTCGAAAATGACTGATTCAACAGAGAATAAAACTAAGCAAACAGCTGACGAAGGAGATTTGAACTATTGGCTTGGAAGATGGCAGGCAAATAAGATTGGCTTTCATCGAATTGAGATTGGCAGGTGAAAAACGATTTTATTTTCCAATAAAAACAAGAAACAAATTTTGTATTTAAAGACTATTTGAACTTCATTTGTTACCGAAATTAATTGCATCGAAACAACCGAAATATGTGTTGTTTTCTCTATGTGGAAAAACCATAGAAATGAAAGCAGTTTTAGATAATGGTCATCGAGTTATTGGTATCGAAGGTTCTCAAACTGCTATCGAAGCATTTTTTAATGAAAATCAAATTTCATATGAAATTGAAAAAGATGAAACAAATCAATATAAAATCTATAAAGTAGATTTCGGACATGTTTTCAAAATGAATGAACAAATAGATCATCATTGTATAGGGAACTGATCATGCAATTACAATTTATTGTGGAAATTTTCTTACTTTCAATCAGTAAGCTTTATCTACGAGTATAAATTCACGATTTAACATTTGTGTTTTAAAGAACTTTACCAACAATTGATTACATATGGGATCGTGGTGGTTTAGTAGCAATTAATCCATCAACTCGTGAACAGTAAAAGATTGAATTAAATTCTTTTTTTCTGACTTTTTACAATCATGTTTATATATGAATAGATATCGAGATACGTTAATTCGATTAATGACACCTAATCGTACTCGACTTTTTATCATTGCTATCAATTATACCGATCCTGAGTTCAATGGTTTGTATAAATCTCTTTTATCAATCGATCCTATTTATGATCTATTTTTCAGGTCCTCCTTATATTGTCAGCGATGCTGATATCAGTAATTTGTTCACTGAATCGAATTGTTCAACGGAACTAGTTGAAATACGCGATGAAACCGATGAATTCAATGGCCGTGCTGTTGCTCGACCCATTAAATATATCGAAGAACGTCTTCATTTGATTATCAAAAACTAAATATGATGCGAGAAAAAAATCGACCAATAGAAATGAAGCATTGAACCTCTCTTCTTTCGCATCTCATGATTAACCTCAATAAAAGAAGTCCATGATAAATTCATTCATTTTTCAACATAGATTCTGAATACTTGATTTTCATCGAACATAATCAATAAATTTTTTTGCCTTATCAATTTCTGTCGTGAAAGATTTGTTTGTAGCCAATCACCGCATGCCAAAAGTGCAACGATCGTTTACATATAATAATAGTTAGTGAGGCATATCTTATAGAAAAAAACATTTGTTTCATTCTTTTATTAACGATGTTTTCTTTCTTTTTTTTCGAGATTTCAAATGTTTGCTTCTCTTTCTCGATATCAAAAAAAGGTACCTTGCCAATAACCAATCCTCTATTTCATTATCCTCGTCAACTTTCATTGTTTATTTCTTGTTGTTGTTCCTCGACAATCGCTGATTTATTTTTCAGATCATCATGAAATTATTGGTACTTGTTGCGTTTCTCTTTGTTGTTTACGTTGCATCAACAGCTCGTGCAGCTGATGATAAAGTAAAATTGTTTTCTTTGGAACCATTGTTTTAATTGTTTGTTGTCGTAGCTTTATGTAACAAAAAAAGTTTATTTTGATATTGAAATCGGTGGTGAAAAAGCCGGCCGAGTTGTTATCGGTTTATTTGGTGATGTTGTACCCAAAACAGCCGAAAATTTCGCACAATTAGCTGCTGGTACCAAAGGTTTCGGATACAAAGGATCGAAATTCCATCGTGTTATCAAGAGTTTCATGATTCAAGGTGGTGATTTCACACGTGGTGATGGTACTGGAGGCAAAAGGTAGTTAAACGAGATAAAAATCGAATCAAATCAGGTTTTTCGTTTTCAGTGTCTATGGTGAACGATTTCCCGATGAAAACTTCAAATTGAAACACTATGGTGCTGGCTGGCTCTCAATGGCTAATGCAGGCAAAGACACAAACGGCAGTCAATTCTTCATCACGACTGTTAAAACCGAATGGCTCGATGGTCGTCATGTTGTCTTCGGCAAAGTCCTTGAAGGTAAATTTCATTTTCATTTCATCGATTGAATATTCTCAACAAAAAAAACACAAAGGTATGTCCGTTGTTCACAAAATTGAAAACACAAAAACCGGTCCAAATGATCGTCCAGCTGCTGATGTTGTTATTGCTGATAGTGGTATTCTTGATGTTCCAGAAAGAATCCTCGTCGAACGAAAACCAGTTGACGCTAAAATTTAAATGCCAAGCTTTTCAATTGTTATCAACATATTTGTTATTCTCTCGTAGTTTATTCGACACAAAACCAATGGGCAACTTTTTTTCTATGATTTTCTTCTTAATCTGTTTGTCGCGTGTCTCTACATGATCCTTCTTATTCATTTCTTTTTAAATACATATATCAAACAAACAAAAAATCCTCAATCGTTTTTTTTTCGTTCTGTTGTTTTTTCTTCTTCTTGTTTTATCCACTCACTTAATTCGAAGAATGACTCAGTCGAGATAGATGATGCAATGTAGGACGTGAGTATAAATGAGTAGACATAAGTTGAGTCTGTAATCAAAATGAGTTGTTTCAGAAAAACTATTCGGGTAAAATTTCGTGAATATAGAATTTTTAATAACAATTCTTTTTTTCTTTTTCTTATCTAGACTATAATACATAGATTATCTTGTCTATCATCCATGGATAATAATAACGAATCGACGAAACCTAAACGGAATCGTGCCAAGAAAAATCAACCAGCAAAATCTGTCAGTGAAAACGATAATGACAGTGTTTTCGAATATTCTCAACAGCAACAGGTTGATTTGTTGTTGTGCCGTATTCATCGCTTGTTTACCTATCGCATGCGCATATACATATACAGTAAAACATCTCTTTGTGAACACCCCTCGTTAGTGATCACCCCATTAATCTGAACGATTTTGAAAAGTCTCGTGAGTGTTCACAATAGAGAGGTTTTACTGTACTTCTTTTCTGCCTTCATAGTTTTTCATATTCGATTAGTAAAAAATGAAAATTCTTTTTCAGAATTTACCCGATTCGAATAAATCATCGGAAATCCCTGTGAAACCGTCGTCTCAATTAGAAACAGTAGCAATGTCGTCTGTACCTAAAAATTCGATGTCAACTGCATCGTCAGCCACTTCAACAACGAATGTTAACAAAAAACAATCAAAACAAGACAAATCTGAAACGAATTCGACGAACGATGTTTCAGAAATAAGTCGGTTTTGATTTGATTTGTTTGTTTTTTTTTTGAATTTAAACTAATTCTCTTTCTGCATTTAAAGACGAACGTCTAGCTAATACAAAAATTCAACAAAAACCCACTGGACCACCGCATAATATTCCACCTAAAGTTCAATTAAATAAAGCTGAACGTCGTGCACTTCAAGTAAAATTTGCTCGAAACAAATGATTTAACGTTCATTTTTTGTTGTTTAGGAATCACAACGTGCAGCAAAAGAGCAAAAAAAGACAGGTGGAGCAACTCCAACTATCAAACCTAATGAAGGACAACCAGGATCAGCAAATACTAGAAAACCACCTGTTGATCATACACCAACACCCTCGATTTCTGCTGCTCAACCAGGTATTTAAGCCTGTCAACGCGTACAATGAGATTAACTTTCTTTTTTCGTAGGATCTCATCGTCCGCAATCCGAAGCTGGTGAATCGATTATGTCAGTCACATCGAGATCAGTACGTACAGGTACTATTACTTCGAATACTCCAAGTGCATCGGTCGTCAGACCACCTCAACAAAAACGACCAGTAAAAAAATCGAATGATGATCGTGTTACACTCTTTGCTCATCTTAATATCTACATTCGTGATATTGATAAATTATCAATCACATCGTAAGAATTCATTTTTCGATAATTCTCATTTCGAGTCGGTCGATTTTCAGTGAATCAAAATCAGTACATCCTGCCATTGTCAAATTAGGTTTACAGTATGCAACTAGACAAATCGTTGGTTCGAATTTGCGTTGTGTTACATTTCTTGTTGCTATTCAAAAAGTATGAAACTTCGATTGAATTTTTTCGCATTCGCAAAGTTATTTTTTAGATGCTCGATGATTACGAAGGTCCTGCTGGGTCAACAAATTCATCGATTCTCGATGCAAATGATCTTAATACCAAATTAAAAGATAATATCAAGTAAAACGAAAAAAGAATTTCCAATTAAAATGAACCAAATTTTGTTTAGTTTTCTAACAAAATGTCGTCCCAATGCAATTACAATGGGCACAGCTATTCGATATTTGAAAACACATATCGAACGTATACCACGTAATATAACGATTGAACAAGCAAAAGAATTGCTCAGCGATGTTATACGAAGTTTCCTAAGGGAAAAAATCGATTTTTCAAGTAAAGCCATTGCTGAAACATATGCAATCACGAAAATTACCAATGGTGATGTCATTCTCATATTTGGATAGTAAATTTTAAAAAAAAGAAGAAATATACAATTGAATCAATGAAATGTATGTATTTAGTTCATCATTGATCACACGTATTTTGGAAACAGCTGTCCAACGTGGAATTGATTTTCGTGTGATTATCGTCGATTCTCGACCTCAATTGCATGGCTTAAAATCTGCTCGAAGATTATTAGAACTGAATGTCAAATGTACTTATGTATTGATCAATGCTGTTCCATTTATTATATCTGAAGTTTGTTTTGTTTTTATTAAGATTTTGACGAATAAAATCGATGTTCGATTTAGGTAACTAAAGTTTTATTAGGCGCACATGGCCTATTGGGCAATGGTTATGTTATGAGTCAAGTTGGTACTGCACAGATCTCGTTAATTGCAAAGACACATAATGTACCAGTGCTCGTTTGCTGTGAAACATATAAATTCTGCGAACGTGTTCAAACAGATAGTTTTGTTTTCAATGAACTCGGTAATATTGAATTTCGCTTTTTGAAAGACTGAAATGTTTTGTTCAGGTGATCCGAATGATTTAGTATCCGGTCATTCTAATCTTCAGTCAGCTATTTCATCTTCAACACCAGAAACATCGAATTCAAATCTAAATATTCTCAACATGACTTATGATGTTACTCCACCGACATTTATCAGCGCAGTTATCACTGAATTAGGTATTCTACCATGTACATCCGTTGCTGTAGTCATTCGTATGCAAAATAAACAATTAGATGAAATATGTGCACAAGAAGAACAATCGTTTGCAGCATCTTCGACAGCAACTACAACAGCGTCAACTATGAACGCATTGAATCCTTCGTTAGAAACTGTTCAATAAAAAAAACAGACAAATAAAGATTTTTTTCTCTCTCTTTTGCTCGTCTTCCTTTTTTTTAAACAAAGAAATAAGATATCTAACATTTTTATCACGACTAAAAATTGGATTTCTGATGCAACAAATGAAATATCATGAATAAGAAATAGTTTCGTCATTGCTTGTTTTTCTTTCTATTTAAATCGTTGATTGGCTTTCTTTTGAAGATAAGTTTTGAAAAGAAAGGCAGAAAATCAAAATGGCAGATTTTCAATATCAACAACCGCAACGTTTTCGTATTACGAATAGACAACGTGACGAAGAGAAAAAACGAAAAACAGGTTCAGGAGGTGGAATACCTGATCGGTAAAAATCAAAGAAATGCGAAAGATTCGATATATCGTCTTGTTTGAATTTTTTTCAGTTGGCTCGATTATTTAGGTGTAAATTCATGGATAGAAAATACTCGTTTTATTGCTTTTAAATGTCCTTTAAAACCCGTTTGTATTCTCTTGAAATTACGTTGATATAAAAACGTTCTGTTTTAGGAAATGCAAAAACATCTCAACGACGATCGACGTTTTACATTAGGCGATCTTGTCGAACGACTTGATGATTTAGGCAAAGAATTAGGTTTAATTGTTGATTTAACTAATACTGATCGATATTATAAACCAGCTGTTAGTTTGATTTATTTTTAAGAATTAAATTTGATTTTGTCATTATAGGATATAGCTGATGCTCAAATTGAATATCATAAGCTAATGACACCAGGTCATAATCAAATTCCAAGTGAGAAATGTTATCAAGAATTTCTTGAAGTTGTTCGTAATTTTTTGGGGAAAAATAAAAATAATGGTATAATATTCATTGAAATTGTTTAATTGAAATTTGTCTTTTTTTCAAACAGACAAACTAATCGGTGTTCATTGTACGCATGGACTCAATCGAACAGGTTATTTAATTGTTCGGTAAGCAAATAAAATATGTAGAAAATTGATTTGTATGAATTGTTTATAGATATATGATTGAACAAATGAATTTCGATCCAAGTGAAGCATTAGAAGGTAGACAAACGAAAATCATGTTTTATCATGGTTGAAAATGTATAATTTAGCATTCAATCGTGCTCGTGGCCATTCAATGGAGAAATATACTGAAGATTTATTAAAACGTACATCGATCTCGTATGTTGATGAAAATTCGAAAATGAAATTTAACTTTTCTATTTGCATATTTTAGTAATAAACAGCAGGCCAGTTCTACTCACAACGAACCTTCAACTGTAACTGGAGATCAAATTCAATGGCCAGCATTCTACTCCGAAATGGATAAACTTTCGTTAAATGATCAACATACTCGACAACAACTCAATTCAAGTTCGTTATCAATGCAAAACTATAATAACAAATTTGACGAACAAGTACGACTATCGAATTCACCTCGAATGCCAAGTCGTGGTCGAGCATCCTATTGTCGGCAAACATCAGTTACGCCTCGTATTCTCAATTCATCGTGCAGTCACGAGCAAACTTCAAATCAAACAATGCCAGCTTATTTCGGTTCGGGCAGCAGTGTTGGCCGTGGCCGACCGATGACAGGCGATCGGTGATTATCTGTCAGATGAATCATGTTTTGTTTGTTTGTTTGTTTTTCTTCTCCATGTAAAATGAAATGAAAAAAAAAACGGTGATTTTAGACTTTAACTATTCATTTTCTCGGTACTTCAACTTGTTATAAGAGGAAATAAGTTCTATTTCTTCTCATAGCCGTGAGCACTCATATAATGACGACAATCTATTGAAGCAGAAACGAGAGACGTTCTTTGCTCAGATTGTATGTATATATGTGCTTGCTAAAAAAAGTTATTTTATATAAAAAGAACAGAAAAAAACGTAAAATCCATTAGATACTTGAAAAAAATGATTTTGCAATAGCAACCATGATGATTCTTCTTTGTTGTTACAATTAGAAGTTTGTATGTTGTATTTCACGACAAAAAATACCAAAATAAATACGAATTGCAAACAAACTCGAATAGGTCATTTATTCATTGTTCACGTTTTTGTTTTTTGTTGTTTAATTAAATACCAACAATGGCAGATTTGAATACAGTTGTCGAAGATTCGTCTACTGAGGCACGTATTGCCGAAAGACGAAGTTCAAAAGTACGAAATATTTTACCACGAAATTCCATTTTACTAACAAGTAGTGGCGGACTTAACTCTGGCTATAATTCGGGTTCAAGACAACGTCGACAATCATCAAGAAATTCATCTTATCGGCCTGGATATGATCGACGTTTGATTCGATATGAAAATACCTATCGAATGGAACCGAATGATAATCATAAATTAGATTTAGCTCGTGTACGTCGTGTAGCAACAAGCGTTCTTGAATCGGCAATAACCGGCTACAAATATGATGCCAATCTAGCCAAACAATTTTCAATGACATTAGCCGATCGTTTGCGTGGTCAAATTAAACAAATGCCTTTTCCACGTTATAAAATCGTTGTATTAGTTTCGATTGGACAGAAAACTGGTCAAGATCTACGTATTATTAGTCGATGTGTATGGGACGCAAAACTCGATCGTCATTTTACGATTACAAAAGAAACATCAGATGCTTATGTTACTGTCACTATTTTTTATGTTTATACTGAATAGTTTTTTTTTCTTCTTTATAATTCGATTAAAACGCACTGAAAACTAAATTATTCATTTTTTGAAATATCCTTTGTCAATAACACCGAATCTTTGTACTTTCTCGTTGAAGAAACCTACTTAAATCAATATTTTGCGATATGAAAATTGAGTGCTTCTTGTTTTCTCCTAGCACACTATCATTAAAACAAATAGTACATTTGAGACTTTATTTCAAAGTAGACGAAGACGCACATTTCTCCAAATATAAATATTTCATTCTCTTCTCAAAATTGATTTTTAATCCCTTTTATATTACAAAAAACCTGACTTTACTTTATATTGATTACAAGTAGGAGGCCGTATGAACTAGCCCACATTATATAAATACCATAATATTGACGACAAACATAACTGCTGTTTGAAATATTTCGTTTTTATTCAAAAACAACTATATACATAGGAAGAGCAATGGCTTCATGGCCAATATGTACGCTGATCGTTTGTATCGCAGTTTTATCAATCACTGCTGAAACAGCAAAACATCGACGAAAACGAGCTGAATGCCCTAATCCAAGTAATTCATTTTGAATTTTAAAAAAAAATCTATTTTTTTGCTCTCTTTCAAAGACAATATGTGTTCATTTGTCACCTGCTTAAATAATGGAGTATGTACACCTGATTCAACAATAGCCGATTGTTTCAGATGCAATTGTGCAGTTGGTTTTACAGGACTAAATTGTGAAACAGCTATTCCGGTTCTTCGTATGCATATATCAATCTCTTATTTCTTTTCAACACGTTTTTTCTAAATATGTTTTAGCAACTGGATGTAATCCTGGATGTCAAAATGGTGGTGTCTGTAATGTTAACGTTTGTGTTTGTCCTGCAGGTTACATCGGAACGCTTTGTGAAACAAGAGGTAAATTATTTCTTCGCCCTCAAACTAAATGTAAAGATCTTATCAATATAGATAATTGTCAACCGACAAATCCATGTTCGAATGGTGGTAAATGTACATCGATTGGTGCCAGTTTTACTTGCGATTGCACTAGTACTGGATATAGTGGTGTTCTTTGTACTGAACCTATTGTTACAAATCCATGTCTATCTGCTCCTTGTCAAAATGGTGGACAGTGTTTATGGGATGGTGTAACAATGAGTTGTGCATGTATCAATGGATACATGGGAGCATTTTGTCAAGTTGCACCAAGTAAATCTCGAAGATGGAATATTTTTCTATTGAGATTATCACAATCTTGTATATCCTTTAGCTCCATGTAGTGGATTGACATGTCAAAATGGTGGTCAATGTGGACTGAACGCAACGAATGCATATGGATGTATTTGTGTAGCTGGATATACTGGTGCACAATGTGAAAATATCGATTTATGTATGTGAAATAATCTTATACGTATGTGAATAATGAAAATGATTGATTATTTAGCTGTTCATCCATGTGTAACAATGCCTGGAGTTGTCTGTAAAAATAGTGGTACGTGTGCAGTAGATGGTATCAATTATAAATGTAATTGTGGAAGTGGATGGACTGGAGTAAATTGTGAAACAGCAATAGCTACAGCAACTTCATGTAATCCAAATCCTTGTACACATGGAACTTGTATAGTAGCTGCTATAACTGGTGGTACCATTGCCGTTTGTACTTGTGATGCTAATTGGACAGGAAAATATTGTGACGTTGATATGAGTAATTGTCTTTGAATGAATCTATTTATTTGGAAAATATTGTCTATTCTTGTCTTCAATAATAGCTGGTTGTCCTGCTGGATACTGTTTATCAGGTGGTGAATGTCGTATGAATGGTAATACGGCATATTGCGTTTGTCCCGCATCGTATGCAGGTGATCGATGTGAGACATACATTGGTACGACAACAACAACTGCACCTACTGGTATGTTTGTATTGTTTAACGAATCATGAGTGTCTAACACTTTTGAATAATAGGAAATGCATGCGCATCAAATCCTTGTCAAAATGGTGGTACCTGTTATAACACTCAAAATACTTTTGTATGTGGATGTTTATCCACTTGGACAGGCACAACATGTACTGTTCCCGTTATTACAACTCCAGCTCCTGGTATGTTTTGTAATGCTTAACGAATCATGAGTGTCTAACATTCTTAAATACTAGTAAATGCATGTGCATCAAATCCATGTCAAAATGGTGGTACTTGTTATAACACTCAGAATACTTTTGTATGTGGATGCTTATCAACTTGGACAGGCGCAACATGTACTGTTCCCGTTATTACAACTCCATCTCCAGGTATGTTTTGTACTGTTTAATTAATTATGAGTGTCTAACATTCTTAAATACTAGTAAATGCATGTGCATCAAATCCATGCCTGAATAATGCCGTTTGTTATAACACTCAGAATTCATTTTACTGTAATTGTTTGACTGGTTGGACTGGTGTTAAATGTGAAACTTCTACAGGAACTTGTAATTCATCGTTGTTTTGAATTTATTACGATCATGAACTATTTATTTTTGTAATTATAGCTACGAATTATTGTTTGAATCAACCTTGCAAAAACGGAGGACAATGTTCTAATACGGCTACTAGCTATCAATGTACATGTCCAAGTGGTTATGCTGGTTCTAATTGTGAAGCAGTCAAAGCACCGAGTATGAGAATATTTAATTTGAAAATCTATGGAGACAACAATTTCTATTTATAGATTGTCCATACAATTGTTTGCCTGGTGATTGTGTATATACTGGTAGTAGCACAAGACCATATGCTTGTGTTTGCAACGGTGTAATGAAACTGTCGAGTTGTACGTGAAAGCACAATCAATTAGCAATTTCCAAAAAAAAAGATTTCTTTTTTCATATGACGTGAACAACTTGAATAATCGAGACATATTTTTAAGCTAACATTGGAATAAACTCATCCTTTTCTCTTGCTTATCTACACAGCTTCATATATTTGTAATTTACGTTGAATAAAATCTATAAAATTAAACTAAGATCATCAACTTGTATGTCGACACTATTTGTGGTTTTTATCTTTTAATCTTGTTCGTGCCATTCAATTTAAGTACTATATTAATCACACACATCAATGTCATGAATACAAAAGAAAAACGCCCTTCATTGACGTAGTTTTTGCTCTGCCTTGAAATAATGATCATATGATAAATCCGTACTGACAACAATATATACATGGTAACTTGAGTAATTGATTTTTTGATCTCACTTTAAGAGAAACGTCGTGCATGATATAGGTGATTTTGCATTCAAAAAAATAAAGACACACGCTTCTATATAAATATCACAATTGTTTAACGAACGATATTGTGATTATTACAATGATCTTGTCTCATTTATTGACTATTTCAATTTTATTATTATCAAGTATTCATGCTTTGCAATATCGATCATATAATCGACAAAAACGAGCTACATGTCCTGATCCAGGTAATATTTCGTATCCTATCATAATTATCATTCCATTCTCTTTTCTCTCGTTTCAAAGGCGTGATGTGCCAATTTATTACCTGTGAAAATAATGGACAATGTGTCGATGATACAACAACAAATGATTGTTATAAGTGTAATTGTGCCGATGGTTTCACAGGAAAAATTTGTGAAACAGCTATTTCTGTTCTTCGTATGCATCTATCATCCTCTTCTTTTTGTTTCAATAAGTTTTTTTTTAATATGTTTTAGCAACTGGATGTAATCCTGGATGTCAAAATGGTGGTGTCTGTAATGTTAACGTTTGTGTTTGTCCTGCAGGTTACATCGGAACGCTTTGTGAAACAAGAGGTAAATTATTTCTTCGCCCTCAAACTAAATGTAAAGATCTTATCAATATAGATAATTGTCAACCGACAAATCCATGTTCGAATGGTGGTAAATGTACATCGATTGGTGCCAGTTTTACTTGCGATTGCACTAGTACTGGATATAGTGGTGTTCTTTGTACTGAACCTATTGTTACAAATCCATGTCTATCTGCTCCTTGTCAAAATGGTGGACAGTGTTTATGGGATGGTGTAACAATGAGTTGTGCATGTATCAATGGATACATGGGAGCATTTTGTCAAGTTGCACCAAGTAAATCTCGAAGATGGAATATTTTTCTATTGAGATTATCACAATCTTGTATATCCTTTAGCTCCATGTAGTGGATTGACATGTCAAAATGGTGGTCAATGTGGACTGAACGCAACGAATGCATATGGATGTATTTGTGTAGCTGGATATACTGGTGCACAATGTGAAAATATCGATTTATGTATGTGAAATAATCTTATACGTATGTGAATAATGAAAATGATTGATTATTTAGCTGTTCATCCATGTGTAACAATGCCTGGAGTTGTCTGTAAAAATAGTGGTACGTGTGCAGTAGATGGTATCAATTATAAATGTAATTGTGGAATTGGATGGACTGGAGTAAATTGTGAAACAGCAATAGCTACAGCAACTTCATGCAATCCAAATCCTTGTGGTTTACACGGAACTTGTGCGGAAGCTACATTAGGTGGTAGTACTGTTGCTATTTGCAATTGTGAAAATGACTGGACAGGAAAATTTTGCGATGTAAATATGAATGGTAGTTTCTATTATTGAGTTCTCTACTTATAACATGTAATACATGTTTTTTTATGCATTATATAGGAAATTGTCCACCTGGATACTGTTTGTCGGGTAGTATATGTCGAATGAATGGAAATATTGCATACTGTGATTGTCCGGCATTATATACAGGTGATCGATGTGAGACATATCTTGGCATTGTGACGACGATAGCACCACCAATCACTACTGCTACTACAACAACACCGAATAGTAAGAAGAATATTCGAATAAAAACAATGAATCCATTCGCTACTTGTAGTTGGTAGTTGTCAACCGAATCCTTGTCAAAATGGTGGCCTATGCAATCAAATTGGAAACACATTTTCGTGTTCATGTTTTGCACCATGGAGTGGTCCTTTATGTCAACAGATCATAGTTACTACAACGACAACAAGCATGACAGGTGTTTCGACTACTCCACAACGTAATTAAATAATTGTTCAGAAAGAAAACAAAGTTCATGTATATCCTTTAATTTTCAGCTATTGGATCATGTATCAGTCAACCATGTAAAAACGGTGGAACCTGTGTTCCTATCGGCGCTTCCTATTCATGTTTCTGTGGTCTCAGCAGTGTTTACACTGGTAAAAACTGTGACTCAACTACACCAATGCCCGTCAATGGTATGAACATTTATCTTTTATTTCTTAAAATTTTTATCTATGCACTTTTTTGCTGTTGAAAGAATGTCCATTGGATTGCACACCTGGTCGTTGTATATTTTCTGGTTATGCTTCAAAACCGTATGCTTGCCTATGGAATGGTGTTATGCGTCCAGAAGATGGTACAACTGCATAATGATCTGCTATGAGAAGAATGAATTAAAAAAACATGTAACAACTATGTCTCTTGAATAAAATTGATCTTCTCTCAATGATAAATCTACTATGTTTTGCTTTTGTTTTGTGAATAAAATATAATTGAAAGAAGAAAAATACATTAAGTTGGATTAGAAATCGGAATAGAGAAAAAATGAAAATATTTTTTTGAAATCGATCTTTTGTTTTCAATTGAAAATGATTATTATTCGAAACGAGAAAAAGTGCATGACACAAACTATTATTTTTAATCCTTCTCTATGTGTTTGTCCTTGATTGATTTCTATTCTCTAAGTATATATGTTTGTGTCTATAACAAAAATAATTTCATTAATTGTTTGAAATACTCAGATATCAAATGAAACAATACGTGTTTCTAACGATCGTCGTTGGTTTATTATCAACGATCACTAACGCATGTCAATATCCTAATGGTAAAAATTTTGTTTTCGAAAATAATTCTCAACTAGAATGTATGTGTATTTTTTTTTCAGTCGACTGGTGTCGATATGTAAATTGTGCTAATGGTGGTGTATGTCGACAAACCAACATTGATAAATGTTATACTTGCGATTGTAAAGCAGGTTTTACCGGTGAAATGTGTCAAATTCAAGAAACAGCGACAACTACTGCTCCTGCTACTGTACCAAGTAACATACAAATTATTCTTGTAAAGATATTCATTGAATTTTTTTGTTTTGTTTTGAAAAGCAAATCCATGCTCATTACAACCATGTCGTCAAGGTGGTACCTGTTTATCTGTTGGTGAAAATAATTTCGTATGTCAATGTCCTCGACCAACAACAGGACGTTATTGTGAAAGTTTAATACCAGAAAATCCATGTGATTCGAATCCATGTTTGAATAATGGCATATGTACTATGACTAAAACAGGTTTTCAATGTGTATGTCCGGCTGGTAAAACGGGTCTTCGATGCGAATCAAACCTCACAACGATCGACACATGTACATCAACAACTTGTTTCAATGGCGGTGTTTGCTATATTCAAAACAATGAAGCTTATTGTGCATGCCATTCGAATAGTACAGGACGTTATTGTGAAAATCCTTGGCCATTAAATGCATGCGCATCATCACCTTGTCAAAACGGTGGCACTTGCCTTTCTGTACAAGGTCAATTTCAATGTGTATGCACCTCAGACAGAACTGGACAATATTGTGAAAAATATGGTGCATCACATCCATGTTCATCAGGACCATGTCTTAAAAATGCTTATTGTTTCGGTATAAATAATAATACTGATTTCTATTGTTCATGTGAACATGATCGAACTGGACGATTTTGTGAACGTGAAATTGTATTGAATCCATGTTCATCATCGCCTTGTCGAAATGGTGGTGTCTGTTCGAATGTGAATGGATCATTTCATTGCGTTTGTCCTGCAAGTACAACAGGCTATCAATGTGAATTAACAACTTCAACAGATCTCTGCACGAATTCACCTTGTCTCAATGGTGGTATTTGTTATAAAATTGGTCAAGATAACATCGGATGTACATGTCCTTTACATACAACAGGACGTTTTTGTGAACGAAACTTAAATGAATTCAATGCATGCTATAATCAACCTTGTATGAACGGTGGTACATGCTTTCCATTCAATGATACATTCTATTGTGTTTGTCCTCAACGTACAACTGGTCAGTTTTGTCAACAAACTGTAGAATCATCAAATCCATGTAGTTCATCACCATGTTTAAACAATGGTGTCTGCTATCGAGCCGGTGATTCATATGCATGTGCATGTTCCAGTACTACAACTGGCAAAAACTGTGAACAAACAATACAAACAAATAGTAATTCAAGTGTATTTTCATTTTCAATGATTTTATTTTTTTTCAGATTGTCCAATGGATTGTTCACCTGGTCAATGTGTAGTAACAAATAGTGCATTGAATACGTATGCATGTTTGTGTGACGGCACTCTTCAATTAGATCGATGTTCACCAAAATAAACTTATATTGCTTCGAAAAAAAAATGAAAATCTATTCATTCATAATAAATTTTCGCGGTTTATTCTCAAAAAAGATAAAAAACATAAATCTATCTATCTACCTATCATGGTCGGTCATTCTTCTCAGAAAACAATTCAGATCCTAGATAATGAACTTCGTCTTCGTTCATTAACCAATCATATTGTAAATCATATCGGACGTTTCGATGAACTCACTCATTTCTTCAATGTTATCATCGGTTTATTTCATCAACCGTCGATAACATTTGGCTTGAGTACATTGAGTTTGTCGGAATTTAATCTCGGCATGAATATGTATCTCGATGAAAACAATTTCAAACATGAAAAAATCGATTTCTTTCGAAATCTCATTCTTTTCGGATTAATTGGAAATAACTCTCGACGAACAAATCAACCATTGAGTTCCATTAAATTTCATACATTAGATAACAATCTCATATTCAATGTCAATTATCAATGGACACCGTCATTAATGACGATATTTCGTTTACGAACAATGCCACAAAAAAGATTTTCATCTCAGTTAGAATATAAACGAGCAAATGAAACATTTGAACTTCTCGGTACTTATGATGAAAGAAATTTGTCTAGTATGCAATTGAGTTATTTATCATCACTATGGACAAGAAAGAATTGTCAATTGGATGGTGGAATTGATTTGAGAGTAAACGATGAATGGTCAGAGAGAAATGAATCGTTGATTGTTTATTTTAGATAACTTCGAAAGAAAAATTACTCGATATTGGATTTCGTTTGAGATCTTTATCGAATTCTTTTGTTTTTAAATTTGATGCTTATCATCCAGTTGAACATTATTTAATTGCTATTCAACGTTACATTAATAATAATCTAACAATAGGTTTATTAGCAGAAAAATATTCTTCTCGACAACCACCAAAATTTAGTCTAATGTCTCAATTCAATCTCAATAAAACGAATTCACGTATTCATACATTACTCAATACAGAAAATGAATATGGTCTCGTTTTAACACATCAACTGTCACATTTTCCACTTGTATTTCAACTATTTGGATTGTATTCTTGGACACGATCGAAATCAAAATATGGTTTTGGTTTACAGATACTTCTTTGAACGTCAAGCAAAAAGAAAACATATTCTTGGTCATTCTCTTCTCTTCTCTTTGTGTGTGTGTTATTGAGCATGTTGCGACATTTTTGTTTACTTAAACAGATAATAGTATATGAAACAAGTAGTAGGATGTGATGTTACTCATCGCGATGATCAAATAAAACGAAAGAACATTTTCGTTTGTCATAAGACAAACATTCTTTCTCTTCATTCGCTCGTGAACATTGATTAATCCTTAACAAACGTCTGCAATCGTCTCTATTTCGTATGCATAGCGTTTTTTTTCTTTGTGCATATTGTATCATAAGAAAAGAACAGAAAAAAAAACTACAATGGTTGTCGTTGTTCTATTCATCGTTGTGATTATTACACAGACAATTGTTATTCAAAGTCAATTCGGTGGTTTTGGTCAAGCACCATTGCAATGTTGGCGATGCGATTCATTGAAATTCGATGCCGAAAATATGGGTGAATCGAGAAAATTTGCTTGCCTTCGTCATTTCGATTTTACTCAACATTCAGCTGAACCATGTGATGGCAAATGTTGGATGTCCTATGAAGTTATCGAACCAAAAACAAAAGCTGAACGAGAAAAAGCTCTTCAAATGGTCGATGAAATACCTGATACCGATCGACGTTGTTTTACAAGTGATGATTTAACTAAAGCGAGTATGATTGGTTTAAATGCTGCTAATGGTTGTCGTGATGTTAAAATGAGAGAAAAAGTGAAAAAATTCTGTTTTTGTGATACAGATTTTTGTAATGGATCGATCACGACGAATAGATCATCGTTGCTTTTACTTTTTCTTATTTCTCTTTTGTCATTTTTATGGAAATTGACGTGAAATTTATATTCTAATAACTAATAGAATTTTTGACATTCAATTCGATCGATTGTCTCATTTTGTATCTCAACGAAATTAGTTTCGGAATGATTTCTATTTTATTTCAAATTTATTTTTTTTACTGCCTTTATGAGAAAACGAAAAGGCATCTATCAATCATATAAGTTTACACGTATGAAAACACAATAGCGATATGACTTCGATAAGTCTCGTGATTGTAAACACCGGTTACATTGATTAAAACGTATACATATACTTGAAACAAAACAACAAGTCATTGAACTGTAATATTGCATGTTGAAGATTTTTTGTTTTGTTATTCATCGGAATATCTTCGTAGTCGACCAGTTGTTGGATTGTAATGACCAACAAGATAGAAATCAGTATCTTTTCGTTTTTTGCCATGATTAGTTTTTTTGACATAATCGTCGTAAGATTTGAAAATAGTACCTTTAGAACGTATTGTCGATATGGGATTTTCATCGATATGTGTACTCTCATAGAGTGCACCCTATACAAAAAAAGAACAAATTACAAAAGTTCGTCAGACAAAAACGAATATTCTTACGGGTAAATCATTATCTTGTATTCCATTTCGAGTTTCATTCGGACTGTAAAACCATTTTAATCTGACCATGTCGATTTTCGTTGATTTATTATGATAGAATTTAAGCACCTTTCCAATGTATGATAATGATCGATCGACGCCATGTAAAACAACACAATCACCGACGTGAATCATTTGTTTTTTGTCATGACGACATAGAGTCGAATTTTGAGAATTGAATGTCCATTGTGGTAAAGCAGCAGCAGCAGCAGAATAAGAAGATTTCGTTTTATTGACTCGTTTTACTGATGACGATGATGATGAATTTCGGCGGGTTTTCATAGATGCACATGAAGCTGAACGTCGATTCGTTCGAAAGAGTGAAGCTATTTGAAATGAATTAATACGCCATTCTTCGAAATTAATATCTAAATCAATCAAATTTTCACAATTTATTCAACGAAATTCTGCTTTTTATTCACCTTTAAGTTCATAATTATCTGGCAATAAACGTATTTCATCAAGTTTAATCAATCCACTATCTCCATCATCAAATAATAAACTAATCATTGACGATTGATCTACATCCTGTGGTATTCTCTTCACAATACCCGGATGAAGACCACGCAAGCTCGTACTCCAATGAGCACATACACGTGAACCTTTGCTAAGTAAATGAACTTCATTAGGTACTATATTCGAACAAGCTAATTGACATAAATCATGCTTCGGTATTAAATAAGTTTGTCTATCGTGATTTATTCGTACTAACAATAAATCATCGGTCGTATCAATTAATTGTACGGTAGCTTCGCACAAAAGTCCGTTGTTTGGCACGAGAATTTGCAAATTCGAATGTATGTCTTCGAGTTTAAGATAGGAACAGATCGATTTCGTTTTATCTTTGAATTTGTCGGAATTAATATCTGACGTTAGAAGATGATAATGAACGAGATTTGTTGTCGATAGTAGATCGATTTTTTTCATTTGAACATAATTTGAAATTGATAATAGCAATTGAAGAAAACGTTTCTTGAATATATATTTCCAATTGGAATTTAAACGTTTGCGTATTTTTTTGTATTGATATTTTTGATAGACTTGTCGAATGAGAAGATAACATTTTCTCAGCACGAAATCTTCATTCAATTGAATCGATTGTTCGCGTGTATCGAGTTTACAAGCTAATTCAGCTAATTGTCCGAGCGGATCGTTGGTCAACGAATGTACATGAGTTTTCATTTGATTTGTTCGATTGATTAAATCATTGAAAATATCGAATATAAATCGAATGAATGAGCCTCGTGGTTGATTGGAAGATTTTCGTTGCAATGACTTTTGTTTGGATATTTGTCGACGATGAATGATCTGATGAAGGTAATTATCGGAGAAATGACGAGTTTTTTTCTTCGAGAATATGCTCGTGATTTGTTTGGATGCGTTCGTAGAAGTCGATGTTCGAAATGGTGACGCAAGAAGATGTTCGATGGTGAAATTTGTACATTTTTTCATAGGTTTTTGTTTCATTTCCGTTTCAATATTCGATGATAACGACGATAAAGGAGTCGATTTATGCATTGGTGGTAATGATAAATCAATGGGTCGAAAGTCACTCATAGAAAAATCTAGAAGAAAACTATGACTAATAACACACGAGGAAGTAAACATTGTCTTTTCATTTACCGTTAGATGATGATGATGTTTTATTTGTTGATTCTGTTGAATATTGATTATGTAGCCAAGTTTCTATTATAATATAAAAAAGAAAATAAGCAGAACGTCGAAAAAAAAACAAAAAAGGAAGTATATGATTTTATATTTATAATTGAATATGGGTTTTTTTTTGTTTTCTTATTAGTCTACCTGATCGAGTTGTTTCGACGGGTGATAGTTGTTGGAACTTTGGTATTCTAATATTGAGTAAAGACGACGATGAATTGTTGGCTTTCATCTTGCTGTATTCGTTCTCCTCTTCTTTTTCTCTTCGATTAATGACGACGTCATTTAAATACGAGAAGTGCTGGCATAGAAAGAAGGAAAAAAAAGAAACAACAACAAAAAAAACAAGAAGAAAGAGAAAAAATAGAAAAAGAAAAAGAAAATATCTAGAAAAAGACAAAGTGAATGTGACCGATATGAGTAATAGTAATTTAGAAAGAAAAGAATACAAAAGAAGAAAAAGAGACTTACGCAATCTGATAAAAAAGAAGCAACAACAACGATGATTTGCGTCAATTAGTTTTTGTTTTCAACAAAAAAGTCGATCGTATTTTTTCAATTAATAGTAAAAGAACGAAATAAATAAAATGTCCACGAGTTGTATGTCGTAGTTGTTTGGCGTGTTCTATAGAATTTTTTATTTATGACGTCATTTTATGCATGCAAAAACGATCATCAGATAAATGCTTTACTTTAGATGAAAACAACGAGTTTAAAAAAAACTTAATTTCTAATACAAATTTGAGTGGGCTTTTATCTGATTTAACTGATATTTCCCTGACTTTCGTTGTTTTTCTTTTCTTTTTTTTGTCTGTACCTTACGTTCGGAAGGAGAAAACGAAGAGAAAAAAAAACTATTCACGAAATGCGGTTCGATCAAGCGTAGAATGAAAAACGATGATAATGATGTTGAAAAAAAATAATATGCTCGTCGAATATATCTACCTGAAAACGTAATATCAACTATTAGCAATATTGGATTTTATCAACGAGGAAAAGGACAAACTATGCGAGATATTCTTCATTCAACTGATGTACAAAATCTTCGACAAGAAATTCTTTCTCAATGTATCTGGAGTGATACGTACAGTTCGTTGAAACATATTATTAAACGAACAGCAAATCAATTACCATTGTTAATTACATTTCTAAGTACGGATGATAATGAATCAGACTCAATTAGTAATCGCATTCAAACGGTATTCTTCTTCGATCGAACACTATCGAATAAAGTTCTACTTGCACCATTACGACAATGTCGAGATGCGCCGACTACATTCGAAGTATTTCCACAATATTGTACCTTTGCAATAACCGATTCGTATAAAGGTAAGTCGCGACCGTAGGTAGATAAACAAACGAAAATACTCTTCAATAAATCACGTGTTTTTCAAAGGTCTATTCGAATTCGTTCGTAATGGCGAACGTCGTGCCAAGATCTTCACAAATCTCAATCGATTGATGAGATTTGCAACCGACTTCAAATCTCCCGTTGTATTTATGTCACGTGATCGTGCATTAGCATATTATCAGGAAACGAATTCTTCTCAATGGTTGACAAAAGAATATTGTCAAGGAGCTATATTTCGAGTCGAACGTATTCATCGATCGACTGTCGAATCCGATGATGGTCGAAAAATTTCCAATGATTATCTCGAATGTTATGACGAAGATGGATATTGTGTATTGATTAGTTTAAGTCAATCGGGTCGATATTCAATTATTGCAACAACACCTGAACAACAACAAGAAGACGAAGGTCAATTCGAATTCTATCTTCATTCGACTCAAACGCCGAATCTCGATAAATTGATTAAATGTGTTCAATTTTCAAAGAGTAAAAAAGAAACTAACGTTTGCATTCGACTTGTTCGCGGTCCCGTGCCGAACAATTTTCTCAGTCAATATTTTCAATTCGTTCGTCAGCATACGCACGATGTTTTGGTTGGTTTAACACAAGAAGGTCTTCTTGTTGAATATAATCTCGAAAGTCACGCACCTTGTCAATATGCAATTAATCTCAATGAGATTCTTGAGAATATTTATGGAACAACTGCTGAAAAAACACTCGAATGGTACATTGAACAAGCTCGTGCACACTATCGAGAACATTTCCTATTCGATATGCAATTGATTTCAACGAAGAATTGGACCGGATTTTTTCAATATTGGAAATGGACGGAAAATATTCGACAAAAAGATATCATCGACAATGGTGTTGCATATCAAAGTCGACATCGATTTCATTTCATTGCTTCGATTCAAGTAGATTTTTTACTACAATCTTTTATTTTATTGAAATTTTGAGGGTGTTTTCTTTTTCTTCTTCTAGGATCTTGAAGATCATTCTCGAACGTTAATTTCTGCGTATAGAAAATCTCGAAGTCGCTTACGAAATTCAACTTCAATCAAAGACAATGAAAATTTAGATAATAAAAAACCCGTTGTGCCAAGACAACGATCACTTCTTTCTCAAATGTCTCGGCTACTGTCTGCGCCCAAACCATCGAAAAAACATTGTGCTGATCGAACAGCTTCGTGTAATGCTCGACCACTTGCATTTGCTCTTCCAACCAATCAACAACAACCATTCGACGATAGTATCTATGAATCCAATCCAATTCAACAAACACCAACAAAAATCACTTCATCTCGTCGAGCAAAACAAGAAACACTAATTATCTAACTCGATCTTGTACAGATATCGATAATAAAAAACACACCACTATGATGAAATCTTAACGACAAGAAGCTTCGAGAACTATTTCTTTCGTCTTCATGTGTCAAAGAGAAAAACATGTCGGATATTATCTTGCAGAGTATCATCATGAGACATAGAATAAATAAATTGATTATTTCTATCTTCTTGATTTATGTCAACTTGTTTCTTATAATTGATGACATAGAAACGAAAGTTTATTATTAATATCTTTCGATATTCAATTAATTTTATTGTTCACGAAGAAGAAGAAGAAGAAGAAAGAATTACAAAAGGGCAAAAATGAAGACGAGAAAAAGAACAAAAAATACTCAGAAACACTGTCATTCAACAAACAATCGAACAGTTCGACAAATAAAAAAGCATTTGTTTCGCATCGAATGTGAGTTAAATCTTACTACATTATTTCTCATTAGGTTGGTTTTGTTTTTTCGACTGAATAAATTGAAACACACAAACAAACAAACAACAAACAGACAGACAAATATTTATAGACAATGACACAAAAGTCGATCACGTTTCAAAAAAAAAAGAAAATAGCATTTAAAATGCATATGAATCGACTAAACACCCGTTTTGCCTAGGAATACTTATATCGGTGAGTTAAATTTCTTGCTGAATACTATCCTTAAGTTTGTTTTTTTTTGGAAAAAAAAAGATCGTTGTTTTTGTTTTTCTTGGGCATATCGAATTATAAGACAACATTGATGATGAGAACGAATTTAAAGAAAATAATCAGGTGTTTTTCGTGTTACATGTGGCTCGCCACGTCTTGGCGCAGGATCGAATTGAAGAAACGAATACTTCAATGAATCATCCAACTCCATAATAGCAGCTTGATTTCCACATCGATAGCAATAATTCGGAGCCGAGAATATCGTCACAACATTCTTCTCATGACACCAATTGTATCCTAGATTACATAAATCAATTAAATGTCTTCGATTCAATGAAACAATATGGCAAATCTACCTTCCATAACAAGTTGATGGGCACGAGATACTAATTGTAAACCATTGGTATGATTGAATGTTTCGGATATATCTTGTCCGAAGGTGTAGCCAGCACCACGTGGCGAAATACCCCAGCCACCTCGGTCATCCGGATCGGACCAAAGCAAATCGCACATGGGTCCTTCATGTGGTACTTCTTGAATTCGATCCAATGCTCGAATATGATCTAATGTATCTATCGATGGACTTAAACCACCGTGTAAACAGAAAATTTGATTATCAACAATAGCTGTTAGTGGAAGATAATCGAACAGATCAGTAAAATATTTCCATACATTGGCATTGCCGTACTTTCTCAAACATTCATCATAAAATCCGTAAACTTGAGTGATTTGTCGAGATTCATGATTGCCACGAAGAATCGTTATACGATCTCGATAACGAACTTTCAACGCAACAAGTAAAGTCACTGTTTCAACTGAATAATATCCTCGATCAACATAATCGCCCATAAATAAATAATTCGTATTCGGCGAATCGCCTCCAATCTTAAATAGTTCCATGAGATCATGAAATTGACCCTAGATAACGAAGAACAAACAATGGTATCATCATGAATATGCTATGCAAAGAATGTCGACAGTCTTTGCTTACATGTACGTCACCGCATACGGTCACAGGACAATGAACTTCTTGAACATTGGATTCTTTGGAAAGAATATCTTTGGCTCGATCACAAAGAAATTTCACATGATTTTCTTGCAATTGTTTACATTCTTTTAATTGTTCAATCCATGCATCAAGTTCGGTCGTAGTTGCTTCTTGTTTATCGTCTGTCATTAGAAATATATTTCTATTTCTTTTATTTTTATTTTATTTTATTTTATTTAATCTTATCTAAAGATAAATATAGATATATTATAACAGATCTCGTTTCTCACACTCTTGGCATCATTAGAGACTAGTGGTAAACGCAAAAGCAAAGGAAAAAAACAACAGCACGATACGAATAAAATGCGAGTGGTATATATACTAGTCTTTAGTTATGAAAAATCATAGATAAGAGAATAGAAAAAATAAAAGAATCATAAAATAATTGAGTCATAAAGTAAAATAGAGAAGGAAAGAAGAAGTAACTAGATAAATAAACAACGGTACTAGCGAATGAACAACAAGATGAAGACGATATATTGACAACAAAAATTATTGGCTATTTAGGATAATCTTGATATGTATGCATGGATTTCTACTGTTTGATTTCGATTGACTGAGTCGAAGTGGATTTTATGTTTTCAATTTTTTTTCCTTTGAAAAAAATCAATTCAAATTGACAAATTCAGCCGACAGATGTCGCTGTTTCTTCAAAACAATTTAAATTCATATAAATATTTTTAAAATGCAACAAAAAAACATTCAAATCTATTCGAATAAATATTCAATTTGAAAATAAAATTCTAATTACACAAAAGGTTACCATCGTAACATGTCCACCATTATTGACTAATGGTTATTGAAATTTAATCATTTTGCGGTTAAAATAAATCACTTATATATTCAAAACACCCTCTATTTTCTCTTTCTCTCTTCTAGAGAACATACATAAATATATTTTTTTATATTTGAAAAACTAATTCATTCGAAAAAATACACAGCTAACAACATTAGTATAATGGCAACATCGAATAAAACCTATAGATATTCAGTTGAATTGAATGTATACGCTGTTGATGCGCCAGGTACTCGTTTATCGACAAGAAATAATATTTATCTCAATATTTGTTTATTGGGCATACATAAACGAACACGTTTAATGCCACCAAATTTGCCCTTACATGTCGATCAAAGATTTTATTTCGATAAAGTAATAAATTTCTTTAATTAAACTCAAATAGACATGAGACTAACTCGATGTATAGACATTTAAATCTTGTCATGAACCACGCGATCTTATTCAACGACTTGAACGTAAGACTCTTCGCAAAAGAACAAAACCGAAAATCCTTTTCTTCTGTTAGGTGAACATGTTCTTATTGAGCTGTTGGAAAGTGGCAGTTCATCACCGGTTATCTTAGCAAGTTTTGAAACCAGTGCGAAAGATTTTCTTTATCCGTATTCGTACGAGCGCGTACAATATACAGGCTTGCGACGATTTATTCTTTTGAATCGAACGGTTGACTTTCCGGGAGTATCACCGAGCTTTGAATTCACGGTTAGTCCATCGGTTGATGATATTTCGGGTTTAGCAAAAGCAAAGAAAACAAAAAAACCTCTGAAACCGATTAATTCTTATGGCAAAAGTGTAAGAAAAACAAATCGAATGAGAGAGAGAAAAGAGTTTATTGGAGGTGTGTTTTTGTTTCTTCAGCCCAAACGATCGAAATCACCGGTATGGAAACCATCATCTGCCTATCCGAATCGATCGTCATTGATGAATTCGAGTCATGTTTCACGTTCGCTAACATCTCATACGATTTCATCGGCAGTGAAAAACGATTACGCTCAACGTAATACTCAAGACAAACTACGTGAATTAGCCGTTCCAGGTGAAGTGAAATATGTGGTTCAAATTGACAAAACTTTAGGACGACGACCATTTGTTGTTCGGCATGTCTGTATTTCTTCGTTTTTGAACAATAAAACTGTAGAAACGAACTCTCGTTTTCTGTCTCCTAGGTCAATGACAACTTAATCGGCCGTCAGCCGAAATCTTATATTGTTTTCAATGATGGTTTAGTTGTCAACGATTATTCTCTTTCTCGTGTCAATAGTTCACTTTCATTGAATTCATCGAACGGTAACGAGTATCGTTCTCGATCGGGTTCGTTAGGAAACACTCGAAATATTCGATCAGCAAGTAGAGGACGTGCTCGTTCGTCATCACCAACTCGTCGTTCAGCAAAAACATCTCAATCTGTCGACTATCAACGTCGATCACGATCGCCTTCACCTCGACGTCGTTCGAATCTTCGTTCGTACAATTCAAACGATTATCATAGTAAAGACGACGGTAAATTCTTGTTCTTTCACATCATTTAATCATTTATCTCATCGAAAAACAAAATACAAATAATCTAGAATTTCATTCGATTAAAGACTGTGCGATATGTCGATTACATTCTCTACATAGTGAACGAAGTCGACGAGCCAAATTTCTCGAGCAGGTTGTCCGATCATTGAATCTAACTGTTGATTTGAGAGAACGAAAAAAAAACAAATGTAATTGTTTATTTGTAGCAACAGTTTGCCATGAAATCGAAAATGAGATCGTATTCACCGGGTAAAACATAATTGTTCTTGTTTCTACGTTTTGAGTCTCGATGATTATTTGATATTTAAATGATTTCGAAATTGAATATTAATTAATCATGAATTTGCTTTCGAGTAGATGTTTATTTGACTGATTACTCACGACCAACAACAACAGCAACAACAAGTGCAACGTTACTTCGAGAACCATTTCGTTATCGTCACCGGCATTCACCAGCCGGTGATTTAAGCGATAAAATCATTCAAACACTTCGACATAATCTCGAATCTTATGTACGAAACGAAAATCTTTTCTTTTGTCGATTCGTTTGTTTCGTTTAGAGTTCTCAACCTTGGCATAAATACTATTCGTCGTATCGTTATTCTGATGGACATACTAATGATGATAAACAATAAAAAAAAATCAATTCAAAACAATTGAATGAACTAAATATGTTCAAATTTAGTCTAGATTAGTTACCATCCTCTTTCTTCTTCTTCTTCTGTTTCATCTTTTACACTTGAAAACTACCTTCTCATCTCAGGTTACTTTGGCACGAACATCAACATAACAATTTGTGTAAACAGTGAATAATGTCACTTATCTTGCGATGATCAGGTTTTAGATGGGAGTGTATTTTGTTTTTGTATGATTGTCAGCTTTGTTTTATATGCACTTCAAATACACTTATTTCGTAAAATATTGTTCCTTTTGTAAACTAACTATTTTTTGTTTTGAAATTCTAATCATTCGATACAAAAAAAACCTTCGGGGATTTACTCGCAGTTGTCGTTTTTCTTCTTCTTCTTCTTCTTTGTGTGTTTGTCTTTTTATATAGAAGTATTTTTTATGAAAACAAATTTGGTATTTTCTTTTCTTCAGTATAATAAAGATTCCTAATTATTGCATAAATCTATGGACGTGTGTCTATCTGTTATATTTCTCTTTCGAAATGTATATGATGATCATTTTGTAAGTATTTATCCTTGAAATGAAGGTTATTTTGAATTGCATTTGGTTGTAGTGTAAAAAAGTCCTTGTAAACGGATATTTGAATCGGTTATTTTCGATCGATAAGAGAAAGAATAATCATACTTTCTATTCTTTCGAGTTCTTTTATTTGTCGTTAGATGTTCGTCAATATAAAGAAAAAAAAGAGAATTCAATAAATACGTATCATGTTTCAAACAACCTAACAAAAAGAGCTTGACCGCAATTGATTATTAAATCTACAATGTAAAACCTTCGACGCTGTTTCTGACAGGTTGTTTCCCATGTTGGATAAAGACATTGAGTATAGTCACGCGATGTAAAATAATCATTGAAACAATTTTGTAAATGTAAGTGCGTTTCTTTCTATGTACAAAAGAAGGCTAAGTAACTCATAGGTATTCTCTTCATTCAAGTATCTGATTGGCCTTCACACCCCTCTGAACAAGCTATACCTCCTATCTCATATTACACATATCATTGCATGTTATATCACGAACACATTATATACGTAGATAGATGATTGATGTTCTTTCAATTTTCTCGCTTTTTTTAACTATCACATATATGTTTAAAATTCGCGTTCAAAAGAAAGAAAGAAATCTATCTTTCTTGGAAGAATTTTATTTGATGAACAATTTATTTATGAAGATTTAAGAATGAAGTTTGATTAAATGACTGAACCGAAAGAAAAAAAAGAAATGATTACATAAAGATGAACCAGTAAATATTTATGTTTTACAATGACATGAAGATGATTGAGACTAAAGATTTGATCCAGTCTATTTAATAAGAGTTTTATCTGAATTCTGTGGCAATAAATAATCTTCATGATCAAATAATGTACGATCTTGACAATGAGAATAATTAAAACAGAGAAGTAAATAAGTATATTCAATATAAATATATTTTTTCTTACTGTTTTTGAGCCATTGAAATATTTCGAATTCTCGATCAATAGTATTTAAAGAATAATCATAGGAACAATCCTGTGTTTGTGGAATTGGAGATATGGAATCCTGAAGCTTATTTATTAGTTGTTCTTGATGTTGATGTTCTTTCGAAAATGGTCCAATCTCTAGAACTTTCCATTACTGCTTCAAAGGAACAATACACTTATTTCGTAAAATATTGTTCCTTTTGTAAACTAACTATTTTTGTTTTGAAATTCTAATCATTCGATACAAAAAAAACTTTCGGGGATTTATTCGCAGTTGTCGACTTGTGTGTGTACGTGTGTTTGTCGTTTATGTAGAAGTATTTTTTTTACTTTTTATTTTACAAACATAATAAAATCTTACCTATTTTATCTTAGATTGTAAGAACTAGTTTAATCATAATTAAATAGTTTGAACTCAATGAAATCTCACGAGGGTATTCCAGTTGACATTTATCCTTCGAATGAAGGTCATAATAAAAAAGACCTTGTATGAAAGGTATTTGAATTTTGATCGCTTATTTTTGTTTGGTACAAAAAGAGAAATTACACTTTCGATTGAGCAAATTATTCCATTCTTTTACTTGTCTTTCAGTGTTTTATTACTACAAGGTGAATTCAATAGACAAATATCATATTTCTTCTTTTTTTTTCTCGAATAAAGAAAATTCTAAGATTGATTGATTGATTTATTTGTTTCCACTTGTTATTAAATGTTTAATAATCTCGGTGAAATCGTGGCCATTACATCTGCAACGTAGATTTTTCGGATCTTTGCTCCAACATTGATTGGTTTGAATATTATAAAATTTATTTTCCAGACAATATTTTTGACACGTCGTTTCCCACGTTGGATAAAGGCATTGAGTGTTCACGTGATGGAATATAATTAGTGAGACAAATAAAACAAATAAAAATTTGAAGTCTTTGGTATTCATGTTAACAAATTTGTATGCAAACAGAATAATCGATAGGTATTCTCTTATTTGAAATGTGTGTACGTATGCGTACACATGATCGAGAGTCCTTCACACTTCTATGAACAAACTTCGAAATGAAAAATCCTTGAGCGATATGCACTCGAAATAGATAAATCATATTCAGTTTTCTTTTCGAAACTATCACATATATATATGTTTAAAATTGACGTTTAGAAGAAACAAAACAAATTTTTTTTATAGAGAAGATGCGCACATACAGATTTACAATAAAAAAAATGATTCGGTGTGGAGAAATAACGACAATGAAATGTACGCATAAGCTCCTCCTCACGTAATTTTCTGTGTGTTTTGTTTTCGATCAATACAAATAAATAGCGAAGATAAGAGAGAAAACGAACCGAATGTATGTGCGATAGACAACCACCCTCAACAAATATAACAACAGAGAAAAATAAATAAATAAAGCGAAACAAAGATCGGAAAAAGAAGTTCGCGAAATGTTTCATTCTAAAACCATAACCAAGTCTAAAGGAGTCGAACTAAAGTTTTTGATCAAGATGATGATTGTTCATGACTGTCTGCTGTTGGTTGTTGTACTGGACCTAAATAGACACATCGATACAAATATTTCTGTCAAGCAAAATCAAATCTGCCGAAAAAGCAACAAAATAACTCTTAATCCCGAATGAAAAACGTGTTTTTTTGTCCTAACTGATAAAAAAAGGCATGCGTGTGTTAGTCTGTATTTTAATGTTAGTGAATCTGTGTTACATGAGAATTGATCCATGAAACTTCAGCATCAGTTGAATCATTTGCTAGACGAATTTCTAAAGCATTTCAGTTAAGTGAGCAGAATGACAAGCGTGAAAGCAAATTTAGGAGATCGAAAAATGGAATCACATATCAATTCAAAACAAACCTGGTACAAAATAATTATTAGGTTGATTTGATGCTGCAAATGATGGAACACCAGTGGAAGGTGTTGGCATAAGATCATTTAAGGAAACGTTTGGTGTTGGAGCAACAGCGCCTTTTGTCGAAGCAAGAACATCAACATAACGAGATTGAGTGGCTAAATTAAAGCTTCTAGACTTGTCATTTAACTTTTGAAGGGAAGGACTTACGTCTATTTCTAAGAGAGAATTGATTTGATGATGCAACTGGTGGAGTTGGATTTTGTAGTGCAGCCGCTTGTTGTTGTCGCATTTCTTGCAGCCGTTGTTGAGCAGCTGATAATTTAGCTGGCATCTTTTGCTGCTGTTGTTGTGGTTGCTGCGGCTGTTCTTGTGGTAATTGTGTTTGAGTTGGTGGTTGAAGAGGTGCCGATTGTGTAGGTGCATTCACTTGTGGTGGATAAGTCACTGCATTAGCTGGAGGCACTGCATGATTATTGGTCGTCGTCGTTGTTGTTGTTGTTGTTGAACCAGCTGCAAAACTTAATGTTCGTGGTTGAGATGATGCAGGAGGCATCGACGGATTAAATGATGGCGGTGCTGTTGATTGTGCAGAATTATTTGTTCCTGTTGTTGATGTATTATTTGATGGCATCATTGGAGGTGGTCGTACTTGTGACGCTGCTTGTTCGTCAGCAGGCTTTGATGTATCAATCCATCGGCCAGTCTTTTCATCGAATTTGAACTAAAATAATCATTGAATTCAATGGTTGAAAATGTTTTGCTTTCTTACTGCTCGGTTTTTATCATCTGGCAAATGTGCTTGTGCTGATCTTTTGAATCCAACACGACCTAATAGACTTCCTAAGAAACCAGTTTTTCCTGCACCTGCACCATCTTGATTAGCTGCTGGTGCTGATGTTTTTGCATTTGATTTATTATCTGTCGTTTTGTTTGCATTCTAAATTCAATTTTTATTATAAAAACTTTCGTTTCTTATTCATTGTTGAATAGTTATTTTACTGGAAAAACATCGTCACTATCATCGAAAATTGCGTGTTTCTTTTTTGGTTGTCCATTTGTTTGTTGCTGTTGTTGTTGTTGTTGTTGTTCTGGTTGTTGTGCAAATTCTTCACTGATTGATGATGTTTGATTCTAAATACATGTAAAGATTAGAAATCAAATTCATTTCTTGTTCGATTAAATTTTAACAGAACATCAAAACAGTACGGAACGAAATAATAAGACTGAAATGCCATAGAAAAATAAGTGTGTTTGTGTTCAGTTAGAAAGTGACACAAAAAAAAAAGCGTCAGTTAAATATGCAGATGTGTTATATTTGATACAAATACAAATGTATATATATATATATATATGAAGAGATGAATACCGTTGAATAACGTTTTAATTGTGGCGGTTGATAGAAATTAGTCGTATCAAAATTATTTTTCAAACTAGTCGAACTCGTATTGGAATGTGTCGATGTCGATGACAATTTTCTATTATCGGCTACTGTCGATGGCTGCTGCTGCTGTTGTTGTTGCCAATTCGATTGTGGAGCAAACGTTACAATCGATGATCGACGCCTCAACGATTCCAACTGCTGCTGCTGCTGTTAAGAGATTGATTACGATTAAATAAGTCGTTTTTTCTTCTCCTATTTCTACAAAGATCTACTTCTCAACTTGTACATACCTCTTGTTGTTCGTTTTGTCCAGATGGATACCATGGTTGCGTTGGTGGTTGTTGTTGTTGTTGTTGTTGTTGAGAGGCATACGGATTTGGTGTACTGGTGAATCCTGGTTGGATGTATGTTGATTGATCCGAAGGTGTTGGATAAAATGACGTATTATTTGCAGTAACTTGTGAGGAAACATTTAAATGATCCGATTGAGTAGTTTGCTGAGCCCATTGTTGTTGTTGAGAATAGTTATTTGTGTCTGGTGGTTGAGTACCAGATTGATAATATGCTTGTGCAGGTTGTTGTTGTTGTTGTTGCTGTTGTTGTGGTTGTTGTGGAGGTGGTTCATAATAAGTTGGTTGAACTTGTGTTGGATAATGCACATTTGTATCGACTAAAAAAATACTGAATATGAACAAATAGTTTTGTTGATATAAAATCTGACCTTGAAGTGTATTATGATAATTATTCGTTATTTGATTTTGATATGTTAATTGTTCAGATGATTGTTGATTCATTTGATCATAACCATTGGTAACCTATTATTAATAAAATTCAATGGATATTTCGAATAAAAACTAGTGATTAAACGAACATTAGCCGTCGATGAAAAGGATGCAACTGGTGGTTGAATGTTTGCTACTGCTTGTTCAACTGATGGCTGGACATTTGTTACTCGAGAAATTGGGAGATTAGTTGGCTGTTGTGGTTGTTGAACATAAGATGAATTGATTGATTCATCACGAACAGTTCGATTTAAAAACGCATTATCCTAAAACAACGATTGATGAAATATTGTTTTTTTGATTTCAAATGAATCAATTTACAGTTAAACTATGAATAATCCGTTGTAATTCTAAAAGCCATGTTGGTTCTTTATACGACGTTGGATCAAGTTGAAAATTTCGGCTGAATGCTCTCGATTTTTCTGCGATCTACAATTGAAATCGAATCAATTTGCACGAAATAGTAAATTGAACACATACGAGAATAAACAATTGTAAATCAACTAATTGAGCATAGGCACTATTTCCTTCTTTAATCAATGAATGTCCGATTTCTTCACAATAAGCCAACGCTTCTCGTTTCAAACCATGAAGAACTAATTTCGATGCATAATAAATTTTCAATGGCTAAATAAGAACGAGACAATTGTCATTTGAGTTAAACATTTAATCAAAAGATGAATATTTACAATAAAATTTCTTAGACATTTTCGAATTGAATATTCATAAACTTCAGTTAATTGTAAATTTGGAATTGATGCGAATGACGGATTTGATTGACTGAAAAACGGAACGTTTTTCAAAAGAAAATCATCGAGCTATTTTATTTACCCAGCATGTATACTTCCAATAGCTGCAATTTTATCGGCATTATTTCGATATGAACCAAATGGGATACCAGCAATTAAATAACAAAAATGACCGGCATAGATACGACCGGATGTAACTATGAAATTAAACAGATATGTTTTCATTCTCGAAAGAAAATGTTGAATTACTGAGTGTGTCTCCCATAGTTTTAACGCAAAGATCAACAAATTGTGCATTTGTATCTGTTCGATTGGCTAAGATGACAGCTAAATGACGTTTCCAATCTCCGTAATGTGCTTTTGTAACATTCTAGAAATGATAAAGTAGTATTTATTCATTTTGCTCTCGTTCTAATCATACCGTCACAACAGATGGTGTGGAACCAGCGCCTAATTCGTAGAATGTTTTCAAAACATCGCCATTATCAAGATTACTTATAATACTTTACAAAGTAAAAGAAGGCAAAAGTAAAATATGAATAAAAACAAACGGTCAATTTTTCAATTTTACTTGTGTATGGTTTTCTCAAATAATTGTCTATCGGTTAAATAAGAAATGATCAATGCATGAGTAAATAATTGATTTTCACAAGCAAATTTAATGCTCGTATCGATTTCACCAAGTGCAAGAAATTCACGTAGAGAATTTTCAATCGTTGCTGTTGACGATGATGTTTGTGTGTGATTACTATTTGCTGATGATTCATCAATAGTCTGAGTATTCGTATTACCCGATGACCAAAGAATTTTTGGAATGTCAACTCGAATATCGAGTAAACCATTGCTTTTCACAAGTAATGCCATATACTGCCAGAGTATTGACAAAGCATCTCGATCGATTATATGAAGAGCTTTATTAGCTAATTGTGATTGACGTTCACAATAACGAATAACATTTGATTTAGCAGTTGAACTAGAATATCGAATACGAAGAGTTTAACATCGTTGAAAGACAAAATTTTCTCTTACGAAGTTAATGGACCGATAAAATCCGACATTAGTTGTCGTTCTGCAACTAAGGATGGTGCCATTGAATGAACACTCTAAATTGGAAATGGAATAGAGATACATTCGAAAGTAACTTCTTACATTTGCAGAAATAATTTCGACAATAGCTGGTTGATTCGTATCGCTAGGTGATTGTGGTAGAACTTGTACAAGTTGATCAAAGAAAAATGTTGCTCGTAAATGAGGTCGAGTGTATAGAAGAGGTGCTAACAATGCTTTTGATGAGTCTTCATTGACTTGTGCTAAATCAGATTTAATGCTAAAACGATCGCTACTACCATCATCAGATTCTTCTTCTTCTTCATCGTCATCATCATCGTCATCGTCATCGTCTTCATCATCATCGTCATCATCACCATCTTCTTCTTCTCCATTTTGTGATGGAAATGTTTGTTTAGCGTCTGGTCCTGTTGATGGTATTTGTCTGTTTGCTGATCCAGCTGTTGTTAAAAGTGTATTAGGAGCTGTCGTTTCTCTAGCTGGTCGTTTAACTTGATTGGACATTGTTGGTTGTTTAGAAGGATAATATCCATTGGTATAAGGATTCTGCATTTGACTAAAATAGTTTAACAAAAAACAAGAAAATTTTTTTTTGATTATCGAAAATAATCAACAACTAACTAGTATTCATCATTGAGTGAATCTCTCGAACCCCATGTTTGTATAGATGAACTATGTTGAGATTGTTTTGATTGTGAAACTGCAGCCGAATGTCGACTAAGTCTATCATCATCTGTTTGATATCCTCCTTGTTTCCAATAATTTTTCATCATTTCATCATTATATCCAAAATTATACGGATTTTGATAGCCAGCATACATCATTTGCCAATATTGATCGAACCATGGATTGTACATTCCTGGTGGCATGTAATTACCATATCCTTGTGCTGGCAATAAGGACGATGATTGATTTTGACCACCAGTTTGTCCGTTAACTAACGAACGGGATGATGAAACCGGTGCATTGACACTTTGTCGAGAAGGTGGACGAGTCGATTGTCGTGACGCTGGTCGATCCATTCCAGGTTGCATCATCATCATGCCGGGTGGAAATCCCATCATGTACGGTGGAGCATAAGCAGCAGCAGCATTCCACTGTTGCATTTGCATCATAGCTGCCATTTGTTGCTGTTGTTGAATCTGTTGCTGCTGCTGTTGTTGTTGTTGTGCATTTGAACTCGCTGCTGAAGCCTCAGTATCCGAAACAGTTGGCGCACTTGGAGGATATTGAATTGTCGAAGATTGTTCTGTATTCATAACAGGTGCTAGTTGTTGTTGTTGTTGTTGAGGATTGAGTGATGTAGGTGGAGGCATCGAAGGAGGAATGTAGTTCATCATCGGCAGCGGTAAGCCTTGTGGAGGATTATTAGTCATCGATTGATCCATCATCTAGAAGAGAATTGAAAAGCTAGAGATTTTCGGAAATATCTCCCATTAATGTCTTTTCCACGTTTATAAACAAGTGTCGTTACGTATATCGAAAGAATTGATTAAAGCGTGGCATTTTAAAAAAACGTCATTGGTCTATTTTAGCCATGAGGATTTCATATTAAACTTTTTATTTTTGAAGAAGACAAAAAAAACACTTCCGTATAAAAGAATAATTTTTATTTCGAAGAAAAAGATAAACGATTTTTTTTTATTAAATTAGAAAAATAACATTCGATTAATTAGTTTTTTTTTTCTTCCTTCGATAGAGCTAAATCGAGTGGCATCTATCGTCTAGAAAACTTCGCTTGTCTGACTGAAATTATTCGGATTGAATGAATTCGTCGATGAGTCTTGCATGGAATTTTTATATTTGCCTAGGAATGTTTCTAATTTCCTCAATAAAATCGGTGCATTTCGAGAGAATAATTCATTTGTCGATAGATCAACGCACGATGAACGAATATTTTTTCGAAGAAAATTCAATGTTGTCATTGGAATTTTCGATGAAATCATCGTATTAATTTGTTCATCGAGATTTAAATTATTGTTTAGAATTTGATTTGAACTGTACGAATTCATATGTCGTAAAAGACAAACAAGAATTGGCTTTTGATAGATTTCACAGAGACGTAATTCGTTTAAACATTGTTCATTACGAAAATATTTCGGTGTTAAACAAACGATCATAACTCGACAATGACGAATGTCACCGGGACCGATATCACGGCGAATTTCATTTGAACTTATGAAACTAGAATTCAAACCGTCGAGATAAGAATTACTCGTGCCAATTGAAGATCCTTTCGATTGAATTTTTGGCAAATGAAATCTCGAAAAACAAAATCTATTTTTTTCTCTTTAAATCTACACATAATTTCTTACGAATCATTTTCTCGACTGGTCGAGTTTTTCGTCTCATTTGATATTTGAATGCCAGTATAAAAATGTTGTGAATTAAGTACGAATATTAGCCGTTCAATCGCGTGATTAACATTCCATTTCTCATGAGTTTTCGAATAGCTCAAATAAACAAAACGTGGATTATCCGAAGTATCTAACAAAAAAAAACACATAAGTACATCAAAATTTCGGCTTATACTTTGATCATTTTGAACTGTAGGTTTTGCTTTGAAACTGCTACTAAATGCCGCAATATTAGCTAAAGGTCGAACTGTTTGTTTTAATTTTTGAACGTATTCGTTTGATTCATTCGATGAGAGCGTCTGTGGACGAAGATATGTATGTAAAATTGCTAAACTTTCATTCATTGATTGATGAATAAAATCAACAGATGGATAATCAGCTAATTGAAAATAAACTAAACTCGTCAACAAAACGAAGATATGTGTTTATTATTTTTATTTACCGAGTAGAGCTCGAATTGATGATCGCATATTTGGCCAAACATTTTCAATATAAACAGTTACAATCGGTTTTTCAAACCATTCAGCAAGAGATAATTCGTGAAATGTAAATGTCGAACGAGATGATTTGCCTGTTAGCAAATAGATGACATCTTTCGTTCGAGCTAAAATCGGCCCATTCAAAGTTAAAAATTCTTCTTTACTTCGACCGAAATGAGGATTATGTGTGAATACCTAAGGGAAAATCAAAAAAATGTTTTTCATTTTGTTTGAATGTTTTTTTGTTTCTACTCGAAATTTATGATTTTTTAAAAAATTTGCAATTTGCACCGCAATTAATGTATCCTCAGGATCGTGAATGATGTAAACATGATCCATTTTGCCTTTGATCTTTTTCGCTTGATAATGCCATTGAATAGGACTTTGCCGTTCACTATGAATCGTTCCTAGAGAACAACAAATTCATCATCTCAACTACTCGAATAACAACATACGTATGACATTTTCAATCAAAGTTTGCCGAATTTTACGATTTGTCATGAGAAAATAATTTTTCAATTCATTTTCCGTACATGCTAATAGTAAATAACCATCGATTTGTTTCTGATCGAATATTTCTCGGCTCGAATCATTGACACCTATACGAGTTAAATATGCTTGAATTTCTTTTGGTGACCAATAACAAATCGGTTTAAATTCTTCGTCTTGTTTTTGTTGTTCATTAATTGTTGAATTCTTTTTCGTTGAATTCATTTGATTATAAACTAAGAATTTTGTTAATAGAGGATTTATAATAATTGAAATACGTTCATTAACACCTAAATCCGATTCATTTTTATCGAAAACATAGAAAAAATCAGCTCGTGAACGTAAATATGCAAATTCATGACATTCATCAAGCAAAATAACGTATAAACCATAGACGGATGATGAGCCCGATAGTAGTTTTCTATCTAAAATCGCTTTTATTTCGATTGTCATCAAACGTTGATGTTGACAAGAACTCGATAATATCAAAAGACAACCAACAGATAAATCAATTGCCTCAAGCCGATCAGCATACCAACCAGCCGACTTAACAACATCAAAATATAATCAAAAAAGATAATAAAACAACAAAATGATATTTACTTTATCAGCATGTATGCCTTGATGATGATCAAACCAAATGACACTTTCATCTAGACCGTGTGCAATTAATTGTTCATATAATTTGACAACGAAATATCGTTCAATGAAACCAGTTTGAGTCGAATATGATAAATAGATCGGTGGCATTGAAATCGATTTGTATTTTTGTATTGTTTTGTTGTTCTTGTTTTTTTTTAATACGAGAAAGAATAGTGAAACATTTAAGCGTAAGAAAAATGTGCATTTTTTCTGATCGATTTTGCCCGGAAGGTATTTCTCTCATTTGAATTGATTGTCGACGGCAATAGCATGAACAAGTATGTCCATGAAAATTGATTTTCTTCTCTTTTACTTTTTATTATTAAACTCAAAACAAAAGTACTCTTCAATTTTTCTTCTTCTTCTTCTTCTTTTTTATTTTCTAAATTTGTCCTTGATCAATATGTCATATTGAAAGATCTGTCATTATTTACTCTCATTGTTAGTGTTCATACATGTGCTACTGGCTTCATTTTATTGATTGTTCATTTGGGAAATAGAAAACAGCTATTTAGTGTCGATTCATTGTTTTTGACGTTAAGCGTGTGTGCGTACGTTTTAAGGTCACGCGTTGTCAATCATAATCATCAATATTCAATCTATCCTATGATTAAATGTGTACAGTTGGGGTATAATCTTGTCGCCAATTCCTTATTTCGCCAATTAGAACTTTCGCCAATTGGCGTATATCAAGTAGTAAATCGCCAATTGGCGATATTCCTCACGAATTTCGCCAATTGGCGAAAAAAGGAATATGAAATATTCTATTTATTGGCGAATATCATACCAGTAGTTCGCCAATTTGGCGAATTTCCTCACGAATTTCGCCAACGTTAATAAATAAACTTTTGGGGCTCAATTGAATTAGTTAAGTTATATTTGTGTATTATCAAATAATTAATAAATCTCTCATATGCGCTCGTACGTTCAAAATGAGATTATATTTAAGTGTGATTATGTATGATCGAACCAGAGCATGACGCCCTCTATGTCTAATCACTTACTGTATCATATACATATAACATTTGTCTATATTTGATTGGTGACAATGCAATTAAAGAGAGAAAGTTCTCTTTCTTCTTATGTCCATCTGTATTTCTGTTTGTTTATCACCTAACATTTCAGTAAACATATTCAAAATTGTCGGGATGGTTCAAACGCGATCCAAATATCGTTCGCTTCAAGATAACCCAGCAGCTATTGAGTCAGAAAAATCAAACCAACTATCTTCATTAACGACACAATTGAGTAAACGAAAAAGAAAAAGAAAAGACGACAAGGATTATGAAGATAGAGCAACTATAGCAGGTGATACTGCTGCCGCTACTTCCTCCAGTGCACAACCAGCATCCGCTTCTCGAGATATTCAATCGAAATCTATATCATCGACTCCAACATCATTAGACGCTCTGAACAAGAGCAACATTGTCGAGAAATGTATGAATCGATCATTACGAAGATCATCTTCTCATTTGTCAAATCTATCCATTGTTCTCTCAATGGAAGCAGCCGATCATACGTCCGACGAGAATGTCAACGAAGATAAACAGCTCGGCTCATCTCTTGTTCTATTTGATTCGAGTGATTCCGAAGAGGAAAATTTCGACACAAATTTACATCTACAACAGCAGACATTAATTGAAGCATTGAATAATGAAGCGAATGATCAAGACATTTTGCCATTAGACAACATCAATGCTGGTGCCATTTCATCAAGCGCCGCTGTACACCAGTCACTTGATTCGTGGCCGATCGAGAAGAACGATTTACACTGGACAAAGACCAATAAAGGCAGCGATTGTCTAATTATGGGCAGTTTCAGTTACATTTACATGTCTGAATCACAGAAGAAAAATGTCCTGAATTTGAGATGTCAACGACGTGACACCAAATGCGGTGCTGTCATTCATTTAGATTTACATACACGTTTATTCATCGACACTAACAATGTGAATCATAATCACCCTCCCGATCGATTTGCAATGAAACAAAAAATGTTGACCCAAAAGATCAACGAGAAGATTGCCGTCGAGCCAACAGCAGTTTTAAAAGTTGTTGAACGTGTATACGCTGAGGCGAATTTGACGGATGAAGAACAGTTAAATCTCCGTTTGCCGAAAGCAACGGGTAATTGTTGATTAGTTTTGATTACTTGTTTTCAACTGTTGTCTTCTTTTAGCAAATACATTCTATAAGAAAAGAGCGCGTCGCTATCCGGCGCATCCAAAGAATCAAGACTTCGCGATACCCATCTTTTACAGTCAAAATAATCGTGGCGAAGATTTTATAATTTATGATGGAAATAAAGAACGATTGGAAGGGCGATTATTGATGTTCAGTACACCAAAGCTGCTTTCTGCTCTGTTTAACTCTGATGTAATCCTGTGTGATGGGACTTTCAAGACTAGACCTTTGCTTTTTCAGCAGGTTTACGTTTTAATGGGTCGATTTCATGGAGAAAGTAAGTATTATTCATTGGGAAAGTCTTTACTACTCCGCTTACCCAAGCTATCTATCTGATCTGCTATGTTTCTTTTATCGTTTAGGTATTCCCTTGGTTTGGTGTTTAACATCTTGTCGAACTCAACCAGTATACGATACCATATTGAAGAAATTGCAAAAGATTGCCAAACGTATGCAAATGGAATGGAAGGTGCAAAAATGCATGATGGACTTTGAGCGAGCAGTAACCAACTCTTTCAATGAAGCTGTAAGTATAACTGAATTCTTTGGCTTCATGTAGCACTGCACTCCGACGATTGAACATGTGCTCTTTCTCTCTCTCTGTCTCTCTCTCTCTCTCTCCTGTCTATACAACCTTGAGAATAGTAGAAGTTCATCTTCTGAATTTCTTTTATTTAGTTTCCCAACGTCGACGTTAAATGCTGTTGGTACCATTTTGTGCAATCGCTCTGGAGAAAAATTCAGAAACTCGGACTCATAAGTTTTTATGAGACAGATCCCGTTGTAAATTCATGGTTCAAACAATTTATGGCGCTCCCATTGATTTCGAAAGAGTTGATTACTGATGGGGTGCAATTATTAAAAGATACCATGCCATCGAATGATAAAAAATATCATAAATTTATTCGATATTTCGAACAAGAATACATGAACCGGACTTCTTTTGATTTGTGGCACCATGGGAATAATGATATGAAAACGAATAATTCCTTAGAAGGTATGCATTCTGCTTGTGTCCTCTTAAATCATCCAATCCTTTTCCTTTAGGATACAACTTCCGTTTGTTATCACGCTTCGGATTGCACCCATCGATATGGGAGTTTTTACACTTCCTGAAGGATGAAGAAGCACTAGTATCGCATCGTATTACACACTTAGGCGGAGGAAGTGGTCTGACTGCAAGTACAATGGTTTATTCTGGCATGCAATCTAAACGAGTGGCAATTACGAAGCAAAAGCACTTATTACATCTTGAAAACTTGTTCAATTCTAAATCTATTGGATTAAAAGAATATTTGAAATCTGCTTCGTCAATGGTTGGTAAAGCTGTTGGAGAAAATACAACCAATCTTAATCAAGCATATGAACATGAACAATTAGTCGAGAATGAAAATGAGAATGAACATTATTGAATCTACAGACTAATTAGAGAAACAATTAATATGACTCACTTTTTCTTTCTTTGAAATAAAACTGAAACAATACAATTGAAATGATATCGTAATCTCATTGATTCTTGTTCATAGACATGATCATAAGCGTATACTATTTATTGGCGAATGTCATATCAGTAATTCGCCAATTTGGCGAATTTCATGAGGAATTTCGCCAATTGGCGAATAAAGGAATTAGAAATTTTTTTTTTTTTGGCGAAAGTCATACTAGTACTTCGCCAATTGGCGAATTTCGTGGGGAATTTCGCCAATGGCGAATATACAGTTGGCGAAATTCACATTTGGCGAAATTACAGAGACTCGTACAGTTCAAGATGAATATATTTAGATATTGATTGAAATGAATAAAGATGATGATCAGTTGGCAGACTAGTGATTAAAATAAAGGACAATGAGAGGAGAATGCTCATTCATTTCATTGTGTGACAAATTGAACTGAACTTGACGTTGACAGCAATTCGATTGCTTCTTCAGTTCCGGACACACCCTGATGAATTCTTCTCGAATGAGAAGTCAAGGATCCTTTTCAATATCAGTAATCAGTAAGAACACGAAGAAGAAGAAGAACAAGAAATAGATTATTCAATCTTAACAATAAACAAAGATTGACATGCATGATGATAGAGATCAATTATTATTATTTTCTTTGCTTTATGATCATCATGTGTACACATTCCAATTCTATCTTATATTTATACAATCGATAACATGTGAGACATAATGAAGTGCTGCAGCTGACTCCCATCGTATAAAAAAAACTGTTCACGAATATTGAAACAATTGCATATTAGAAACTGTAACAATGACACACACTCATACCGACTGTTATCACATACAGACATATATTTTCAATTACTTTTCGAATGAGTAGACAAGTTTTGTCGAATTCTCGGACTACTTATTTTATATTTCAACATTTGCCGACAAGTGTAGACAGACCATAGGGCGTAATCGAATAGTCATATATCATCATTTCTTGTCTTCAAACAAGGCGTTTAATGTTTGACTTTGACCCGATCGATTTAAAGCCGTTTCTTTTTTCATCCGTGTCGAAACGCGTGACAGAAATATATGTTTGCATAGGTCAAAAATGACTAACAACTATCGTTATCAATCAATGAAAACGAAAGAATCAAACGTGAACAAACACACACACACACACCATTGAATAGCTCATAAACATAACGAACGTCATAAAATAAGTTCAAACAATGAGAAAAGAATAACTTCATTTGTACGACTATCCATTAAAGCTTTCTTTCTTTCTTTCTTTCTCGGTATAAATCAATCAAAATGTCTAAAGATCAAAGTCAGTTTTTTGATTTTATAATAACAGAATCTATGCAAATGCCGTTCAATTTCAAATTAAGATTAATTTAATTTATTTCTTTTCATCTGTATACATTTTTTTTTACTTATACATAAAACAAAAGAAGGCAAAAAACCACGAGACAAAACAACAAGTGAAATAATTAGTTGCCAAAACAGAACGAGAGAAGAAAAAGAAAAAAAAACATCATATTTATATAAATTACAATCCATGAGTTGTTCGTGTCGGTGGGTCAAGACCTGAGACAAGCGTTAGTTGAACATTTTTATTCAAACTGACAGCTGGATAATAAACATCACCTTGTGTTAAATTGGAAAATGCAATTGGACCATGTGGTTCATCATTGATATAAAAACTTAATGTTCCATTATTCAAATCTAATAATACGCCAATAACTGAGCCAACTGATATGCCACCATTGATACGATTCGTATGTTGACCATTATGCATAAACCATGAACGTTGAGAATCGATATACATACACCATGATTTCGAATCTTTGCCGAGCATGTGTTCTTTTAACGCATCGAATCGAGCAATGCCAAACGCTGGATCAGGTTTGTCGTCATATCGTTGTATAGTTATTTCCCAATAGTGAATACCCGTTCGAAAACCTCTCGAACCAAGTGCTACACGTTCTTGTGAACTTAAACATGTGATTGTATCGAAGCTACGATGATTTTCATTGGATAGAAATTGTATATCCGGATGTGCCGTACGTGGATTAAATGTAAACCAATAAACTTAAAAGAAAACAAAGACACAATACATTGATAAATATCCTGTTTTGATTTGTTTACATACCGGAGGATGAGTGAAGCGTTATACATTCACTATAGGCACTTTCACCTGCTTGATTGTAGGCTTTTACTCGTGCTGTATAGACATTTGATGGAAGAAGTCCGTCAACTGCACACATTGTTTCTGTACCATCGTATACTTCCTATTAAAAGAGTCAATTATCTTTATATATCAAGATTTGTTATTGTTGAAATCATACTCGAAAGTCTGATCCAAATGTGCCATCATCTAATTCAAGAATAAAACCTTGAATTGCTCCAATATCTCTCATGGACCATGCGAGTGTGCCAGAAATAGTGCTCGATTGTTCATCATGACTCAAACATTGTTCGGCAATAAAGCGTGGAGATAAGGGTGCTAAAAGAAAGAAGCAAAAAAAATGACATGAAGAACATCAATTTACGTAATAGTACGTCAATATTAGCTCATTCGATTAGAACATATAAAAAGCATTGTTCATTTATCGTTAATCGAACTCTCTTCTCTTCTCACCAGGGGGGAAAAACGAGACCTTGAAAGGCATGAAAAAAGGGGAAATCCGTCTATGGCTGTGTGTCGAAGAGAAATCTTTTAACATCGTTAGTAAAAAAAGAAGTATTTCCGTTCGATGATAAAAATCTTTTTGTTTGTTAATATTTATTCAACAAAAAAAAAGCGAAGAACTCAAGGTTATTACTGATCGTATTGATAATCTAACACATATGTAATTGAAGAGAGCAACAAGATGACAATCAATATCCGGAAATCTCTACTGAAGCTCATATTAACATAAAACATGTGTCGAATTTCTTCTTCTTCTTCTTTTTTTAATCATAACTGCAGAAATAATTCATTACAGCAATCAAATAATCCGAAAATTATCGATTTTCTTTTCTTGTTCTCAATTTTAAAATAAACAAAATCTGGAAAGTATTCATCATCCTATGATGTAACTCGAGACAAGGACGAGAGCATTCACAGATGGATGTGTGTATACTTGCAATTGTTTATACATTGTCTCGTCTATCAAACGAAGACAACGAATATAAAAAAAAATGAAGTTTCTCTTTGTTGATGAAAAAAAGAAAAGACAAAGATGTTATATGAACATTAATATACCGCAACGATGTCTGTTGTAACTCTATATATATGTTATACTGTTTAGATGAGCACACACTATGTCTGGGTAAATATAGATCGAACATGCTAATTGTTTCTTTGTATAAAACAGAAGTGCAATCAAGAAAAAGGAATCTTTTGCGCCTCTCTCTCTCTCTCGGCACTTTTTTTTATCGGATGATTTCGTTTCATTTAAATTGACTTACGTTTTATTTGTTGGAATTGTAGACGATGAACTTCACGTTGAAGACAATCGATATTAAAAGTGAAATCAAATTCAAATGACGTGTGAGATTTGCATTCGTATTCGTCGGAGAAACTGCCGTAGATTGATGAACATTTACTATTTAAACCATGACACACTTGAAGATAAGCAAATGGGTCCGATTCTTTTAATGCTTCGATTGAAAATTGAAGGAAGCCTGTTGTACGTTGTATATGTGCATTGTATGTTGTGTATTGTTGATGAATTAAAGCGATTTTTCTTTCGATTTCATCGTGAATATAGGATATGAGTTCTTGTTTTTTCGTTTCAAGTGAAATAATAAGTTTATCGATTTCTTTTACGAGATTTTTTTCGAAGATTTCGCCATTATTCTGAAAAAGAATTTAAATCAAATCGAAATTGTTCAAAAAAACATTCTCATGAGATTCAGATTTTTTATTGTTTGATGGATTTGCTCATTCAATCGTCTTCATCATCGAGATGATTTTATCAAGAGAAATATGATAATGATGATGATGATGATGTTATTACGTTGCTTTAGCTTCTTATCCTTGCATGTATTCACATTCGTCATGCGCATCTCTTGAGAAACAGCGCGCGCGAGAGAAAAAGATTCATCTAACAAGGTTATTTTGTTTGAATGATGGATGTAATGAAGCATACGACTAATAGTCATTAGCCATTCCCGAATGGAACAAAAAAAAAGAGACGAGATCAGATTTATTTTTATTAGACTATTAAAGACAACAGAAGGAAACGAAATGAACAAGCTATGCCAGGTGATTTGAATATATTTCTCAGTTGGATTCATTTATTTAATCGAATGATAAACTCGAGATGACCTTCAGTCTCATAAATGACCAGACGATTGACCATCTGCTTTGATTATCCCTATCTATGTTAACCTCCTGCTAGCTGTCTTCAACTCACATTTTCTTACTAGTTCGTACTATCGTCGGAGAAGACGAATGATAGAATCTTATCTCCAAGTAAATTACCTTGATATAGTCTGGATACAGCTTCAATTTGGCGAGAAATTCGGCACCATATTTGGCTTTTTCCGATAAACTTTGCAATTGTGACGACAATTGAGTCTAGACAAACAAACAAAGAAAGAAAAATTGCAAAAAATTTGTCTGTTTTCATTTGATTTCGAGTTAATCGTATTAAAAATTGATTGATTATCGAAAGAGAGAGAACTATTGAAGAGAGGTGTCACCGAAGCACATTAAATATTCGCAAAAAAAAGAAAGTGATTTATGCATACACATACATTTCCGTTGATTGCATCATCATACTTTTTTCAATTTACATAGTAATGTTTCTTGGTAAGACAAGCGGAACAAGAAAACTGGAAATTTGTATTATAATTATAGTGAATACAAAAAAAAACGAGAGAGAAATAGAAAAGAGCACTTCACCTCGTGCTAGAAACAATAATAGTTTAGATAGTACACACACGCATGTATACGGTCATCAAAAAGATTCTTGCCGCTCGAACGAGAGTGGTCATCCGGTTTTTTTTCTCATTGTTTGCATCGTTAATTGAAAAAAAAGACGAAGGGA
>ERZ778019.912-NODE-912-length-47813-cov-12.932996_pt1 | contig 47813 bp, 38 predicted proteins | sample MGYA00375749_ERZ778019 | MGnify/ENA primary metagenome ERZ778019 (study PRJEB29350, sample SAMN05389821) | bioreactor metagenome | isolation source: Ammonium sulfate bioreactor | place: South Africa: University of Cape Town | collected 2014-03-17 ... | reverse complement strand
ATATATAATAATAGGCATCTATTTGAAAGATTATTATTTCTCACCGAAACAAACGAAAATAAAAATATAACATAGGAAAAAAAACGACAAAGCATATTGTCAACTAATAATCGCAAAGAAAAAAAGCCTAATCGAAGCAAAACTAATAGTGTCCGTTTAATAAAATAGACAGTCAGGCGGCAAAAGAAGAGAAAAACGAAGATTATATTTGTTGTTTGCTTTTTGTTTATACATATTAACACAGACACACACATACACGGATATGCATGTAGACCATTTCGTCGTTTATTAATAGGAATTCTATTGCATAGCAGAAGTATTTATAATTTGTGTGAATGTGGAATGTTTGAAGAGAAACAGATGAATTGTTTTATGGTTCTTCTTCGATGGTTTTCAATTCTTTACGACGACGTTCTTCGTCTGAAAATTTCGACGAGATAAATTTTGTTTAATTGAAATTTAAAATCAAAACAAACCTGCTTCTCGGACCCAACGTTCTCGATTTGATTTCAAGTAGTCTGACCATGGTCTTCGAACAGCTGTCGGTCGTGGTATTGGCGTTGTCATTGATAGAGGTAGTTTTTTGTCAGTTCTAAGCAAAACAAAAACAACAAAAAATAGTACAAATCTGTTATCAATTTTTCTTCCGTACGCATTGTCGTCATTCGATGATGCTGCTGACGACGATGGTGTTGGTGATGATACTGTACTTCGCTGTGGAATCATTGGCGATGTAAGTTCAGAATCGGGAAGAACAAATGATTTTAATACTTTTTCTAACATATCACCCATAACAATAAACGATGGTTCAACGATATATTGAATAAAACCTTAATTAGAATCATCGTCGATTTTTTTTCTTCTTTCGAATTCAACTAACCAATTTGTGATTCAGCAACAAGTGTGTTCTCTCGATCGCATAAAGGTGAACATGGCAAGCCTAATTCTTTTTCTTTTTCACCCTGTTTAAAAAATTCTTCCATGAGTGATTGTGTCCAGGATTGATGAATTTCCCATGGTTTGCCCGGATGACTTATATCAGCACAATGAAGAACAAGCGCCAATGCTTTAGCTTTTTCAATACTAGAAAATAGAATACATCGTTTTAGTTTCCAGTTCGTGCTCTTTGTTTTTCAAAAACATACTTCTCCGGCATACTTAAAAGACTTTTCATCGTTTTAAGTTGTGTAAAATGAGAACTCATATCTGTTGCAAGCACCATTTCAATAACAAGGTGTCGAAAATTTCTTTCAAATTAACAAAAAAAATATATATATTAGTTTTAGTGTTGAGTGTTCTCACGTACTTGTATTCATCGGAAGTGAATTCAGAAAGAATATTATAATCGTCTATTCTCATTATACGAAATGCTGCACTAACATGATGATTTTCTAGGACAGCACGATCATTATAAATCAACGCTACATCCGATCTTGATTGAATATGAAAATTATTCGATGTTCCTGTATGTTCAAAATCATGTATAATTGCTGCGATAAACATTGCAAATAATTCATGATCATTCAACCAATTCTAGTAGACAAAATAAAAACATTTCGCAATGGATTTGTACGATCAAATCAATGAAAACTTCAAGGCAACTACAACTACAAGCTACTTGAATTTCGACTAAGAACTAAGATGATCAACTACAAAAACTAAAATAAACAAATAAACTCCGTTAACCTCTACCATAAGACCAGAACTGTAGATGATTTGATAGGTGGTTTGAAGAACATCAGCAGCATGTATAAGATTATGATATGGATTTCGATATTTGCTATAGCCACTTTCCATTTGTTCGAGAAAATTTTGTAAAGCTGTGATAGAAATCTTAAAAATGACAAAACGAAAAACGAGATCATTTTCAATAATTTCGGTTCTTTTTCTTTTTTTTTTTTATTACCCGGAGTTTATTTGGTAGATTATATCGTTGCATTAATTCAAAACCCACATAACGTAAACATTGACCATTTGTAAATTCATTAACAGAAAATACATCAAATGTCCATTCGTTAATTGTCTAAGTAGAAAACAAAACAAACGATTAGACGCACATTTCTCAAAACAATCAAAAGAAACAAATAAAGCACATCAAGAGTAACAATAACAACAACAGTTAAGCATGCATTCTTGTGCAAATCGAGAAGAAACTTAAACTCCGAAGAAGAGATTGATTTAAATTCTCTCCTAACTGTTTGTCGTGTGTGTTTTGTGAAGAAACCGAGCAGACAACTACTGAATGTGTGAAATAACATTGAACAAGATAATTCGTGATGTAACTATCGGCTGTAAATATTGAATGTGCATAACAACGAAGGAAAGATATGATATTCTTTTTTGTGAAATAGAAAGACAAGTTAGATCGGTTGAGAAACTGACAGATGAAAGGAAAGAATAGGATAGATTGCTTAGCGTTGTTTTTTGTTGCTGTTTAAAGAATATTTTATGGTGAATCAAAATACCTTAAATTTAATGTCGATAGACAGACGTCTCAGGTACCTAGAAAACATACACAAAACAATGGATGCCAATTCGAGCGATACATCCAAATAACAGGGGGGACAGGGAATTTATCACATGCACACACAATTCGAATCGATCAATGATCGATTGGAATTGTCTCAAGTAGAACAAAATGTTTAGTAGGTAATTTCGATCAATTTGCTTCTTGCTTTCGCTTTCTTTCTTTCCTTTTTCGGTTGATTTAGGACAGTTTCATTTTGGTTTTTTGTAATCATACCTTGATTTTCACATGTAGAGACCATTTTTTAACAATCCTGATAAAAGGGTGATGAGAAGAAAAAGTGAACGAAGAAAATCAAAATCAAAGAAAATATTCAATATTTAAGAAAAAAGAGTAAGAAACAGAAAATATATAGCAAATGTAAGAGAAAAAGAGAACATTTAAAGTAGACGACAAAAAATGCGGGCTGCATCTAGAGTTAGAGCGACTGCTTAGGTCATACCTGGAACAGCTGCAAGACAGAAGAAGAAAAAAAAACAAGGTCATTTTATTTGTTTAGTTTTTCTTTCTGAATGTCTAACATTGATTCAGATGATTTTCTCATGGATACGAAAGAAAATGAAAACATCGACATGAAATAACCACGTACCTGTCAACCATAATACCAGCACGAATAGCTTGAGCAACACTTTTGAATTTAGGTTTATCCGATGGTCGTCGTTTTATTGTCGACATTGATCGTGTAAATGTCATAGCTAGCCAATCTCGAACTTCATTCGGAACGGAATCCGGCTCGATTTCAGACAATGCATTATCATCTTCTTCCATGAGTCGTCTATGACAAGAGAAGAAAAGAGAAGAAAATTAGAAATGATTATTAAATAAAAGATTTGACACGAAGTGAAACATTTTCATTCTTTGTTCTATGTTAAAATTATTAATTTCTCATTTTTGAAATATATTGTAATTATCAACGACAGACTCTCTACTTCTTTTTCTCACTTAAACATTAAAGAAAAATGAATTCATCCTTGAAGACAACATCTTCAATGTTAAAGATGATAGTAGGCGTTCTTCTTTTTTCATGAAAAAAAAACTGAAGAAAAAAAAAGCCATGAAATCCTCATAAAAAGAAGCATTGTCTTCTTTAGTTTTTTTTTTATCTCGAAGATTTAAGAAAGTATGAAGGTTATTTCTATTTAAGCATGCTAGAATAGGTTTATAAATATAAGAAAGAAAATCAAGATCTTGACGAAGAAATTTCATGCAACCGTTTGTTATTACAAACATAAAAGCAAAGTAGATTATCCAAATACCATATTTGCAAAATGAATGCTTATTTACAATATTTGGAATTCAGAAAAAAATCCTTTTTTTTTAAGAGCAAAGAAGAAGTATTTGTTGCTAAGTGCATATGGTGTATGAATTTCAAAAAAAAAATGAAATTGTGTTCAGTGACGAGCTTGAAAATGTGAAGATGAATGTGCATTTCTCATGCGCTTACCGACGTATGGGCACGACTGGAGGTAGTCGCTGCTTTTGTCTGTGTGAATAGATATACAAGGTTTTTTTTGACGTTGAGGTTGAAATTTTTGAGAAACAAGGGAATAGTAGGAGGGGTTCTATGAAATGAAAGACTACGAATAAGTCGTGTGCTGTTACATACCGAGTTTCATCTTGATGAACGGCTTCGAGAACATTGGCTGTGTATTCTAAATTACGCACTAGATCATCTTTTCTTATTAGTATATTGCAATGAAGAGCAGCAATGATTGTCCGTAATCTAAATCGAAACAAAGAAAAACAAAACCATTAGAAATCTTCTGTTTTCTAGGCAAGTTTGTTTGTTTGTTGTTTTATTAAATCACCAAACAAATCTCGTTTAAGAAGATTGAATTAGTCATTTTCAAAGGGATTCGCTTGTTTGCATATTATATTATCTAATTTCTGATGTGTATAGGTCATGAGATAATTACTTTCATAGGTCATAGAAAGGAAACAGATTCTTGATAAGAAAATTAAATTTCGTTTTATTTATTCTTTTCTTTTGTAAAAGAAAAAGGAATAAGATTAATAAAGAAAGCATTATCTTTACCTTTCACTGCTTATTTGTAATGCATCGAACGCAGTAGGCGACGGCAAACAACTGAGATCATGTAATGTTGTAACATCATGTTCAATGATATCGTGTTTGCTATTCGTCTGAAGTGAATCGATATTAGCCGAATTGCCACTTGATTTCGATTTGTGTGAGAAGATTGGCGATAAATTCTCTGACAATAACATAATAGATAGTTTTCGATTGTGAATAAGAAAAGCAAAGAACAAAAAGTCGAATCGTTCCTATTTGAAATAGATTGAGTGTGTCGTCTGCCCTAGTTTTGTTACTGCTGTTGATGTCGTTGTTCTAGCCGAGATTCATGACAAAAGAAAATCCTCCTGCTTTCTTCCGATTGCTTCTTTTTCTTCTTTGCGTGTATTTTCTACTCGGTATGATTATCTAATGGACATCCAAATAAAGAAGAAAACAACTGACAACAGATTTTCTGCGTACTACATTAATGAAGAGAGAAAAAGAAATAGATGATAGAAAACAACTCAAGTTTGCATGATAGATATCTATGAAAAGAAAAGAAGGGAGACAGAGAAAGATAGGAAAAAAAAGAAAGTGAAAACGGAAAGAATAGAAAATAACTTTCGAGTATTAGGATAATGCATATGTATACATATCAAAAGCGATGGCATGGCTAACATCTTTCATTGTAAATGTCATTAATAACACGCTTTTCTACGGCTAACAAAGTCATCTCGATCGAATTTCGAAAAATTTCAAAATCTTACTTTTAATTTTACAGCAAAACGTCATGAAAAAAAGCAGATATATTGTCAAATAAATGTTTAATGTTAAAAAATGAAAGAACATTCTCAGCTAGTAGTGTTTCTTTTTTACTTGCTGATTTCTATTGTTCTCATCTTTACTTTTTTTCGATCGTGATCGAACGGAAAGAAATAAAACAATTGTTTTCTTATAGAACATTCTTTTCCCCCCCGAAGTTAAACATATAGGTGTTTTGTTAGCTAACCAGTTTCATTATTAACGAATGCTGCCGCCGTCGCAGCCTTGGACGTTTTTGATGAATGATGATGGTGATGATGATGTCGTTTGGTACTCGTTGCTCCCGAAACTAAAAGAAAAAATATTTTAAACAGTGATTTTTCTTTTACGAGACAAAAAATAAAAGAAAAATCAAATCAAATCACACCATCAATCATTGAACCATCGTTTAATTTAACGAGTATTTGACCAGTGACATTATGTCGGTAAAATTTCGCCGGTGCCACATCTCCAGGAAACTGAAACATGATCTGTTTCTATCTTTGACTTTCGATCAAAGATTATAAAAGCAAGAAAGCTCGACTTTGTCGTTGACGATCTGTCTGTCTATCAGTCTGTCTGTCTGTCTGTCTTTGTCTCCTTTTACTTCTTCTTATCTAATTGTCAATGCAATGTTTAAATACTCTAACATTTTTCCGATGTTAATAGAATGAGATGTGTATGTTCATCTTTATCATCATCGGAGTTTCTAAAAAGCAATAACAATATTTTCGCAGATATAGAAGAAAAGCAATAAGAAAGAGAGTTAGAGTAAGAGAGTGCTCTAAATTATCATTCTCATCATCATTTCTTATTTTTTTTTATTCTTCTCTTCCGAAACGAGTATTTATATCATTGACTTCCGATGAGTCGTCGATCTACTATCTCGACAAAACTAATCCTGCCTATCCGATTTGCCTTAAAGCTAATTCTTCTATAGTCAACATTGATTTGACTAATTTAAAAAGGATGCAAAAATATTAACTTGAGTACAGATTGATTAAAGTAAAAAAGAAACATGATAAGAACGTTAAACAGCTTGATTTACGTTAAGAATAGATTTAAGATCGTTGAGAAGAAAAACGGAAACTTTCATTTCTCGATATCATCATTACATGACCTTGTCTATCATCAATCTCTGCTAATAGAATAGTTGACAGAGATTCGATTAGTCGGTTTGTACACATGGGCGATAATTGTTTATTTGACAACAATGATAGATCGATCGATTTTCAGACAACTTTTCCTAGCAAACACTTATGTCAAAATTCGATATTAATAATAAAATCATTAATATATTTTTTTCTACGTATTATTTTCAAAGCAAAAAAATGTCACGTTCTTCTTAGAGTGCAATCGGTATAAGTTCAGTTGATTAGTTTTTTTTTCTTTAGCTTTAATGGATATCTTTCATGCAATGGTTCGTACGGACCAAAATATGCTAAGCGGGCATTCAGTGATTCTGACAGCTGACGATGGATGACGTCAAATAGTTAAGAACATTCGAAGCGTAACCTCGGGCGTTTTTATATGCGCGAACAAAAGGAAAAAAAAACGAGAAGACATATCCTTGTCAACCATTGATCATATCACAAGTCATAAAACGTTGAGTTTTTCCTTATTAAACATGACGGGAGTTTTCCTTTCTCTTGCACATAGAAAATCTCGCTTAGAGTTTAATCAGATAAGTTTGATTTAAATCTTTCATTATCTCTCTTACCTTTGATTGTTTTCGATGCTGGATTAGTTAACGAAGTTCCAATAATAATTAATGATGAACCTGTATTCAGTCGAATTTTTCTTCCTGGCATTATTATTTTTTTCTAATTGATATGAATAAATTACGTTCTTGCTTGAGGTTATGACTATAAATGATTAATAGTAGTCGTTTTTTTATTGCTCGTCTCTTCTTAATTATATTTTGCAATTAAAATTAAAAATAATACTTACGTTTGAGAGATTTAATGTTGTATGTTTTAGTTGAGTTTAGTTTTGTATGTGTCAAACGGGAGAAATCAGTAGCAAATAAATAAATAAATAGGAAGACGTGAGGGCGGTGTTCGAACACCGTTTTTAAATAGCATTATCTTTTTTTTGTAGTGACGTTAAACTGAGATTTGTGTGCTAGTTGTAATGTTGATCACACAAGAAGGATTCCAGAAGAACGACAGAGAAAAGAGAAGAACGAGAAAATATGATTTTTGTGCTCATCAACATCCTGCTTTAGAGAAGTAACAGCGACAACGGCGGTTACCTGTGCTATACGACGGCTGTTTGTCATGAGGGATTGTTGCGTTCTCGGTTTTTTTCTTCTTCTTTCCCTCAAAGGAGTGAGAAAAGCATTTTAACTAGAAAAGAAAAATTGGGAAAAAAATAAGAAAAAAAAAGAAGCAGAAGCAAAAGAAAAAAACGGGCAATGAAGGTAAGAAAAAGTAAAGAGAAAAAAAATGACTTGATGTATGAAAAGCGGATGTACGGCACAACACATCAGTCGTGAAAAATAAAGAAAGCTATAGTGACCGACCGTGTGCATTCAAATGCAAACAGGATTTTCCGTTTTTCTTCTGCTTCTTCTTCTTTTCCTCTTCTTTAAACTTCAAGTATGTTCAAAATACTATTCTTTGAAAATAAAAGATAATATCAAATAAATGAGCAAACCGAACCCATTAAATTTGAGTCGATTCAACCAGAATAACCTTTTCTTCTTCTTTTTCTCATTTTCTAAACCAATTAATGCAAGGAAATAGATTGTTATTAAGACCAATTAGTTTGTTTGAATTTCTTTTATTTCATCATACAAATCTCAAAAATAGCCAAAAGAATTGTTGAGCTTTTCCAAAAAAAGAAGAACAAGAACAAGAAGAGAATAAAGAATGTTGAAGCCGATATGAAACGCATACACATCGTCTCGTACGAGAATAACAAAAACAAAAACAACAACAATAGCTTGAAAATTGAAAAACCAATAAAACTACACAGACATTGATGAATAAGAAAGGAAACAGAATAAACTGAGCTTGGTATCAGCACCAGTATTATTTTATTTGCAAGCAGTTGTTTTCGTCAAATGGACGGCATAGAATAGAAATAAAACAAAAAACAAGAAAACTATACAAAATTGATCAAGACTTGTTTTTATTGTTGTCGTGTGTGTATCGTTTGAAGAATCAAGCCAATCGACTAAGATTCTGTACTTGTCGATAGTGATGTATATGTTCGAGTATTTCTCGCTGTTTCTTTCGCTAGTGACTGTTCGTATTTGAATAAATCAGCAAGTGTAACTTCGGTCGATAGATACGTTGGATTCGGTGAGTGACGTGTTGCCGACATGTTTGCTCGTGCTAATCGAATTGATGTTTCACTAAAATGAAATGAAAAAGAAAAGGATATGAATTAATTGAATTGCATTTCGCATTGACGTCTGAACTTTTGAAGATTCATGCTAGCGAACATCGTTCCGTCGGATATTCATGCAGAAAATTAAAATATACCCAAGGAAATAGTCAATTACCTGTTGCTAATCATCGACTGAAAAAATGCCATTAGTTTACGTCGAGTTTGTTTTCTTTTTATATATATATGATTAAGTATTTAACAGTGTTTATCACTCGGGGAAAGCAGAAAAGCAACGGGTGATTTCTTCTTTTCTTACCTTGATAGTAAACTTTCTCGTGCTCGTTCGAATTGTGATGCTGATTCATGATGAAATTGTTGAGAATCTTTAACTAATTTATCTGTTTCATCGATAATCGCCTGTTGACTTTTGCTTAATCCTTGCATATCCGAAAGGTTGCCCGTTGGTCGATATTGTGGATAATCGTATCGAGTATCGTTGGCAACGGACGCATACCGAGGTGTCGGACGATGAATATTTCTGTAGACATCATTGGATGGATGTTGATGAGGATATCTCGGCGAACGAGGATAACGTGGAGGTAGAGGTATATTTTGATTTGATGTTGCGAGAAATGATACATCGAGAAGATGAGGATGAGTCGAAATCGTTTCTTGAAGTGGAATGTTCGAGAGATTTTCTGCACTTGTACTAAGGAATGTTTTCGAATGTCGACTGTGTTTCGATCGAGGCGTATATTCAAGCGTGGAATAATGTGATGGAGGATGATGAACGGAGGATTTTTTCGATTCTAATTCATCGATTCTCATGTCAATTTGTCGTTTGGAATCTTCTAAACGTTCACGATAGATAGTTAAACGTTGTCGAGTCAATTCAGCCATTTCTTGTTCATATTGTTGAACTTTTGATTTCACACGTTCGCTGTCCGTTGGACTGCCATCGAATGATAATGAACGAAGTAATGCATCTGTTTCACCGATGATATAATTCAATTTGGCTTCAGTTAATTCGACCCAAATATTCGATCGATTCCAATTCAATGAAAGTAAATCGAGAATATGAGCACGTTCACGACGTAACTGAGATATTTGCTGTTCGATTTCTTTGGGAGATGATGTTCGTGGTTGTTCATAACGTTTGTCATTCGATGATGAATGTTGTCGAGATTGAGACGCAAGTAGTTTTCGTGGTGATATTGAAAGTTCACTGTGATGTTCATAGAGTTCATCTTTTGCCGATGGTTTTGATCGATGAACCGATTGTTGTGTTAATTCAGAAACATCTTCGCTATCCGATGATGAACCTTTGATATCAACTTGTAAGGCAAAATGAGCTTTTGTTGGACGAATACGAGACGACTGAAAACACAAACGAAAGAATTCGAAATAAAAATAGAATAAAAACGAATGAATGAACCTGTTCATCAACAAGAATTCCTGAGTCAGCACTACGTTCTAATGTTGTTGGACGAACTGTCGTTGAATTTGCTGATTGATGATTATCAGTCGATGGGATATAATAATTTCCATCGGTATATTGTGTTACCGTCAATGCTGATGCATGAGCACGTTGTTCGTTTAATTTTCGAATGAAATCAGATCCTGATAGAACAAATGGTTGACTCGGTTGGTGATGATCCGATGAAGCAATGGATAGAGCTGGTGAATATGTTGGAACTTGTGTTTGAATGCCTGAATCATCAAATGGTGGATTGATTTCATTGATTGTTTGTGTACCATCGTGTGTAATCATGAAATTCGGTATCTCATAGGACGATACTTGAGTTGATGTTGTTAGATTCTCGAATTGACATTGTAGACTACGATCGAGTTGAGCAGGTGGACTGTATTGACATGATCGATCGACTTTTTCGGGTTTACTAATGTCAATCGATGGTTGTTTTTGTTCGATTAAAATTGGCGATAGAGCAATATCACGTGTAGTTTTACTGAATTTTCTTGGTGTATCAGAATTATCTTCGTTCCAATCGAAAACTGAAGGCACATTTTGTTGTTCACTTGTTCGATAATTCGTATCATAGGCTGGAACAAAACGTGATTGAATGGTTTGTGGTTGAACTGGTGGCGAATAATTTTGAGCTGCCATCGATGGTTGAATATGTTTAGTTGCTTTATGTGATTGTAGTGATGGACTACGCCATGTTGTACCACTACCATCGATAACTGTTCGATCTTTCCATGTATCGATAACTTCGATTTTGTCTTTTTTCGTTGGTGTCGCTGTTGGCGTAGTTTCGAGAAGATATTCTTCGTGTCGATCTATGACAACGTGACGATGATGTGAAGATGATAGAGGAGAAAGATTATGATCGAATGTACTTTTCACGATGGGTTGAGATACTGTACGAGGTTCAGTCGATGATCGAGGCGAATTTATTGAATAAACTGAACCTTGTGTGATAACAATCGATTCACATATCGAATTGAGCATTGTTGATGGTCCATCGATATCGATAGATATCATATCCGACTAAATAAAGAAATATGAAATGAATTTTTCTCAAACGAAAAACAAAACACGAAGCAAACCTCATCAAAATGTTGAGGATTAGTGCCAATAATTGGTATTTCAATGTCATCGAATACTTGTTCATATTTTTTATCTTCTTGCAAAGCATTATAACCATTCGTATGTAGAACAGCATTGTGAACTTGTGTGAGAATTTTTCGTCCTTTATACGGCAAACGAACATGTGGATCTCGTGCCATAATATCAGGTCCAGCTTCGATGCGTTTAGTTAATATAACACGTTGATCTGTACCTTGTCGATCGACATAACCGATTTTGAAACCTTTGCCTTGTTTAACAATTTCTAAATCAGAAACTTTATCAATACGTTGAGTTTGGTAACGTGCTGCTGATGATAGATATGATTGTTCGCTAGTTCGTCGTTTGACAGGCACTGGCGGTGGCGGAGATGGTGTTTGGATTTTATAGGCTGCTAGTTGATCTTCGAGATTGGAAACAATATTCGATGAAAATGGAACGGTGTCGATAATTAGTGGAGATTGAATTGTTTGTTCTTCGATTTCTTCTTCGACTTGTTCTTGTTCTTGTTCAAGTTCGAGATGTGTCGGTCGTTCTGGACGAGGTGCCGATTTGCCGATAGGTGTTTGATGTAATTCAGTAGCAATCGTTTGTAGATTAGCAATTGGTGGTGAATGATGATAATCGACAATTCTCGTTAGATTTTGGTTATTTGTTTGTGCATGAATATCTTCAACAATTGTGCACAATGATGAAATCGATTTTTCTTGATTGATATCTCGAATATCTTGAGCAATAGATGTAAGTTCATCGATTTTTAATGCATCAGGAGAAGGAGAAGACGTTGATCCGTAAGTATGTGGAGTTGATTGTTCACTTTCAATTGGAAGTTCTTCATTGATTTCTTGTTCTTGAATAGCTGGTGTATGATCAAGTGAATCATTATCGAATTGACTGTCTTTTTCGCCTAGTTCAGCTAATTCATCAGCAAATGTTAATTTAGGTGGACTTGAAAGATCAGCTGAACCTAAACGTGCTAAACGATAAGCTAATTCATTGGGATCAAGATGTGTATCGTGTATCGATGATAGAGATGTATGTGTTGATTCGTCGGATTTCACATCATTTTGAACATTCATTTGTTCGGTTAGATCGTCATGAGTTGATAAATCAATTAATGGTGTTTGATCGATTTGTGCAATAGGAGATTTTCGTGTTTGTTCAATTGTATCTTTGAGTATGGCTGTTGTTAATTGGTCAGTATAAGAAAATATGTCTTGTTCATTACGATGTTCACTGAGTGATTTTTCCCAAGCATCCGAATCAATATCATACACAATCGAATTTTTGCTTTGCTAGAATAGATAAAGAGAAAGAAGACAGAGTTAGACATCGTTTATATATGTGTGTGTATGTATTCAATTGAAAACGAACAGATGCATGTAATGTGAGTATTTGTATGTCTATCAAACGTTATTTGGCATTGAAATTTCAAAAAAAAAAAATTTTTTTTTTCCTAAAGAACAAAAAACGAAAGTCGAGACGTGTAGACTACGATCGTTTTCGGGAGAAATGTTTTTATGATAGAGATTCATTGATAAGTTTGCTGTTTTTATGATATATTATTGTTTTAAATCACTCGAGTACAACCACAACGTTTTTCTCATTTTCTTTACGTTCTACAGCTGATACCACAATTTTTCTTTCTCTTTTATTGTTGTTTTACATCTGTTACGCACTGATTTGTTCAAGAAATTATTCAACGAATTTTGTTGACCTTTTCATAACTTCGATAATCTTCACACGTAAACATCGAAATCTTTCTTTTCTTCTCATATTTACGTAGTATTAACTCAAATATAAACATTTCTCGTCTTCTCTTTTTTTGTTTCATTTAATTGCTAATGATACGGAAATCTTTGATTTAACTTACCGAATTTTGTTCGTCGTCTTGATTGTTAGTGATTGTTGCTCTTCTCATATATCCATATTCATCAAAATCATTATCATTATCATCATCATTATCACCAGTTTCATCGTATTGACTTGCGCTCGAACTTCGAATTGTTGATAATGAATGTGGTCGATGATCAGCTAAGATATCGGGCACAGGTCGTCGATCGATATAAGTTGTAATTTCTTCGGGCTTAGGTTGCTCGTCTTGTTTTTCGCTATGAATCGATTGTGTATCGTCTACTTCTAGTTTTTCACTATGTACCGATTCTGAATCGTCGTCGTCGTCGTCGTCTTCGTCTTGTTTTTCACTGTGATCTGATTGAGATAAATCTTCTTGATTATCACTGATTGTATTTCGTCTTAAATTGTCATTTAAATCAATAATTTCATCACTATCAGCTTCACTCGATGCATATTGACTGGCTCTCGAACTTGGTATTGTCGATAGAGAATGCGGTCTATACTCAGCTAGTTTTTCATGTGCTGGTCGTTGATCAATAACAGGAGGAAATGCAGCTGGTGCCTCGTCATCATCATCATCGTCAAAACCCAAGGCCATATATAATTGTCGATCTTCTTCGCCAAATTTCTCGTTCATTGTTGGCATTGGTTGAGGTAGATAGTTGGAAATATCAGGTATTTGATTGAAATAATCATCATCATCATCATCGTTACGCATCAATTGATGAGGATAACGAAAAACATAGTCTAATGGTTCATGAACAATAGATGTCGATTTGGCAATTGTCGATGTTTGTTCTTCGGGAAGTTCGGAAGTCATCGGTTGTGATGTTGGCGTTGGAGAATAAGGTGGTGAAAATGGAGGATTTTCGTGAGTCAATGATTTTACACTTTCATTATCCATATCGATTAGATTTGGTTCGGTATCGGAATGATTCGATTCAATATCAATTCGATCAACAAATGGTTCAGATATAGCTGCACCTTGTAAAAGTCCAACATTAGCTGAATCATCACGTGCCGATGGTTTAGGTAACGATGTTATATCGAATGATTTCGATTTTTTCGTATTCAATTTCCCTGTTCTATTTGTGCTTGAAAATATATCACCATGACTACGTGATTTTTCAATAACACTATTATTTATGTTCGAATACGAATCGGACAAACTCATAATATGATGTAATTTTCGTTCTCCTAATTCTCGATCATCCTTATCACTAAAAGCAAGATCGAGCAATGACAGCCACATTTGTTCCAATGTATCACGTGTGATATTAAGACGTGCATAAGCATCAAGTGTTGTTAGTGAATATGAACGTTCACGTAATGGTTCACGTTGAACAGAAGAATATAGATCGGGACATGAATATGTTGGTTGAAGATGATGACGAAATGTAAGAACAAATTCATCGTCATCGCCAATGGAATGATTCTGTTGAAAAACACGTGAATTTGTTAACGATTCATTGTCTTCGATCGATGTTGATGTTCGTTGAAGAGCAGGCGGTGTTGTTACATCTTGTAACCATTCGCAATTATATTTCTCAGCTAGTCGTACGCTTGCCGGACTTCCGAATGCCGGATAATACATTCCTATACAACATGACAGAAAAAAACAAATCATGGATTTTATTTTTCTTCTTTTTTAATTACCGGTTTGTTTTTCTCTTGGTATGAGTTGTTCGGATGAACTCGATGATATCGTTCGTTCATTGTGACCAGTTTGAAAGGTTGGTGATAATAAATTCTGTTGTTTATCAATTGATATCATACTATTATTATTACTATGATCGAATGTCAATTCATTTTGATCGAGATTATTGACAGTAGTATTATTTTCAACGACTAGAATAATAAAAAAGTAAATATAAAGATTTTTTTTATTGTGTATACGCATATTGACATAAGATATTAAGGATAAAAATAAAAGAACTGAAAAAAGAGAGCCCTCTGGATTCGACTTTCTTATTCTTCTTTTTTACTAAATGCAAATGAAATAATCAAGTTTTTCTTTTTCTTCTTTCATCTCAATTGTACGCTCGCACGCACGACAACGTACGATATCGTGTTATTAAACTGATTTCAATGTTGTTTTTCTTCGCGTGGCAAACGTTTGTTCTGTTGATAGTTTTTAATATGTTTATATATCATCTCGTTTTCGCTCTCGCTCTCTTACTTACTAAACGTATACATCTAAATATACATATATGCATAAAGTTCATTCTCTCGACATCTCTTCAACACGCACATACTTCATTAGTCTGTCATTTTATATATGTATATAAATATATGTATATAAAGATCTATGAAACGAAATCTAAAGAGAAAGATCGATTGAGCGAAATGAACTTTTTAGGTTGAGTGAGAGACATGATGAAGGATTAGTTAACAAGCACAATCGGATCAGATTGAATGTGAATGAGACGTTGAAGATGGACAGTATCTGTATGCATATGTCTAACGATCTCGACATAAGAGAACGAACGAAAGAAAGTAAAAATAAAATGAAAAATGAGAGTAATATTCAAGGATAATTGAACACGAATGTACACACGCGACTCAAGTCCTTTCAGCTGATCTTTTCTCGTTTCTTTTCTTTTCTTCATAGTTTATCTATTAAATATACAATATGCGTAACAACATGTTTAACCTTTGAGAAATAAACGATACGATTTTAACCAGTTCGAAGAAATCGACACGCCTTACGTTCAACAAATGTGCTCATTTTCTTTTTCTCTCCTCTTTTGATTGAAAAGTAAGAAATGAATGCAATCAATTTCATAGATATTGCATCATTACTTATTTGTAAATGATGAGTTCAACGTTTTCACCAAATACACAACGTACTTAGATTGTCTTCGGTGGTTTGTGATGATAATCGTTGTTCTTGTTCGTCGTCATCATCAGTTGTTTGAAATTGATTTGTTTGTGGAATATTTAAATTATCATCGGATAGGCCGAGTGCTGAATCTTTCGAATGAAAAACTGATGCTGAGAGATGATTCATTGTCGATAGATCATCGGTTGATGATGTGGCTGTATTAATTGGATCTCGATGATGATGATGATCGTAATCGACTTGAAGTAATGAATCGTGGCTATTCGTATGTTGATTTGATTGTGGTTCACGAAAGAGAAATTTATCGAAATTCGATGAATCATCCGACATAGCTATTTGCACAAGTGGTTTGTTGTCGATTTCAGCATATTTATCGTTATTCACATGTTCTGCTTCGTTATTAGTCGCATTGTCATGACTTTCATCGTCATCAAAATGCATGAGTTCGAGATTTTCAGGTGAATTCATTGACTTTTGTTCGTTGTTGTCGATTGTTGCTTTATTAATCACCTCTAGAAAAAGACAAAACAAATCATACAAATACAAAAAAAAAGTTGTTGTTGTCGTCATCATAGGTCGGTTAGCTTAGTCAAGTAGATAGATGTATGTATTTAAATGTGTGCGCATTTTCAAGTGTTCTCTCGACGCCCCGGTCATCTTCGCCTAATATACACTATTGTTCAAGTACTTTCGCATGGTTTACTCTATGTCTATTTCTATTTGGCCATTGTCAGACAATGAGAGTAAGCCAAAAAAAGTAAATCTACAGGTATGTTTAACAAAACCTACGTTCGTCGTTTATCGGCTTGCGCTCTTTGATTGAAAACAACGGTCCGATAAACGTTCATTTCACTGAACAATATATACTTTTTTCTTCATATATGAATGTTAAATCGATTATGATGAGTCCCCGCGTATGAATATATACGCAAACGTGGGTGTACTAATACTTTCTTCTTTTCTTTTATTAAAGAGTACGTTTTGAAAAGCAAATGATGAAGATACTAATTATATTTTTTCTTCTGATTAATCTTTAGTGTTTACTTAAAACAAGTCTTTCTTTTCAAGTTCTATTTTTGTGTTTCTTACTTTATGCCAACGGTTGACCTCCATTGTTGAACAGTCCGTCTGTCTTTTCAGGAAAAAAAATATGTGAAGAAAGAAGAGAAGACGAAGAAGAAAAAAAAGCATTTAGTGCACTTTTTTTCTTCTTCTTCTCTTCTTCTTCGTTTTCTCTCTTTCTCTCACCGTATTTTGATGAAAGAACGAACACACCATCGTATACACATTGACAGTGAAAGGAAGCGGCTCTCACTCACGGATTTTTTCCTCTTTCTTATTCTCATTTTTTTTTCTTTTTTATTCGATTCCTGTTACTCATTTAGTTGGAATAACAAAAAATAAGAAAAAAACTTACCTTCGTCGTTATTACTACTGCTACTGCTACTACTCGAAGTCGATGATGCTGATAATCGTCTATTTGTATTTTCATGATTGAATTGATTCGAAGGTGAATTTCGATTTGCTTGGGATGTTATTTCATTGTTGAAATTTGTGTCTGAAGTGATGTCTAAACGATGACAAAAACATATATTTGAACTCTAGTTGTCGTCAGATTGCAGCCTTGAAATGTTAGCAGCTGTGCTCTCTCGCTCGTATATATTTCTTCTTCTCCTCGTTTTTTCTTTCTTTCTTTCTTTTCCTTGATCTCAAAGGAATTGTGTGAAGAAAAATAACAAAATAATGTTCGATGTGAACGTTTACCTTCGATATTGTGTTCACTATTTGGCCATGATGATGAACGACGATGTTGTGAATTAGTTTCGTCGAATACAATCGGTGTTTTGGAAATAATCGTGAGATTTTGATTAGTTTTTTGACTATTTTCAATGACAGTCAATGTCGGTGAAGACAATGTATCAAGTGTATTTTGTGATGTATGAATAGAAACAATTGATGATGAACGACTTGTTGACGTCGATGACGATTGTTGATTTGTTTCAGCGAGAAATGTCGTAAAAACTTGATCAATCCAGTCACCAAATGTTGGCACTTCACCTTGATTTTCTGTTGTTGACGTCGAATTTGGAAGAATAGTTGTTTGTGATGGAATTTGTTCATCGACATCTTCATCTTGAATATCTTCTAATTCATAACTACTTAATTGTTCATTGGTTGGCAATGTTATTGAAGTATTGAATTCACTTTCAGCAGAATAATATTGTTCGCTTGTATTTGTTGGCTGTTTTTGTTGATCCGATCGAGCTGTAAGATAGTTCTTAGCGTAATCACTTTCATCGGATAGAGAAACTGATTTATCGGTTTTATTCATGGGAATTTTGAAAGTAGGCTCATCCGATTGAATGAGTACGGGCGGTTCAGTATCGAGTAGTGAGTCATCGGACAGATTTTGATTCGTTGTTTGTTCGGATGATTGAACATCGATTTTAATCTGCGATTGTTTTTGTTCACTGAGAATATCAACGCCTGAGTCATGTGTTTGAGAAAATTCAGTTGAAAAGATTCTCGAACGTGTAAATGTCGGCTCGGGATTATTGACACGTGCATTCAATCGATCACGATAGATCTGTGTTGATTGATTGATATCTTCGGGATAATCTAAATTGACTTCATCAACATCTTCATCTGTACTTGCGTAGGAATTCAGTTTAGTTTTATCAGGTATGGTTGTTTCAAATTGTGGAATAGCTTTTTTCGATGATGCAGAAGAAGAAGATGATGATGACTGATTTAAATTATTTTTCTCTTCCTTATTGTCGTCGTCGTCGTTGTTATGATGAACTGGAGACGATGTATCATTGATTTCACGATGAAATGATGAATAATCGGGTATATTTGCACCGTTTTGTTTACTCATTGGAAGATTTTCATAGACTACAAAAAAAACAAAATGAAATGATTAATAGAACAATTGAATCGAGAGTTGCCTCTCCTACTCTCTCGTTTTTTTTTATTATTAATGATCGATTTATGGTATTATTTTGTTAAGTCAATACCGATAAACGGAAATCGAGCGATTAATAAAGATCAATGCAAACGAGACAAAATTTTCTTTCTCTATTTGACGAACATGAATTAATGACGATGAGATAAATATCATGAGAATGTAAAACTCTCAATCATTTATAAACTTGTCCGTTTTTACAATGTTTTCCTAGTTAACATTGAGAAAATTCGTTTGTTCGTTCTTGTTGTTGTTGTTTGAAAGATTTAAAAGGAAATAATAGACAACGACTATGTCAAACTAACTCGTACAAAGACATTTTCTTCAATCTAATAAATAGTACATAGCTCATAGACAGTAAAAAAAGATAAAATTTGTTATTTAACCTTGAAAAAATAGTTCTAATAAATATTGACATTACTCCTACGGATATGAAATCTGTTATTATATAACATAAAAAAAGACCTTTTTTTGTTTGAACATTAAATTACTCCTAATTATATTTATCGATTCTTATCTTTTCCTTTTGTTGCTGTTTAAATTACTTTTTCGTTCGAGAATCGGTGGTGATGATTGATGATGTTGTTCACTTGATGATGCTGTATCAGTTGCACTGTCCGATGCTTGTTGAACTGATCGTCGTTTAATTCGTGGTTTAATTGTCGATCGATTTTCATTCGGTAATTGTTCGACACTGTACCATTTTAAATTTTGATAACGTACTTGTTTACCATCACCTTCGATATTCCATTCGGTGTTTTGACTTTGATTTAATAGTGATGGTTGACGACGTTTTGTCGTTGTAATTGATATGATATTTCCATTAGGATTTGCTCGATGTGAATTTCCTAAAGTTGGCAAAAGTAAATTCGATGCTGAACCTGTATAATTTTGGCATGATGTTGTGAGCAGATTATCAGGCAATGTTTTCATATTATCCCAATAGTCGAGTTTACCACGTTGTAGAACAATGTGACGAGATGAAATTGGCGCAGAACGTCGACGTTTATTGATTGAGGGTGGAATTTTTTCAATGGAATATGTAGGATATTTAGTTAGATCACGTTCGTCGTTCTTCTTGGGACTGTTTTTCCAAGCATAAACTGAACTTTTAGTTAAACCGTAAGGTTTTTTTGAATGATGACTATCTTGTAAATCAGTTAAAAAGGCTGATTGTGATGTTCGTGTTGGAGATGAATCGAAACGTGTTGAACGTGGTATGGACTCATAAGAAATGTAATCAGAACGTGGACGACGTTTTCGATCTAATTGTTCACTACGTTCGGATAATGAATCATCCGAAAGCGCCGGAATTTGTTGATTTTGAGAAGGTGAAGCTAGTCGATATGGACGAGACTTTTTTCTCAATTGATTTGAAGACGATGAACGTTGAGAATAGGATGATGAAGACGGTGTCGATGACGAAAACGACGAAGAAGAAGTACTGGATGACAGGTCGTTTATAACCGATGTCGTTGCTGGTACAGTTTTCGATTTTGATTGACGGCCTGATTGTCACGAAAAAGAAAAACGAGAACAAAATTCAATAAGAATACAGATAACCTTGATCCTAGTATGCGATACTACATATCAAAAGTGCGAGAGGAAGAAAAATGAAAAAAAAAAGTCGAACAGTTAATCTACTGTAAGAGTGATAATGATTCGACTCAATTGATACATGTTCAGTAGTGTAACATTCAAGGTTATATTGATATACGACATTCCGTCCATGGTCATCGGTTAATAAATGTGTATATATTCATCAAGCAAAATTGAAATATCACTTTACTCTATCAGTTAATGAAAAAAAAAGCTAGACATATCAAACAGATGAAATATGCATATTGAACCTTGACAACTAGAATTCTTACATCATCTCATAATGGAATCAATTGGATATGTTTGTTACCGCATATGTGCATAAAATTTTCAGTGAAATTTTCAAGCAAATGACACGACAAGGTTAGAATATGGAATAATGCAATGCATCAGATGCCCAATCTTATGTAGGCAAATGCAAACACTTTTTTTCTGTTGTCAATAATATTCGAGTAGTCTCGAGTCGTCAACTTAAATTCAATTAGGAAAAAGAAACTGAATGGTTCGAACAATAAAAAGAGAAAAAGTCAACAAGACGATGATAGTCAAGATGCTTTTCTTTGTGGTTAAACATGCAGGCAACAGAAGTCACTGGATGGATTATACGGAGAAACGAATCTATTCAATGATCGTTAGAATAACAAGAACAATAGTTTGTCTTTAATTAAAGACTAGTTCGTATGAAAGAAGCACGTAGAAATGACTCGATATGCAGTATCATGTCGATAATGTTTTCTTTCAATTGTCGTAGGAACAAAGAATCTAGCTAGGTCAGAATCACTAGAAATGAATCTCAGTCTAACGTACGTACACGAAGAAAACAATGTCTTCGATTTTCGTGCATTATCGATTATGTATTAAAACAAAGATAGTTTTGTTTATTCGAGGATCAAATTGACTTACATGATGATGATAATGTTACTCTTACAACTACTATCTAAACATATCCGATTGATTAAATCATTCGCCTTCAGTCAACAATAGAGATCATCTATCTGTTTTCGAGGTTGATTATATTATTTCGAAAGTTTAGTTATTCGATCTGAACACACTTTTCACTCGTAATATGATCTAAATACGTCCTCATAATAGACAATAAAAAAAACATTTGACACTTGCATGTTTTGTCTTTCGTTTTCTCTTTTGTCCTATTTTGACATTTGATCTATAATTGTTAATTATACATCAAATGAGTTCATCAATTGATAATAACTCATCTTTTAAAATAGACATACGTATATTTAAGAAAAAAGATTTTTATCAAATGTCATTTCTATTGTCTCGTCAGTTAGATTTGCAATCTCTCTCTCTCTCTCTTTTTTTCGTGTAAATTGAACTCAAAAAGTTAAAAAAAAAACTCAAAATGATAATTAATATATGTCGTCGTACTCACCACGTAGGACATGAATTGTCTTATTAACGAATGTGCCAATCGATGGTAGCATATTCGAAATTAAAAATGAACAATTGTACTACTATTCGTTTTGAATTGAATGAAAAAGAGAATATGTCCGAATAAATAGTATCAATTGCCTAATGGCACTTGAAGATGATATAACACTGCGTTTAAGTAAAACAACAACAACAGCATCATCTATGCCTTTCGATTGAAATCTTATGTATCGAATCTAACGTACGCAAAGTAATAGTATTCGTTTTGTCGTTGTTGCCGCCTACTGTGTAATGACATCAACAAGAACAAGAAGAAGCAAAAAAAACGAGAAGGAGAAAGCGAAGAAAGAAATGTATGCATTATACGCAGTACTCCGATCATTGTCCACCGCATACGTTCTTTTTTTCTTCTTTACTCACTCGTCGTTCTCCGTTTTTTTTCCTTCTCCTTCTTCGTCTTTTGTCAACTAGTGTATAAGAGACTTATGTCCACACGCGCTTACGCTCACTAATTACGAATCGAAGTTCGTCTTTTGTGTTTTCTACGTTCACAATATGATCTCGAGGTGTATAAAGTTGATTAGAAAAAAAAGGAAAGAAATCGATTTTCTGTTTAATTACTAAGAAATCTCTAATGGATTGAAATTGATCATCGACAAATGACTTTCTATTCTCAAATCAACAGCAGGTGACAAGCGAACCGTACTTTTTTTTGTCTCTTGCAATCGTGAGTGTCAAATATTGAACTATATTTGCTCACTAAACTTCTCACGCCTCCACCTATTTTCTTTTACTTTCAATCATTGACAATCTACTTATGAGCAGATGACGAAATAACACATTAGCATACATACATCCTATCTAACGCAGCGTGAGACGCATATGCACACTTTTTTACTTTTATTCATTCATTCATTCTTTCTTTTTGCTTAATTTTCCACTTGAAACTGATTAGAGAAAGGAATATGTTATACGATACACTTACATAAAATCCAGTTTGTTCCAAAGCAATAATATAGTTTTGTCATTGAAAATGACTATTTCATTCGATTAATTTGACAGTCAACAGAAAGAAAATATTGTATCATTTCATTCAGGTAAGATCTGAATGTGAAAACAGAAAAAAAAATGCAAGTGTGCAAAATATTGCAGTGACTGTATACGAATGAGACATGATGCCGTCGTTTTTTATAAATGACATGTTCTATGTGCATACATATATACTTTTAACAGACACAACGAGAAAGGAATTGAAAGTTGATCAGAGTAACGGAATTCAATCTGCTTAGAAAAACATGAATCGACACTCGTTTTCTTCGATGACTACGATTTAAATCATGTTAAATTGATTGAGACACAATGTCTGTACAGATGTTTTTCTTTCATATGACTTTACATATGTTTAAGGGTGTATTTCGAATATCGTATTTTCTTTTTATACGTAATGAAACTGAATAAATTTTACCTTCTTTTGGGCAATATTTTCGTTGGCGTTTATCGGACGAATTTATTGTCATTGGTTTCTTCTTCTTCAAAATAAATTCTTCGTCAAGATCATTGGAATTGCCTGTGGTACAATGCATTAATGTTGGCGAGGTTTTCTTTTTCTTTCTCGATGATTGTTCGTAGTTCGACATGGGAAATGTTTGTTGATAAACATCTTCGTTAAGACTGAAATTACACAGAAGAAAAAAATCGAAGATGATTACAAAATTGAACACCTGTTGGAAATCAATGAATGTTTATCGTGAAAGAAGATTGTATTACTTGATGATACGAATATTGTTCGAACGAACTCATCCGAAATAATGAGAATGAGAAAAAGAAATTTGTAATGGATTGAAAGTTTTTTTTTTATATAAATAAAATATGTATGTATATTTGTATGTTAAAATTCGTTTTTCTTTTTCTTTCTTAAAAAGTTTTCAAGTGTCTATAGTGCAAAGACGTGTCTACACTGCTGTTCACCTTGAAACTATGCAAAGTAGGAAAAAAAGTGGATACTTTAACAGAAAAAAAACTAAATCTTATGTCTTCTTTGTCTTTAAATTCAGTTCAGATATTGAAATCCGATGATGTCGATGAATATGTAATGCACTTCAAATGATTTTATTGTGGAATTTATTATGTTTTTGTTATCTCAATTCTTTCTTACTTTCTCGCCTGAGTATGTTCGATAGGCGGAGTCCTTCGAAATATAGATCCGGAATAATGCTTTATGCATATGCGTAAATACATAATGACTGGCTCGATGTATGAAACCATAAAACATTATCAAGGAGAAGAGGAATATTAACTTCGATTTTATGAAAAAAAAAATCTCTTTTTTTTCTCCTCTCGGTTCGTCTAGGAAAGTATAGATTATGACTACGACGCTTGTATTCATCGAAAAACATGCATATTGATTTAGTATTTGTATGTTTGCTGAAATAAACTCAAGTATACCAGTAAATATCATTTTTATCTTTTAGTAACTTAATTTCTCGATCGAGAAGCCTTTTCTTTTTTGTTTTATTCTATTAAATTTAATTAATTCGATGTCTTCTTTCATCTCTAAATATCATTGCACATCGCATCCTTTTCTTCTGATGTAGTTTAATAAACTGAATGTCAGAGTTTTTTTTCTCCTAATTTAAAAAAGTATAAGGAACTGACAACTTCCGATGGTATTTTTAGAAAGAATTCATTTATCATACCTATCTTGATCTAAATCGTCCTCGCTACTTGAGAGAATTGGATGTGTTGAAAATGAATTTGATTTCGTTATAGGTCGAGGGATTTTCGATTTTTTCGAATACATATTTTCTGCATTTGATGATGTTGTTGAATGTTCACTAGCTGTTGTAATACTTGTTGATGATGTTGCTGAAGATATTCGAACGGGTATTCGTGAAACCGATTTCTTTCGTTGGAGGTTTTCCAAAGGATTCATCGATGTTGCTGTTGTAAATGGTAGGATAGGTTCACAAGAATTAGCACGACGTTTTGGTTTATTGATTAAACTTTGTCGACTTAATGTTTTCGATCGTTCATGTTGTCGAAAATTAGGACAATTTGGATCGTGATATAGATGATGAGTGGATAGTGTCGATGAATGAGGAAGATCTTTCAATGATTCACATTTACACGAAACACAACGTGGACAGAGAATAACAGGTGATGATTGTTGACCTTGAAGTAATGGATCGGACCAATTGCGAAGTGTACTAGCAAAAAGTATATGTTCATTCGACATCGACGAATAAAGACTATTATCAGAATAATCAGTTAATTCAGCCATGGATGCCGATCGTCGAATTGTATCGCAATTGAAATTGGTCGGTGTAGGACCTAGAACAAGAGAAAAAGAAAACAAAATAACAGTATAGATGTATTATTAACTCAATAGATTGTTCATTTGAAATGAATATGAAACGAAAGAACAAAGACACGATTGATTTAGTTACAATGAACACAAAAGAAAAGGCAAAAAAAACTACGTCGAGAATGCTATCATCCTTTTTCATGTATACATACAAATGAATTGTGGGTTAAATTGAACTTTTTACCTTCTATTCAAACGTCAGTAGTATAATTAATACGACAACTATTTCTATTCTCTGTCTAATGTCCTTCGAATAGTTGATCTATTTACACATTTGTAGACAAACAACAAATACAGATTGAACACATGCAAATGATTCTTCTTTCGATAAAAGTGTGTGTGTGTGTGTTTTTTTGAAAGAGAAATGGAGAAACTAAAAGTGTTAATTCTTTCTTGTGGAAGTAACACTTCCAAACCGGACTTTCATATCGTTAGAGACATACAATCTGTTAAATCATAAAACAGAAACAATAATCTACGTTATAAAAGCGGAAAAGCAAAAAGAAGAAGCAGAAGCAGAAGAAGAAAAGGAAAAAAAGACAGGTATAATAGACGAGACAATGCTCTCGCTCGTTTAGACACATTGAATCGTATGCATAGACCCATACATCATCATCATTGCAGAAGCGATTATTAAATAAATGAAAGACGAAGAGGAAAAAACGAGAGAGAGAGAGAGAGAGAGAGAGAGAAAGCGACCGGTGACAGATAACCCCTATGGTAGCATTTAAATTCAGACATCATGTGAGTCGATAAAAAATCGTATTACTATTTTTGCATAGAATTTTAACTTCTAAATACAAAGACGAACTAAGATAAACAGTCAATTGCATGCGAGAACATACGCAGCAGGGAGAGACCAATTAAAATGAAAGGTACGGACTGTTTAAGAACGATTAATGATCAAAATGAATGTTAATTTCTTTTGTCTGTCAAAGACTTTTCTCGTTAATTAGTCTAGTCTACGTTTTATATCTACATATATAGTTTTTTTTTCTTTTCCTATCATTTCCGGTCGCTTTACTGTCATACGTATATAAAATCTTTCAAAATAAATGATTTCCGAAATCAAAAACGAATGATCAATGTGTCAATCTGATCGAAATAACATGAATATAAATGATTGCATAAGACGAAAAATGAAAAGAAACTCATACTTTAGAATATCAAAAGTGTTGTTGAATATGAAAATTTATTCATAATAAATAAAACGACCTCAGCATGAGGAGTGTCAATCAAATCGACAAACTTTTTCTCTTACACTCAAGTATTCGCAAAAAAACAAAACGGCACCTAGAAGACAATCTGTCCTATAAACTTTTTCACACTCGGCATTCCACTTGTCAAAATAAATATACAATAGAAAAAAGAGAGGGAACCTGTGTCAATGCACACTCCTGTCCATTGATGCAAGAAAAAGGCAACGAGAGAGAAAGAAAAAAAGAAAACTGTAGAGTTCACATTCCTTTGTCATCGTTCTTTCTTCTTCCTCTTTGTTGAGTACTACTACTACTACCTGATCGAGGTTGATTCTCTGCATCGTTCACATCAGATGAACTAACCATGATTTGTACATTGCCAAATAACATCAGTCCGTCTTTTCAACTTCAAGTGTATACGCAAACTGTAATCGAAGATAAAATAATTTTTCGTCTCTTATTTGCTTTTGTTGACACACGTTTTCTTGCTTATATTGTCAAAATAGAATTGAAGTACTTTGTTCTTTCTTTCTTTTTTTAAATTCTATCTATCTTTCTATATCTTCTTTCTTATTCTATTCTATGTAGTGATATTCGACTGATAAAAAGATACTTTACTTACACCTGGTCACATTTTTTTTTCTCTCTCTCTTCAACATGAATTAAAAAGAAAGCAAACTATTGTTGTTCTTTCGCTCGTATGTTTCTTCTTTACAATCAGCTTTAGGTTATTATACATGAAACTTAAAGTGTGCCTCAAGATTTCGAAAGAAGATTATTATTATTATTATTATTACAACATGATATTGAAGTAATGCAAGAGAAAAGAAAATGAATTCTTATGTGACATATAGAAGGGTGTCTATAGTGTTGATATAAGAGTAGTGCAGAAGGTGAACAAAGTTTCGTACTTATATGTTAATTAGTGACAATCGGATGTTGGAGCTTTATGTCTGTCTAATGAATCTATTAGCGGAAATATTTAGATTTCAAATATTATATTTTGCCTTCTCAATCTTCAAACAAATGTTGATCTAAGCGCATTAATATTTCTAAATAGAATTCAAATATTTTCATTGATACTAATCAGTCAGAGGAACAAAAACATGCGCGCACATACACACGCACACAAATGATGATTTATTTTCTGTTTAATATGAAAATCAGAACAAAAAAAATGAACGTTATAGGTAGAATTGTTCTTTTTGGTAAGATTATGACTGAGTTGAAGTGTTTAACGTTGAGACATTTGGGTGGGCGGAGTGAAAAAGCCACCTGATGCTTTACTTGCAGCACGTGATGGTGCAAGACCAAAAATTTTTTGCACATTCTAAATAAAACATCTCAATAGACTTTGTTTTCAAAATAAAATTCCATATTATTACCTGTCGAATTGACATTGTACATAAAACGTAAAGAAATATAAACGAACAATCAGTAAAATCTTCTCCGGAGAGATTTCGATGTGACAATCCACGTATGAATGGAATTGGTTCAAATGGAAGTTTGGCAACAACTCGACCTTCGAAACTAAAAGAATCGTCTTTTTATTTTTCTTCGAAAAGAAAACTAGAATTCTTTCGTTTACATCGAATTGAACATGCCGAGTAAAGCCATAAATGTAAAACTCGATGCAAACATAGATTTCATTTTAACCATTGATAGATCACGATTATTAACTTTTAATTTTTCTTCTTGACGTTCTATTTTAAATCAACGAAAAGAAACATTAATAAATTCATAAAATAAAATCTATTCTCAACAAACCAAGTTTGCGTTTTTGAACTTTATCTGCAGCTTCGCTAACAGTTTCTTTTTGTCGTTCAACTAAAAGCCAAATTTACCATCGAAATCAATTCATAACTTGAACTTCACTTACGTTTTTTACTCGCCTTTTCGACTTCACCTTTTAATCGTTGATATTTTTCTGTACGATAGACAAGAAGCCATGTTAAACCTAAATCGAATATATGAAATTCATTTTGTTTAAACAATTCCAAACAACACACCTTCGCCAAGAAGTGCAGTAGCAATTGAAATAAAAATAATTAAAATTGTATCACCTATCATGATTAGAATCCTTCGGGAGAGCAACACAAAAAAAATGCAGAATGAACTTTAGGAGAATTAAGAAGACAGACGACGTGGATTATTTCGAATAACATTGGACTAGAACGATCTCCATTCAGTATCTATTGCATGACAGATAGCGTTAGAAGTCAATCGTCGACATGCGCGTATTCAGACGATGTTTTTTTGTTTCGTGTTCGATTAGATTCATAAGGTTTACATTATTTTAATGATGATAATTAAGAAGGTAATCTATCTACATCTGTAAGAATTCGTTGTCGTCAACGAAAAAAAACTTGATAAGAATTTCTTCGAAAATCAACCTTTCCTATGCACGACAGGAGTTAACCTTCAGGAGATAGATGACATTTCAATAAAGATTCGAGAAGAAAATTCTATTTTAACCATCGAGTTTTTGAACTATTTTAGCCTGTGTTTTTTTTCATCGATAGAAAAAAAGAAAATGTTTGAATTAGTTTTGCTTCGATTTGTTTTTTTTGAAATGTCAAAATTGCGTATCACGATTGAGAGCAAAGAAGAAAGCAAATGGATCCTATAAAATATGAAATATCATTGCCACAAGCAAAAAATAGGCTCGATTGTTTTCAGAACGACAATATTCTCATCAATGAATATGTCAAGACATTTACGAAAAATGTATTGTTCAATATCTCTGATAAGAGAAAAATCAAATCAAAAAGTCATTTTTTTTCCAACGAATTCATAGCATCGATGTTTATTTCTCTAATTGATTAGCAAATCTTTAGCAAAAGTGCACAATTGTCGATATTTTTCTTTCACAATAGATTACCCTTATCAAATCGAAGTAAATCAAAATTTGACACATACACATGCGTTCCTATGTGCATCACTAGTATGTCTTGTATAAACAAGTGAATATTCTCATCAATATAGATTTGTTATTATTTTGCTTCTATCAATCCTTGAATGTGGAATGCACATACGTCGTCTATGGAGATATACAGCAAAGATTATCAGTGACAATACAATCCCAATGATTATGATTAGCGTTTGATTCTTGCTTTTCTTATGTATACATGATATCACCAGCTGAATTATGATTATCTATCTACTCTTGTCTCGTTTTTTTCCTCTCTCGATATAGATCGAAAGAGAGATTTGTATTAGTTAGAGATTCAAATGGCATGTTACTAGAAAAAGAGTAATACAAACAAGACGCATCTATACACCGCACGGAATCAGTGATGATACGAACAATGATCGTTCCAAGTAAACAAGATGAGAAAAAAGTGATTGGCATCACTGAGACATATGCTGTTAGCTGGTGTGTGTGTGTGCGTGTGTGAGGGTGTATATGCATACAAAAGAATGGGAGAAAAAACGACGGATATTATGATGTAAGATAGAAAACGAGAAATGTTGTATTGTTTTTTGTCTTCTTACTCGATTCACAATAAGATAGATCATTGATGATGAATTTCTACGACTGATTTTTTTTTATTTCACATACAACATCGATCGAATGGATAATTGTGACAAAAAACAAACATCTTTTACATGTATGAAAATGTCAAATTGTAAAGTACGCGTACATACAGTAAGTTAAATCGTAATTAGATATCTTCATATTGAACAAATTGATCATTCTATATTCCTAATTAATCTTTCTACTCGCAGATGTCGCCATTTCAAAGCTCGTTTTCGCTAAAGAGTTACATCTATTTAGTAAATAGAAACAAAATCATATGCATACTATCACAATAACAGTCTAGACTAATCGCATCGTTCTACTTCTAATCCATGAAACTAATCGAAATTCTTTCTCTTTTCTTCATAGTCAAACAAAAGTTGATTTAGTTGAGAATCTAAACAGATCATTGTTGCTTTTACTTAAGAGTTGTGTGTATATAGAAAATAAACTGCATACAAAAGACATATCGAATGTTGATAAATCCAAACAAAACAATAGAAAATAGAACGGTCGATTTTGTCGCCAATATTTAACGACACACGATCGATAAAGGTGTATTCTTTTCTCATGCCACTTATCATGCAAAGAAGAAGAAAAAAAAACTTTTGCATTTTTTAAAGCCTCGTGTCTGTTTGAAGTAGATCAAATTTCTTTCGTTGCATTGATGATTGGAAGAGAACGAAGTACGTCTCTCAGTGTCTAATTGAGGATGCCTCTCGCCCGCTTCTATTCTTTTCTGAACACCTGTCTAATTTGAATATGCTTGACGATTTTAAATGAAAAACAAAACTAAAATAGATTCGATTGATAAGAGAAAGAGAGAGAGAGAGAGAGAAACCGTGATCATACAATTAATTTTACCGACAAACTCTCTCGCACAAAGATCATAATTGATTTTCAAATGATGCGTACATGTTCTCTTGTTTTATCTTTTTTCTTTCTCCATATTTTGCACCTGCTGCGTATGTTTGTGCCGCTTTGTGATTAGACATGGTAATCTTCAGGCCGGCTCTTTCTCGTCATTTTTCTTTTTTCTTCTTCTGCAATTACAAATCGAAGCGTGAATACCCATACGAGTGGTTGACGTTTTAATTACGATGCTTATCCGTCATCATCATCATCACCAGCACTAGTTTCTTATCCGTTGACTCTAGACTTGCAAGAATGAGGGAAAGAGAGAGAGAATAGGCTAGATCAAATATCTTTCTCTCGTTGGTTTGCCTGACTGCATGTGTGTGTGTGTGTGTTTGAAATTTGATCTACTACGTTGTCGTCATCTTAGCAATCGAATGAGAAAAGTGGGATGAAGTTGAAGAAGAAAAAAATGGCAAGAAGAAATTTGATGTGTATGTAATAGACAAGAAAAAAGCTTGCGTACTAAATAAGAAATCATCATCAGTAGTAATAGAAGAAGAAGACGAAGACGAAGAAGAAAAAAAAAGAAAGAAGAGAAAAAGAAAACGACGTTTCACTGACCAATTAGAATGCATAACGATAAAATTGCCAACCAATCAGGCAATAAAACGACGTTTCGAAGTTGCTTTTCTTTTCTTTTTTCTTTTCTGTTCTTTCGTCGTCTTCGCCGTTCGGATTCTTTTCTTAATACTATTCAACTCAAGATCTAGCTGCGTATCACTATCGTCATCGTCGTTATTCGATTAGTATTGACACATTGAAACTCATCCGAAGAAAACAGATAGGTATGTAAAAGAGATGAAAAAAATAATAATAAAAGATGATATCGATGCATCAAACAGGGTGGATCGAATTCGATATGCATATACTAATTGTGATAGAAGGTGAGATGTAATAGAGCAATATGACCTAAACATGATCGAAGTTAATCATTGTTTAATACGAGAGTCAGTCATGTTTTCTTAATTATTAATAATAGTTGAAACAGAAAACAATCGAGCAGGAGTTCTCTTGTTTTTATTCATTTTTCTTTTATTTGAATACGTAAGATAAATATGATTGACAGTTTAGTTGTTTTTCTAACGGCACTGTGATGAATACACACGCACACAAACTAAGTAGACGTGTCCGTTCTCTCTGTTTTTTGAACATCAAAAAAAAGTAAACGCTCTTCACTTGTGTCAACAATATCATCAGTCAAGTCTATTGTATATACTGATGATGCCAGCATATACACACACATGTATCGACAAACAAACAAACAAACAAACAAATTATCTACTGTCATTTTTATCCTTTGATATCTCGTTCTTTTTTACTACGAAATAGCCAGACATAATTTCGTCATTGTGCCCGACCAAAAAGTCCATTATGCGGAACACACACACACACGCATGTATACTAACGAAATGGCAACCGGTCGTAATCTTAGATTCCGAATCGAATCAAGGACACGACAACGATGTTGATGATGATGATGGTGTCGGGCCCGAGGTGTTTTGTGTGCATATATATATAAAAGTGCGATAGATACATATATACAGGAATAGAAACAAAAATGCGCAGAAAGAGTAAGTGTGTGTACAAATGCATAATTGAGCGGAAATAATGTTTTCACACCAGCAGGGGCGGAGTAGATGGATTTTCCTTAATGCTTATTCAAACACACATGGTAACGAATGAGGGATTACATATCGATATTCTATTTTAACACTAGTACGGTTGATTGCTTTGTCTAGACAAGAGGTGAAGAAGACAAAGAAAAACTCGAGAAAAATGTTCGCTTAGGGGATAAATCGCTGATTGTATATATCGAGTAGAAGTAACAAACAAGACAAAAATGTCCTAATGAATAAGATAAATTTAATCATGCTGAGCAACGTCTTTTTCTTTTACATAATAATTATCAAAGCAAGCAATTGTATAGAGCGTTTTTCTTCTTCGTCTGATTGTTAACAACAGGATGTCAATTTGCTCAGATTCTTTTCCCAACTTTGATCGAATTAAAAAGAATATCTCATGTTATCATTCTTCGTTCTTTTAGCCTACAATTAAATTCATTAAAACAACTTGTGATTCTTCCGAGTAAGCAATCGAAATTCTATTGTATTTTGAAAGTAGCAAATTGATTCTCTTGGAGTTAGATCTCTACCGATTGATCTTGTTGTGTCAAAACGTCGACGATCATCGAACGGTAAGAATAAATTTATTCGTGTAATCTGACACTTAAATCGAACATGTGTCTTATTTGTAAATTGTTCGATCTGACAGATTCGCGTGAATAGAACAATTGTTAATAAATCAGATGAGAATAGACAGACAAGTAGTCAATAATCGTTTTCGATTCGATTGATTAAATGTCATGGGAATGGGGAAATATTCATATGTTTCATTTTAGATAATGAACAAAGTTTACTAACAAAAACAACGACGCATAATATCAATTATCAATCACAGAATTTAACGAGATTCGACGGGTAACAAAAAAAAAGAACGACAGTAGAAAATGTTTTTCTCTTTCTCTCTTATTTTTGATTCGCTCGTGCACGAGTACAGAAAAAAAAATCTTGTTTCTTCTTCTTCTTCTTCTTCTTCTTTCACAGAGCATAAAGGTAAGATTTCACTCGTGCAAGTAATCAGATAGGTTTTTTCCTTTTTGGAGTAAAAAAAAGAGTTCCAATGTTTTGTCACGTATCAGTTAAAGTCATTACTTTTTTTTTGACTCTGTCGCGGATATCATACCCTCACGTTTTGAACTATGTCTGACAGAAGGTCGAAAGTCGGTAAGCATGAAAACTATGATATCTGAAAAAAAAAGATTTGATTAAACTTGCGATTAGTAAATATAAGTATCATACCTGTATATATAGAAATGTGCGTTCATGATTTCAGGCAAACATCAATGGCGAGCTATTCATTTCCATCGCCAGGATATGTTAATATTCCTCCGTATTACAACACAACACCAAACGGATATTCAGCTTTGAACTTTCAATATCCGTTATCTGAATGTAAATAATCCTACGTTAAATATTTTTCATTTTGACATTCTTTCTTTTTGATTCGTCATTAGCTTACGCAAGTACTGGTGCATCATCATCAGCCAGTTTAACAAGTTCATCCCCCTATAGCACGCAAAGTGTATGTATCGTTGTTTCCTTTGAATTCAAACGAACTTATTCTTTCTCTTAGACTCTCGATGCAAGTTACTATCATCAATTTCAACCATCGCTTGGCTATCCTTGCTATTCATCTGCTGCCTATCCATCACCGTACACTCTTAATTCTTCAACAACATCTCCCAATCAATTAGCATCAGCAATCAAACCTCCGTCGGGCTATTCAATCGATTCGCTTCCACCACCACCGCCTTTACTCGATCATCAAAATCAATACGCAAATCCGGGTCTACTCCCATCACCGAATTCACCATCGCCATCGATTAAAACGGAAACAAGTGCTCGATGTAAAAACATAATCAAATCATGTTGATTCTTTTTTAATTTGAAGTTTCTTTTGCTTTTGTGTAGCATCAAAATCGAAAAATAATCGAGGACGAAACAAAACTCAACAACAGCAACAACAACAAATCTCACCTGAACCAGAAAATCATGCCGAACGAATCTTCGTTTGGGATTTAGATGAAACCATCATTATTTTTCATTCATTATTAACAGGATCCTATGCTCAACGTTATCAAAAAGTAGATTTTCTGTTAAAATTCTCGTCATTTATTTGACTTTTTCTTCTCATTGTCGTTTATAGGATGCTCAAACAGCAATGTCACTTGGTTATCGTATCGAAGAAATCATTTTCAATCTCGCCGATGCGCATCTCTTTTTCAATGATCTCGAAGAATGTGATCAAGTTCATATCGATGATGTTTCATCCGATGATAATGGACAAGATCTTAGTAATTACAATTTTTCAGCCGATGGTTTTCGTTCATCAACCAATGTGAATAATTCCTGTATAAGTAGTACAGTTCGAGGTGGCGTCGATTGGATGAGAAAATTAGCATTTCGCTATCGACGTATGAAAGAAATCTATAATACATATCGAACAAATCCTCAAAGTTTACTTGGCCAACAGAAACACGAAGATTTACTTCAACTACGTTTGGATATCGAGACATTAACAGGCTCATGGTTTACTCTAGCAATGAAAGCTTTAAGTATTATTAGTCAACGGTAAGAAAAGATAAGAGATTTTTTTTTCGTAATTAAATCGATTTTGATTATTAAGAAAAAATTGTATCAATGTTCTTGTTACAACTTGTCAACTTGTCCCGGCTCTATCGAAAGTTATTGTATATGGACTCGGTGGTATGTTCGATATTGAAAATATCTATAGTGCGACAAAAATTGGCAAAGAAAGCTGTTTCGAACGTATTCATACACGTTTTGGTCGTAAACCAACCTACGTTGTTATTGGAGACGGTCGAGATGAAGAATTAGCAGCTAAACAAGTAAATCAAATTAAACTTTAAAAAAAATCAGTTCTAATCAATTAGCTTTTTCGTTTGTAGCTAAGTTGGCCATTTTGGCGTATTAGTGAACATCAAAATTTAACTGCTCTTATTCACGCACTCGAATGGCAATTTCTCTAAAAAATTCGTTGAACTTGAAATTTTCTTTTTATTTGTGTGTTTTGTGTTTGTCTTGTCTTGTCATTCCTTGCCTTTTTCTTCTTCTTCTTCTCTCTCTTTCTCTCTTTACCTTCACACACAGTGATCATTATTATCACATTGCGATCTTGACCTCATTCGCATATTTGAATTTCGCCTTTGTGTGTTTCTTATTTATAAATAATATGAAAACATTAACAAAAAAAAACATGCAGACAATAACATTTAAATATTGATTGTGTATATAAATATTATTAAAAAAAAGAAGAACAAATCCTTTTTTGTTTTTTTTATTTTTCTTGAATTTTCGATGTTGCTCGTCGAAGATCTTGTTCGATTTGTATGACATCTGGATGAGTCAACGGGAGAAGATGTCGTCGAATAGTTGCTGATTTTTCATAGAAGACTTTAGCTTGATTGAAATCATTTTTAATCTCATAGATTAATCCGAGATTTTTATATGTAATTGCTAATTGATGATAATTCGTTGGCAAATGTTTCAATTGAATTTGTAATGTTAAATAAAATTTTTCAATAGCTAAATCAATTTGTCCACTAAGACCATACAAACAAGCGAGATTATTATGTGTTAAACTTAAATTAAAATCGTTTTCCGGCAAGAAAAGTTTCTTCATTGCCAAAGCTTTTTCATAGCAATCCAATGCTCGTGAATAATCCTTCTCGATTTCATATAAACAACCGAGATTATTCCAGCACATTGCGAGATCTAAATGATTTTCGCCATAGATTTTCTCCCAAAGATGTAACGCTTTTTGATAGTATTCTTCTGCTCGTTTATAATCGCCAGTTTTCTGATAAACATTCGCAAGACTATTGTAATTATATCCTAAACTAGCGTCGATTCTTGAACTTTGCCTTTTTATTTCAATTGCTTTTCGATGCCATTCTAAACTATTTTCATAATCATGTTTTTCATCGAATATTAAACCTAAATTATAATGACAATCGACAAGATTCATGTGATTCGATGGTAATTCTTTTAATAGACGTCGATAGAACCGTTCGGCTTCATCATATTTCATCGTTTTTCTTAATACACGTCCTAATGAAAGTAAATTAATTTCTTCATTTAAATATTGATTTTTAAAACAATCGAAAGAATTTTTCAATTTTCGATGTTTACCACTTGCAATTTGTAAACGTACAAGCCAAATACGATCATCCTGCTGAAGAACACTATCGACAACAAAGATTGTACCGAAACTGAACATAATTTGTTCTTCATTGAAATAATAGCATAATGATGAAAGATTACAAAATGGTTTCATCGGTTCAACACGTGGATCGATGCTAATTTCGAAAAGAACTTGTTCATGATCGTTGATTTGATTGAAATGTGCGAGTGTTTGCTGTCGATGAAGATTTGCTATGAGAAAACCATCGAATGAAACGAATTCACGTTGATAATTCTTCCAAATCTGTAGTTTTTCATTGCTGATAAAATCACTTCGATAGACGCACAATGAATTCGATGATTTATTTTGTTCGATCGAACGTTGCATATCTCGGATGAAAAATTGAAATATAAATATTAAATCGAGATTTTTCAATCGAAAAGCTTTGTTCAATAAACGATAGAGGAATGTATCACGTGTATACCACCAAAGAGCTTGATCCGATGAATAATTTTCTTCGAAATCTCGAATTAAATTCAATTCATTTTCATTGCCTTTATATTCATCTTTTGCATAGGCGATTAAATCTTTTTCATCGGTTATTATCGATTTGATATTTAATAAATAATCAACAAGAAATTGTGAATAGAGGAATGATTGATTGTAATCATTGAGTTCAATAGTTGTATGGAAAAAGACAGGTGCTAAGGGTTCATTGAGTTGAATGAGAGAAAATTTTTCGATATATGAACGAATTTTATTGATTAAATCATCGGGTCGTGTAATGACATGTTGAACTTTGGAAAAGGTTTTTGCCCATCGTTCATTTCTTTCTTTATCACTACAATAAACAAAAATCGAATAGACTTGACATAGACGATGTATTTGTGGTACAACTTCTTGTCCTAAACGTCCGCTAACAATTAGAATCAAACGAGTTTTTGTCGATGCTTGAATAAAATGAATAAATGAATCAGCCTGTTGAAAGGCTTTGAAATTATGAATTACATTTCGTAAACTTGATTGAGTTTCGACGTTTTCAATTGAATTATCAACGATTGCATCGAGCCAAATCAATGAAAATTGCTCAGATCGATTTATTGACATGATTGATGAGTAAACGTAAATAATAATAACAAAAAAACAAGGTAAAACGAATATCGTTTCGGTTGAGTAATCATGTAAATATATAGAAAACATGTGGACATGTCTATTTTAATAATAAACCGGATGTTCATTAGATAGCGGAATCCTTCAAAAGAATATTCCTTTTTTTTGACATATTAATTTCCTATTTTCTTAATATATAAAATCGATGTTTATTTTTTTCTGTAGGTGACATCTACAGATTTTGTTCTTAATAATATGTCTTTAGAATCCTCATGATCATACTTTGACATTTCGATGTTTAACCTAATCCTTTGACATTCAAGAGACATGCCTTAATATCTTTCATCGATATCAGAATATAGAAATGATATTACATAAAAAACGCACCTTGACATTTGAAATTCAGCAAAACGAGGTAAATCTCAAAAGTATTAGTCGTTGTTTTTTTCTGTCTTCCAGGTTAAAATCTAGTTGCGTGTTTAATAATAAAAATATATATTCGTCTCGTTCGATATAATTAAATAGAAATTTTTGTTTTTAGATTTTATTTTATTTTCTGTGTACGTGTATATATATATAGAAGACATAATGGAATAAACACGGATAATATGAGCCCTTAGACTAACTGAATAAGCAAAAACGAAAAATCCCAATGACTGGCTTTGCCGTATAACAACATACAAAAAATGATGAGAGCAAAAGAGAGTGAAACAACATCGAATCTTAACCAATTCCGAGATAATAAAAACGAGAAAGGAAAAATGCGATCGTTTTCTAATCATAAGCATAAAGACAAAGTGAATAAAGAAATAAGATTATATTTCTGTGTTGAGGTTTTCTTTTTCTGTTTTAATGAGAATAAGCAATGAAGTACACAACAAGACATGATAGACACACGAACATAAATGATAAATGAGAAGAGAGAAAAAAAATGAACGAAAGTAAGACGCAGCGAGCGAAAAGCGTTCTTGATGTTCTTTGATCGCTAAAAAAGAAGAGAGGGCAGAAAACGGGACAGCATACTTTTTTTTGTGCTTGCTAAGAAAAATAAAAGACATTTGCTTCATGTTGAAAAAAACGTTTAACCATCACTATCAATTAAATAAACCATATATAATTGATCAGGATTGGTCTCATGGTTTGTTTGAAGAATGTTATCTGGTGAGAGAACATGAAAACCAAGAAACATAAATGTTTTTACCAATGATGCACGATCCGAACGTGTCTTGTCGAATGAAACGATGACGTGTTTACAATGTAAAGTGTCATCAGCAAATTCGAGAAGATTAATGAATCTATTTTGATGATGGATAAAAAAAAATAAATTTTATTTTGAAAATAAAAATGATTTGTTGTTTTTACTTTTCTTTTGATTCATCGTTTAATTGTTGAGGAAGTTCAACATAAAGCGAATCATCACGTAATTTAATTGACCATGAAAGTTCATGTTCATCGGTGAATTCATGTAGTTCGTTGGTTCGTTTTTTCGATTTTTCATCATTAACAAATGTATTTAAATTGTCCTTAGCAATTTTCTAGAAAAAAGAAACAAATTTTGTATGAGGAGAACAAAAAAAACAAAATGTCAAACTGACTTGAGGAGTTTCTAAGGATTGATTGTGGCGCGAGGCTAATACTCGTCGTCCAACGCTGCCGCCCTCTGCGCTTACTTTCGGTGTTAAGACTGCAGCAGCTAGAAAAAATAAACAATTTGTATAAAAAAAAATTCGCACATTTTATTTAATCGTACCGTTGGCAACATCAGGAATACCACGTTGGTCCGGCCGCGTTCCGATGACTGAAACGGTTCATGCTACATCAAAGAAAAAAAACAACAACAACAACAATAATAATAACAACAGAATGAAGAAAAATTCTTTCGAGAACTTACACGTCACTACTCGATTGAATTTCAATACACTGCATGATTAATTTGAAAAGATTTGAAATAAGTTGTGATAAGTGTAGCTTTCAATGATTAAATGGTTTTAACATATACACCTCTACGACGACAACAACACAACACAGGAAAACTAAAGCGAATGATTACGCGTTGGGGTTTACGTGCATTCAACGTCGTCTTATATATCGTTAGTTGAAGAACGGAAAGAGAGAGAGAATTAGAGAATAATTATTTCTCTCATTTCTCTCGTTTTTTTTTCATGAGTCAGGGGTTTTGCCCTTTCTTCTCTCGATGCTGTAATCCATGAGTGCGTGCGTGATCATAAAAATTTCCCTTTTGTTTCTAATCTTTTTAAACTTTCGATTGTTATTCCTTGAGAAAAAAAAAGAACATTCAGACACTCGAACAGACTGATAAGAAAATCGAATTGATACTGCGTATGTGTTACTTCGTTTTGTTTTATTCTAGTTATATATGCATACGTATATTTGAAGAAAAAAAAACTGATATCTTTTTCTTTATAACATATTGATAAGATTACATATCAAGGAATGCAAGTTAACAAGAGCGAGAAGAAAGAAAAAAAGAGAAATAATATATACATGTAGACATAGTCAAAGTATTTTTGATGATTAAGATGTCATAAATAAATCAGTCTGACAAATAGCTGGAATTAAATTATCGAGAAATAAAAAAAGAAGAAGAAATGTTCATGCCGAAGAAATGAATAAGATTTTGGTTGGTTATTTTTTTTTGGACGGCATTGCGTTAAAAAGAAAAATCACACACCGGGATAAAGAGAAAATAAAAGTAAAAAATATTTTCGTTCGAGAATCGATTCAATCTCGATTCGAGTTCGATGTTGACGAAAGACAGACACCTGTTTCCACGCTCAATGCCAACGCTTCGAGCCAAGGATGAGACACACAAAATGCCGGTCTCGAATCGGGATTGATATCGCAGCAAGCGATGGCTATCGCGATGAATTGTTTCGGGCAATCTTTGCTGCAGTATTTCTGATTGAACAAATGAACATTCAAACCGAAATCTTGCGTACGTGGCAGATAATCAGGATCGGCTTGAACACGACCGATTATTTCGCAGAGCATGATACCAAATGAGAATATGTCGACACGTTCGTCATAACATTGACCTTTGAGCATTTCCGGTGCCATCCAATAGGGCGAGCCGACAACTGTGTATCGTTGTCGATCTCTGAGCAACTGTCGTCGTGTTTTCGGTCGGACAACGACAATATTTCCGTTCGAGGTTATGGTTGTACTTGTACTTCGTTGTTCACGTCGAAAATTACTCAATAAACAATCATTATTATGTGTTGTTAGTTCATCATCATCTTCGAGATTGATTCTCGAGAGACCGAAATCAGCAACAACAACGTGACCATCGGATTTCACAAGACAATTCGAACTATTCAAATCACGATGAATGATATTACATGAATGCAGGTATTCCTATACGAAAGAATGTTTTTTTTTAAATAAACATGAGTCAAACAAACAAAAAACAATAATTACCATTCCGGCAGCGATATCTTTGGCGTAACGTAAACGTTGTAGCCATGTTAATGGAATTGAGAGATCGTGAATTATGTCTTTCAATGTACCACCGGCGATATAATCTATATGATTGATTAAATAGGAACTCGTTTTTGTATTAAAAAAAAGTGAATGAGTGGTCTTACCAACGAGAAAACACATTTGATTATCTTTATCGAGAAGTAAGCCCATAAAATTCAGAACATTCGGATGTTTTAAACGTTTCAAAACTTGAACCTTGAAGAGAAGAAAATCGAGTTAAAAATCTAAGGAAATGTTTGTTTTACTTCTTTGACAAATATTTTTTGTGCTTCCTTATCAAATGTTTTTGTTTCTTTCATTACCATTATCTGACCAGTTTTCCTGAGTGTAACCTAAACTCAATCGGACAAATGCTCGTCTATTTCTCAATCGAATTCTATTTACTGTTCGTGCAATTCCATAGAAACCTTGGCCGATAATCGGCCCAAAATCTAGTTCATTGGCACGATAGACTTCATGTCGATTGAGATCATGTACAGATGACGAACGTACAATCGGCTGTGATCGACGTTTGATTAATAATAACTGTTGATTTGAACTATTCGAAACAAAAAATAGCAAAAGAATTTTCACAAGAACGAAAACGCGTTTAAACTCACCAGCAAACGCCGTGATTCGGTACTGAATGCGAACGTTTTCGAATGGCGAGATCTTGAATAAGAGTTTCATTGAAACTCGTATTTCGTCGTTTGGAATTCGTCGGTGATTGATTGTATGTCGGTTCACATTTGATAGCTGTCGATATACGAGCTTGAATATGTCGAAGAAATCGTGTGGCATCGGTTGCACTACGACTTCGTGTTAACGTTCGTTTGGGATCGACGATAAATCGTTGGATGAAATGAACGAGCCACCAACGCGTCGTATCAACGCGTAGATGCGATGGCAAACGAGACTTTCGAGTGTCTATCGGTGGACTTTTCTCATGTCCACCACCGCCGTAATCGTCGTCGGCTCGATTTTCATTGATACTCGAATGTCCATTCTGTTTCAATGTTAATTTACTCATTGGCATTTTGTATTGATGACAAGATTTCTTAGTTAGATTCGTTGGTTCGACGATCATTATTTACAATCATCTAAATATCGAAATGTGTGTGTGTGTGTGTGCGTTGTCATTCCGAATAATAATAATCAAAATAAAAGTCTCAGGTTAGTTTGGCCAGTTGTTATCCCACGAGGACAATGAAATAATTCCAAAGATCTCGAATCAATTCAATCAATTCATTTCCTCAAGCTAACCGAAATGAATTTCTTGACGATTCAAACATCCAGAACTATCTCTTCCTCGTGTACATCCAACATGATCGGATGTGTTCAAGACCCCTGCGTTGTCATCATTGACTTTTACTTTTAATTACTCACTTACTTGATATCAACTATAGTATATTTGATTTGCTTGGTCTATATGTATATACAATCTACAAGAAATGATATAAAGCGAGCAAAAAATGAAACATCTCTAAGCTCTGAATAAACATGGTTGTTAAACACGAAATATATAAACGCGTAGGCGTCGACGTAACGGAGGGCGAACGAATGAGATTGTAATTTTTGTCAATATTCGATGTCAATCGATGATTTAACTGAGAATATTCAAGTGCTTTCGTTTTTTTTAAAAGAAAATAGAACAATGGATGATGATGACCTACGAGAGTTCACGCACACAGAGCATCTATCAAGTAAATGAACGAGGAAATGCGTGTATGCTAACACACGCGAGAACTAATGTTATTATAATTGTTGTCATTACTCGAGATAATCGGTCTGTAAATTTACTCGAGTGTAATAATAAAATTGATTTGGAGAATATGTAAAAATATTTTTCTTGGAAAGAGAAATAAAAGACCTTCAGAACTGTGTCGAAAGAGGAGCAGGAGGAGGAGGAAGGAGCTGTATAATATTTTCTTTCTTCTCTCTCCTGTTGCTTTACTTTGAACAGATGTTTTAGAAGAAAGAGAGAAGACGTAAGTGTTTTATGTGATACAAATAAACATATAATCTGATCTAAAGATTTTCAAGGAACCAACATTTACTTATGCTCACGAGAAACAAAGGACATTCGACGTTAACCAATCATTATGAACAAACAGTCATTGAGCGATTCACACATACGATCTACATAAATTTCTATTGGATAGAAAAAAAAACAGTCTCACACATTCGAATTCTTTAATTTGATGGCGCTAGTTATCGAGTGAATTTTGAAAATCTCGTTTATTGTTGGCGTTCTTTGTCTATTCTACGAATAAATAAAAAGTCATCATTTAACTCGATTCTCATCATTTGTTAGTCGAACTATGGATGAAAATAATTCCTATCCATTTTTAACTCAAAATGAAATCAACGAAGAAGAAGATGACGACGATAGTATGACATCCAAAGAACTCTTTCAACGTCTTCAACACGCATGGTTAAATGAAAAATATTCGCCTGTTCTACTTAAACATGAAAATCTTCTCGTCTTGGCTACATTCGAATTGCTCGATGATATTGAAAAACGTTTGAAAGCAAGTGAGCACAAGACAACATCATTTCGATGGCTGATGCATCGAACGGAATACAATCGTCTTTATTTTATCTTGTGTTCATATATTCGAACACGTTGTTTCAAAATCGAAGAATATCCATCGGCTGCATTGAATTCCGAAGAGCTTCTTTCGCCTGAAGAATGCGTCTATGCACATACGTATTTAAATAATATGAAGCAACATTTAAAGAAAAGTGTTCTCACAGATTTAAAATCAGAACAACAACATCAAAATGATGATAATGTTCTCGTACAATTGTTACCTAAACCAGATACGAATGAATTCGTTTTCTTTCAAGTTGATCAATCAGTTCAAGGATTAATCTTGTCCAATGATCAAAACAATCTCGGTGGTGGACCCAATGATATTCTCGATTTGAAAACTGACGATCAGTATATTATGCAATTCAAACATATTCATAAACTTTTGTCAGAAAAACAAATTCATCTTGTCTAATGTTCTCTTTTCTCCTTTGAATTTATTCAATGAAAAACTAAAGAATTTTCTTCAACATAGTCTTTCGTTGTTTAGTTAAATATTTCAGTTTTCTAATCATATGTCGAAATCGTTTGGGAATGAGTTCTTGTTCGAATAGATCGCTGTTGTTTCGAATCAACTGAATTGTCGACAGGAAAAAAATGTATTTGCATTGATTGATAATCTTCTTCGATTTCAAATTCATGTTCAAACATTTTCGAATCAAAAGATTCAACGCCGAACGTAGAATTCGAAAGAGAAAGATGCTTTTCGTTCGGCAGAAGTTCGCCGAATAGAATTGACTAAAACGAATCAACATCGAATGCAAACGTCGATGAAAATAACAAGTCAATAAATAGAAATTCTTGATCAGACTCTTCTCGGATGTGTACAAACGATCGAAATAATACGAATGCGAACGTAGACAAAGCGCGTTGATCAACGAATGACGAAGATGTTGACCTGTTTCACGAGTTATTTTGATTGTCACCTGACTGGTTTTCTGTTCGATTGAGACGAGAATTTCTCGAGCTTGAATATCAACGAGTGAGCCCCAGTATTCGATCGGCCGGAGTTTTGCCGGTGTTTTGTATCGAATATTGGTTTTGGTTTTCAGCGGATTGTTGAGATGATGCAGTTCGTTGAGTTTTTTTGTCATATTTGCTTTGATTCGACGCAGACGGTATCGATGCGGGGAAATGATGAGCAAATCGTCTTCATGTCGAACGGCAAATTCGTCGTCTAACGGACTGAAATCGATATCTCGATCGATTTTATTCAAATAGATTTGCCCGAGCATCGAAGCTGTTCGTAGACCGTGATTGATTCCGATTGTTCGACGAGATGTTTTCACAGCTGAGATCGTGTGATGCCGAGTGTATAAATACGAACTAGATTTTTCCTTATTTCGTTTTCGAATTCAAAACATCAAAATTTACTTGAATAATTGCGCACGAATGTATTTCAACAGTTTTTCTTTGTTGTAAACTTCGACATGATGATCATGAATGACCATGTCGTGAAAAGCACCGTTGCTCGTGTGTTTCGTATCGTCGAGCATGATTTCACAGAGTTGTTCAGTGTCTTTGCCAACCCAATAGATGGGCTTTTGGCGAATAAAACGGCCGTTTCGATATTGTGTTTTGTGGACCGTGTGAACGCACAAATTGTAATCGAATCGGCAATCGTCGAGAAATTCGACTAATGCCTAAAGAAATTTCGATGATGTTGAAATGTTCAGTTGAGTTTACTTGATCGAGATAATCGAGATTAATCGAATCATAGAAATTCGAAACATCACTTCTCTAAAAGAAAAAACCGGAAAATTTCCTGGGAAAACATTTGAATTCTTCGTTCCTACGAGAAAGTAGATCATATCGTCTCGTTCGATTTTCGGTGCTCGTCGACAATAGTCTTGCCATCGTCGATGCATCTCCTCGCGATTAAACGCCGCGATACCCATGAGATGCGGATTATGCCGACGGAGATACTTCAAAATTTCGTTGGTGTACTTCATATGTTTGATCGTGTCATTGGGATTCATGGATTCTTGTGCACAGGCGATATATCGAACACTGGCTGTCTTAGGTATGAAGCGGATTTTCCAGAGATATTTGATTTCGTTCGAATTTTGAACGAACTGCTGTTCGACTGTTGGTGAACAAGCTTTTTCAATGAGATATTTGCGAGATTTTTGTTGAATGACATGCCTAAAGAAATTGATTTGTCTCGAGCAAGTGTTTGTGTTTGCTTTTTTTTCTACCAGATTTTATGACGATAGAAGACGAGAACAAGTGAATGTGATGGTGCAGATGCTTCTGTGATGTAGAAATACGATCGAATGAGTGTGAGAACGTATTGAATAAGAAAATAAATCAAATGACAAATGTATAATTGTGAGATCAGTGGTGATGATGATGATGTTTTAGCCCATTGGCACTTTTTAAAACGAAATTTTCGTAGAGCATCACCGAGTGAATATTGTTGAATGCGTGGCAATTCGATGAGAAAGAACATTTTTCGTATGAATAAATCACAATTCGATTTACAACCGAATAAATCTCGAGGAAGAACTGCGGTTAACCAACGGCGAACAAAGTTTTGAACGACATCAACAGGTGTTGTCAGAGAAACTAATTGGTCGAGTGTAGCCGTTGGCTCGGGAACGTGATGACGTGCATAAGCGAACGGTAAACGAGACCGACGACGAATGTAAAATTTGTGATGATTGATTCGAAATTGTTCGAATAGCGGAGTTAATTGTACGCGAATTTCATTCTGAAAAATCATTTTAGAAATATCAAAATTTTTTCCGAAATCCTACGAACAACTTCGTCTTGTGGTCGATGTTTGAAAAATGTTTGACTAAATTCAGATTTTAGCATCGCATCCATCATCATTTCACCATGAACTGATTTTTCTACGATGTGATGTATGTCGAATTTTTCGAATTTCGATACATGATAGAGCATTAGATGTCTTTCAACTAGTTTTTCATATAAATCTGTGAGATGTGCTTGTTGACCTTGTTTAGTTGCGTGTAAATGGAATTGTATTGTTCGTTTTCGTGTATTGATTTTATTTAAACGAATTTCGGCACGTTTTTTCTCATCGTTTGTTCGAGTGATATAATATGGAAGTGTATAGAAAGTTTCATGAATTCCACTTATTTGAATGAATAATTGTCGTCTACGACTGAGACATTCGATGAGAATATACTCGCTAAGAAGATAGATCAATGCTTCATCGGCGAGAATTTGCCGTCGTCGAATCCAAAGTTTTGATGAACATATATGTTCAAGTAGAGCATTTTTATGAATATGATCGTCAATTGGAGAATTTTGTTTGGCAAATTTCGATGATTTGAAATCGATGTTTTTTAATAGAATATTTGCACGATTTTTCAATTGACAACTATTCAATAGATTGAAAACGAATATTTGTTGATCGTTTATAATTCGTTGTCGGTTAACACCAAGAATCTCTTTCCATTGATTTTCTTGTATTGAATTGAATTTTTTCGTTAGAAATATTCCACGAAATAGTTCTCGATCATTTGAATCAAGATTTGGAATATATCGATTGAGTGAAATGAGCTCTATGTAACGGGATTTCAAGATATTCATTTCTCTTCTTCGTGTTTGTTTGAAAATTAAATATCTGTGTTATTACATCAATTGGACAGAATAGAAAATACATTTCTACATACAAGGATTGTTCAGTTCGATGGCGCTAGCTATCGTTATCGATTTCATTTTCAGTTTTTTTTCGCAATTTGTGAACAATACCGAAGAGAACAAGAATTTTCTAAACAAAGTCACAGTTTTCACCTTCAGCTTCAGATGAAGATGCTGTTAGAGAAAGAAATGAACGATGAAATTGGTTTTACATCCGACTCAGACGATATTCAACAATTGAGACATAAATCAGTTTCATTTGACCAAATAAAAACTTTGTTTGTTCCCTTTTCTGAAAGAAAGGGTTATATGCGAAAAATTCGCTCTAAAAATC
>ERZ778019.898-NODE-898-length-48176-cov-12.996301_pt1 | contig 48176 bp, 47 predicted proteins | sample MGYA00375749_ERZ778019 | MGnify/ENA primary metagenome ERZ778019 (study PRJEB29350, sample SAMN05389821) | bioreactor metagenome | isolation source: Ammonium sulfate bioreactor | place: South Africa: University of Cape Town | collected 2014-03-17 ... | reverse complement strand
AATCCGAAATCTTTTCTTTTGTATTATGCGAAATGATGAATGTTATCATTTTTTAACCGAAATATTTGTCATTAAGTAACGAATATTATGTGTAAACCTTATCTATCAAATTATTGACTCGTCAGTAGTAAATGATAGGTTTCTCTCTCACTATCATCATTCAAAAATTGAAGTCTCACAAAAAATCTGATATTCTTATTAATATTTTGCATTACCAAAGTGGAATACTTACTCAAATCTTGCACTATGACAGATAAAAATGCAAAATAAATTCTGTTAAATCTTGATTCATAGTGGCCGAGTGTATCCAAATGGATACATCACTCCATTCTGTATAAAAAGCAACTCTTAGTTTTGAAGAGCAAAGTTCTCTTATCTTCATCAACTATAAGCAATAAAAAGTTGCAAAATCATTTTTTTACTCTCTGTATTCTGGTAGCCGATGGGAAAGGGTCAAGGCACCCCTCAAGATGGATTTCCAACTTAAAATGATCCGTTTGAGCTGAAACTTTTAGGAACATATAGTCTTAGTGAGAAACTCTTCTGGTAAAATTTTCAAATCAATCCGACCAACCCTTCTGGATTTATAGCGATAGAATCGTTATAACTCGACTATCAGGGCAGGCATAAAACTGGGGGTGGTTTTAAAATAGAGCTAGCCTATGGATCTAAATTTTGTCCCAACGGAATTTCTGTGTTTCATCTGGTTGATTTTTTATAAGTCGTTTATAAGCGGTTAGTGATTGATGACCCCTCAGAAACCATGAAAAGAGACTTTTTGGGATAGTAAATTTCAATTTTCATCTCTCGATAAAAATCAAAAAAAAGTTATTTTTTTGAATATTTTATGTTATGCATAAAAAAAGCATGAAGTATCAAAAGTGACCCAATTTTGATTATGATAATTGGTAGATGATTGATAATTAGCCGAAATGTGACTTACTTCATGCTCAGAAAAATTCTATTTCATTGCTTTTTTCATTATTCTTAAAATAAAAAAATTTTAAGTTCAAAAATTTGTATCAGATGATAAGGACACCGTGAACATATTTTTGGTATAAGTCGGGTAAATTTAACTCTATTTTGGAAAATCACTATATATTCTCAAAGAGTATTTCAAGGCGCATCTTTTATGAAAAAAATTTTTGCACTTTACTCGAGCAAAGTTCATGTCATTTCGTTTGTCTTTCAATTAAAAATAAGGTCAAAAAGAAAATATAATTATAGATTTGTTTCATGCCTCATTTCAAGCGTTGTCATGCTGAAATCTTGTTTCTATTGCTATTGATCTTGAATCATTAATGACGTTAAAAGAATATTTATAAGTGTATACTTTTTGAAAATATCGTGCTGTTTGCCAGTGTGTTTTGTTGTAGCAACATCTCGCTTATCATAGAATTGTACGACATCTATTTTCAAACAAATTTATTAGAGCAATATATAGGCCAGGTAAACTTCTCATCATCATCATCATTTTATTTTGTTTTTTTTTATCTTTTTCTAAATGACAAATGAACATTCAACGATCGAACATATTCATCTTAGCAATTTTTTTTATCTTTGCACTGGTTGAACTTTGATTTCTCATTTCTTTTTATCTCTCGGACATTTTCAGGTCTTGCACCTTTATAAAAACACACACCTCTCATCAATTCCTACTTCCGAATTCGTAAGAAGTGCGATGGTTTTCGTTCTTTTTCTACAAATACGTCAGAGATCTATTTATTTTATTTTCGTGCGTCATCAAAATGAATTATGTAGGAAGTTGAAAAAGGTCTTCGTATGCCGAACTATACCATCATCACAGTCAATTTGACGTCAAACTAGTCATCGATTAATCAGATTGAGTATTTGAACTTGATGTTATAAATAACTGTATGAAACATTTTCTCCGGTTATTTTTTGCTCTCAAACGAACGCATACTTTTCTTTCTTTTTTTGCTTTTTCTTTTGCGTCGTTCGTATTTCAACTCTTTTTCAAATACTACTAGACATTGAGAAAGAAAAAAACATATTTAAACATACAAAAAAAGTACGATGCAGGTGTGTGTGTACGTACGTTTCTTCTCCGGTTTAGTTGTATATGTCACGAGGTTGTGCAAGACGAGCGAAAGAGAAAAAAATAGTATGGCGTGACATAATGATCGAAAACTGATTGGCAATATATTCCTTAACTCTTGCCAATTGTTAAATCATAAGAAAAAAAAACGGAAATATACTTTGTAGATAGCGGTGAGATGGCCAATCCTCGACCTGAATCACTGATCATACCTTCGGGTGTTTTCGATGAAATCAATAGACAATCGAAACGAAATTCTGTGACAATCTATGGACATTCGTCATCGTCATCGATTGACAGTTCAAGTAGTAAACAACTAAAATTAGACGAACGAAATTCTTCTCCGCAAACGCTTCACACAACGACGACAACCTCGTCGACAACAACCGACAGTGATTTCGAAAGTGACCAAGACGACAGTCTTCAATCTCAAGATCAATTAAAAAATGATCCGAACTATTCCAATCATATCAAACGACGTATCAAACGTTTTAATAAACTTTTCAAATCTGAAATTCCCGATGCAATGCCGACTTTGATTGATTCATATGTTTGTGCTTATCAAGGAGACATATTATTGCAAGGCAAAATGTACATAACCGATCGTTATCTTTGTTTTCATTCTCGTATAATTAATTATGTCACAAAACATGTTTATCGTTGGGAACAAATCAATAATGTGACAAAAGAACGTGTTGCTTTTATTTTTCCAACTGCAATCGGTATTCAATTGAAACCATCGGGCAAAAAAATCATCTACGCATCGTTTATTCAACGAGATCAAGCTTTTGACAAGATTAATTTGATTTGGACGAGATCTTTCAATGGGTATTATGTTGAAAATGATGATGATGATGATGGTATGGGTCAAGGTGGAACACTGAAAGCAACGAATGTGAATGAAAGAACCAATTATCCGAATTCCTACGATTTCAACAATCAAACCGAACAGGATGTATTAAAAATGTGTTGGAAGTCATCTCAAAAACGGCCAACTTCACTGCAACGAAAGAGTAGCGATGAAAAACAATCATCGAAGAAATCTGACAAACGATCATCATCGAAATTGCGCGAACAAAATCGAAAAGAAACTAACGACAAGAATAATAATAGTCAAACAACGAGAAATTCGAGATATACAAAAAATGACTTGAAAACAGTGGATAAAACGACAAGTAAATAGATTTAATGTGTTTTTCGATCGTCAATATGATTTGTTTGTAGGAAATCATTCGAGAACAAATCAGCGTTCTCAAAGTCGTCATCGAACATCATCTCGTATCGATGATAATTCACCATCGATCACTGCATCTCCTCCAATTATCAGCCCATCCGTATCGACACACACAAATTCATCGAATATTCTAAATCAAATTTTCTCAATTCTCAATCAGATATATCAATCTTTGTCATTATACGTGCCATCACATCCCATTAAATCAGCTCTTATTATTCTCTTAATTTTAACATTATTATTCTTGCATTCATTCTATTTAATTAAATTAGCTTTTCGAATTGAAAATCGTCTACAATCATTGCATCATATATGGCCATCATCATCATCACCAGTAGTCAATTCAAATCAACTATGATATTCGGATTTGTGATTTTATTCGTTGATATCTATCCGTCCAAATTTATGTTATTGTTTCGGTTGTTTTCATCGGTGAGATATCTATTCAATTGAAGATTGAATTCTTGAATAGATGAACAGTTGTTTTAATCTTCATTTTCCTTATATTTGTGCCTCGGCTTCGCTTTCTTTTTATTATTATTTCATTCATACATTCATGATTGTTCTTAACCAGTAGTAAATATATGGACTCATCGAGAAAGAAAAACGAAACTGTAACAGATATACATATATTTAGTGGATGTATTTGCAATATACAAATCTAATGAATAGATATATTCAATCAAAAACAAACGTAATCCGAACACAAAGAGAAAGAAAGGAAGTGACAGTTTCGGTTGAATGGATACGTATATAGATAGATATATGTGTATGTAGATATGAAATAGACAAGCACAGGTATTCTACTGTTACCAAATAGAGATAAACAAGAACAATCATAAAGAAAACAAAGAAATATATCTTGATTTGTTGTTGTTGTATGTTGCTTTCTCCTTCTTCTAGCTTCGATATGGATGATGTCTGACTTGAGGAATAACATTTGACCGTTGAACAAGTTGAGCTGGTTGTTGAGCGACAACACCAGGACCAGCAGCCGATTGTTGCGCTGCATTCGATGTTGCATTGATCATTTGATAAGCAGCACCTGCTGCTTGACCAGGTGCAGCAGTTATTTGATAGGCAATTTGCTGTTGTTGTTGTTGTTGCTGCTGGTGTTGTGCTTGAGCTGATTGTTGTGCTGCACCATTATGTAGAACGGGACCGGATGAATAGATTACCGGAGCACCTGTTGTTGTCACTGATCCTGAAGCTGCAGTTGGAGCTGCTTGAGCAAGTACATAACTTTGACCACCCGCTTGATAGATAGCTTGACCACCAGTTGAAGTATAGTAAACTTGTTGTGGAATACCAGCTTGTGTAGCATATTGAATCTAGAAACGGACAAAAGCAACAATAATTATTTAACGAAAGACAAAAGAAAATCTTCTAATTTTTTACTTGAGGCATTAAACCGAGCTGTTGTTGTTGTTGTTGTGCTTGAGCTATTGCTGCATAATAGAGATTATTTGCATTAGCACCATTCATTGCCTGCTGTTGTTGTTGTTGCTGCTGCTGCTGCTGTTGTTGAGGAGTGTAAGCATGTTGATATTGTTGTTGTTGTTGAAGAGCAGCAGCAGTTGCTGACGCAGCACTTTGCTTTTGAGGTGAAATAATAGGTTGTGTTGATTGTGGTTGCATTGCAGTGGCTGCTGACTGTTGTATAACTGATGGCGAACTGGCTAATGTACCATTCGTATTATTTCCGTTAGCTGATTGTTGACTTATATAGGCTAAAAAGGAAATATTTTTTTATTATTGAAGAACAAAAAACGAAGCTAACCTTGTGCAGAAGTTGTTGATGGTAAACCTTGTTGTTGAGCATAGTTTGCCGGTACTTGAATATATTGTGTTGGTGCTGCTTGAATTGTTGGTTGACCAGCATACTGATAGACAACTTGTTGTGGTTGTCCGCCGACCATTGCCATAGGAAGCCGAGCTGCTGCAGTTGGTTGACCAGCAGCATTTAGAGCAATAAATTGTTGTTGTTGTTGTTGTGAAAGTTGTGCTTGTGTTTGTGATTGTAGCGCTGCTGCTGCACTTGCAGCCGTTGGAGCTTGACCAAGTAAAGCATAACCACCATTTGCTGTTCGGACGAGTGTATAACCAGGTGGAATACCATTGAGTAAACTCTGTTGTTGTTGTTGTTGCTGCTGCTGTTGAGCAGCTGCTACGGCTGCTAATTGAGCAGCTTGTTGTTGTTGTTGAACAAGTGCTTGCATTTGTGCAGCATAAAGTGCTGGCTGTTGAATTGCTTGACCAGCATGTGTAGCGAAAGCAAGAGGATTAACAGCTGTGGCTGCTGTTGGAAAACCACGAAGTGCATCAATTGGAATACCTGAAATGATCGAAAATAAAAAAAGAATAATGAAATCGTTAGGAGATTTTCTGTTACCTCCATAGATGACTTGACCGCCGAGACCGTTTGGAAGACCACCAACAGCATACAAACCACCTGATGCTGCTCGAATAACATTACTTGCTGGAAGTGCACCGAGAAGACCGCCTTGTCGATAGGCAGCTTGAAGTGTAGCAGCTGAATGACCGAGAGGTAATGTCGTTGCAACACCTGCTATAGTATTTGGACTGGTTGATTCTGTTGATGATGAACGTGGTGGAGGTGGAGGAGGAGGTGGTGGTAGCACTGCAGCACTCAACAATAGTTCATTGGTATTGGCATTATTAGTTGATAAATCATTAGCTGGCGATGATGTTGCTGAAGGATGTTCGTTGGATGTTGATGGTGAGGAAGACGATGGTCCCGTTCCATTTGTCACTGGTGCATTTACATTATCTGATGTCGTTGTTTCTCCATTGACATTTGATTGAGATACTTGTTCGATTGGTGGTGCCGGTGGCGGCGGTGGTGGTGGTTCTTCTTCATAAACATGTTCGAGTGCACGAGTTGCTGCTTCTGCTAATTCGATATTTTCTTTTAATTTATTCTGTAACAATGGATCATCACTTAAAGCAATCGCTCTCAACGTATCAGTATCTAACACATTCGATTCACTATTTGATTCTTCGAAACTTATCGGCCATTGACTTCCATCTTGAATGAGACTAACAATCGCATAAGGTAGACAATGATGAGGTCGTTTCACAGCCTCTCGTCCTTCGAATTCATAGAGAAATATCTGTGATTGATCAAATTGCTTTTCAAGATCATCGGTATCCTTTGGCGTTATAACTGAACAATGACTTGTAAATTGAGGTGTCGGCGCAATTGGCTGTAGTTTCGGTCCTTTTCTTACCAAAGCTGCCGTTTGTTTTCCTTCGACAATCTATAATAATTTATATTCACCAACAACTTTTTTTGTTTTTCTCGTTCGATGAATTAACTTACTTTAAAAATAATCATTTTAATCGCAACATTTCCTTCCCATGTACGTCGTACACTTGCATGTCGAATGCAAACATCCGCATATTTACAAACATATATGCCATATTTACTATGTCCTAAAACAACACATTCACATTTAGAAACAACAGAATGACTACGCACAATATCAAAATTCAAATAAATCTCTTCGATCAGAAGAAAGAAAATATACATATTACATCAAAAGACATAGGCGGAGGGGACAAGCTCGAAATTCACGTTGTTGTTGTTGTTTGTTCTTGATCAGTCATAATAACACGAATAACTAATATGAAAAGATTCTACATCGATTTCAAAGATCAAAATCGAACACAAAGGCCCATGCAAATATACATAAGAAAGAGAAAAAGACAACATGCAAGCAAAAAATTGAATCAATTTATGGTTAGTAGATATATCTATGTGCATAAGTAGACGAATCTCAAGATTAGTAGAAAATATCTAATTCTGCTTTCTTTTATACAACGAAAGAATAATATAAACAGACAAGTGAAAATAGATCGACGATTTGTGCTTTTGAAAAAAAAAAGAATACTTACAAATGAGAGAATTATTCTTTAAAAACTGATTGTGGTTAATAGAATAAAAAAGTAAATGTATAGTCACACCAATGACAAAGTTGAATTTATGCTCGTATTTTTCTCTTATAGGTAAATCTTAATCAATCGAATATATTTACCTAGAACATTGAACGATGTTTCCGTACATTGATAACCATTTTGACAGATCTCATTGATTTGTTGTTCATTATCAATCAAAAATCCGTAGTGTTCATCGAATTCCGTTCGATTTCCAGCTGATGCCTTTTCGAATTTCTTTCGTATGACTAAAAGAAAAACAAATATTTCAATTAATTACTTCTTTCAAACAAAAAAAAACCAAAGAAAAGCAAAGATCAAGCAAGCATTAGACACCAACGAAGTAAACAGTTAAAGTAAAAAAAAAACCGAAATCAGAATCATTTCGAATATTATTCCTCGTAATAAACAGAAAAACGATATTCTTCGGAGCAAAATCATGCTTGTTTGACACGTATGTACAGAATATGTGAAGTAAGAAACTCTCTCGGAACAATATTCATGCAAAATAACCTAGCAGAAAATCAAGAGAATTAGTTTTTTGTCTTGCTTGAATTTCTCATGCAATTTACTTGCATTGAATGAGAAGAAACGTTCGATTTGACAAGTGACAAAAAAAATCGAGAAGCATGCAAAGAATAATAGTTTTAAAAAAAAAATAGTAAAATGATTAGATTAGTATTCAACAACGAAAATAAAAAAATAGGATTTTCTGTTATATAAATATATATATGTGTGTGTTTTTATTAACCGACCAATTTCGGAGATTTATCTGTCAAGATTGTGAAACTAGAAAAATACTTTTTTTAGGTTGGTTTTTTTTTCGAATTCGAGCGAAATGACGGACGATTTTTTGAATAATTCTCAAGTGAAAGATAAAAACAAGAAGATCTTTACCGAAAAAATCATCAGTCAATTGTGTATTGACGATTAATTCGACTTTGATTGGTTTCCAAGTGATCGAACGTTGTTCAAGAAAATTCTGTCGAATAACGGAATAGATTTGATTTTCGATTGTGGAATTCGGACTGATGTCGACAAGCATTTCTAAAATAACACATCGAATTGATGTTCGACAACAAATCGATTTACTCAGCGGTATTTGAACGGATTTATCTGTTTCACCATTGACATTTGTTTCATTTTCATCAGTCATTGTGTTAGCTACAATTGTAGAAATGATTGGAAACAGAAAAAGAAAAGTGCGTCTGTCATTTGTATCCGACTTGAACCAATCTTATTCGAGACGATCGAGTCGTCGCCACATGTTCAAAAGTTCGAATGGCGCTGTTTTGTTTTTTCCTTTTCTCTATTTTGAATAGACAGTTAAGCACGATGGATTTATTGAAACGAAAATTAAGTTTTAGCGGAAAGAAAAAGGAGAAAAAACCGAATCAATGGCAAGATGATGAAAAAGCTGTTCGAACAGGAACACGAGCTTTTCATGTGAAAGTAAACGCGACTTGTCTTTGGACTTGAAAAACAATTGTCGTTTCAGTATCTCGGATGTATTGAAGTTCAAGATTCTCGAAGTGTGAATATTTGTGAACAAGCAATTCAAAGTCTTTTAAATGAAAAAAGTCAACATATGAAAGCGAGTTTACTCGTATCCGCTGATGCACTTCGCGTCGTTGATGAGAATAAGAAAGTAAAAACGGAGTTGACTCTATGAACACTAATCTTGCATTGATTCGAAAGGGCTTAATTGTTGATCAAACGATCGAAAAAGTCTCGTTCTGTGCTCCGGATCGTTTTCATGAAAAAGGTTTTGCGTATATTTGTCGAGATGGTGCTACACGACGATGGCTTTGCCATGGTTTTCTCACAACCAAAGAAACCGTACGATAATCGAATCTGTAAAGAAAATCTCATCGATCGACGACTTTCTTCTTAGGGTGAACGTTTGAGTTATGCAGTTGGTTGTGCATTTCAAATTTGTCTTGAACGAAAACAAAAACGTGATCGTGATTGTCAACTAAACGGAAATCGAACATCACTCACACGGTTCGGTTCATTTCGTTCGGTTTCATTAACTGAACGGATCATCGATCCTCAAAGTGCACTGATTGCTGGTCTGTTGATTTAGTTGTTGAGATTCTTAACTGTTTTTTGTTGTTATTCAATAGAACCTGTTCCATTGACACCATCAATTCAGAAAAACAGTTTTATCGAACGACCGAGACCGAAAGGATCCTATGCCGAGAATTTGAAACGACACACATCATTTCATCAATTATTTTCAACGAAAACAAGTATATTAACACTCTTGTTTATTCAAAAAATTGCGAAAATTTTCTCTCTCTCTACTAGTTTCCGAAGAAGAAAATAAATTCTATCAAACCAACGCGGCTTTTCATTCGACTTCGATTATCAGTGAAAATCTAACAGCTAGTTTATATTCTCTCAATTCTCCTTCGATTCATTCCAATCAAACATCGCCCGATTCGATCAATGAAACATTCAATCCATTCGCTGTTCACTCATCATTTAAACGAAGTACGAATCCATTCGATGATTTTAGTCATTGATCAATTTCTTTCATTGTTTGTTTTTATCTTATTGAAAAATATTCGAAATACGCCTATGCAAAGCATTTTTTTACTTTCGAAAATATACATCGGATTAGTTTCGTATTTGCTCTTTTCATTTTTGTGTTTTTTTTTCTTGAAATTATAAATAAAGAAAAGAAAAACATCAATCTTTATACGTGACAACAATGAAACACTGATCGAATCAAGGCAGAGAGAGAGACAGAGAAAGAAGAAATAATCCCAAGACGATACAGATATATGTGTACATATGTATATATATTTATATAGATTTTTGGAGACATTTTCGAAAATTTTTAGAGAGAAAAATCATATGTGGACAACAAAAATAAGAAGAAGAGAAAAAGAGAGAAAAAATATAAGAAAGATAGTTCTATTCCGATGTATGAATGAGAGCCAATTGATTGATTTACCAATCAGCTTCACCATTTGCTTTACTAAATACATAATCATGTCCTTCGAGATGCATGACACCGCTCTTCAAATTAAATCGCCATTTATTTTTCGTACGAGTGATCTTAAAAATTCAACAAATTTAACTTTTTTATTTAGAAAAAACGTTCGATTTCACTTTATCGTATTGGCACAAGACGATATTTTCGGTTTCGAATAATTTCTCTGGCTCATCATCGCTAACATCATCATCCGAACAAAGTGGATTTGGGTCTTCTCGACCTTCTTCATTGATATCGTCATCGTCATCATCATCCATATCATCCTGAGCATCATTCTAAACGAAAATTCAATTCATTGGATTGAAAACTAAACTCGAAACTTTACTCCATCAACTTCACTATCATCGTCATCGTCGTCTTCATCACCCATCTAAATTAACAAACAGAAAAGTTTTCTTTTTTTTTGATTCGATTCGAATTACCGGTGGGCCTGTACCATCGACTTGCAAACAAATTTCAATAGTCTTTTTTGATTTTTTCTTTCGACTTAATTCATCGATAGCTCCATCTAATTGACCCGGTGCTTTCATTGCACCATTTCCAATATTCGTTGGAGTCTATTGAAACGAGAGAAAAAAACAAAGATTCGAAGATTTTTTTCTAATTTTCATACTGGATAACTCAGTCGAGGAAATTGTGTTTGTCCTTGACTGTTAAGTGATGACATTGCCGTTGCTGACTGTGTTGGAATAAATGACGATTGGTACATTTGATTGGGTTTTTGAGCAACACTCGTAGCTGATTTGTTATTTGTTGCATCACCGGTTGCTGAACGTCCATGTTGTCGAGTTAAAGCTTGATCTACAGCTGATACTTGTACAGGTTCTAATGCTCGTGAATGACTTAACTTGTCTAGCCACGTCTAGTGATAGAAAAGAAAAACAAAGCCGTTTATTTGTTGTCTCTCTCGGGGAGTTTTTTTTTGGGGGGGGGGATATTACTTTTTCAAGCTCTTTTGATGTTTGATCATCATAACCTTCTTGTCGCAGTGCTTCTCTCACATTTTTACAAACATCTTTAATAATCTCTTCGTAGAGCTTTTTCTAAAGAAATAAATTCAAATGAAATTTAATTTTTTTTCCCACAAATATCTCGATGGAATATTTGGGCTGTTTTTTTTATTCAAAGGCTTACAGCATCGGTTGAATTTGAAGCCATTGGTTATGCGAATGTTTTTATTTTTGGTGAGACTCGTTTACAAAAATTGCAAGTGAGTCTAACGAAATTTCCCAGCAGAAATGTTCCTTTTATACTCGTGCTCTCCCCCTATATACACAACGAAGTTTACGGCTAGAATCAGCGGCTAACTCCAAGCGCCACATGCAATCATAAAAATCAAGCATAGAACACGCTCGGAACGGTATTTTAGTTTGATTTCTATTGGTTATTATGAAGAATAAGAAACGAAAGAAGAAAAAATAAAATAATAAATGTCCATATATATGTTGTTAGATAATAATCTGGATTAAAAAGCTTTCTTTTGAAATCAAAATATTAATCGAAAATGGAATCATTAAGTGATCTACGTTCGATGATCGAACAAACATTGACAATGATCATCACACCAGATCAACAATTAATCGAAAAGGGTCAAACACAATTGCAAGCTTTGGAATTATTGGATACGTATACACTTGCATTGACTGAAATTGCTGTTGATAATACACGAGATATTAGTATTCGACAATTAGCTGGAGTTTTACTTCGAAAATATGTTAGTAAACATTGGACAAGAGACACGGAACATTTCGTTGAACCTGAAGTATCCGAACAAGTAGAAAACCGGAAAAAAATCCATCGAAAACTTTTGAAAATAAGATAAATTTCGTTTTAGATTAAAATTCAAATACGTCGTATACTTCCTCATGGTTTACATGAACCTAATCATCGACTTCGTGTCGGCCTTGCTTGTGTTATATCAGCTGTTGCTGAATGGGATTGTCCAGAATCTTGGCCAGAATTATTACCCTTTCTCATTGAATCATTAAAATCAACAAATAAATCTCTTATTCATGGTTCAATTCGTGTTCTCACAGAAATTGTTCGTGATCTCGATGATCGACAAATACCCTACGTACTTCCTTTACTTCTACCTGAAATGTATCGTCTAATGATTTCCAATGAATTCAATCTACGTATTCGTACGCGTGCTATCAGTATTTTCACTTTACTTGTTTCACTTGTTCATGATATCAATGAACATGATCGAATCATTTCAGTTGGCTACATTCTTCCGTATCTATCACATTATTGTGAAGCATTCAAACGATTTTTGACGGCACCTGATTCGTCATTAGTATCGGATACAGGCTGTCGAATTGAAACTATTCGTGCATTGACATTATTATTTAAAAGTTTTCCAAAATTAATGCAACAAAACGCGGCTGATCTTCTACAATCGGTTTGGACTTGTTTGACATCGAATACGGAAAATTATGTGGCAACTGTTGTATATAAACACGGCGAAATGGATGCATCAGTCGATTCTGATGGTCAGTTTGTTTGTTTTTTTTTGGATGCTTCTAATCGAAATCGATTTATTTTCTAGGTGAAACATTAAGTTTCGAATGTTTAATCTACAGTTTATTTGAGTTCGTTCAAGTTCTTATGGATGTTTCAACGTATAAAAATTCTGTGAAATCATCGATGGAAGAATTATGTTACTATTTAATTTTGTGTATGCAAATAACCGAAGAAGAAGTAGAAAAAAAAACGGAATATGATTAGAATTTTGTAAAAAAAAATGCTTCTAGTATGAATCGTGGTCGAAAAACGTCGCACGTTATGTCGAAGATGAAAGTGATGATTCATTTTCTCATTCTGTCAGATTATCAGCTTTGGAATTACTTCTTGTAAGAATCCATCGGATTGAATATAAACATTGAATTCGATTTGTATTCTAGTCGATAACAAGTGAATTCAAAAAAGAAGCTGGCATTGGACTTTGGAAAGCTGTTCAGTAAGATTGAAATCAAAGTTTGAATGAATCGTAACCAATTTCTCTAATTAGTCGTCATTTATCTCACGCTGAAGCATTGAAAACTCATAATTCTTCTCGTTGGTAAGTTCAAATGAGAAAATTTTCCCGTTTTGATTTTATTGATCCTTTCAGGTGGAAATTACATGAGGCTTGTTTATTAGCAATGGGTCGTTGTAAACAATTGCTCAACGATATGTTAGAAACTGGTTATGTAAAAATCGATCTCGATGCATTCGTTCGACAAGTACCATTAGCTGATTTGTCTCAATTCGGTAGATGAATGTGAATTTCGTTTTGCAAATGTAAAAATCAATGATTTTAAATTAGATCATCCGTATTTGGTTTGCCAAGCGGCACTTTTCGCTGGTCGATTTTCTCGTTCGTTGAGTGCTGAAGTGAATCGAATGTAGGCAAAACTAAACGATCGATGACTTGAAGATAAGGCCATATGATTTCAGATTTTTGGATGGTATTTGTCAATTATTAGAACAAGCTCAACATCCAATTATCAATCTTTCATCTCTACGGGCATTTTACTAGTATAAAAATAAAAAAAAAAAGCTTTTTCTTTTGAATAAAAAAAGAATTCTTCTTTGAAATAGTTATTGTGAAGAAGTTGGTGTTGATCAAACGAATGATATCGTTGCGTATCTTCCTCGTATATTCGAAGGAATCTTAGCTACAATGAGTCGAATACCACAAGCTGCTTACATTTGGCCGTTAGAATCTCTTGCTATTCTAATCAGTGTTGACGAACAGTTCGTTTCAACGATTGAAAATCGTCTATCACCGTTAGCTATTGAATTATTCGTTAATTACATTCAAGATCCATTGATCAATGGCGAAACAACAGCGATTATTAAAGGTCTTGTTCATAATAAACAAGTTTCGAATTTAATTCAAGAACGACTTATTCCACTCGTACAATCAATTGTCGATACCAATCCGGCTACATCGAATTTGCCACGTATTGCACCGAGTCTTGCATTTTCAGTTTTGGATCTCTTAACAACTGTTCTTCGTTCGTTAAATCCGCCGATCAATCGAAATCTTTTCCATGAAACATTTCCAATTGTTATACATTTATTGTTAACAAGTGATGATCAACAGATTTTAATCAATGGTGGCGAATGTCTATGCGCATTTTTATCGTGTGTATCGACGGATTTATTTGCTTGGACCGATCCGAAAACAAACATATCCAGTATTGAATATATTCTTCAAGTTTTAGCGAAATTTCTCGATCCAAAAACGCCCGAAAATTGTTGTACATTTGTTGGAAAATTAATTCGAGGTTTTATCAGAGAAATTAATAAGGCTAATCAACCAAGTTTACTTGGAGAAACTCTAGGACAAATATTAAAAGCTGTTCTAGCTAAACTGCAAAGTACATTTTTCGATGAATTCATCAAATCACGATCGTTTTTTTATTTTTGTTTTCAAGGTTCGACTGTTCTCAGTGTTCAACAAAGTTTAATCGTTGTCTTTGCTCATTTAATTCAAAATAATCTTAGCGATGTTGTGAATTTTCTCACATCAACACCTGGTCCACAAGGTACCAGTGCGTTTGATTTCGTTATGCACGAATGGGTGACAAAACAACATCTATTCTCAGGTCCTTATGACATTAAAGTCAGGTAAATTAAAAGAAAACAAATCTCGTTTTTGCTTTTTTCATTAAAGAATTCGTTCGTATTGAATATAGTATTATTGCTCTAACTGGTCTTTTGGAATATTCGATGACAAATAACGATACACGTTTTCAAACATTAATCGTTCCAGGTGATCAAATCATCTATCATCAAGCAGGTCAAGCTATTTCTCATCGAACACGATCGAGAACTTCGAAACAGCCCGAACAATGGACACGTGTGCCGTTAGTTGTAAAATTATTCAAGATTCTCGTTCTCGAATTACAAAATCAGATAAATACACGTAAAGAATTCGAAGAAGATTGTGATTTCGATGACGATGATGACGATGACGACGACGATGGTGAGAACGATGAAAATCTCAATTCAGAACTCGATAATCCACAATTAAACTCATTGAAATCATCTGATGATGAAACAGCAAAATATTTAGAACGCTACGATAATCTCTTAGACGATGTATTCGATTTCGAATTCTTTCAAGAAAAAGATCCCGATGCATTCAATGATCCATTAATGCAAGTTGATCTACTCGATTATTTAAAAGAACGTTTACGTTTATTTGCTACACATGCTTGGTTTGCCATATTTCAACAGCATTTAAATGCTATCGAACGAAATGCTTTACAAAAAATAGCAGTACTTCCACCATCATCATCATCATCTTAGATTAGAACAAAATGAAACAGTGAGTTTATTATTCATTCCAGCTTTGTGTATTTTTTGTATTATATTATTTAACAAAACAAAAAATAGATTGACATATATATATATATAATGTATTGAAGAATTCAATTCATCGGTAGATTTTCTTTGTTTTTTTTTTATTTCCAGAAATATGGATGAATACAGAAACGATAAATTAGTAAATAAATTAACTCCAAGATTTCGACGACACTTATTATACTAACACCAATCCATAGACCTAGAAAAATAAAAGAAAAGGAAAAATAAACTCATCTTCTCATCAAAGTAATCGATTTTTTTTTGTTTTTTTACTTGTTTGACCTCCGATACTCGAAATTAAATCTACCCATGTGTAGACAGGCGATTCACGGAGAATTTCAGTTGCATGAGCACTAGCCGAGATTTCAAGAGCAACAATGTTATCATCGAGACCGGTCGAAAGAGGACCTGAAGGATAGACGTCGGTAGAATTGAGATCGGCAAGATATTTTTGTCTATTATGAAAATGTTGTTTTACACGGTAATAAACTTTATCTTTCGCTTGAATATTTGGATAGGATGCGTATGATGATTGTACTGAATATTGAATGATTTCACATTCAGGTAGACATTCCGAACATAATTCCGTCGAATCTAGAAAGATGCGAATATGATTAGATGAGAATCGAGTACTATTGGCTTAATTGTAGTTTACTGAAAATTGCATGTGTTCGTAGGCAATAACAGTCAATTGGACATACGCTAATATTTGATGTTTGATGTTTATTATTATTAAAATATTGATAGAAAACAACGAATCGTGGATCAATACATTCACATTCTCGTACGATGTATTGATGTTCGCAGATTTTATAGCATAATGCTTGAGTATATCGAATCTGTTGATTAGAAAAGATGTATTTCATATCTTCGGTTAGATCTTGTCGACATTGTTGCATAAACGACATGACACGAGGAAGAAAGGTAATTTTTGTATATCTATCAGGTCCAATAAAGAGACTCGTCTGAGATAAGATCGGTATTTCATGTTTTCGATGAATAAATATTCTCATTGCCGCACGATTGTCCAAATATTGATTGTATGTTTTTTGTTGAAGATAAAATTCAAAGAAAACTTGATATTTTTCATCGCCATTATCATTATTATTGAGAAACCAATCTGGTCTCGTATCGTTAATTATTTCTTTTCGAACATGTAGATCATTATCGAATGTATAACAAAATCCATAGTTCGGATGAAACATTTGTCGTAGTTTTCGATTACATTTTCGTTTGTTAAACAGACATGTAATGAGAATATCATCTAACTGAAAACCCCACTTAACAAACGGATGTTTTTGTCCGCTGACTTGATCGCCAAGAATTCGTTCCATGTATACATTAACGGCTTTGAGATAGTTTTGTTCGTCATCAGTTGAAGATGTTGAAGTATTTGAATTTGGCGATGGTGTTTTTTTACCAGTATTTAAAAATCCATCGTCTCTTAATGGAACGATATTGCAGAAAGTAATCGCAGGAAAAAATTGAGGATCCTGTTCGGATTGAATAGTAAGATGAATTTTTGTTGGCTGTATTCGATAATTACTGATAACGATTTTGGTGAAACAGATCATGAGAATGAAAAATATCCAAAAACAATATCCCCAGAAAAGACTTGTGATGAATGTTTTCGCTCGGCCAATTCGCCGAATGCCACTCGCAGGAGAATTTATAAACCATCGTGTAAGATTAGTTTCTCTTGTCGACATTTTTAAGAAAAAATAAAAATGAATAAGAAGAAAATTCTTTTGGGCTCTTGTTTTTATTAAAATAAAAAGTGCATTTCTTTCATCAATCATCAACTATTTTTAATAAATATCTAGTTTTTCAGATATTGATTTTAAAAGAAATGTCTACAACTCATTTTCAAGCACCGGTTGTTATCGATAATAAAGATGGTTGGGGACCAACTGAAGACACGTTTCAATATAAAGACATGCCTTACCAACCCTATTCCAAAAGTGATCAATTAGGCAAAGTACGTCCTTTTTCATACTTGTCGTTCAATATTTAGTTTTCTATTTATCACAGGTTGCTGATTGGACAGGCACACTCTATGCTGACAAACGACCGAACAGTAAATAGGAAAATGAAAGGAAGGTTTGCGATTGAAATGAAATCTTTCAGATCGATATCGTTCGCAATATGGTGTTGGTGTTGGAATGTATCAATATATTCATGAAGATGATGAAAATACATTTCAATTGGTCGATTCAAGTCGATTGCCGAAACCAGCTTATCAACGTCGACCGCGTTTTCAACCGAATGTAAACGAAAAGAGTCATTGAAACGAAAACAAATCCTTTTCTTTGTCTAGCGTTTTCGACCACAACAAAATGCGAATAATCGTTTTCCTCAAATGCAGAAAACACTTGGTGGTTCGCAGAAAAAATCAAAAACAATGAAAAATTTAGAAATGTAAAAATCATCATCATTGATTGACGAAAACAATGTTCAATAAAACGTTAAAACCTATTTTCAGGGATCAAATGAGACAAATGCGAAAATGGCAAAAACAATTCGGAAATCGAACTGATCCTCGTCAGCATGTAAAAACATTTTGTTTGTTTTTTTCTACGTTCAAATAAGAAAACAACTTGATGTCTTTATTTTAAAAAGCAGCAAGCCAAACAACGTGAACCATCCGTACGTATTCGTGACGATTGGCACGTCATTGAAGAAATTCCATTCAGTAGTTTATTGAAATTAAGTCTACCATATGTTAATGAACCTGAAGAATTGTAAATTCAATTAGATTTTGATTTTATTTCAAATCGAAACGAATCATTTTAGGAGCGTGTGGGGTTCGTTAGAATATTATGATAAACGATATGATCGTACAACAACAAAGAGTGAAAGAAAATTAGCTATTGTCAATCGTTTAATACATAAAGTTACAACTACAAAAGATCCGGTTATTCGACAAGTTCGAAATTGATTTTTTCAGAGAATTTTAATTGAATTTCTATTCTTCTTCTTCTTCTTCTTCTAAAAAGATTTGTAAAAGTCATGGAAATGTTTTTGCAACTGACGCTATCATTTCAACATTAATGTGTTGTACACGATCGGTTTATCCATGGGATATCGTTGTTGATGTAAGCAGATTGAATGACCGCGAAACAACTAGTTTTTTTTCTTCTGTTTGTCATTTGTAGAAAATTGGTTCACGATTATTTTTTGATAAACGTGAAGATTCAACAATCGGTATAAAATATTACAAACTATGATAGATTTTGAATTAATTTTGTTGTTGTTGTAGATACTTTGACGGTCAATGAAACTGCTAATGAACCACCACCAGAAGATGGAACAATCGATTCAGCAAAGAATTTAGGTGTCGAAGCTGTCTATATCAATCATACTTTTGCACAACAAGTTCTTAAAATGGTAAATTTGAAGATGTTTTGTTTTTTATTCAAAATAAGTTTTGTGTTCAGGGCGATGAACGATACGAATTTTCGAATCCAAATCCGTTTATTCAACCTGATGAAGAAAGCGAAGCCTCATCGGTTGCTTATCGTTATCGTTCATGGGATTTAGGCAATAATCAACGAATTGTCATTCGATGTGAACAAGATTGTGTTCAAGTCGGACCTAATGGTGAAGAACAATTCGTCAATATCAAAGCTTTGAATGAATGGAATCCCAAAGTAGAACATCAATCGAATACCCCGTTAATTCAAATCATTTGCATTTTGTTTTCAGGCTGTCGGTGGTCTCGACTGGCGAAGCAAATTAGATATGCAACGTGGCGCTGTTCTAGCTGCTGAACTACGTAATAACGGATTTAAATTAGCTAAATGGACAACATGTTCGATTTTGGCTGGTTCGGATCAAATCAAATTTGGTTATGTTTCGCGACAAAACTTCAAAGATTCAACACGTCACACAATTCTCGGTATGCAGAATTTCAAACCTCAAGAATTTGCAACACAAATGGCTTTGAATATGGACAATGGATGGGGCATTGTTCGAGGTATGTGCGTAAGATTTATCGAAATAAATACAAATTTCTCGTTTTGTTAAGCATTGGTCGATATTTTTATGAGTAAACCCGATGGAAAATATTTAATTGTCAAAGATCCAATGAAGGTAAAATGAAAAAAAAACATCATTTGTATTTATTCGAATTAAATTAAAATCGATTTTCATTTCTTTTCTAGCCAATTCTTCGAGTAAGATAATTGAAGAAATGAATTTTCAATTTCGAGCTTTCTTTTGTTTTCCCATAAATCTCATTTTAGATCTACAATATTCCAGAGAATTCATTTGATAGTGACGAAGAATCGAGTGACGATGAGAATGATGAGCAAGATCAAGATCAAGAACAGAAATAAAGAAAAACACAACAAGAAGAAGAGAGATTTTAAATTTATCATTAGTTATTGTCGTGTTCTTTTAAAATCTTATCAAAACAAAGAAAAAAGAAATCTAATAAATAAAAATTTTATGTTCATCATCCAAATCTTTCGTGTTCAAATGTCTAATGATGAGATTTGCTCTTATTCTTTCAGATTCGTAATAAAGCAAAATTATGTTTGTTGATATTTAAATAAAAATCGTTTGATTTCGAACGAAGAACAGTTTTGAAAGGAAAATTCAATGGCATTCGATATTGATGACGAGTTACCTGATCGAGAGAGTGGTAAGAGATCGATAGATCGATGAAAAAGCAAATATTCGATTGTGATTTAACATTTAGCTCGACAATTCTATCAAAAATATGACCCAAAAGAAGTTCTTGGTAAGGGCTTGTCATCGGTTGTTCGAAAATGTGTCGAAAAAGCTACAGGAAAAGAATATGCTTGTAAAATCATGGAATTCAATGACGATAGTGTTGATGAACGTTCGCAAACACTACGAGAAATTCAAATTTTAAAACTAGTCGGCGGACATCCGAATATCATTGATATTATAGTATCATTTGAAACGCCAACTTATGTTTTCATTGTTATGGAATTATGTCCATACGGCGAACTTTTTGATTATTTAACAAAAGTCGTTCGATTATCAGGTAAATCATTGAAATTATTCCAAAAGAACGTTATAAATCATGAATTTATTCTCTAGAAAAACGTACTCGTCAAATAATGTCAAGTATTTTAGAAGGTGTTTTGCATTTACATTCGCATAATGTTGTTCATCGAGATTTAAAACCTGAAAATATCCTAATGGATTCAACGATGAATGTGAAAATTACAGATCTCGGTTTTGCGACTCAAGTTGAAAATGATCAATCATTATATGATCTTTTCGGCACACCCGGTAAGTTTTCTCTTCGACGTACTTTTGCATTCGTCATTGACACATTTTCGATATTAGGTTATATGGCTCCTGAATTGCTTCGTTGTTCTCAAGATGATGGTGCGCCTGGCTACGGTCGTCCGGTTGATTTGTGGGCATGTGGCGTTATTTTATACACACTTTTAAGTGGTTTACCACCATTTTGGCATCGAAAACAACATCTAATGTTCCGAATGATTGTGCAAGGACAATATTCATTGACTGGCTCCGAATGGGACGATGTTTCTGAAACAGCCAAAGATCTGATTCATCATTTATTAGTTGTTAATCCAGCCGACCGATTTACAGCTGCTCAAGCACTTCAACATCCGTTTTTTGCTAACGAACGAGGACGACGTCGTGATTTTATGGCTAAACGTACTCTCAAAGCTCATCTCATACTGGTTTGGTCCATACATCGTTTACGAACATTGCATTACCGACCACAACCGATTAGAGGCAAAGAACTATTAGGTAAAATGAAAAATAAAACAAAACATTCAAACATAATTTACTAATTTTTGTTGTTGTCGTTCTCTTTCAAAGAAAATCCATATCGATTCAAATCGTATCGTAAATTAATCGACTCAGCAGCATTTATTCTCTATGGACATTGGATTAAAAAAGACGAACATCAAAATCAAAATCGTGCGACATTGTTTCAAACAGAAGAAAAATGTGATCTTGTTCGACACGAACAACATCTTCAAGAACAACAACAAGATTCAAAACCAGGCCATCTACAACGTCAACAAGAATTTGACGACGTAAGATCTTAACGAAGAAAATGTAACTAACCAGTCATGCTTCATATTTTTCTTTCTTTTTCTGTGTGTGTATGGATTTTCATATTTTAAACCATTTCATTTCAATCGTATCCTATTATTTACCTTTTTATTATAATCAATAAACTATATTTGATAATAATTATAAGTCGACTGAAATCGAACATTCTCACCCTCAAGATGAGTTGAGCATTTGTTTTTTTATTCGAAGATGTAAAGTACGTGTTGACACTATTGTTAAGATATAAACACTTTAAAATGAACGTTTCTGTTCATATTAATAATTCATTCGAAGACTTACATCTGCAGTACAATATACTTACATTATTAGATATTTAGAAACAGCACACTGACTTTCCTTGGAAAATGTAACTGATGAAATTTCTTTCTTTCAGAGATTATCATGAATGCTTCATCAGAAATGTTCTTTCTCGACTCGAATAAATGTGAAAAATAATCTTTAAGAAAGTTAATTATGATTTATCATGAAGTAAAAATCCCTTTCAACATCAGCACAACTCGACACTCTAGTTAGTTGTTTATCCGTCCTTCAAACTTCAAGTTATGTCGAATACAAAATGGGAAAAGAAACAATGAAAGTAATTAGTTAAAATTCAACGCAGAAAAATGCTTATATAACAGATCGTTATTGAGTTGACAAAAAATGATTTCGTCAGACTTTTAAATAGCTTTTATTTTAGAAAATTCTATTATATCAATTAATTTCGACGAAATGCCGTTTTACGCATCTTCACCGTTCCGTGAATGTCGTTTTCCTTTTGTCTCTAGTTTTCATCAGTTATATTCAAAATAGAAGAGACAACATTCGAGATTAAAATAAGGATATCAATGAAGGATTTAATTTATTGTTATTTAACCGAACATGATTGAAATAAGAAGCAGATGATCACAGCTGTCAAAGTGAACGAAATAGAAATGCATCTATGTTCATGATTTCGTATGTTTATCAACGACGACGTCGTCGTCCGACAATACCAGATCGCCATAAACCGTGTGTCAATGAGTTTTGTGGTGAATTCATCGACGGAGCAAGTTCTGCACTTGCACCACTATCATCTTTTTTTGCGAAAAGCCAAAAACGTTTGCCACGAAAGAATTCAACTGGGCCTAAAACAAATGTGTATGTGTGGTATTCATAATCAAAAAACAATATATTGTGCGTCCTTACGATCGGTTTTTTCGACCCATTGAAAGTATTTTTCTGCCGACTCCGAAGGACGATTGTAGGCTGACAAAGGTGCTTTGAAGCTAAATCGTTTTTTCATGCTTTCATCTAATAGTGCAGCCGAATTGATTGAGGGATTATTCATGAATATATCGCTCGGACGTTCTTCTTGTTTGTTTTCATACGAATAAGTCTTATCTAGACAATTTTTGAAAATTATTTTATTAAAAATTTGTCAAATCACTCGTTCTACTTACTAATAATCACATAGACAATGATCATTTGCAGAATAATGGTCATGTTAAAACGATTCATTTGAATGGATTCAGTAGGTGTTATTTATTCTAAATGAAATACTTTTTCAAATTTGCATACTGTATATATATATATCGCTCTCTTTTTCTTAAATAATGAAATATTAATAAAACAAAAGTCTATCTGATGAACGTTTTAGCAAAATTATTTTGTCAACCTTTCAAAATTTTTTTGTAAACAGGTGCAAAGTAAGCAAAAAGGAGAAAAAGGGCAGCTGACTAACAAAAATCACACAACACATAGAAGAAATATAGTTAGTCATTCTATTTTCTATGATTAAAATACTTATTATTAAAAAATCGAGTGGGCATTTGCGTAGTTAGTATCGCGTCATCGTTTGAAAAGAATTCTTAGTGACCTGCAACTTGAATAAGGACAACAGATGCATACTGCTGTTCTGTCTTCTTTGAAATGAAAACAAGTTCAATGTTTAACAACAACAACAACAAATGATGTACTGCTCTCGTCTGCCGAATTCTTTTAAAATGAAAATCTATAAGCTTTGCATAAACTCTTTAGTGCTTCTTTTTCAATCAAATAAAAAGTCTCAACATGTAACTTGAAAGAATACTAGGTGTTAGCTTTTGAAATCAAATAAATATTAAATTATTATTCATCATAGTATTAACTGATGACATGTCAAAACGAGGTTTGTTTTTAAATAAATATTGAAAACAAGACATTTCCTCAATGATCGATTTATTTTGACACTCGAAACACAAAAAAGAAACTTAATCGACCGAAGTATTGCACACATCATTAACCTGTTTCCTAGTGACCTCTATCGATCAAACTCGTTCGATATTCATTTGATTATTGTAATTAAAAAATTCCTAAGGAAATGTTTGAATTTTCTCGTGAAAAATATTCTCGAAAGTTTTTTTTTTGTGGACATTCATTGATTTAACCAATCTGATGTCAAATCAACGTAATTCACGCCTTATTTACTCACGAACGGTCAACTCAAATGACTGACTCAGATGTGTTTGCATAGAATAGATGCAGTATTTTTATTCACTGAATCAGGTCAATACTAAGTTACTTAGCTTTTTTGCGTCAACGGTTATATATTCGAATGACTAACAGCTATTCTTCCCACTCGTTTTTTTAGTTTTGAGAAAAAAATCTAATCTGGATTAGCTGTTCTTTCTGTTTTTTAAAGATTTGATTACGCACATTAAAAGATAAAACAATGGCCAATACTTCGGATGAAATGCGTCAATATCGTGAAGCTTTTTCACTCTTTGACAAAGATCATGACGAAATTATTGCACCGCAAGAACTAGGTAAACGTGACTTTGTGATATTCATTTTAAACTCACGTTTAATAACACTTTATTTGATTAAATGAAGGTATTGTTCTTCGATCATGTGGTTTATCACCGTCCGAAGCCGATCTACAAAAGATTCAACAACAAGTTGGCAGAAAAATCGATTTCGATACGTTCGTACGTGTTGCACAAAACTTCAAAGCCAATAATCGTGAAACAGAAGATGATATTCGCGAAGCATTCCGAGTTTTTGATAAAGATGGTACTGGTTATGTTAGTGTCGCCGAATTGAAACATGCAATGATTTCATTAGGCGAACGACTTACTGAAGAAGAAGTCGATGAATTAACACGGGAAGCCGATATCGATGCTGATGGACGGTGAGACTACGAAAAGCAAACATGAGATCGACAATGATTTTGAATTCTTGTTTTTAGATGCAACTGTGAAGATCTCGTTCGAATTTTGACCAATAAACAACGTTAAACATTCTCATTTATATACATACATCTCAAATAATGAACAGAATACCAAATCTACATTCCATTTGCTTGCTTTTTTTGTTGTTTAACATTTTTTTCTGAATTAGGCACTCTTCTTCTCTCTAATATGTTTAGTTAACTCATGACTTTTGTTTTCTCAATTTAATATATTATATATATATATTCCATCGAATAATCACTATTCACAGTCGAATGATATCTTAATAAATGTCTCTGCATAAAAATAGAATATCTTGATGACATTCCGTATTTGATTAGTTTTGCAAACCTTGACGAATAATCAACAGAAAATCAGAAGTTATCTTCATTCGATTTAATTGATCCTATCGTGCTCATTTGATTAACTTTGGATTAACAAATTGTATTTGCTTATGATGTATCTGTCCTTCTTTTTCTGAAATCAAATAGCGCACATTTTTAATCAAGTATCAACAAAGTTAAGAATAAATAAATCACAGCGAATCAATGTGCGTCTTTTCCTTCTTCGTATTTTTTACAATGTCAATATATCCTTGAAAAATAAGTGAAGAAGAAAAAACATTTCATACAACGCTCATGTTTTGTTTAGTCGTAAACGATTGATATTTGAATTTCCTTTTTTTTCCTCTTCTCCTCATTCAATCATAGTATTTATAGAATATCTGTTCTATTTTTGTATATGAAATGTCGTCATTCTCTATATTTATCTTTCTGTTCTTTGTTTATCCAAATTATATACGTATGCCGAAATGATGTTCTTGAGGACTTGTATTCACATCGACGAAGAAGCTAAAAATATCAACGGAGAAAATTTATTCAGTTGTAGGAGTTCGATGAATGTGCCGTTGTTGTTGTTGTTAGTTTTTTTCATGTTAGATCGAGATATAAAATACAGGAAAGAAAACGAGAGAAAACAAAATTACGTCTTTTATATTTCTCTTGCGATTTTTTTCTGCTCCTTCTTACGGTTTGTTACTTTTATTAATAAAGAGCATGATACACGTGCGTACACATAGTCTTAACGAGAACGGAAAAAATGATTGATTTGTATCATTGCTTTTGTTTTTTGTAGAGATCATTTGTCGAATGAGAATTTTACCGAGTACAGTATGCGTCGTCATTCGTTAGATCCCAACAGTATCCGCCAACAGATCAAATCGGTATTGACATCACCAACAAGAAAACTTCGTCATCTAACCAGTAGTCACAGTTCAAATAATGGCAATGGTTTTATCAATTTTGGCCGTCGAACACGACGTTTCAGTTTTCCGGAAAAGAAATCGTCCGAAAGATACGACATTAATCCTGAACTTCATCCCATTCAGGAAGTGAGTCAATTAGTTTTGCTAAATCATTGTTATGCTTTCTACTTGCTCAACGTTTTGCTGCTCTGCTTGTATGTTGACAAGTTTGCTTCGTCAATAATTTCACTAATATTTCTAAACCAAACTTTCATTGTTATGCTTTTCTTTTTTTTTCTCTCTCTCTTCTTTATGAAAACTAGTAAAATGACACCAGCTGCGTACGAACCTCGATGTATTTTAAGTGTGCGCAGAAAAAAAAACAAGAGAAAAATTCCGAGGCCTCGTATGAAAGTTTATTTTTCGTCTTCTTCTTTTTTTTTATTATTAAATTTCACTGAATTATGTTTAAATTAATCTTAATTCAATTGAGTTTATTGTCGTACCAGAAATAATTTGTTTTTTTTATATCTTCATTGTCATTGGTAATAGAAACATGTAAAAACTACAATCGAACTTGACATAAAATAGGAAAGAAAAAGAACATGAATTGATGTAAAAGTTATCCAAGAAAAGAAAAACAAGTGCTCGATGTGTGTAGATTGATAGATATAGATTATGGCGTCAAAAAAAAAACAAGAAAAAGAAAAAAAGAACATTAATGTGTGCATTGTGCATTCGGAAAATAGGCATTTGGCAACATTGATGTACTTACAAGTAGTGCTGTTCCAGTGTAACGTAATTTCTTCTTCTTCTTCTTTTTCTTATTCTTCTTCTCTTTCTTATTCTTCATTTTTTTGAGATAAAAAAAACGATAGCAGCGATGACAACGTCGTCAGCAGGCAACGTTTCTCGTCTCATTTAAGTGCCTAAAAGAAAAGTGGTTGGGTGTGGAACGAGAGAGAGAGAGCACGAGAAAATAAGGTGCGACTATTAAAATCTATTACATATAAAACTACACCGAGGACAAATATTGTCAACGTGGGTTTTTACGCACATGTTTTTTCTTTCTTTGCTCAATACACAATATTGGCTATGAATATTTGAAGAAAAACATACGCATACTTGACTTATCAACCTCAATTCAATTGATTCAAATCGATTTCATTTACCAATGACATGTGATAATCGTTCTAGTTTTTCTCCATTATTAAATACGTTTCATTTTCCAGTGAATAATGGTCGTGCACGGCTATTTTCATCGCCCGACAAACAAGATCTCGAAACGATTTACGAGGTAAATAAAACATTGTGAAATTGATTGCTCGTTGCCATACGTCTTCAGCTCAACATTTGCCTTTAAGTTTTAATAATTAGGTCAACGCTTTGACAAGAAAGAAAATAAATGATCTACTTTTGTTGCTCTCACGCGATTTCTTTTCTGATCTATTCATCAGAGAAGAAGACGTTGTTTTGTTTTTTCGGCTTGTGTTACCAATCTTTCAGTCGAATTTCGAATGACGTAAAATAGTAACAACCTTATTGCCAAGGTTAAACGTAGATTTTCTTTTCTTTTCTCAATAAGAAACAAAAGATGCGAAACATCATTTCGTTGTCTTTTCTTTTTCTACTCATTTGATACACATGTCTTATAATAATGATATAAATCTTCGTTGTTCTTTTTTGAGATAAAAGTTCTTTGCCAATAACTTGATTATGCGATCTACTTTGTTATTTTATCTTGACTTCCGTCAATCGGACATTGCACGACATAGTTTCTTTTTCTTTTTTTTCAGAATTCAAACTTATCGCGAATAAGTACTTCATTGAAGTTGTTCAACAGTCAGGCAATACTCAGGAAAATGACTATTTAGATAAAATGAGAAAGGAAAATAATATTTTGTCTAGGCAAAATTATACTTTTTAATAGCAGAGATTGAGAGAAAAGTTTATTCTAATTAAACAAATATGTCACATGTAAGAAAAATCTTTTTTACTTAATCATTGTCATCATTATTCAACAGGAAACACGAGTATCTATTGATTAAATCTAGTACTCACACGAGATTTCGAATTGACATTGAGACAAGCAGTTGTTGATTATCGACAAGAATCTGTTCAAAGTACATTTTCCCTCGTTTCTTTATTCATCATACCGATGTAATTTTTCTTTCTCTTGCTTGTCGCCTTCGTCATGGATGATTAGCTTTTTACTTTACCAAATCTACTCTCTCTCTCTCTCTTTTATCTTTCTTTCTCTCATATATACCACCTCATTCGTACGATAAAACAAACTTGTTGTTTATCTCTCATTAAACATTGATTGCATTCTATTTCAACATGAGTCGACTCGAATACGTAAGTTACCCGTTGTATTTTCTTTTTCACTTCCGTTAATTCTTAACCTATGCTCGAAACTCGGCAAGGTTAAGTCTGAGAGTAAGACGATCCCTCGAACGTCAGAACAAGAAATTCTATAGAACTATATACGAAAGAAAAAAAGCGAGGAAGGGAAAGAAAATAGACGAAGAAAGACAAAATAAATGCGCCCGATTTGTTCTTTCCATAGCGTATTTATTGAGTAGAAAGAAAAATCATTTTTTTCCATAAATGATTCAATTGAATATTTGATATCGATTTCATGAGAAAAAAGAGAAATACAATATGAAAAACACACACACATATATATATATTTGCATTTTAACAACGACATGCAATGTTATATTTTCTATGAAAAAAAATATTACGATACGAGAAGAGTAAAACGTACATGTATTGTCTGTGACCATAAAGAGAGAAAGTCGAAGAGAGAGAGAGAGAAAATATACATAAAAATATGGTATTCATTCGTATTCTTCTTCGTGTTCTTCTTCTTTTTTCCTTTTCTTGTCGCAAGTACCCAAAACTATGTAGACAAAATAGTTTTTCTTCTACTAGAAGGAGAAAGAAAAAAAGGCACGAGGTTATAGTAATACATTATTCTAGCGAATAAACATAAATAATATACAGTTATTCATTCTATTTACTCTCTTTTCCTTTGCCTGATGAATAAAATAACCTAAATCATGACGACAAACGATCATTCGATACGGTCAACAGGTTTACTTGATACTGTCTATGAAATGGTAAGTTTCACTCGTTAGTATGATAAGAAATTTCGAGTTCTCGCGAGAAATACGTATAAGAAAATAAAGATCCATTCGAAAACACGCACACACACGGAAAACATTTAGAATGAAGCGAATGCTGCAAGTGGGAATAATATGAATGATCCGTCTCAAGCATCGAAGAAGAATAATAATGATTCATCGAAACTAGCACGTATACAAGCCGTTTTTTCAAGTCGAAATAATCCTAATGACAAAAAGGCAACTAGTAATCTAACCGATGCCGTTGGCGTATTTTCTTATCCGACAAATACGAATACATCAGGCGATAGTGGCGGCGGTGGTAATAGTTCAATTCAAGATTCAACTCAACCGAATGTTGTTGCTGCTCTTGCACAACATACGACAACTGCAACATCGCACTTACCATCGCCAGCAGCAGCAACCAATCGATCGCCATTAACTCAAGCGAATTCAGTCGATACACCGACATTATCGAAGCAATCGTTCAGTCGACGTGTTCGTTCGCGTTCGAAAACTGATAATCAATCAATCTCGGATAAATCTCTGTTTTCTCGAATATTTTCGAAGAAATCATCGAAAAAACCACGAGGTACTTTAATAACAACAACGACCAATTCGATCGATATGGATGTTAATTCTCAACGAGTTAATCTGATTAACAAAACATCTTTAACACCAAGTCAACACGAAACAACTATCGACGAAGAAAATGAATATAATCCCGATGATTATGATTATGATGATGATAATATACTCGACGAATCGATGAATTCAATTAATGTTTTGTCAGATAGTGATAATCGAACGAAGAATTCGACGGGAACGAAATCGAAACCGCCGTATAAATCCGTTTTGCCGGCATCGGATTCGCAGTACTATGCATCGATGTCATCGGCACCGACTGGCTTTTCAATTTCGTATCATAAACATACGACCAAAGGTCCCAATGATCTTCGCATTCAGGCAGCTCTTACTCGTCTTCAGCAGCAGAGTAAAAAGACAACAACAAGTGGCGGATCGGCGCAATTGATGGTACGTGTTTTCAGTTCATTCGATAGATAAATTTATCGGGTTTCGTAGCGAGAATTTTTCCTTTCTTATTCTATTCTTTGTCGTATTTTTTTTATTTTTCTATCGTTCATTGTCTCTCTATTTTTCTTTTGCTTGATGGGTGGTGCAAACGGGGAAAAGAAGGACATTCGTTGCATTCACATAACATTGCCATAGATTCAACACCAATGCACTTGCATTCTCGAAAGAAATAAAAAACAAATGCTGCATATTTAGCTTGCTTGCTTGCTTATATTACACTAATTCATTTCCCTTTCATTTTTTGCTTATAAAGAACACACACACAAAAAAAAACGAAATAGATATGTTAATATATTTCTTTCTTTTTCCTTCAATTGTAGTCACTCTTTCAAGATCCAAATCGCGCTGGTAAGATTAGATAAAAGACGTATAAGATGCCTGTATGTTTACTAAATAAATATTTGATCTAGCTACGCAAAGTCCAACGCCAATGAGTGGTACAACTCGTGTCAAGACATTTTCCGGGCAAACAATTATTACACGAGCTAGTTCAGCATCGGATCGTGCATCGACATATTGCATTCGTTCATCAGTTCGTATTATTTCTGAATGATAAAACAAAAAAAATAAAGAAGCTTTTTTTCTTTTACATTTTTAGTCAATGTCGCCGACGCACGATGCCGATGAAACATTTAGTAATTGACTTTTACTAGATTTTCGTCTTTTATCCCTTCGTTTTTTTATGTTTAGTTGGCGATGATGAAATTTATACTCATTTTATGAAATGTCATACTTGCTATGATATTGTTCCGAAAAGTTCGAAATTAGTCGTTTTCGACACACAATTAGCTGTAAAAAAAGCTTTCTTTGCACTTGTCTACAATGGTGTACGTGCTGCACCATTATGGGATACCAAACGACAGAAATTCATTGGCTTATTAACAATCACAGATTTTATTCTTATTTTACAAAAATATTACAAAGAACCGCATGCAAAAATCGAAGAATTAGAAGAACATCGAATCGAAACTTGGCGAGATGTTTTAAGAGAATATGAAAAACCTTTGTTATACGTTCGGCCAGATCAGAGGTATTATGATTTTACCAAATTCAAATACAAAACTCGAACTATTTCTAGTTTATTCGATGCTGTAAAAATCTTAATTGAAAATCATGTTCATCGTTTGCCAATCATCGATCCGAACACAAACAATGTCATTTTTATTCTCACACATAAACGAATTCTAAGATTCTTTTATTTATATGTGAGTTAACAGAGAGAGACCAAACGAATGAAGATCTAAATGTTCTATTTTAAAGATTTATGATTGGCCTCAACCATTATTTATGTCGAAATCAATCGAAGAATTAAATCTTGGTACTTATGATAATCTTCATACTGTATGTTTGTTTGAAATTAAACAAGAATTCGAATCAATAAATTTCAATTCAATCTAGATCCAAGAAACATCTACTGTCATCGACGCTCTTGGCTATTTTGTTAAATATCGTATATCAGCATTGCCTGTTGTCGATGAACAGAAACGACTTGTGAACATTTATTCAAAATTCGATGTTATTGTATGTTAATACAAAAAAAACAAAGTCAAATTTGCTATTATTCATTTCTTTTTCAGGGTCTAGCACCAGATAAAAGCTATCGAAATCTAAATATAACAATAAATGAAGCATTATCCTACCGTAAAGAACGTTTCGAAGCTGTTGCTAAATGTTATCGACACGAATCGTTATCGGCATGTATGGAACGTATTGTTAAAGCTGAAGTTCATCGTTTAGTTATTGTTGATGACAACGAACACGTGATTGGAATCTTGTCTCTGTCTGATTTACTTAATTATATTGTTATACGTCCAACTCAAGTCGAACAACCACCGTCGACACCAACAGCGACGTTCTAATCATGTCGAATAGCTTCTTGTTCTTTTTTTCTTTGGTTTATTCTCACTAAACCCGGTGGTAAATTAAATCATGAAATAAATTCAAGCAAATAAGACGATGTAAACACATTTAGCGTTTCACTTGGCTCTATTTCTTCTTCTTCTTCTTCTTCTTCTTCTTTTTTCTTGGTTTATAGAAAATATAAATAGTGTATTTTTATTCTACGTGCAAAATAAAACAAAATATATTCAGACATTTTCCCTTTTTCTTGTCTTTCAATTTTGTATAGCGTGATTGTACGATTATTTATCCGGTTTTTCTTCACCGACGAAATATATGTTTGCTTTGTTTCTAAATTGACTTCAACTGGCAAAATATTGCCGCCTGCTCGGATAATTTACGCGTTTGATTCACAGAAGATTCTCTAGTTTGTAATCATACGTGAAAATAATAATAAAGACAAATTTGTGCGACTCATTTCCTGTCATAAGAACTGTTTATTAGTTTTCACAAAGAAACTGAATGCCTACGAAGAGCTTTTCTTGTTTTCAAGGTGAAATCAACAAATGATTGATCTATTGAATTCAAATAATGCGACATTATTTTCTTAGTTCGATCAGACAATCAATCTTGATATTACAAATAAAATTAGTTAATCCAAATAGAGTACGCTATTGATCATCGATGATGTTCTCTATTATTCAAATTTGATTCCTTTCTTCCCCAATGTGTTCAAACAACTACAGATGAATTAACATTGCAATAAGTCTTCTTCTTCCTCCCACTCATTACTTCATTGCGAGATATTATCATCCTAAACTCATCGTATGTGTTTCATAATTATTTCTTCTTCTTTTTTTTCTTTTATTTCACTCAACTATCTATTCAATAAATTGCGGTGCTTTCATTAATCTTCATTTTCTAAACGACTAACTTGATCATTCACATTCATTTATAATTAACGGTTATTTTTAACAAAACAACAAAAAATGCCTATTGCACCACTTCTCTTATGATCTACTCGACAAGATAAAACACAATTAACTAACGTTGAAAACGTCTTCTTATACATGTTTTCTATATTATTTACAAATTAATTAACAACCATTTAATTTAATATGCGCATTGAATACCAATGAAAAAATAGATTATTTGTCTCTTTCCCTCTCTCTCTCTCTCTCTGCCGTTTCTCTTAAATCTCTTCACGTTTTCTCTCATTATCTTTGCTTCCTGAACATTACATATTTAATTGCGTGAGCACATCAGTTTCTTTTTCATTTCGAATTCTAAATTCTACCGACCGAGTTAGATTAATTAGAAGAAAAAACATAAATTCCTCCGGCAATCAGTTACTATCATACATCAAAAGGTTAGGAACAAAAACGAAAATTGATTAGTGAAAAACGCGTAGGTAAAACTACGTGTCATAGGTATGATTTCTTCCGCCTACTTCCGTTCCGAAGCGAGAAAACAGATTCATATTCTATCTATCTATATCTATATATATATATATATATATATGCGCGTGGAATAGAATTCTTTCATTAAAACATTAAAAAAGACCGGATCCGTCAATCAAACTAATAATATTAACTTGAAATAGTTGCGTCTATTTTTAAAAATAAAAACAATCTCGAAATAGTTACAAATAGTCTGTGTATATAGAAACTTAGTACGTATGATTAGACAACGAAAAAAAAAACCGAAATGAAACGAATCATTTCTATCTAAGAATTAATTTGATTGTGATTTTTCAGGACATTGAATCAATCATCGGTATTATTTCGTCGACAAATCATAACTATGAACAGATTTCTTCTTAGTCTTCTTTTATTTTCCATTGTAACAATTCACTTAACATCATCGGCTAGTTTTCCTAATCCACCTCAAGTTCCATCGACATCTGCAACACCCGAAGAGTGGGAACTCTTCTGGAAATTATTACACAATTATTATGCTATCATTGCTCGTCCTAGGTACTATTCAATCTTGGGTTTTTTTGTCTTCGATGACTGTTTTCATTTTGATTTAGATTTGGTAAACGTTATGATTCGTTTCCTAATGGTCAGAAACATCCGTCGTATTTCGACATGAATCAATTCAATGAAAATTTAGATCAGCAAAATATGAACATCAACGATTTGTATACATTCATTCATCCAGATCGAAGACGACGACGATGACGATGATAAAAATCCTTGTTAATTTACTGCTATATTTTTTTCTCATTGTAATTCGTCTTCTTCTTCTTCTTCTTCTACTCATTTTAAATCCAGTTTTCATAAACATGAAGTTTTTTGATGATTGGCATGAGAAAAAAAAACAACAAGAACATCTGAACCAAAACCTCATCTCTCACACAAAACAAAAGACACATGCTGAAAAAAAAACAGTTCGATCAATTTCGATGATAAGCAGCATCATAATGCCCAAGATCATACTGATTATAAGCGAGATAGATCACTTTTCGATATGTAGATGACGATTGTTGACTTGGTTTAACTTCAATCTGAGCGAGATTTGCTAACGATGTGATAATAAGAATGTCTATGTTGAATGTATTTGCAATTGTCAATGGAACAACATCACCTAGTATCGAATCAGAAACGCCGGTCTTCGAAAATCTTCGAAGTTCTTTAGTAAATGAAATATTTTCCGTGCTGAGAAATTGACTGTAGAAATCTTCGTTGAGTTTCCATTGTTCGACGCAAATTTGACGTAAACGTTTGGCAAATGAAGTCAGCGGAAGATCTGCTGACAAACCGAATGTTTGCAATTGTCGGCCGAAATAATTGGCGTCTTTTTTCATTTCATAAATCAGACCTTGAGCAAGTGCGTAGAACAAACAATTGCCATCGCCTTTGACCTGAACTCGTTGAACATTGGCATTCGATAGATTTCGATTTAATTCTTGTTCGTGAAGAAGATAGTCTTCGTCGGAATGATGCATCTCATTTCGACATGAACACAGACGAAATAAATTGTCAAAAATCATTGAGAACAAATGTTGTTCAATACATTTTTTTTCGCAAAAGAAAATGAAAAATAAGAACACGTGTGTTTAGCTTCTTTTTTTTCTCGAAAATAAAAACAAACAGCTGACAAATGTACATTTTATATGTGGCAAGGTGTGCGTTTTGCTATGAATCATTCTTTTGATTTGTTCGTTCCCGAGCTTCGCATAACTACCGAAAAATCGCAATATTGCTTCATTTCGACAGTTCTCCTTTCTGTTTTCATAAAAGCAATAACCGTAATGAGAGAGCGAAAAAAAAACATACGAAATGATTTCTGTCACCTAAAAGTCAAAATCTAATTTTAATATTAATAAAAATGACTTTACTTTTCAAAGTTTTAATGAACCCAAAATTAAACTTATTTAGAGTATGACTTCCGGTGTCGAGCATTTCTATGTCACTGAACTCTTTTATCTTGAACAGTAGGCAGTATCTACTAAAAATTAGCAATGATACAATGCACGGTGAAAGTTAGATGTCGCTAGTTTTCGATTCATTTCTCGTTCCTTCTTCATAAACCAAACAAAACTAACACATTTATTAATGGAGGTTCTTGCGATCCATTGATTACACATATTTCTTGTTGTATATTGATGGATCATTTCGATGTATTTCTATCGGTTTTTTATCGAATTAAAATAGGAAACTTTCGACGGAAATCTATTCGATAACAATGTTCTTTTTCAGATTGAGAAAAACATCTCGTTCATACCGCTCAAACAATGACAAATCCAAAAGGTTATCGTCGCGGTACGCGTCATTTATTTTCACGAGATTTCAAGAAAAATGGCCGAATTCCTTTGGCTACCTACATGAAAATCTACAAACGTGGTGACATTGTCGATATCAAAGTAAAATTATCTCGTCGATCGATTGATTCGAAAAGTATAAAAACCGATTTTGATTCGATTAGGGCAATGGTGCCGTACAAAAAGGTATGCCACACAGATTCTATCATGGTAAAACCGGTCGTGTTTTCAACGTAACTCGACATGCTGTTGGTATTATTGTTAACAAACGTGTTCGGTAGGCGAAGTTTTTCTTTTCGATTGCAAATGAAAACATGTTCGTTGATTTTCAGTCATCGTATCATTGCTAAACGTATCAATGTTCGAATTGAACACAGTAAATAAACAATAATTGAGTTCAATAGTTTCGAATTTGTTTTTTTCTTATTTTTATAGTTAAACACTCAAAATGTCGTTCGGACTTTCTTAACCGTGTTAAACTTAACGAACAATTGAAACGTCAAGCTAAAGAATCGGGTAAAACTGTTCCACTTGCCAGCATCAAACGACAAGTACGATGAAAACTGACTTCATTTGATTTCCTATGAACTCATTTTGTTCATTGTTTTAGCCGCAAGGTCCACGAAAACAACATTTGGTCCGAACACGTGGCAATAAACCACAAATCGTCGAACCAATCCCATACCAATTCGTAGCTTAAGAAAAACAAGAATTCTCGTTTTTTTTGTATTGCTACTCTTGTTTTTTTTGAACACGTTTTATCAACAAGCGTGAAGAAGAAAAAATAAATAAATAAATAAGAACGATCCGAAAATAAAGCACAACTCTCGAAAGATTTATGATATTGTTTACATAATGTCTTTCAGATTCAATCATGGCTTGTCAAATATTGATTAAAAATAGTTCGTTGACTTTTCTTTCGCATCGAATTGAGAAGTTTTCTCTTTATTCAAGGTTCACGTCTCTTACGACCTGTTCTCTACACTCGAATAACCATAAATGGAACACAAGATAAACCACCTTTTCCAAAAGTTCTACGTCTGTTGTTCATCGATGGACTCTTTGATTTCTAATCGAGTTCTATTTTCTAGCGATTGGATTGCCATTACAAAATGAATTACCCGAAGTCAAACCTGTCCCAGACACACCGCCTAATCATATCAATTATCCGAATATGTCTCGACGATTGCTCGAATGTCGAGGAGTCGAATTAGTTCATGACAAGCTTATTCATAAGCAATACGGTATTATGGTAAGAATTTATGGTCTGATGGTTCTATTTTTAATTTAACTACGAGATTTAGGCTCTTGCTCCCGGCTTAATGAAAGAAGAACATTTTAATACGATTCGCGACATGATAAACAAACGTATTGACATGGAAAGATGTTTTTCCATATGGCGAGTTGATCCACCGTGGCATCCGTGGTATTTTAAAGGTTTAAATAAGAAACGAGGTGCCGGAAAAGGCAGTATTGAATATTTCGTTACACCTGTGAAAGCCAATCGAATGATTGTTGAAATTGGTGGTACATTGTCGTTTGATTATCTTTATCGAACATTACTGTCGATAGCCGAAACTCTTCCGTTTCCAGCGATACCCGTTTCTCAAGAATTACTCGATAGATGGGCCGCTGAACGTGAAGAAATTCAAGAGAAAAATGTCAATCCATTTAAATGGGAATACTTAATACGAAATAATATTCTCAATTGTCATCGTTATACAGACTTTTATGATATTGAATTCGCTCGATACGGACCTAAAGTTCGATAATGTTTTTTTGTTAGTTTTTTTGTTTGTTTATATTTACAAAACAAAACGCACGAACACAAAGATAAAAATTTTTAATTGAATCATCAATTTCTTTCTTTGCTGCTGTTAAACCTCAATATGACTTTGACTGTGAATTGGGTCAATTCTTGTTCTTTTTTTTTCTCAACTCGAATTAAAGAGTCCGATTTCACAGAGAAGTTGATTAGTAAGTAGATATGTTGCCAGTAGGAATTTTTCTACCGACAGTTTCAATTATTTATGAACTCATCGAACTATCTTGCATGCATGAAAAAAAAACGAATGCTAATAATCTTTTTGCATGATAACAGACAATGTTGCAAATATGAAAGCATTTTCAATCAATCAAAAATCAGTTCATTGAACCATGCAATTCTGTATAGACCTACGACGTTTTTCATCTTTCTTAAGATATTATTATTATTCAGAGACATGATAAAAACATGAATAGATAATTAGTATAGACTTATTATTTTCTACTTTGATATTAGAGATTGGATGATTTCCGTTTGAGACCGGAAGATCAAAAAAGAAGAGCTATTGTTCATCATAAATACCTTTTTAATAATAGGCTAGAGTCTGTATTTTAACTATATATTCATATTTATGTAGGTGTTTTTTGATAATAAATGATTTCAACTAGCAGATTTTCTCAATCAAATCTTAGTTAATGTATTGTTTATTTGATCAGTTAGAAATGATGTTTTTTCCTAAATCACCGACACATGCTCATTGATAGAGATTTTTTTCTCTTTTTCTCCTCTTTTAGTTAGTCATGGATTTATTATAAAAACAGAAAATACTAATGGGGATAAAGAGAGACAAACAGGAAGGAAAACGCCAATAAAGATAAATCCCAGATGATGGTCCATTGGAACGAGAAAGTCATTATTTCTATTGATATTCTATACTAGTACTTTACTTGAATAGTTTGACTAGTATATCAGAAAAATATGTTCATTATTATTATTATTTTATAGTCTGTTTTAAGTCATGGTTAGGCAATATCTTATATTAATATTTGTTTTGTTAAATTTATCTATTGTCAATAGACATATACGCATGACAAGATAAAATGATCGAGATTGACTTTGGAGTAGTTCTTTCTAGTTTTATTTATATCCCTTTGTGAAAATCTTTTTCATGCTTAGATTGAACTGCGTTTCTTTCGAGTATTGTCTCTGGTGAAGGAGTTATCCCGACCAAATCTTACTTTTTGTTTCGCATCTGCATTTTCCCGTTTTTCTTTTCCTTTTTTTCTCTTTTTCTTTGAGAATTTTATCTTCCCATTATTACAGTGCGTCGATTATATTCGATGTTTATCAAATGAAAGAAGTGAAAGGGAGGGTGTTGAATAATAATAGACCTCTATATATATTTATAAAGAATATTCAAGATAGAAAGAGACAATTCAGTCTGATACGATTATAAACTATTAGAAAACCTGATGGATCTTCTTCTTCAAATAAAAAACAAATGAGATCTTTGATTTTAGGTAATCAACATACATCTATCCGACTGAAGTATGCTTTAGTTTCAAGGACAGATCATCTAGATAGAAGAACCCAATGGTAAGTGGAACAAACACTTGACGATTCGACAATGCGTGACGTAAAGGAAATGTATTGTCAGTAGAAAAGAAATGCAACGTATTTTAAAACAAATATTAGACTACGAGGGATGAATAAGCGTGGAAGGAAAAGCATGAATATGTGACGTAGAATATAACAATATCGAGATTTATCCATGGAAATTCACGTGCGTTTAGTTATGGTTTAAAATAACTCTTATCAATCATAGAAAATATTTTTTAAATAAAAATAACCCCACTCATTTTTCTTCTCGAACTATATATATATATATATATATATACGCAAAAGTTACATCAAATAGAATAAAATTTAACATTGTATTTTTCTTTCAAAATTATTAATTTATATACATTTAATGAAGTGAGCTTCCTCTACGTTACAATCTCCCCTCCCCTTATCGTTTTGATTTTATTATCAATGATATTTTGACCTAAAACGAACTCGAATTACATAAATGCATAGACGACGATTCTTTTAGGTACAGAATATTGTTAATGAATGCTTGAACTAACATATAAAATAAGAAAACAAGTACTCGGAATTTTTAGTTTTTCTTTCTCTCTCTCTTTCTGTCTCTTTTCAATCGACACAGTTTTATCTAAGACTTCAATTCATTAGTAAATCTTTTTTATTCTGTCTAAGAAATCTTTGTCGTGTTAGTTGTAAATATGCGATGTTTCCGCTAGCGTATTAGCGAGAGTCGTGATAATTCGATTAGCAATCTGTTTTCCCTTTTACAGTTCGTAGATCAACTAAATGACATAAGGCCAAATGATATGTTCAATGGATGAATGACGCCTAAAATCAGCCACATCATTATACTGTTTTCAAAAAAGACACGCCAAGTCTAAAGCCGAACTGATTCATGTCAACAGTCGTCGATCTATTTCTTTTTTTTCTTCTTTTTCTCTTTCTCGTCGTTGCTATTTGAAGAGTGAGAAAAAAAATTGATGCTGATGACGATAATTTGCTTCGTCTTCTTCTTCTTCTTCTTCTTCTTCTTCTTTCTTTGCTCTTCGAAGTTAGCAAGAGCAGCCGGTTTTGCTTCAAGATATTCTCTGTTCATTCACCTATGTAATCCGAAGTAAGATTGAAATTAAATTATTAGCTTTTAGCTATTAAATTGAGCAAAAAATGCACGCACACACGGATATTTTTATCTCGTAAGTTGTCTTTTGAATTTCAATAAAATAAAGAAGAAAAAAAAAACATTTTAGCCGAAATTGAATAATAAAATAATCAGAAAATTAAATTATTTACGTACCTTTTTCTCTCTAAATTGACTTTTCTAGCGGAAGAGAACTTGTTCGATGTCAACTGCTCGTTTTAAATTATCGACTTTTCTCTTCTAGATGATAAATATCATTGTCAAAATTTACCAGTAGGAAAATGAACACAACTAGTGAAACAATTCAAGATGATTACAATTCAAGTCTAGTCGATGATTGGGAAAATTATCGAGCTTATACACGATTCTATCATATAACCGATGAAATATTCTTATACGCTAATCCAATCTTAATTTTCATCGGTAACTATCAAGAGAATTCAAATAAGTATAAACTAATCGATGACATATTTCAGGTATACCAACTCATGCATTATCAATGATTATCTTCCTTCGTAAACGAATGCGTCGTTATCCTGTATCAGTTTTCATGGCTATGCTATCGTTAGTTAATATTCTAATTCTCGCCGGTCCTGTCACAATGCAATGGCTTAATCATAAAGTATTCATTGGTTTTGTCGTAACCGGTTCGAGATTTCTTTGTGGATTTCATATTTATATTGATCTTGTCGGTTCATCGGTGAATTCTTGGTTGATTTTAATGATTGCTGTCGAACGTTATCTATCAGTGACAAAACCATTTCTAATTCGAACAAGTTTTAATCGTCGACAAGCATGGATCATTGTTTTTAGCGTATTTATTGTTGCACTTATTGCATCACTCGGTTCAGCGATTGTTGCATCGAACGTTGAAAATTGTCATCTATTTTTCTCGACAACATTTCAAATTATTGGTTCAATACAAATCTTTTTTATTTATGTCCTACCATCGATACTTATTCTTGCGTTGAGTATTATCACAGTACATAAACTTAAAAATCGAATACGAACAAGTGGCTCAAGACGTATACATATCAGTGTTATGCTCATAGCCGTTTCATTTTCTTTCATCATATTTACAATACCCTATCAAATCTGTTGGTATTGGCTATTTTCAACAACTCTAGGCAGTGTACAATTAAATTTAAAAGTTAATATCATTAATATTGGCCTTCGATATATTGCGTTAACAATTCGAAATTTAAATTATACAATGAATTTCTTTCTTTATTCATTGACATCATTTGTGTTTCTCAAAGAAGCATTTACTATAGCCCAATGTAATTATGTTTGTAATCAACGCTTCTTTCAAAATATCGCTTGTTTTCGACGTTTACGTCGATTATTTCTTCTTTCTGATGAACAACGTGAGCAACAACCGATTAATATCTATCCAACTGATGATGATAAGTCTAATAATCGAAAGTCAAGTTTAAACTATCAAAGTTTTCAACGAAAATCATCATCGAATGGTCATTGTCTCGATCAAAATGATCTCACAATTAATTTAAAACAATTAAAAATCAAACCAAAACAAAAGAAACTAAAATGGAATTTAAAACCAATGAATAAGTATTTATCACCGGATCATATTCATTATAATGATTATGTCGATGATGACGACGACGACGACGACGACGATGATGATGATGAAGATAATCACCAACAACAGGTACAACTATCATCTAATTTTACTTCGACATCGAATATCAATGATAATAATTCGAATAAACCTCAATAATTCAACAACAAAAAGAAACAAAACTAATCATTTGTTGTCTGTGTGTGTGCGTGTAGTGCATGTTTGAATTTGATACCAAAAAATAGAAATCAGATCTGTTTGTTGTCCATCGACAATTATCAGATGTTAAAGAAAGGTCATGGCCATTGAATTATTAATCATGTTTTCGGTTTTGTTCTTCTTTTTCTTGTAAATGAAAATTTCACAAGAAAATCCTCGGAGATTTACGAATTGCCTGTCAAATTTTAATCTTTAATTAACAAAAAAGGACTTATTCATTGTCTAACAAGATTAAATGCTATTAGTAAAACTAAACTCAGAATTCATTGCTGTCAATTTACATGTAATACCTTCATGAAAGATTTATATTCGTGCCTATGAGTAACTACTCACGAATATCACGTTTCTCTTTTTCAAAATGAATAAATAAATAAATAAATAGCTGGGAAATGCTAATAACGAGTACTTTGTTCTTTTCTTCTTTGTAAAAGAAGACAAAACGTATTGAACCATATAAATGACTTTGACAAAACAAAATATGAGTTCTCAGTTGACCCATTGACTGATTCGATCGTGTTTTTCAATAGATGAGATGAAATAAAAATAATTAGTTAATGTTTTTTTCTTCTTCTGCCATCGAAACAGAGCAAAATGAAATCTAATATAAGAACATAAAGTAAGAACTCAAGATTCTGAAAAGAAAAAAAAATTGTTCTATAATTGAATATGAAATAAATCGTGTGAATGCAAATTTGCATTTATTTTTATATCTACTTCATTTAAATATACATTAATTATGTTTATTCAAGTGAAAATTTATTCATCTACAAAGACTATTGTACAGAGGTCACTGATGAATAGAATACCGCATATGCTGCTTTCGATGTTGTTACGTTAACCAGTCAAAAGCAAGACCATGTTTTACTAATTCTATTCCATAGTTTTCTTTTTTGTCTTTGCACGTTTATGTCTATTGAATCCGATAGTTGATCATGCCGAATTATCAATTATTATGTATTTTCAAGAATTTGCCTAAAGTAAATCTTTGATTTGAGAACTTCCGTTTGTTAGATAACAAATATTTGCTTAGACCGAGCTTGTCAACGGCATAAAAGCCGCAGCAACGTGCGTTTTAGAACATAATGGCGTTATAAAATCATTTGAAAATCTTGGTCTACGTCGTCTTCCAATTCGTCTCATTGGAAACGACATGCAGACTTATCGCGAAGGACAGTACGTTCGATGATTTAAAAAAAAACTAAACTAACAAACTTCTTTTTCAGTTATGTTTTTATTAATTTTATCGCTGGAACAACAAAACTCTACGAAATGATGGCTGCACTTAAACGTGAAGGTGATATATTAAAACGGGTTGTATCGAATGACGACGAAGCAAGCGAAAAACCTGAGTGTCATTGTGATAAATACGGATATTTCGTGACGGATATCGTCGATTATACGAAACCATTGACTGTTTGGAATAAGAAAATCACTGATCCATTGTACAAAAAACGTTTGTGAAAGTCTTTTTTTGTTTGTTTTCTCCTCGTAGATTAATAAAACAAGCTAATGTTTTTCTTTTCCCATTCAATCAAACTCTCGTTTACTCGTGACATCTACAAACTGCATACCGACGGAGGCAAATAAATGACGTTAACTATGTACTCATGGCCTATATAAACAATCGTTGATATTTATTTTCCGTACATTTCTCTTTCTTCAGTAAATAACTTGTTTATTTTCTCGAAAACTGATAATATCATCACCTAATCAACTCCATAACACTTGACAGTCATTAGAGGTCAACATCATCAGCTGATTATTTTCATTCGTTCTTTTATTTCTTTCTTCCATTAGAACGTCTGTCCGTCCACACACAAGGGTCGATCATTCGCGTCATGTGACGTTTCATTATTCTTCGTTTTTTTTTCTCTTTCTCTTTGCGCGCATGTCCTTTCTTCCATATATCACTTTTAATCCGACGACACATTTCTTCATTCATTTCTTCGTTCGATAGTCAGGCGGTAGGTACGGAGAAAATTTTTTCACAAACACACAGCAATTTAAAAGAAAAAACAAATACGTGTCATAGCCGTTCGGATGATTCAACCGTTGTTTTTCTCTTTAGATAAATTATTTCTTTTTCATTTAAACTGTCTACTCGATTTCTATTGAATTTCTATTGAAAATGAAATTCCGATTCAAAGAAGAAACTCCAGCTGGTAAATTATCTGCGAAATAAAAAAATAAACAAAAACGATTGTTTATCCTTTCGAAATAGATCAACGTAAACAAGAAGCCGAGAAAATTCGGGTTAAATATCCCGAACGTATTCCGGTAAACTGATAGTTTTGGTTTTTCTGTCTTTTTGCAAAATATCATTTTCAAGGTCGTTGTCGAACGTGTACCCAAGTCGCAAATACCTGACATTGATAAGCGAAAATTCTTGGTGCCCAATGACATAACCGTCGCCCAATTCATGTGGATCATTCGTAAACGTATTCAATTGGCACCTGAAAAGGCTATTTTTCTCTTTGTAAACAAAACGATTCCTCAATCAAGGTGAGACATTCGTCCTTTTCTTCAATAACACAGAAAAAAAAACGATAAATTTTCCTATTCTAGTTCAACAATGGGTCAAATTTATGCTGAACATAAAGACGAAGATAGCTTTTTATACATCGCCTATGGAGGTGAAAACACATTCGGCTAAACTTATCAATCAATCAAACGAAATATTTCAATTTCAACAAACACAACACTTTTTTTCATCATGTACATTTTCTTTCTTTTTCTCTCTTATTTCCTTTGTATTCGTGTATGCCTATTTAAACCATCAGAGTTGAGAGTTTGAAAAGATTTTGTTCAAATATGTATCTATCAATGTAAAGCAGAAAATGTTCGTCGGTGGTTTCTAGATCATGTAATAAATATTGCACTTCTCTTATTATAATAATCGATTGTTGTGTTGGTCAAGGCTATCGAGCGAATATGCACGAATGGATATGTTTGTTTGCGAAGAATGTAATAACACAACTGCTTGTAGAGATAAACGATCAGTTTGATAAAAGAAATTAAACATAGACTGTTTAGAATGAAGAATGTTAATGAAAGATGAAGATTGATTTTATATTGACGGCATGTTGGTGGTTTAGGAAGATTTTGATTTATTAGTTTTTCGTATTGTTGAATGAGAAATGTTCGAAGAGAATTCGAGGGTGAGGGTGGATTTCGACATTGTTGAATTGTTAGATAGACAGTTGGTTGGCTGAAATAATTCCATAGATAGGAGAGACTAGTTATGAATATGATAAAGACGATCGTTTGAAACATCGAATGAGCTTTTGAATTTGCCAAATGAGAAAAAAACTAATTAAAAGATGAAGTAAACTGAGAAATCTGTAGAGCAGATTCTTTGTGATTGTGTAATTAAATTGATCGCATCGATTTAAGAGATATTTTTCGATGAAATCTTTAATTTGATGATAAAAAGAAGATTTCGTTCGATGAAATTGAAATGTGAAATAACGTTTCGAACGAGTCGATGAAGAACATCGATGATAAACAACGGAGAAAAGTCTTTGCGAAGATTTCGAATATGAAATCGACAGAAAATAATAACAAAGACTCAACGTGAGAATAAGCAGAAGTAGAAAAGCAATCAAATAAATGTTTTTATTAGAAAAATTCATATAAGCGCTAATGACAAAAAAAAAACTTTCCTAGAAACGTCAATTTGTTTTGAGGAATTCTTTTGCATGATCTTCTTTCAAACCGATATAGATTTCGACTTGATCAGTTTCTGTTGGTAGAATTAAAATCAATCCATCCCATCGACCAGGTGGTAAACTAATACGTCGTGGTGGACCTTGACCGAAATCGATTTGAAATGCAGGAAATCTCGACCAATTGGTAAAAGCTAAATCGTTGCTAAGAAATGATTGAAAACCTGGATGAATTGTCGATTGTGCATTTTGAACTAAAGCCAATGCCGATGTCATATATTCTCTGCTCATTCGTTGTTTTTTTTCTCGATTAATTTCTTCAGCTAGATCGTTGACCGATTTGTCCAAAAGATCTTTCATTTGAAATTGCAAACAAATGTAAAAATTACAATTGCCAAAATAATTCGAATCGAGTCCCAGTTGTTCACGGCCGTTACTCGCCATGCCGATGTTCACTCGTTCATTGGCCGGTATACGACGTATTCGACTGATCGATTGAGTTAACCATGCGACAAGCACGTCGTTAAACGAAAGATTTCGATTGGAAATCTTCAATTTATCGAATAATTCCTGTTTGGTGTATCGTTTGATAATGACGTCCATTGATGGAAGTTCAGTAAACGAAAAATTCGGTGGAATAGTTGTGTATTCGATATGTTCGTATGAAACACGGTCAGCTGGTTTGAGCAATGATCGATCGAAATTGAATGGCGGGATTTTCGAAGCGTCACGTTCTCGAGTCCAATTGGCGAATCGATTGAATAGAGTGAAAAATCCGTGACCATCGGACAAATGATGATGAACGCCGAAGATTAATAATGTTCCATCGAGCAGAGTAATTTGATGAAGAAAAACCAATGGCGATGTATCAGTTGGTATTGGTGAATATGGAAAAACATCGAGTTGTTGATAAGAACAATTGATATAGTATGAAATTGATTGATCTTTTTGTTCAGCACGAGTAAAGACTCGATTGGGATCAAGTTCAGATCGAATTAATCGACCTGAATTCGGCTTATTTTCATCGTAAACAATTTGATCAAATGCATTTGGACAAAATTGTTTTAAAAATTCAATAAAATCATTTTCTAAATCATGAATTATATATTCATACATGAATAAAACTCGAGTATAACATTTTGGCATAACAGCATCGTTCAACGACAGCTCATCAGTCGACATAATTCTCGCACTCGCACTAAACAATAACAACAACAACAACACAACAAAATGAAATGTTGAAATATAACCAAGTTATTGCTGCAATACTTTTATCTTGTTTTGTTCTTTCTTTTTGTCAAATAGTAAAATATAGATGTCAATGCTACGCAGGACTCTTATCTGTTAATGTCAAATGAGTGTATATCTAGTTTATTATTTTGAAAAACCCATGACATAACAATCTCGAGCAATTTGCTTCTCTGACAGAAATGAGTCATTGAAGGCCGTAAAAAAAACAAGTTTTTTCCTTTCTAAACACGTTTTACATTGTTGTGGTGCAATTTATTTCTATTTAAACGAACGATATATGTTGATTTCTCATTCAGTTTTCATCATTCAAAAATGAGTGAGAAAACGGAAGGAAAATGTTTTGTACATAATAAAAAAACTCTTTCTCAATTTCATTCATTAATCAATCAAGTCTATCGAACAAAACAATTCGACAAAGGAATCATACAAAAAATACCCAAACTTTGCTGCAATTGTCAACAAACAAATCGTAAGAATAGAACACAAAACATTTTCTGTTTCGAATTTATTTTTGTCATTTTCAAAGAAGAATCGTCAATTGATTTTGATTATTTAATTAAACTATGTCAACAACTTGAACAACTTCAGCTGCAACAAAATGGTTCAATAGTTAAAAAACCAAAACAATTCTATCATTTGAGTTTGCCAATTTCGCGTTTGTTTACTTCGAAACAAAGACTCTATAAAGTTGGCCGATTTATTGGACAACATGGTAAAAATATTCGAAAGATTGAAGAAAACTTAAACATTTCATTAAAAATTATTAATTCGAAATCTTCAAAACATGATCGAAGAGTATTACACAAACTTCCGGATTACAAACCAGAAGGTCTTCTATCTGAATTGGCGATTTTAATTGAATTAAAAGATGAAAATGGTTCTATTGAAACAATTAAACAAGCAATACAAAATGAATGGGACAATATTGATGTTTCTTTGAGATCGAAGAGCACTTCTTCTATCAAAGGAACTAAAAACAATAGCCAACCATTGCCAGAATTCGAAACAGATTCACGATGGCAACCA
>ERZ778019.885-NODE-885-length-48867-cov-12.710133_pt1 | contig 48867 bp, 43 predicted proteins | sample MGYA00375749_ERZ778019 | MGnify/ENA primary metagenome ERZ778019 (study PRJEB29350, sample SAMN05389821) | bioreactor metagenome | isolation source: Ammonium sulfate bioreactor | place: South Africa: University of Cape Town | collected 2014-03-17 ... | reverse complement strand
TCGGTTAACCATCATGTTTCGGCTATCTCTGATTTTTTCGCGGAACGTATCTTAATTAATCTTTTTTTGCTGATTATTAGAAACAGTTCTCGGATGAAAAAAGTCATAAATTAGAAACATGAACTCATCCGCAATTTAATTACCTAAAAATACTCTACATACTTCACTCTACTTTTGTTTTGCGTATGACTTCTCTCGAATACTGATTTGTGTTAATGGCGCATATCTATCTCGATATGTTTGACGGCATATAAAAATCGATTCAATGAACTATTCGACCAATTGATTTTTCTTCTAGTATTTATTCTTATCATCAATCATAATTGAATAAGTGTAGAGAATTCTGTATCAAGTGGCAACTTGTGTTGTTCTTTGCCACTTAACGAATCTATTTTGATTAACAATTATTGAAAATTTTGTCCTTCGTTGTTTTAATCTAAGAGATCATCATCATCATCACAAGTATATACAAAATACAAATACAAAAAGAAAGAAAAAAAGAGGCAAAACAAAACAATATTTTTCGTGTTTTTTTTCCCTAAACTTTCGTCTGTCGACCGTATTGAATATGTTCCGATGGAATAAAACGTTCATTTGTTGTTATCGTCGGTCTTGGAAGAGGATTTTCATATCGAAAAAATTTCTTACCATCATCTTTTTCATTCCTAACTGGTAATAATGATGGTGGTGATGATGGTGTTGCTGTTGTTGTAGAGTCGATTTTGATTTCAACTGATATTGATGCTACAAACGCAATTAATGTGAATATAAATACAATTATCATGCATATAAATGATGCTCCATGACGTATTTCTAATGAATTGACGATTTGTTCAATAATGACTTCTAAATCCTTTGAAAATGCATAGATTTGTATGCGTGAATAGTGTCGACGCATCGATTCAAGAAATTCTAATGGTTCATGAAGACGATTATTATTCGATTGTGCAATAATAATTAAAAGAAATATGAGTATAAACAAGGCTGATAACAATGATAGTAAACGTAATTGAACATCGTTGAGACAATATTTTAAACAATAATGTCGAGTTAAACGAAGAATATTCCAGAGAAAAAATAGAAATTCTAATAAAATTAATACTAATAATAGTCTATTAATGATTCTGATATAGGACGGTGATTGACATGTACATTTCAGATCATGAATCGGTGATAAAATATCCGAAAAAATACATTGACGATGAGAATTTATATTGTGACAAAGACTATAGTCATTTTCATGAAATGATGGAAGAGCATTTCGTCCACATCGACCATCGGTTATGCAATGAATTGCTAGACCAAATGAATGAGTTTCACCTCGACGATAAAGTAATTCAAGAAATTTATCAACTTCGCCACGAACCAATGGATCAATTGGATTATTATCCAATGATAACATCGGCGTATACGTTGAACTTAATTGAACAAATTTCCAATATGGTAAATAGTATGCTATCAAACTTAGGACAAATGATGTCAAACTAAGAATGAGCGATATAAAAATAAAAGTCCGTGCCAACGACTGCTTCATTCATTCATTCAAATAATTATCTTTAAAATAGCAAAAAGAAAGAAAGATTAAACAACGAACTTGATTAATATAAATATGATTATTAAAATTAGTAATACAATCTTGAATTTCAAGGTCGTCAACAAAGAGGAAAAGAGGATTATCGATTGTCTCAATCATTAGAAACGATCAAGTTATGAAAAGATAATTTGAGAAGTATCTCCAATCTAACTCGACTCTTGGTGTTGATGATGATAGAGAAGAGAAGAAGAAAAAAACGTAACGATGAAAAGAAAGACTAACTTGAGAAACAAAGTGAATTGAATCTCGAGGACAATCTGTCAACGGCATCCTTCTTTTGTCTTTGTGCTATGTAATTTTATGCATTTACTGACAGGTATACAACGTGTGATGATGTTCTTTCTAAATTAAATAGTACAGGATGTATGAACACATTTGTGTCAGCTCAACGAACAGTAAATGCTCCTCCTTCTCCTGCTTCTTCTGGATTTTCTTTTTCCTTTCTCTTCATCGACATCTCGTATTAGTGTTGCAGAAAGATAGAAACGGATGAAACATCGATGAAGAAAAAATGAGAGATTATGTTGGTCACGTATTTATTGGATGTGAGAGATAGACCTCCTAATATGTTTGAGAGAAATAAGTCTCATCTTCACCTGCCCTATTCCCGTTTCTCTCTCTCTCTCTTCAGCTCTCTGTTTTACCCAATGACACAATCGTATCAATAAATAGTAATACTCATTCGGACACTTTCTTTCTGTTGTTCTATGTCAATCCTCTTTTTTTTCATATTAAACTAGACAGAGAGAAAAAGAATAGAAAGACAAAAGAAATATTACCGCTTTTTTTTCTATGCATGCGCGTGTGTGATGAACACATGATATAAACAGAGAGAGAGAAGAAAAAAGTACTGTCATTTAAATTATTAAAACTATTTTGTTTGCGTACTGAGTTTTGAATATGTCAAGTAACAAATGTCTGTGATCGCATCACTTCATTCTCTCTTGAGCTGAAAGATAACAAAAAAAACTAAACGATGAAGAAATGATAGAAAGATTAAAAATCTATCTCGTTGAGTGTCGATACACATGTGTATGTGAATTGATATCTTTCAAAACATCAGCGCCTCGAGAGTATATATGAGAGATGAGGGAGCGAACGAGAGAGAGAAGAGAGAAGAGAGAGAAATGAAAAATAACTACGATGCGCTTTGACGTTAAGTTAATGCTTGATGATAGAGGATATGACTTTTTTTTCATGATGATTTCACACTCGGAAATCTTCTGGATACAACAGTCTATATTACGCGATGTCAATTTTCGTCTTTCTTTCTTTCTCCCTCTCTCTCTTTCATTATCGTTTTTTTCCTTTGTTATAGTTTCCTAAATAGGCGCCTAGAGAGATAGAAGACGACTTAATAAATGCATTGTTTGCATCAATACCACATAATAGAACAAAAAAAGAAAGAGAAAAAGGTGTGTGTGTGTGCATGTGGACACTATCACTAAATCTAGTCACTAGAGAAAAGGTAATACATATTGAATTGGTTCAAATATTGATAAATGTGACCTGACTTTGACTCTAATAAAAGACACCGATGAAATTAGTTTTTCTTCGTTTACTTTGCTGATTTTCATGTTTTGCTAATTGTTTTAGCTCAAGAGAAAAAAAAACTACATGACTTTACAATAAACGGAAATCGATTGAATCTCTACTGACTATTACTAAAAAGTTCAATTAGAATCTATTGGGAATATGTAGCATCATTAAATTAACATCAAGACCACCTAGTTTTTCTATAGACAATCTATATTTGTGTCACAGAAACAAATATTTGACGATAATAATATATGCATGTAACTAGACGAGAACGAGAAAAAGACAACTAAAATGATAGATTGTCTTTTTAGGACGTGTAAAACTACTGCATAATATTGCCTGATGTTATCTTTCAACGACTCTTCATTGGATAGGTAAAAGATGTTGAACAGATAATCTGCTAAGTATCTCTTAGCTAGCTCATTAGTATCACGAGAAGATTTATTATGATTGTCCTTTGATTTTTCACTGGAAAAGAACAAATCTAATGCTTGTTTGTTTTACACAACAGGCATTTGGATAAACATCATTTCTCAATGTATAGATGAATAAAGAATTGATTTCTCCATTTACTAAACATCGAACTGGCATTTATGCGTGCATACGTATATACTTTTCCCTCTGATTCCCTACTCAAGTGATAAATGACAACAGAAATGTATAAGAATGTCTATGTATATCATATCGATCCATCAGATGCGCTAACACGAAACACATTGTCGCTCTTAACGATGCTTTTTATAGGCGAAAAGAAAGTCGACTCCATTGATGAGCATTTAGATGAAAAGGTCATATCCAATACACCTTATTATATGCATTGTTTGTTTGACGAATGTCACACGCTGATTTCTATCAAAGACATATGTGTGCAATGAAATTTAAATTTCAATCTGGTTTGACTGCATATCAATTCAACTCTCGTTGATTTAATCGCGTATGAATACGAAAACAGTTTTATTGATACTCGACCAAATGTGTCTGATTATTCAATCGGGTATTATGTTTGTGCAAATGCGCTATGACTCCTTTCTTTTTCTTCTTCTTCTCAATGTTTGTTAATTAAAAAAAAGAAGAGAAAGTTTTATGAATGAAATTTCAAACTTTTTCTCAATAACTTTTTTTTGTGTTTGCTCTCGAAATGCATCGAAGTATCAAATTGACTTGATATATAAAAATTAAATGAGCAAACAGAATGCATTAATTGTATTTCAAGGGTACTCGAATGATTTTGCCAACGACATCTATACAATCATTTTTAACACAATGAACACAAACGTTTCGATTTCTCTATTTGAAAAGTTTATTAAAAATAAATTATGAAATGAGTTTTTAATTGACAATAAAATGAGGTTTCTAAGTAGCATTTGATTTGAATAACTCATTCGACCAATCATTCAATCATTCTTCATTGTTTCTGTTTCTTTCACGTGTCCAAAGCTAGTTGATATATTTGAATTATCCTTATTCAACTCACGTTTTCCTTTCGTTAGTATCTAACTAATTGAATCATTTGATTATTTCAGTGATTACTATTATACATTTCTACGGTGCTGGATCTTTTTCAATTGTCTATGCATATGATTTTGTCGAACAATTGACCGTCTTTTGGTCATTAAACAATAATGTCTCTTCTAACAGATACGATTGTCGTAACAATATCTCAAGTAAAAAAAGACGAAAGCGAGAGAGAAACTAAAAATCTATTGATTTAGATCGTTTTTTTCGTTGGCGGTTGGGTATTTTTCGTTCGACAACTTTGCCGAAATTATGATGTTCGAAATCGTATCGTTATACTTGCTTTTGCATTAACATTTGCATTGAGTTGCACCATGTTTGAATTAATTATTTTCGAAATTCTCGCTCTACTTCAACCCACGTATGATATTTTCATATTTAACATTGAAATATTCGTTGATTTATTGATTTAGTTCACGATATCTCCATTGGCGTATTGGTCTCTATTCCATGTTATTTCTTCTCGTTTTTCTAATTCCATTTTATATCGGTTATTTACTCTTGAATACCGTTCAATTAGGTACGTGAAGTTCGAATGTTAAATATTCAATTGAACTCGTATTTTCATTTTCTAGTTCGAGATTATCGCTTAGTTCCATTTTTGACATTGATTGCCTGGTGTTTCTATCTCTACATGTTCTGGAAACTCGGCAATCCATTTCCAATTTCCAATCGACATGAATTCTTCAGTATTGAACAGTGTATAAGTCGAGTTGGAATCATTGGTGTCACGGCTATGGCTGTACTAAGCGGTTTTGGTGGTAAAAATAATTCGAAATGTTTGACTTTACCGACGATCTTCTTCGTTGTTTTTTTTTCTAGCTGTCAATTGTCCGTATACATACATGACATATTTTATCAAAGTAAACGAATCCGAAAGCGAATTTTCTTTTTCACATTTTGGAATTATTTTAGCCTGTGACAGAAAAAGACATCAGCGACGCACAAAAACGTCTCAAACAAGTCATGGAAATCGTTGCTACGAAAAAGAAATACATTGCTCATATGGAATATGAGAATTCGTTGAAATCAACGTTTTCATCTTCGTTCAGTTCAATGAATCACAATTGGAATTTTCTTCGGCGAACATTGAATTCGAGCTTTAATTCGTCATTTTCAAATTCCTATTCGAAAAATCTCGCTACTATCAAACAAGATATATCAACCTACGAAGAAATCTCCTCGCAATTGTACAGCGATCTTGTTGATCTTCAAGCCGTTCAACAACGTATCGAATATTCGAAAACATTGAAAGGCAAATATTTTCATGTTCTCGGACATTTCTTTTCTCTCTACTGTATATGGAAAATAATCATATCATTTATTAATATTGTTTTCAATCGAGTTGGAAAAGGTAGAAAACGAACAATTCAATTGAAAAGATTTCTATTGTTGTTGTTGTTGTTTAGTTGATCCGGTGACGAGAAGCATTGAACTAACTGTTCATTATTTCAATTTGGAATTCGATGTACAATTTTGGTCACAATATTTTTCGTTTATGCTCGTTGGAATTATCGTTGTGACGAGCATACGTGGATTATTAATTACACTAACAAAAGTAATCGATAATTCAAAAAAACGACCGACGAATTTTTATATTTTCAAATTGAATTTTAGTTTTTTTATTTTATATCGAGTAATCGTTCATCTAATGTCATCGTTTTATGTCTTGCTCAATTAATGGTAAACGAAACTAGATATTTTTGTTGTCGAAAAATGTACTACGCATTATCTAGGGCATGTATTTCATATCTTCTGTCCTTCTCATTCGAATGAATATGCCGGCTCAATATCGGTATTGAAAATTTCCTTGTTTTTATTTGCAAAGTTTTCGATTGAATTATTTGTAGACAAATTATTTCTCAAGTTCTCGGAGATTTACAATTCAATTTCTATCATCGTTGGTTTGATTGTATTTTTCTTCTCTCAGCATTATTCAGTATTGGTATACTCTATCTTCATTATCGTTCTTCACAAAAATCTCTCTCATCATTTGATAAAAATGTTCAAAAAGTAGAGTGATACATGAAATGAACAATTATAATATTGATTTATGTATGTGTGTGTGTGTGCTTTTTGTTCAAGGTCTATTATTAACTTCGAAAATCGATGAAAAGAAACAAAAATCATTCACATGTCTGCGGTGAACAATACAAGACTGCATTTATTGAAAATGGCCGTTTATTGATTTTGTGTTTTTTTTTGTAAAACAGAAAGGGGAAAGCGAAATAAATAAAACGAACAAAAAAAAACTGACGCGTCAATTTTCTTTGTGTGTTAGTCAAGATCAAATTTTGTTGTCATTTAAATTGAAAAATATGAGATCGGTAATAGATCAATCTTAAAATTAAAAGCTGGTAATATGAGATGATTTTAGAATCAATCGTCGAGCTGATACGAAGCAAATAAATATATGAATAAGAAAAGGAGAGCATTTGCTTGGTGAGATACTCGGTGAAAACATTGAAATAAAAAGCGAAATTTTACTGCAATCTGGTAGAACAATGCATACAGTAAATAAAATCGGAGATAAATTTGTTCGAAATTTACGAAGAAATGTATTTAGATGCTATTAAAATGTTTGTTTGTTGTCGGAATATTTGTAATTGGTGCTCGAGCTGAATGTGAGCCAAGTGTAGATCCATTGGTTATTGCTGATTGTCTAAATCATATAACATCGGCAGCTTATGGAGCTGCAAGACAAAGTAGTCTACGCTATTTCTAATTAGTAACTTAAAAACGATTTAAATGTTTATTCAAGATTTAAAGATCATATGTGAAGCCGCTGAACATGTTGCAATTTGTCTCACTAGAAGAATTCGAGATTGTATTGGAGAACAGGTAACATATTGCCTTCAGTGATAATTGCCAAAATCTTTTATGTTTCACGTAGGTTGGTAAGGCAACACTTGATCTAGTCGGCACATTGGCTGTGGATTGCTGTCCTGAACGAAATGCTAATCGATGTCCTATAAGAGGTCAGTTTTACATATATTTTTTTTTCTCTTCTCAAATATATCAATCACACAGATGAAGTAGTTAAACAACAACGATGTTTCGCTGCAGATTCACTTGTTAACCTAGCTGATGGAACTCAAAAAACTATTGCACAACTTCAATCAGGTGACAATGTTCTTGCATTCAATCATCAAACGAAACAAATCATTTCAACACCATTTTTAACTATGTTGGACTTTCAACCTCATCATTTCGGTAACTTCTTTCATCTTTTCTATATTCATTCATTCGAATTTTATCTATTTTAGCGTTATTCAAACAAATTACAACAGTTACTGGTCGACAATTGTCACTCACTTCATCTCATCTTCTTCTTGTGGATCAGCAGTCATCACAAGAATATATCATGGCCAAGAATATTCAATCTGGAATGAATATTTTTGTGATGAATGAGGAAGGCAAACAACTCATCAGTGAACAGGTTGCAAACGTGAGTGATGTTATGAAACAAGGATATATGGCACCATTAACAAATGAAGGAACATTAATTGTAAACAATATTGCTGCATCCTGTTATGCAACAATCAATAGTCATGATGTTGCACATGCCGTTCTATCACCAATGCGTTGGTGGTACAATCTATTTGGTACGATGAATGAAACAAGTGACAAAACCGGTGTTCATTGGTTTGCAAATATGTTATATGAAATGACAACATTTGTAATACCATCAATTATTCACTATTAAGAGACAATATCGACAGAAAAACAGAAGAAATTTTTAACAATAAATTCATGTATTGATTTTCATATACATAAATGAAAAACATCATCGTTTGAATAAGAAATATATTGTTATCAGACAAAATTTCGATTCTTAAGTCATTGTATGACCTTGCCTTGATTCATGAGAAACTACGTGACGTTGTAAACGGATTTAATATTTATGTAGATATTTGTTCGAAATTTCAATTATTTATTTTCGCTTTTAAAGTCGGCGGATCAAAATGAAGTGTGAAGTATTTGCATAACAAAAAGAAAATAAAGATCTGAAATTTCAGATGAGAGTATCAAGCAAACGTGATGCGCTTTAAAGGTTGAATAAAAGCTAAATCTTTTAGAATATTTTCGTTTGAGATTTATCGGAAGTAGATTGAAAAATGCTGACAAAAATTGTCTTCGTTCTTAGCTGTTTGATTTTAACAACCAATGCAGCATGTAATTTAACTTCACAACCAGAAGAATTGATTGCGTGCGTTGGTCATGTAACTACGTTTCTGATCGGAGCAGTTACAAACAGTTGGTGAATCAATTATTTTCAAATTGCACAAAACTATCATTCGTTTAGATCGTGCAAGAATGTGTCAAACTCCGTCATTGATTGCAAAATGTGTGCACGATCAGATCATAGACTGTATTGCCGACAAGGTTCAAACATATTCACATTGTTCGAAATTATAAGTTCATCTTTTTTGCGTGTAGTTTGGTCAAGCTGCTCTTCAAGAAGTTATTCATCTATCGACCTATTGCTGTGAGGATCGAAACCATGCCAATTGTTCAATTCGAGGTTAATCGTTTTCAGTGTTAATGTCTATTTCATTTTTATCAATATTTTAATAGACTCAGCCATTCAACAACAACGATGTTTCGCTGCAGATTCACTTGTTAACCTAGCTGATGGAACTCAAAAAACTATTGCACAACTTCAATCAGGTGACAATGTTCTTGCATTCAATCATCAAACGAAACAAATCATTTCAACACCATTTTTAACTATGTTGGACTTTCAACCTCATCATTTCGGTAACTTCTTTCATCTTTTCTATATTCATTCATTCGAATTTTATCTATTTTAGCGTTATTCAAACAAATTACAACAGTTACTGGTCGACAATTGTCACTCACTTCATCTCATCTTCTTCTTGTGGATCAGCAGTCATCACAAGAATATATCATGGCCAAGAATATTCAATCTGGAATGAATATTTTTGTGATGAATGAGGAAGGCAAACAACTCATCAGTGAACAGGTTGCAAACGTGAGTGATGTTATGAAACAAGGATATATGGCACCATTAACAAATGAAGGAACATTAATTGTAAACAATATTGCTGCATCCTGTTATGCAACAATCAATAGTCATGATGTTGCACATGCCGTTCTATCACCAATGCGTTGGTGGTACAATCTATTTGGTACGATGAATGAAACAAGTGACAAAACCGGTGTTCATTGGTTTGCAAATATGTTATATGAAATGACAACATTTGTAATACCATCAATTATTCATTATTGATCGAGAATCGACTGTGATTATGAACAAGTTCTATTTTTAATCATAAAACCATTATTTTCTTTTTTTTCGGTACAAATATTTGTCTCATAATAAATCATCAATCAATGGTAAAAATATTTCATAGTGTGATGTCTAGTCAAGTTCTTTTCATCACCTGCTAACAGGATTTTGTATTCTCCCATACAAGACTATTCAAAAAGTGTAACGAAAGTGTCAGGTATGATTAAATGATTTGTATGAGCAAATAAAAAAGCAATAAGTTTCACCTGGATACAAAAAAATGGAATGTTTTAATTCGAAAAAAATACGTACTAAAGTACAAAAGAATGCGAAAATTGTTTTCCAATCAACCCTCGTTATTTATACATTTAAATATATGTATAAATATTCCAATGTAAATAAAATAAAATCATTTACAAAAAAAAGCAGATATTCAAGAATTTTCCTTCCAAATGAACTTAAATATTGGTATTAAGCATTCTTTCATCTTGTACTTTCTATTTTTTCAATCGATTCGAAATGTACTCAGTATTTTTATTCCCAATCGAACAGATTACGATGCCTACGGTGTTAAAATTGCCATGAACGAAAATCTACTTGTCTTAGCCGAGAATAAATACAATCCTCCCGAATTTTTCATTCAATTTGCTCCTTATAGTCAAATTAATATTTCGACACAATGTTTAACTTCTGATCCATCGATGCTCGATGTATTTATTTATAGTGTAGTTATCGGTAAAAAACAATCGGCAAATGAAATGCATTTCTATTTTTCCGGTGAATTAACCAACAATAAAACAGGTCTTCTCGTTGGCTTAGCTGTTTACAATATAACACAACGAACGTTTGATTTCAATCGAAATTCGTCGTTGATTTGCAATACAAGTTTTGTTTATCAAACGAAATATTTTTTTCAATATGGCCATCAAGAATATTATCGACTCGGTGTTGAACCATATGGTCGATATACGTATGGTTTTTCCAATGAATTTCTTTTCATATTCGATTCTCGAAATACATCACATTTGGATATTTGGAATGGGGCATTAACATGGCCGGATGCGACATTTATTCCGCTAGCAGTTGATATCAGTGAAACATTTGGTGTTGTCTCCGGTTTTACATTTAATGGAATCAATTCAACGGTGAAATATAGTCCAATGATTTATTTATTCAATTTTAATTCAACAAATAAACATCCATTTGTTGTGTTTCAATATAAACCTATAGCTACGCCTGCAACATGGCAAGATTTACTAACAAATGCAGATGCTAATGTTTATTCACCGAAGTATGATATGTCAGTTAGTATTAATGAATTTGGAGATGTTCTAGTTGGAATGCAATTCATCAATCGAGTATTTCTCTTTTCAGTAAATTTAACTTCACCAACGGAATTAAATTTCGTTAGTCGACATACAAATGGTCGAACATTAGGCAATGGAAAAAGCATTGCATGGTTAGAAAACGGTATTGCAGCTTTAATTGTTAATGTTTATACACTTGAATATCAATGGACATCTTCTCAAGTTCATATCTATGGCATTGTTGCCGAAGGTTACAATTCGAATAGTACTCCGTTATCTGTCTTTCCAAATAATCATCAAAAACTACCTAAATTACTTAATTCTATTTTTCTAAATATCGTCTCATCACCTTCAGCATTAGCGTTACTCGATATCGCTGGAGGTATACTTATATTTCTACCAACTGCTGCAGGTTACTATCTAACAGTAAAAACTAGTGATACAATGCCGTTGATAACTGAAGCTCAACAATGTGAACCAGGCACTTTTAAAAATCAATCAGGTGTGCACGATTGTACATTATGTCCAACAGGTACAAGAAATCCTGGTAATTTTACAACAGGATGTATTCCATGTTCACTCGATACATTTTGTCCACTTGGATCGGTCAATGAAGTACCTCAGACAGCATTGAAAACACTTCTTCAAGCCATACCCTATCCAAAATCTCCTGATAGTGTTATATTCGATGAAATTCTCATTCAAAATATGTTTAGTATTGGTCCAGGTCGTTGTTTACTTGTTTCACCATTATTTTGGACATTAATTGCAGCTGCTATAGCTGTAACAATAATTGCCATCATGGGTATTTTGAAATATTGCACAAAAAATCCACAAGGCAAACGTGTTCGAAAGATTTTAAAATGTTTTTTTCAACATACAGATTTAATTGGCGAAGGTGAACTTTGGGTTGGAGGTCTTGCATCATTTGCTATTGTTGTTCTCGTTGCATTTGCTTGTATATTTAGTAAAGATTATATTCGACAATATCCAATCGAAACATCAAATGATTCCTATTTTGCTTGTGATCTATCAATACGTAATGCGAAATTCGAAACTAGTGTTCAATCATTAGCTATTCCATTGACTGATTTCGATCAACATATGTTTACTCTTCTTGATAATCAAGAATTTATTTTAAATGTTGATTTTGTTAATACATTAATTAAATGTGATGCTGTTTCAATCGAAGCATTATTCGGTTTAACATGGTCAACAATTCGTTGGTTAGATTGTGACAATATTAATTATACTCTTTCATTATCGATTCCGTTACCTTATCAACAATTATCCGTACAGATTTATGTCGAAGATATCAAAACAATTGGTGCCATACGTATTGGTCTATTCGGTGTAGGACATCAATACGAGAAGTATACATTAAAAGAATTGAATTTCTATCAAGCTTTCTATAAAAATGGTTATATTCTATCACGAAATGTACCGGTTGGACTAACACTAACAAAAGTTGTGAATGAAACATTAGCTATCGATGGTAGTGATTCATTGTTCGGTGGACTTTATGTTCCAACATTTACAGTTGATTATAATAGTTTATTTTCAACGGGTGATCAATTCGTTCGTTCGACAATAACATTAACAACATTAGCGTTGACAATAACAGAAACACCGTACTACGTCAAAAATTTACAACAACCAATAGCTAAACCATCGGAAATTATCTTCCAAAGTCTTCTTTTTATGACTGTTTGTTTAGAATTATTTGGTTTAATATTTTTATCATATAAATTACTTTTCAAACCATTTTATTATCGATTTTTGAAAAAAAATCGAACTCTATCCGGAAATCGAATTATGCCAACAGATGATTATCTATCGAAAGAGAAAACTCACGAACAAGCAATTGTTAATCTGCCGGATCAGTCTCGTTTTTAAATTCAATTGTGTAATTTGTTTTCTTGCTTTTTCTTCTTTAGAAATTTCGAATAGGAAAAGACAAATACACATAGACGTAAACTAATACCAATGAATTTCTCTTCTTTTACTCAAGCTGTGAACTTCGTTTAAACAAAAAGAGCAAATACGCTTGACTTACAAAAATATCCAAAATGGGGATTAGCAAATTGAATAAGAAACGAAACGAAAAGAAAAGATTTCAAATGAAAACAAAAATCAAAATTCAAGGATGGGCTAACAAGAAACAAGATCGAAAGAAAAAGAAAAAAAACGAAAGAAAAATACGGGCAACGCACACACACATATATAAATGAATACAGAAGACAAAAAGCATGAAAAAAATGTTTAATTCAGTTCAGTTTAGTTGTTGTTTTTTCTTGTTATTGTTGAGATTTATCTTTGTTTTTCATTATTTACAATTAAACCTGAGTTTTGAAATTAACATGCAATACTCGAACAAGTACATTGTTTAAAGAAGTCCAATGACTGTCGATAGGTAAAACCATTTGCACATGTCATACGAAAGAACCGACGTTTGGGTTCAACTGGTTTACAACATGACTTTTCATTTTGATTCGTTGTCGTACATAGACCCGTACATTTTGTCATACGTAAACGTCGATTACTTGTACATTTCGTTAATGGATCAATATAATAACCTGTCTCAATTGCTAGACCACATGAATGCATTAATGGTAATGCAACGGATGATGTAATTGCTAAAAATGACACTTTTCATTTTCAATTGATATTCACAAATCACTTACGTTGATCGCATGTTACACCCTCATATCCATCATCGCAACTACATTTATAATTCAAACCATCGAGTTGACATTGTCCATTCCGACATGTTTCACTCGAACATGTCGATTCACTACTCGCACAACCTGGAATAATCTTATGACGATAGTCAACGTTAGCGAGATTAATCGGATCATTGTTGATGTATAATGCGTGAATACAACCTTGAAATGATGTTGCTTCGCGAATATGCCATAATTGTAAAGCACGAGCAGTTAAATCTTGTGGTAAACCACCGATATATAAAGCACGAATTTCACTCGTATTTAAATAAGCTTGTTTACCACGATTGTTAATGTATCGTGTATAACCACGATCGACAGTTAAACTGAAATTTTGACCTGTACTTATCAATTGTAGTTCGTGAACTTTACCTAAAAGATTTCATATATAAATATATTTCTTAAATTCTGATTTCTTTTCCTACCATCGTTAACTGTATCGTAACTGAACATAACCGAACCTGGAGAATTTCCGACATCATAACTAACTCGTATTCGTCCCATGAAAATTTCGGCAACCATATGTCCCATATGACCGAAATAAACTAGAACTCCGCTGCTTTGTGTCGTGCTAAATACAATGGTTATATTCGAACGTGGATAAACATTTGGTTTGGGTAATTTCATGTACGAATCATTGCTAATTGAATGAACACTTTTAAGTACAACACAACGATCGCCAAGAAAACCCGGATAACATCGACAACGAAGATTGTTCGGTGATTGTTCATAGCAAACGCCATTGTTCGAACAAATATCTGGCGAACAATGTTTCGGTACCGATCGAGTTAAATTAGTTAATATTGTTGATTTGATTTGTGGTGCTATTTCACAATATTTGCCCGTAAAACCAATGTCACATCTGCATGTGTAACTATTTAAACCATCGATACAAACACCAAATTGACAAGCATGATTACTACAATCATTCTTATTCTCCGTACAATTTCGACCTTCCCAACCTAATGGACATTCGCATCTAAATAATTCGAATAGAAAAAGAAATGACAAATCACATTGTCAAAAGTTCTCGTACTTATAACTTTGCGGAGTTCGTTGACATTTGCCATTATTTTGACATGGATTTAAATTTCCTTCGCACCAGTTCAATTTGTCTTCGCAATATTTGCCCGTATATAATGGCAAACATTGACATGAATAGTCATTGATTTTATCAATACAAGTACCATTGTTCAAACATCGATGTGCTTGACAATCATTGATATTAATTTCACATCGATAGCCTGTGAAACCCGACAGACAATGACATTGAAAACGGCCATCGGAGAGAGCTTGACATTTGCCATGTTGTTTACATGGATTATCGAAACAAGCATCGATGATTTTCTCGCAACGTTCGCCATGATAGGCGGGCAAACAATTACATGTGTACTTGTCGGTGGATAATGCACGACAAGTACCATTGTTTAAACATGTTGGAGAGTCTTTTAAGCAAGGATTGCATTTTTGTCGATAGAGATTCGATTCGGTTTCATCTAGACAATTGAAAATCTTGAAAAACAAGAACATTTGTACAAGCACGTACTTTGACATTGAAAGAAGAAGAGAGGAGAAGTAAGAAGAAGTTTGTTTGCCATCGATGGCGGACCAGCACATCGAGCAATACCTAAAACATTTCAATAATTAAAATTCTTTCCAAGAAAAAGATCGAAATTTCAATTAACCTGGTTCGACATAATCCGTTTTGATCCATGATGACAACCAGCCAAGATGACAGTCACAATACAATGGATTGCCACCCAATGCACTGAAAACAACCTTTACTTTCGACATCAATCGAATGTGAAATTACTTACACATGTGATAATGACGTGAGATCATTGAACGATCCGTCAGGTATTGATGAAATGTCATTTCCATGTAAAGATCTACATAGGTGAATTAGATTTTATGTTGAATTCGAAATAATAAAACAAAATACGTACAAAATTCGTAAATTTTTCAATCCTTTAAATGTTTCTGCTTCTAAACATTGGATCTTATTATAGGATAAAATTAATGTTTCTAATTTCGTTAAATTTAAAAATATATTTGCTGGTATCGAACGTAATTTGTTATAACTCAAATCGATTCTCAATAGATAAATCAATCGATTGGTTAATTCCGTTGGAATCTCCGTAATTTCATTGGCATCTAAGTACAATTCTTCGGTATCGATCGGCATTTGTTCATAAGGAATTCTTGTCAGTTGTGTGTGTGAACAACGTACGACATGATTGTAACAAGTACAATTTTGCGGACATGAATTCGGATAGGAAACATCGCATGTATCGAGTTCCGATGCTAAAACAAAGACAGAAATTTTTATTCAGCGAAAGATTAACTTAGCAAAACTTACGATTGCAAACGAGATCATTATCCGTAAGATTAACAATCTAAACGAAAAAAAAAGGTATTATTTTTTGATGAGATGTAATCGCTTACAGGTGTATTTTGAAGTTTGGCTGGTGACATACATCTAAAAGAAATCGATGATTTATTTTTAAAAAAATAATAATCATGTCGATTAATGAGATTTACTTGGGAAATTCAGCGACAATTCTACTTTGTTCTAACCAATTCTTCAACCATTTCGTATGACAATTACATACAAATGGATTTGCTAGAAGATCACTGAAAATATTTTCAAAGATACAAAATGTTTTTGTTAATCGAATGAAAAGGCAAACTTCTCTCTTACATAGCAGATAACGATTGCAATTGATCGAATGATCCCGGTGCGATACATTTGATTCGATTGTCATGTAATGATAGAGTATTCAACGAATTCAAATCAATAAATGTATCGTTTTTAATATTAGTTAATTTATTCGTACGTAACATTAACGTTCGAAGATTTTTCAAACCCGAAAATGTTTGCGGCGTAAGACGATTTAGATTATTTTCACTCAAATATCTAAATTAAAAGAAAACGAAAAATATAAAAGCGAAAGAAATCGATCGATATTCGTTACAATTCATTCAATGAATCAGCACCATCGAATGCATCATCATCGATTTCTTCCAATTGATTATTACGTAAATCCCTATCAACAAAAAGACATTCGCTCGAGGACGAAATTTCATTCGAAAACACGTACAATGTTCGAAGACTTCTCAAACGTCGAAAAGTTCCATCACGTCGAATTCGTTTGATTAAATTATCTTGCAAATGTCTAATGAAACAAAACAAAAACACTAATCTTTGCGTTCTCGTCAAGCTTTTTCGTCTTACAATGCAGTTGTAAACGGTGGGATGTCGTGAGGAATTTCTTGTAGTTGTAAACCTCGACAGATCACTGTTGTTCCATGGCATGTACAGCCTTTCGGGCATTGAATACCGCATTGAGCACTGTTGGCTGTTTGTTCGTATTCCATTCGATCTAGATTTCATGTTGAAGGTTTGAGAAAGTTTGAAAACAAAAGGAAACAAACTTCGACAACGAAATCGTCGATCGTTTAAGACGCCGAACTTTCGCTTGGCCATTCGTCTCGGTCCAGCACATCGAACGCCACTTGTTTCGATTTGTTTGTCACGTAAATACGCATTCAACCAACGTAAATGACAATCGCATATAAATGGATTTCTTGCTAAATGTCTTTAAACAACAGCAACAAATTCGCTCATTTCATTTCAAATTCATTCGTTCACTTACAATGTTTGAATACTTTTCAATGGTGTAAATGTATCATTGGCCAATGTTTTCAATTGATTATCGTAGAGAGATAATAAACTTAACTTTTCCAATCCACGAAATGCATCACCACGTACACAGACGATCTTATTCGCATTGAGCAATCTAAAGACAATTCGGTTAATTATTGAAATTCAAAATCAAATCGAGAAAAGACAAAAAACACTACAGCAAATCTACGATATCTAAGCAATACTCACAAAAGTTGCAGATGCGTGAATTCGTGATGAAAAACGCCCAATGGTAGATGCACAAGCTGATTGTTTGAAAGTATACTAAGGATACCATAACCAAATAAATAAGATTATATTCATGCAAGTGATTAAGTGAAGAAAATAAAAGATCATAGGTTTTGTTTCTTTTTTTTTTGTTTTTCATTCTCATGCGAATTTATCGAACCATCACCCGTGAAAAACCAAACAAAATGCGATATGTGTTATTATTAAACATGCCAATAACCGAGCGATTTGTGTTTTTCTCTCTCTCTCATTCGCTAACTCGAAATTATATCTTGATATCTGACACTCACAAGAGCTGTAATGAATTTAATTCATTGAATACTTCAGATGGGAGACTTTTCAACTGATTTCGATAGAGAATACTAAATTGAATTTGTTTCGGAAATACAAAAAAAAAACTAAATGGACGAGAAGAAATACGTACAGAGAATTCAATGATTTAAGACCGGCAAATGAATCGGGATAGATGGTTGAGATTAAATTATTGCTTATGTCTCTGAAAATATCAAAAGATAAACCAGAGAAATTCTTGGTTAAATTCTTACAATCGACGAAGACGTTTTAAATTTGAGAATATTTGCGGAGGGATTTCTGTAATACGATTCTTTTCCAATCGTCTAAACAAATAATAATAATAATAATAATAATAATAATACTCAAATTTCGAATAAAATTCAAATAATTACAATTCAATCGTTGTTTCAGGAATATTTCTCGGGATTTCTATTAAATCTTTATCTTTACAATCGACTACACCATTGAAACATGTACATGGATAAGGACATACAGGAATATTACATGTATAATCGATATCATCGATATCTATCAAAACGAAGAAACATACAATTAATCGATGTTGATACAAAATCTACCCATGCTATTGCATTGTTTTTCATCATCGATTAATGAAGTTATATCTTTATAATTTAATGTATCACTATCTTGACATCGAGCATTGAGTCCAAGAAATGGATGTAATTTGAGATATTTGCCAAGCCATAGTAAACGACAATCACATACGAATTGATTATCATGAAGTCGTCTTAAATTCAAAAAGAAAACATTTTCAAACACGTAGATTTAATTAAATATGTAACTAGTTTTGATACGATATATATATACATATAGTGCACATGCAATAGATAATCTATATACTTACAAAACCCTTAAATCGATCAACCGTGCAAATGGTAGATTTGGCAGCGTTGTTAAATTATTGAAATTCAATGTGCTAGAAGAAAGAAATCGATAACACACAACACCGATAAATCATCCGAAAGAAAAAGAAAGTCGATGATGATTTGTTCACATGCAAATACAATTTAATTAAAGATTCTAAGAATTAAAAAGTGAATCTATTGTTTGACTCAGTGAACAACTACAGAGTGATTAAACATAAGAAGAATAGATACATGTTGTACTCACATAATCTCCAGTCGATTGAGTCCATTAATAGCTTCTGCTTCGATACAGCTGAGTTCATTATGATCCAATTGTCTATAGATTTTATTTGAATGGAAGATTTCATTTCGATAAATGTCAAGAAACTTACAAATTATCGATATCTTGAAGACCTTGTAATGTGCCTTTTTTAATAGCACGTAATCGATTAGAGCTAAGGTCCCTATTCGAGATGAAAGACAAAACAAGAATAGAGATTTGTTTATTTTTCATTTTTTTCTTCAAAAATTTTATCCTTGATTTTGAAAATCAATCACGTACAATCGTTGAAGTTGTTTGAGTGACGTAAATGTGCCATCGGCGAGGTGATTTAGCTTATTGCCGTTAAGACGTCTAGAAAAACATAAACGTACTGTATCTCATCGATCAATCAAGCATTCCATCTATCTCAACAATCATTATCGTCATCATCATCATCATTATCATCATCTCTTTCGTTTCGACATCTTAGTCAGTCAGTCAGTCATTGATATTACATAAATACATTGATTGCCTATCATTAGACGGCTGCAGGCAGGAGAATAACAAAACACAGTGAGCAGGTTATATTATTTGTTCATTTCAATTAGTCTCTATCAATATGTCTGTTCAATGAAGCGAATGACATCTAGTCAGACAAATGATATGGCCGGTCATAAAACAAAATACGATCGGGGGGAGGAGAAGAAGTAATAGAAATTGAACTCGTTCTCACTGTCTTCATATAGTTATCGACGGGTTGCAAATAACTGTAATTTCAAGAGTAGCACAGCGGTAATCGCAGACATATGTTGATTGTTGTACATTATAACCTCATTCTCAATTGAATGATGATGATGATGATGACGACATAGAGTGCTGAGAACAAAAGCACGGTTTGAAAAAAACGTATCAATAGTCGCATGATACTGTGAGCTTTTCTTTGATTTTAATTTCACTTACAATTTCTCTAATGATATTAAATCTCGAAATGCATCGACATCGATCGTATGAATTTGATTGTCTTGAAGATTTCTATAAGAAACAAAAATCAAAATAGATAAATCTATTGAAGCAAAAGGTCAAACAGTTGTTTACACTAAACTGTCAATTTCTCAAGCTTTTCAAATTTCAAGATAATATACATGTACGTGACCTCGATTTAGTCTTATCATCACGTTTTTATTTCATTTTTAAGTGCAATGTATGTCTTGAACTTGAATCTTTTCTAATCTCTTTGTTTCAATTCTTATTCAAGATACAAATATCCGATCGATATTAGTATTTGATTTGATTTCTTTCCTTCTTCTTCTATTGTATGAACATATTAAAAAGAAAGAAATTCAAAAGAATCAAGTAACCTATTGAGAAGGTCATTAGAAAGTTGATGTTCTCTTATTTGTATTCTTATATTTGAAAGACACAAAAGTTTATTGAATGTATAATTTATATATGTATATGTACATCAGATGAAATCTTCGAAAGTTTCATCAGCTTGTGTGTGCTCATTCATATTCTTTTTCATTCAATAATACTGCTGCTGCTGCTGTTGCTGCATATGTGTAAGTCTCTACTTGACCTTGTCAGTGTACGAGCGTCGCAAGAAGGAAGGGGTGCTCTTAACCTTGTCAATAAGAGAAACGATTGCTACAAAAAATGTTCATTCAATAAATAGAAGAGTCACTTTTTCAAATAAACAAGATTCATTCGTTTGTATGCTAAATACTTACAAAATACGTAATTGACGAAATGTTTTGAAGTCATCTTTGCGGATTATTGATAAATTGTTGAATTGTAATTCTCTATAAAAGAAAAAAAATACATATATACATATTTTTTAGTTCAATTTGCTGTTATTCGTGAAGATCTCTTAAGAGATGAACTTTATCACAAATCTCTTTATTACACTTCTTGTGTAAGATATGGTAATCATTTAGCATTTTTCGTTTGCTCTTTATTACAGATAATTTATCTATTATTACATTTTATTGATGATTAGCAAAGAAAATCATTGGACACGTTTTCCCTATTTCCTCGATATCAATTATGCAAATATGAACATTTAGCATCGAGCAACAGAAAAAAAAATTGAAACATTATTGTGCAATATATTAATTGAGCATTCCTCTAGTCAACGAACTACTAAGAAGGCCAATTTAATAGCCATTTCACACATTTGATGTTCATCTGTATACAATATGCATATGTAGAGATTGATTAGTAGTTTTATTTATATGAACGAATGTAGGTGACAATGAATTAGGCGAGGTCATACAAACAAAATATGTATGTATGTATGTACGAAGAAAAAGTAAAAGCGAATAAGCTATTATGATAATCGAGCAGAACACAAATTGCTCTTTCGGCAGCTCGAATAACACGAACTATTCATTTGCCATATCCATCCTTCTTATGTTTCTTACGGATAAGCATCGATAATTGAAGTAAACTGATTTCTATCATTATTAGTTGATGGGTGTAGTTGAACGAACATAATTGTCCTTGATATTTCAACGCCTAAATACTTTCCTATTCAGTTAAGATGATTGAGAAACTGGGTCGAAAAAAAGAGAGAGAAAATGTCCAATGTATATACATAGATGTATGTCTATTTTTGTTATCAACAGTTACTACTACTACTCGCGTTGAGCTTGTTAATATGATGCAATAATTCATCTCATCGTATTCGAAGTTGACAGGCCGCCACAGCGTACTTCTAGATAGTGGTAAATGGGCGGGCAACATTTCATAGTCATAGTTTTTTCGCATTACACTGTTAAACTTTCTTCTTCTTCTTCTTCTTTCTTTCTTTTTCAATTCTTTCGTATGTCCATGGTTGGTGTGAACCATTTATTCAATATAATAAAGGCAAAGAAAAGAAATATTAGTTCTATAGATTTTTTTTTGTATATGTATGTATACATATTAAAAGTACAAGTGAAAAGAGAAACCTTTCAGTCATTTCTACTTGGCTTGAACATATTTTATGAACTATAATCATTGTTCTAATGTACAAGTATTCGTTCATATGAAACCATAAAGAGTAAAAAAAGGCAACGGCACGAACTTTTCTTTCTTTTATCCGATCGAATAACAAATGTATTAGGTCAATAGAAGAAACAATATTCATGTCTTAAAATATGGAAGAATTCATGCAAATTCTACTACTACTTCTTCGTCTTATTTAAACATCTTGTCCGAATTTTAAGGTGCTTAATCTCTTTTTCTTTTATGTTGCATCACAAATGATGAGCATTGACCTTTCTTTTTTTTTCATATTGTATGAAGAAATATACGGATAAGAAACTGATTCACACGAATAAAACAATGATAAGACAACGCATCTATCGACATACAGATGAGCAAAACTTGTACGTCAATCTCGTCTACGATCAGCTTAGGTGTGTGTGTGTGTGTGCATGCACACACTTCATCTGAATCTTTTTCAACACTCGCATATGTATACAAAACAAAGAGAACGTTTGTTATTTTATGTATGACTAGCAAAAACACTTGGCATTCGTTTTATACTTTTGTTTATAAATCGCATGTGAATGGCGTAATCTTGTCTATAGACCATTCATTGATCTATCTCAATATGGCGAGAAAAACGCTAAAGAACGTTCATACATATACGCGTCAACGACAACGTCAGTTAGATATATACATATATCTATACACTATGATTATTTGTTCCGTTCCGTGCTCAAAGATCGATATAAATACTTGCCGATTATGATTAAGGTTGCATAAAAGACTCCATGACGTAACATCATATGTAGAAAATGTATGGCAGTATGAAAAGAAACGAAAACAGACCTAGATAGAACTCAAATGGCAACATCGACGACAGTCAAGGAGGGTCTGCTCGTCTGGTTTTTTCAATGAAGATATGGTTATCGCCTTTTTTTGATAAATCAAAAAGATCACACATGCTTATTCGATAAGATTTAATTCAATCGAGACAAACGGAAAATGACAGGCGAGTGTCGATGAAGACAACTGTTGTATTACATCAATACAAAGTTATCAATGGAGCGAAGCGACGCAATGATGTCTCTATTACGAAGGACGTATAAATCCATTTAAACATTTGATTTAGATAGAAAGAAAGAAAGAAGAAAAAGAAAGAAAAGGAAATGTGAGACGCTTTTCAACTTCTCCCTTTCCAGTTTACATCACACAAAACATACACCTGGAGAATTCAATCACATACTCGCAAAAATTCAATTGTGCGTAATGACATCATCAGCGATGAATTGAGCAATTGCGTTACTCTTTCTCTCTCTCTCTCTCTTTCTTCCTTACTTACAAGTTAATCTTATTGAATCATCATGCAAACACGTCTCAAATAAGAGATTAGAACCTCGTCTTCTTTAAAAATTCATAGATTATATATACGTCTATCAAGGTCAAATAGACAATTTCGATTTTTATATCTCTATGCCTTGTTATCGAACTGAGGAAGAAAAACGTTGAATACTTACAGTTTAAAAACATTTCGTGGTATTCCAGATGGGATTGTTTGTAGTCCTCGATTACTACAATCAACATTTGAACCATGACAGGAACAAACAGATGGACAAGCGTCAGTACTATATAAGTGAAATAATAAAAGAACGTAAATACTACACGTTAATAAACGTAGGGTCATCTTGTTGTTGCTGATGAGATTAATCGCCTTTGTCCATTGTGTTTAAACATTCGTTATTAGAAATAAAATTGATTTGGTTGTCTGTTGTGTAAATGTGCGCTTTCTGGTAACGAGTATCAACAGGCAAGCAGATACATAAGAGAAGAAATGCGATAATTGTTATATGATGAAAAGAAAGGAGTTGTAGAAGTAACAGCAGCAATAAAAGAAGTAGCAGTGACGAGGCTTTTTATTCATACACGTTAGTTGTATATACACTGGACATTCATGAGCTCTCTCTCGCGCTTGTCGTTCGTACGTTCTTTCGTTCGTTCGTTTTGCGCTCTCTTTCTATGAGAACAAAAAAAAAGAAAGAAAAGTTGAGAAGAAAAGGAGAGAAACAGAAACAGAGAGAGAGAGAGAGAGAGAGAGAGAGGAGGGAAAGAAGGAGGGAGACACACAGAGAATAATACGACTAGAGGCGAAAAGAGAGAGAGAGTAAAAGAATTGATTGTGATACTGATTACTAATAATCGTTGATGAGAAGAAAAGAATCGAACAACTATATCACAGACGTTGCAGACGCAATACTACTACCGATCAAACAGATAGATCTCAAATTCGGCGTGACTAACGATGGGAACGGTGATGGAATAGTGATAACCTCGAAATCGGATCTCGTATAACTGTTCATAAAAGGCTTCAGGATCGCTGACAAGTGTCGTCGTAGTACAAAAGTGAACAAAAAAAAGAAAGAAAGCAACTAAAAAAAAGAAGAAATAGGCTAATATATTTATTGAGGCGACAATCGTCGCCTCGAGGGTACTATAAAGGGTGTCGGACCTAAATTTTCTATTGTCTACTGATGTATTTCGCATCTAACGCAAAACGGAACGGGCAACATCATTGTCGTTTTGTCGTATTACTACTCATCCATACCACTTGATAATCAGATTTAAGCGAATAAAGCAGAGAAGAAGAAGAAGAATAGATGAGTGTATAGTGAACAACTATGATGAGAACGATGAAATCGTTACGTCGATCGTTCGCTTTCTTGGCAATTAGACATCGTACATATACATACATATGCATATATACACATTGCTTTCTTCTTCTTCTTGTTTTAAGTGCAATTGGACCATTATCATGTTGTAGAAGTACTCATATGCTATTTGCTTCGTTCATCAACTTCTTGTATAGTTAAACATGATGCTCTTTTTCAATCGAAGTATTTGCTAATCACTCTTTTCTAATCAAATACTTCGATGTGATATGTTCAAACATGAAATTATTCTCACGAACACTTGTAGAATATCTATCTATCTAAGAGATAGTTGATAGAATAAGAAGATGATGAACGAAAGCATTTATTTATCGAGGCACATCTAGTTTCATCAATTAATTCTCGGATATTTATTAAAAGCATAACATGTCCATTCCGATTACCATAGACAATAGTGATCAAATAGAATATTCAGAGTATAGTCTGTATTCATCGACTAGCAGACTTTGTAAACAATAGCCTTGTGACTATCATAATTAATCAAATCAATGCACTGAAAAGTCTTTCTTTTTTGCTCGTATATACAAAAAAACAGAAGAAGCTCGTTTTCTCTTCTTCTCCTTGACTTCTCTCTCGTTGGAAATCGTTAGAAATTAACAAATAAACAATGATTTTCTTTTTTTCGAGAAAATCTTATCTTGATATGTTGACATATCATCGATTATCGAAATATATCTGTCATAAACATACGTAAATAAAATCTGTCAACAACAAATTCTTTGATAATTTAGCAGAAGATCAGAGTTTAACCAAGATTTCGAATGTATCTTTAACGCATATGTTAACATTGATTTTGTCGACGAAGATGACTTGAAGGTGATATATCAATGTGTGCATATATGGTTAAAAGATTATTCGAAGGACGATGAATATAAAAAGATGATGAATTCGTTAGGTTTCATGTTTACTTTTCAATAATCTAGTTCAGACTTATGGCTTCAATTGTGAATACAAAAAAAAGAAAAAAAAAGAAGAATTTCTTTAAATAAAATCTAAAGCATACGTCAATTTCTTTTATTGATACTTCAATTGGAGATTTATGCAGATTGTATTGTAATCAAAGATAAATTAATATTCGATTTGTATGTTGTACGGATGTTACAACCTTGAAAAAGCCTACAGTTCTTAATATTCAGGAATTTTCTAGTCGCAAAAAGTTCACTTAGTTGTAATCTAGTGACCTCTCATGAATGCAAAAACCTCTTTGGAAAATGGACGAGTCCACTAAATATTATTGATAATGAGTCACAAAAAATACTGTCGATTTCTTTCATCGTGTAATTTCTTCACATTCTGTATTGGGTAATTGAATTATCCCGTATAAATTAACGAACCAAATGCATGTTGAGTTCACTTTCTGTTTCAGAAAAGATTTTCAATGTCGAAACGTGCTCAACGACTTGAACAAGTGGAAAAAGGTCTCGTTGATCTTAATTTAGGTGCCAACGCCAGTGATGATTCCGACGATGATTCGAAGAAAAAAAATAATAAGAAAAAAGGTGCTCAAAAAAATAAACAACAACCAGCACCTCAAAAAATCAATCAACAGAAAAAGCCCGTTGACGATGATGAAGACAATGACAACGAATCTGTAGCAACGAGTAATCAACAAAATGATTCGGATGACGAAAAACCTCGATCGAAAAATGCGAACAACAAAAAGAATAAAGGAAAGAAAAACAATAAAAAAAATAACGCCGACGATGATGATGATGAACAACAACCAGCTGCTAAACAAGGTATGATTTCAGTCGAAATGTTGTATCGAAATGAAAGTTCAGCTTTTCTATTTTGTTTTCAGCTGATTCAGACGATGATGATGATAATAGTCGAAATAAGAAAAAAAATAAAGGCAAAAAAGGTCAAAACAAAAACAAAGGTGGTAAAAAAGCGGCAGCATCAGATGACGAAAATGATGATGATGATAATAATAATGAAACTCCACCAGTAGCACCTATTGTACAAAAAGAAGCACAACAAGGTACAAATTGTAAATTGTTTGAAACGATATCTTATTTTGTTATTTTTAAGCTGAGATCAATTTCTCTGATGATTCTGATGATGAGAAACAATCCAAGAAGAAAAACAACAAAAAACAAAATAAACAAAAGAAAGGTGGTAAGCAACAAGCAGCTAAAGGTAAATTTCTCTATGGGTTATTCGAACGGTATACATTGTTTTCTTTTTAAAACTCGTTTAGCTGAATCCGATCAAGATGAAGAAGAAGAACCAGCACCAGCACCAGTTGTTAACGCTCAACCTGTAGAAAACAAAGAAGCTACTCAAGGTTCGTCGATTTTTCTCTCAGAAAAAACCTAATTGAATATCTATCGAATTTATTTAGCACCCGTCGAATGGAGTGACTCAGACGATGACAAAAAGAAGAAATCAAAAAAGAAACAAAAAGGTGGCCGTACTGCTGAACCTGTTGTTGAACAACAACCATCACCCTCACCCTCACCACCACCACCAGTTGAACCAGAACCAACACCAGCACGTAAGATGAATAATGCATTTTTGAATTGGTTTGATCAAACCTTGATTTCCTTTTAGCAACAGTTCCAGAAACAACAACAACAACAACGAAGAAGAAAATCTCCAGTAAAGAAATGAAAAAACTATTGGCTGCTGAAGTAGAAGAACCCGAGCCCGAACCAGAACCAGAAGATGAACCTGCTGAAGAAGAACCAGCAAAAACCGATGAACCATCGGCTACGAAATCATCAGAAAAGAAACCAACACGAAAAGAACTTAAAAAACAACAAAAACAAGAAAAATTCGAACAATCCATTGCTGCAGTATCATCGACCGATCAATTCACTGTTTCTCAAGCAACAACACAAAATCGTCAAGCTCAATTATTCGAAACAGCTATCGATATTAAAGTCGATAATTTCTCGATTTCAGCACGTGGAAATGATCTTTTCGTTAATGCCAGTCTTCACATCACTAATGGTCGTCGTTATGGTCTTGTTGGACCAAACGGTATGGGCAAAACAACATTATTAAAACATATTGCCAATCGCGAATTACAAATACCTCCGAATATCGATGTTTTACTTTGTGAACAAGAAGTTCAAGCTGATCAGAACAGTGCATTGGATATTCTCTTGGCATCCGATACAAAACGAGTCGCCTTACTTGAAGAACAGAAAAAACTCGAAGCTCTATTTGAAACATCAAATGAAAAAGATATTCAAGATAAACTACGACATGTCTATGATGAATTAAAAGCAATCAATGCCGATGCAGCTGAGCCCAAAGCTCGACGAATTCTTTTTGGTCTTGGTTTCGATCAAGAAATGATTCTTCGTCCATCGAAATCATTCAGCGGTGGCTGGCGTATGCGTATTTCACTCGCACGAGCACTCTACATCGAGCCAACATTACTAATGCTCGATGAACCTACAAATCATCTCGATTTAAATGCCGTTATTTGGCTTGATAATTATTTACAATCATGGAAAAAGACTCTTTTAGTTGTGTCTCACGATCAATCGTTTTTGGACAACATTTGTACGGATATTGTTCATTTAGACAACAAGAAACTCTTTTATTATAATGGAAATTATACAAAATTCAAGAGAATGCTTGTTCAAACTCAAGCACAACAATTAAAAGACTATGAAAAACAAGAACGTAAGTTGAAAGAATTGAAAGCGCAAGGTCATTCATCGAAACAAGCGACAGCTAAGGTCGGCAAACGAGATGAACAAAAATCGAAAGATAAAAATCGCGGAAGAAAACAAGATATCGACGATGATGAACCAAAAACGAAAGAACTTCTACAAAGACCGAAAGAATATCAAGTTCGATTTCGTTTTCCATCACCACCACCACTCAATCCTCCGGTGTTAGGCGCTTACGAAATGACATTTGCCTATTCTAATCGTGATCCTTTATTCAGTAAACTCAATTTCGGTATTGATATGTCTAGTCGTGTGGCTATTGTCGGACCGAATGGTGTTGGTAAAAGTACATTTTTAAAATTACTACTGGGCATTTTAGAGCCAACTAAAGGTGAAATTCGTCGAAATCATCGTTTGCGTATCGGTCGATTTGATCAACATGCTGGCGAACAATTCGATTTAGAATTATCGGCTGTTGAACATCTTCGAAAATCGTTTAATATGCCCGAACAAGACACAAGAAAATCACTTGGTAGTGTCGGTTTACCTGGCCGATCACATTTAATTAAAATGAAAGATTTATCCGGTGGTCAAAAAGCTCGTGTTGCACTCGCTGATTTAATTGCACGTGCGCCCGATGTACTCATTCTCGATGAACCTACGAACAATCTCGATATTGAATCTATCGATGCTTTAGCTGAGGCAATCAATGATTTTCATGGTGGAGTTATTATTGTTTCTCACGATGAACGATTAATTCGAGAGACAAAATGTCAACTTTGGGTTATTGAATATCAACAAATCAATGAAATCGACGGTGATTTTGATGATTACAGAAAGGAATTACTCGAGTCATTGGGTGAAGAAATGATTCACAATCCAAGTGCAGCAGCAACAGCAGCATCGACAATTTAAGCATTCGGTTCATTTGTTTTTTCGAATCGTTGTATGTCTATTAGGCAATATAATCTATTTTCATCACTTCAGTTATTTTTCTTTTTCGTCTTTTTTTTTTCTCTTGCCCAAATAAACATGCGGCGATGTTATTCAAATAGAAATATGTTGTTATTAGACTCGCTTTTGTTTATTCGAAACAATGGAATGAGAAAAATTATGTGGGATGAAAGAAGATTCTCGGAGGAAATAAACTCTATCATTAATAGAATGTGTACATCTACGAAACACTTGATTATCATCGACAATGCATATCATTCAAGTTTCTTGGTTCATTTTACTCGTTAATACTTTTCTAATTGAAACGATTCATGCAAGTTTAAGCGAACAATTATATGAAATATTAAAACGTTTGATTCAAACTGAATGTAATTGTTCACCGTACCATTGCTGCTCGAAATGGGGCTATTGTGGCCTCACAGATGCGTATTGTGGTGACGGTTGTCAATCTGGACCGTGTAAGAATCCGCCAGCGAAACCAGCATATCAATCATTGATTACATCGGATGTTTTTAATTGTATTTTTTCGAATGTCGATCCAAATATTCGTCAACGTCGTTTTCAAGGTTTAATTTCAGCAATGAAACAAATGAATTGGACGCCGATTAATAAAGTTGAAGCAGCTATTTTTCTTGCTCATATTTCCTATGAAACCAATGGTTTGAAAACATTAACCGAAGATTGTATTCGAAAAGATAGTAAATAGTTCATATTCATGTGAATCAACGAAAAGACAATGATTTTTCTCGTTTCAGCATGTAACAATTATCAAGCATCATGGTGTTCAATTATGGCTAATCCTGAAAGGCAATACTACGGCCGTGGAATGCTACAAATCTTCTATCCATGCCATTATTATGCAGCAGGCAAAGCTCTTGGATTAGATCTATTAAACAATCCGGATTTAGTTAGTCAATCGGATCGAGTTGCTGCGGCAACAGCTATTTGGTATTATCGAGAAACAGGCATGGATCAATTGGCTCAGCATGGCCATTTCAGTGATAGTACTCGTCGATTGAATAAATATCATTGTTCGAGTAAATATGGTTATCTTATGCAACTGGCGCGTGTAAAAATCTATCAACAAGTTCGAAAATGTTTTTCTCTTCCGGAAACATCCGTCAATTTGATATGCTAACTTTATTGTTGTTCAAAAAGAAAAGAAGAGTTTCAAAATAAAAAGGAAAATCAAGAACATGAAAGTCATTAGTTCGTTTTAGTTTTTCCGTTGTTCGAATTAAGTAAACGAAGGATTTGTCGACTAATTGACCACATACAAGCAAATGGTAATATAACCCAAAAACTACTTGGAACGATAAATAGAAGAAGTTTTTCCCAAAGTTCGACATGAATTGGCGATTCTTGAGGGTGTAATGATCGTTCAAAATGATCATGAATAAAATAGAGAACTGTTTTCGACCATGTCATTACACTGGATATTAAAAGTAGTACGCAACCGAAATTACGTCGACCAAAAAGATGATAAACAACGACAGACAATAGAGCTAATGTTAGTTCAATCAAATTCATATAGCTTTGTCCGATAACAAATGCATTTTTTAAATCGCCATATAATGGATCGACTGTAATGTATTTTGCATAAGGAACGAATATATGAAATAGATCACCATTAGCCATACTTCGTGGTCGAGTTAAAACATAAGTAGCATCCCAAATGCAAACTAATGAACCAACAATTGCCCATAATGTTGCCCAAATTGGCATGTAACATTCGCTAGATCGTTCAGCAGCACGAACTTTCGTTGGTGATTTAGGAGGCATGATATTGTTTTTTTTCTTGAATAAAAAAATATATCTAAATAACATAGAATTGAGAACACATGGTGATGGCGTGATGTTTTTGAGCGAATAAAAAAATGCTGGGAGAAAATTCACTGATTTTGTTTATTTATGAAAAAAATATTTTTCGATTTATGTAAATGAATTCTTCGACGAAGAGGAATGTGTGTGGAGTTTGATTTCCTATCGAACTCAATTCGAAAAGGTCGTTGCTCAGTAACGTTTTCTTTCGACATGTTACATATCAAATTCATATCTATAATTTAAAAACACCTGTATACTTCATTCGAAGGTTATATTTATCTATCGTTGACAAGTCATTTTTCAGATCCGACAAAAAGAACAAAAGAAATATTTCGTTTTTATTTGACCGAAAAAAGAAAAAGAAGAAGAATAAATAATTAATACACATGTGCAAATGCTCATATAATTAGTTAATTCTAACCTATTGACAGTTACATCACAGAGCAACAAATGTACATTAAAAAGAGATTCAAATAAAACGAATCGAATAGATTTGTTTGTCTTTTCTTTTCTTTTTTTTGTAATTATCTAGAGATCCGTTGGATTCTGTTCGGTTGTTTGCTGATCGTGATCAGCTTCGACTGATGTTGGTTGTTGTGTTCGACGAGGCGTCGTTGAATGACGATGATGATGGTGATGATGATGATGTCGATGGCGTGTTCGTTGAGGTGGACTTAGATCTGCTGGTGAGATTGAACGATGAATTTGAGAGTTCATTAGCATTAGATTATTGAGTGAAGTTTGATATTGAGGATGATATGTATGAAGAATTGCCGATGCTAATCGATTGAGAAGAATCGATTACGTAGAAGAAAATGAAAAAAATATTTACCGGAAGCAGCAGCAGCAGCAGCAGCAGGTTCAGCTATATTGTTCTCAGAAATTGGACGGAAGAGTGAGACGATATTCGCTTGATTATCTTTGCAAAAGAAAACGAGAATTTTATTTCGAATTGAACAATTTCTTCTTACCTATTGAACGTAAAATCATATTTTGTTGTTCATTTTCACTGCGTTCTAAAAGATCAGCTAATAGAAAATCTTCTTCATTGGCAAATGTCATTGTTTCGTTAATATTTGTCTGATTATTCGCTGAGATATTTTCATTTTTCCATGTTTCGAATGCATGTTGAACAATATCATCGATATCAGCCGAGAGAACACTCAACGTAATCGGCTCGTTCGACAACATATCAGGTTGAATAACAATCGATGACGAGCCCGACGCTTGATTGGTTGTTATCGGATTTGAACGAAGTGCAACTGTATAATGTTGAGGTAGATGTTGTTCGATTGGTGTCGATTGACCACTATGATTTATGTTTGTCAAATCACACGATGGACCCTCTTCGACATCGTTAACAGTCAATCTAAATAAGAATATTGATTTGAGATGAAAGTCTATTGAACTGAACATACGCATTTTCAACATCGATGTCATTTTCGTCGTCATCATCTTCGTCGTCGTCGTCGTCGTCGTCATCGTCAGAACTTAATTCTTCGGAATCGATTGGACATGAGACATCAGACTAATAGAAAGAAAAAAAAAGGTTTTTTATTTTTGTTGAAACGATCTCGTACTTCAAGTGATGTATGTTCATCAGCATCTTCTTCTTCTTCATCGTCGTCATCTGCATGTTCTTCGCTTCGTCTGAGTCCATCGACGATGTTAATTTTAACATTACCATCATCAGTTTGATTCTGTTCATTTCTCGGACTAGTTGAAAGAATTTGTTCTTGTTCAGTTTTTTCTGTCGACGGTAGACTTCGTCGTTTATTTGACATAAGAAAATGAATTTTTTCTCGTAGAAGTTTAATTTCAGTATGCAAATGTTGATTGTCATTTTCTAAATTGTTGATATACCATTGTTGATCTCGACATTTCTGATGATATGTCGGTGGACGAACTTGAAATCTCAAAATTAACGTATCATTATCTGTATCCAAAAAGCCTTCACTAATCAGAGCATCCAAAAGAAAGAATCGATTGTAACCCCAACATTCTCCAACTTCGAAATCCGATGCAAATTCTCGGACGATATTCTTCGATGGATCTTTACTCAAATGATGTATCATTTCGACTCGATATTCGTATTTCGATGGTTCATTTAAACCATTTGTTAATTCAAGAAACACGGACAAATACGTTCCACGTACAGTTCCATTTCCATCTGGATAAACTTTCAAACGCCATGTTAAACCATTGATATGCAATGGTTGACTGTAGATTGGATCGACATTTTGTCGTAGAACAGTAAAATTCGTTATGACAAATGTACTCGAATCGTATTGAGGCACGATTTCACTTGGAAAATCACAAGGTATCGGTGTCGTTACAAAACTTGTCATGGGTTTTCGATAGATCATTTGAATTGAATTCAAAAGATCCTGTTGTTTTAATATCACTTCGGCTTTGCCACTTGTCGATACTCGATGTTCAATATCTTGAAGAACATGTTCGATTAATTCGGTTTCGCGAGAAAATTGCAAACGTTGAACTAAATAAACAAACAAACAAATCGAATGAAAATCTTTTCCTTCAAATGATCGAAATTGTCAACCATTCAAAGCATCTAATTTGATTTTTAGTTGTTCATCAAGTTTCGCTTGCATAACATGCATTGCATTTCGTGTTTCACGAAGTCGTTCATCTTTGGCTGCTTTTACACTTTCGACATTTCGTTCCTTTGAAACGAAAAATAAAAATGAACTGTTTTTTTTCGATTTTTATTACCACATCTTGTATCAAACAAATCAATTCAACATGCCGTCGTTTTAGTTGTCCAATATGTTCGTTAACTGTCGAAATATTCGCTTGATAAACATCATCGAGTGGAAGAAAATTATGACCAGCATGCTAATAAAATCAAAAATATTTCGAAAGGTTCAATTCAATTGAACAATTGACTACATACCGAGCCGTTAAATAGAGCACATTGATGACAGATACATTTCGAACATGATGAACAAAAGACGCTTAATTTTTCTCGATGTACTTCACATCTACGAGAAAAATAATAAACAAATAAATATTTATTTGTTTGTTTGTTTGTTCAAAAGACGGACTTGTCTTTTTCTTCGCGTTTTTGTTTGCTCATTTCGTTGACTTTCAAGCAATCGAGTTGACTGGTAACTTCTTCAGCCCAACGACAGTTAACTAAATCATGTAGACGAAGTGTTGCACGACAATGTGGACATTGTTGCCGTTGATCTGTCAGCCATCGCTAATGAAAATAAATAAATCGATTTTCTTTTTCGAATATCACGATATTCATACTCGAATACATGGATAACAGCATAATTTCGAACAATGTGGACAAAGTCGAGCATCACGTAGTTTTTCCATGCAAATAAAACATCGAAAAACTTCGGCAAGTGACTGCAAACAAAACGATGAGCGTTCATTCGAAGAGGTTCAGTAGTATTTTTTTAAATTTTTACCTCGACACTAGCTGAGCCATTACTCGATGATGACATAATTCTACTAAAGTATTTTCTTTCAAGAATATCTAAACGAGGAGTTTGTGAAAAGAAGAAAAAAAAATGTACACCGATTGATCGATCAATCAAACTAGTCACTCAAAAGTTTATATCCACAAATTTCCACTAGTCCATTGGTGTCAAGGACAACAATGTATTTTATTTCGACAAGATGTCGCTCATCGACATTGAACGTTTTCATCATCACGCTCGTTTTTTTTATTTTTGTCTGTCGTATCAAATTAAAAAAAGACTCAAACAGGATTTACTAATCTTTGATAAAGAAAGGGCGTACCTGTCTATTTAGAACAGAAATCATTCAAGCGCAAAAATCATAGACAAACTAATTACGAAAGATTATATTTATTCAACTGAAAATGAAAAAAAAAAGATCACCATTTAGAATAATGTTTTTCTGCAACGCCAAATCCATTTTCAATGATATAAGTCTGACCAAGTAGCTCGATCGTTCCACTGTAAACACCGAATGCTTGAACGAAATCTACGCCGACAAGAAATACATTGGTGTGTTCTTCGTGACTACCCCAGGGTTGAAATTTTAAATTTAGTTTCGGTGTAGATGAATCGGTATCTTTCGATGAGTGCATTTCCCAGACACGACTAAGAAGATAGTGATCTTCGGGGAATTGAAAGATAATTTTATTTGTTGTATAAACTCGTCCAGCAATCCTGATGGTAAATGGAATGAATTCATATTTGTTTTGGAAAATATGTATACTTACCAGACGGCACTTTCCATTGAAATACCATTGACATCATTGTAAACAACATCGGATAGATTAATGCCGATTGTAACCGATTCATTATTCGATGGATTTGTAGCAATTGTAGAAAGAGAAGCCCTAAATTTTAGAAATCGAGAAGAAGTAAGAATTTGAAGTGATATTCTATTCTACCATTTCCAAATTGTTACTCGTTCGGAATAACCTAACGTCCAATCTAAATTACTAAGACCATTGGCAAGAATTTCTTGTTCTTTATTTCCTATTTTGATTTTTCCGTGAGCAGGCAGAGCAGCTAATTTATGTGTATAAACAGGTCGATCTTGTTCGACAGGATAGATTAAAACCATCGATTGACCATTCGTATCCGAATATTCGAATTGAAAATTAAATGCTACTTGTAAGTCGTTATCTATTGGTACACTTGCATCGACTTCATATATTTTCTTATCTTTATTATAACAAAAACGAATATATTCCGTTGATGACTTATAATATTGAGTGCATCCGCTAATGGACGATCCAGCTTGTTCAGTAATTGCTTGTGCAAGAATGGATTTACTTGCATATTGATAGAATTTTTTGTTGGGATCAGTTCGATCGATGATATAGAAAAAAGCATTGCCAATATAATTGAAATCTGCAATCGCTACACCAATGTAATATTTTGACGTACAAATTGATCTAAAATCCCAATGTTTAAATGCAGTAAAATTGAATAATTTCGATGATGAAACCCATGAATAGTCGATGATATCAAGTGGCTTTGTAAATCGACCGAAATCATCAGTTTTTGATGGTCTACGATCTTGAATTGCACCGAGAGATTTTGGTTTTGGTCGGCTAATATATTGTGCATCCTCAATAACACCAAATAGAATTGCAAGAATCGGCACAGCAAGTGTAGTAAAAGCAATAAGACGCAACATCTTTCTGGGTCAGCTACGAAATGCCAGTGAATTATCTTCGTGCAACAAAAGTTTGATAAACAAAGAATATTTTTTTTCTTATCTTTTATTTATTAAATGAAATTTTTTACAAAAACAAAGGGTAAAAAACAGAGTTAAGCAGTAAGTGAACATTCGACTTCATTGCCGTCTTGGTCGAACCAATTAAAATTACAACCACCACAATAATTTGCAACACATTTAGCATTTGGATGCGCTGGACACTCTTGATTCTAGAAATGAGATTATTCAAATAACAGAACAATGTTTTGTTTTCTGTCTTATCTATCTAAACTCACTAGACAAGGATTTACTAAACATTGAACTTCGTTACATTTTTTGGGTTTGCAGTTAGTATGACATTTAGCTAATCCACCGTTTGGACTTAACCAAATAGCATTACATCCACCACAATAGTTTGATAAACATACAGCTTTTGGTTCTTCCGGACATTTCGAAACCTGAAAATTCAAAATCATCAAATCAAAATCAAAAATCGATCTCTTCAAAAAAAACTTACTGCACATGGATCGACAAAACATCTTACTTCCGGTAAACCACCAGGACAGTTCGATGTTGTCGCTGGTTTACTCAAAATATCTAACAAAAAATCATCAGAAATTCTAATAATCATATACTAAAACAATATTCTTACCTTGAACCAATAAGATTCCAAGGACGAAAATGCTTAGGTATATTTTGCTGTGCATGATATCTTTTGTATTTTTTTTACTGAATGAATTCTGTGTTCTACTCAAAACCTGATATTTATAGTTATTTTTAACGCAGTTAAATTAGTCATGCAGCGAAAGTAATTAGAGCAGTAAAAATAACTACTGACGTCAACGAGTATCATGTATTGCGTTTTTTGCCAAACCTTTTGTTACTTTGTCATGAATGAAATCGATTGAGAAATTCGAATGATAAAACAGGTGTATCTTTTTATGTTAATTATTTTTTCATTAATATCATAATCATCACGCACAAAAAAAAAAGATATAACAAAGTTTTTAAGAGCAATAAACACAAGAGAAGATAAAGAAAGAAAAGAAGAAAAGAATTCTCACAATCACGCAGACACAGACACAGACAGATCTCTAACACAAACATAGTTAAGATTTCTTAAATCAGTGTTATTTGTTTGAGCAATTGAATGTTGATTATTTATAGAACAAGATCAATGGATGATATACAAGAGTAAAATGTACACACATGCCCAATGCTACAATGTGGTATGTTATGTCACGGGTAGAGAGAGCGAGTGAGAGAGAAGAAGAAAAAAAATTGAAAAGATAAATATTATTTCATATGTACGGCATTGAACTGTTGCTGTTGAGCTTGAGCAGCAGCTGCTGCAGCTGCTCGTTGTTGTTGAACTTGTTGACTAACTTTGAGTGAACGACGAAATATCAAAATATGTGGTTCTAGAAGAAAATCCCCTGTCCTCTATTCCATTTCATTTCATTTCGAATGATTTTACCTGGCTCATGAATCATAAAATGAACCCATCCAAGTGACTGTTGAACGCCAAGATGCCGCCATTCATGTTCAGTTAATAGCCGACCTTTCGGCACTTTCTTCGCAATTTCTTTGGGCAAAATCACATGTCGATATTCGTACATTTCCTAGAAAATCAAATAGTTCGATTTTGATTTCGAAATCATCACTGTTTCGTTTTTCAACTTACATCTTTGTATGTATCAGAATAGTAGATCTGTTCTTTATGAGAATCTTTCTCTTTCTGAACAATATCTTTCGCAGCCATCATCGATGACAAAATAAAACAGAAGACTAGATAAAATATTCGTAAATACGATTTCTTTCTATGTATATATATATATATAAGTGTATCTAAAAATGAATTCAGACAAATTCTCTATAATAGTTATTTTTAAAAAAAAGGACATGAAAAAAAAATATTCGAAAGACGGAGAGAAATTTTTAAAAAAAGAAAAGGAAGAACAAGCAACAAATCTTATCTGACAATAACACTGAGCTACGAAGGACAAAAAAATCAATATAATTCAAATACACAATACAAGTTATCTATTCATCACAATGACTAACAAAGCCTGATTCCTCGAGTTCATTGACTTCTTCATCGATATTATCATGAATGACTTTATACGGATTAACACCGACACGAAGACCATTTGCGTTCGTTGATGTTCCCGAACGTAATGTCATAGTTTTCTTCGTATTTGTCGAATCACCAAGTGGATAGCTTGTTGATATATTCATTGTTGCACTTACAGGCATTCTTGATGTTGGAAAATGAGTATTTTGTTGTTGAAGACTCAGATCAGGTTCAACACGATATTTTAATAAACGACGAAACATAAGTACAAATGGTTCTATTAACGAATTCAATGAATAGAAATCTTCAAAACAAAATCCATTTACCAGGCTTATGAATAAGGTAATGTTCCCAATGAGGTCCTTGTTTAATTCCCAAAGCTCGCCACTCAAATTCTTCCATTAAACGATTCTTCGGTATTAATGATACCATTTCTTTATCCAAAATGACATGTCGATATTGATACGTATCATCTTCATCTAAATATTTCGAAAATAAACAAACGAAATATCTATTGGAGATTTACATGTCGAAGAATAGCGAGGTGGCTTTTGTGTTTGACCATGTGGCATAATTCGAAGAAAGCTTGATTGGGATTGAAATCTAGAAAAAGAATAACAAAACACACACATAGAAATATCCAGTAATCGGTAGGAACTCGACAACAACAAAATCGTCTCAACGGTTTTATCTTTTTTTTTGTTAGATGTTTTTTCAGAAAAATCAGCTGTTTGTACAAGAGAAAGAAGGAAAAAAAAGAGAGAAAGCAAACAAAAACAAAACAAAACCGAAAACAGAAACAAAACAATTAATTAACAAATGTCTTTGAGTATCAGATGGTGAGAAGCATTTGACAGAATTTTCGTTGTTCTTCAGCACGAAAATCGGCTTTAGGCAACGAACGTTTCAAACCTCCATCCCATTCTAAATCCTCGAAACCGCCTTGTTTCGCAATAGCTGATTTAACTCGACGTGCAAAATCAACTGGCAATTCATCGACTTCTCGTTTCATCGGTGGTAAATAATAAACATCGACAACAATCGCCCATGATGTCATCATTAGAATTAAATATTGAACTAATTGATGTTTCGATGAATTCCAAAATGGATCGCCAAATCGATTGTCATATTTAATTGCCACGGGATAGATCAGTGCGTCACTGATTTCGAAACAACCTTTTTTAAACATCATTACCGATGTATTGTTGATACATGTGCCTTCGGGAAAGATTAAAATCGGTAGATTAGCTGGATTTTGAATGTGATTACGCATTTTTTCGGCAACCATATGACGATCTTTGGCTTGCGAACGTTCGAACCAAATGTGATTGGCTGTTTGCGATAAAGTTCGTTGAACTAAACCGAAGAAACCACCGTGTTGTTGACCGATCATCGAAAAACTATTGTCAGTCGAAAGAATAATAACATCGATGGGTGACGTATGATTGGCAACGCAAATCGAACCGGGTTTAGCTCGATATTCCGTATTATGAAACGTAATAATAGCAGAGAAAACGCGCGAGAGAATCTTATGTAGAACAATGTTAATATAAAATCCGAAACGAATTTTCGCATTCGAAAATGGAAAATAATTGAGAAATAAAATCGATGAAAATATCCAAAATATCGCCAAACAAAATAAGAATATACGAAATGGAAATAGAATAAAATATCGAACGAAAAAGCCGATCAACCAAATTAAAGTAACACGTACCGAAAACGATTCGTATTGTTGTTGAGTTCGAGTTAATAAATTCCAAACGATTGTTTCATCTGACGATGTGAAACGTTTCGTGACTTCATCGTCAATAATTGCCTGAAGACCTTGACGAGTATAATTGAAGATATCGCCTAGTTTAAATTGAATATCGGTTTGTAGAGACGATCGATCGGATATTTCCGATTGATTGCATAGCGAGACATTGGGACTGAGTTCAACGAGATCATCGAACGAATCTTCTCGTCGAATTGATTCGATTTGTGGTGTTGGTGATTCATTGAATATCATCGGTATTTCTTTATCTTTTTTAATCTTTGTCGTATAATCGAAAAGTAACGAAAGAATTTTGACGTAAATTTGTCGAATACTAAATGACATATTGATCAAAGCTAATGCCAAAACAATTGCTGCAATACTAATCATCGGTAGAAATATAATACATAAGATAACAAAGATCTGCAAGCCCGTTCTCATACGATGTTTGAATGCACATGATGTTAAATGATGATAAAGTCTAAACAGTGAATTTGTTTTTGTTTTGTATAGAAATAAAAACAAACAATGATTTCTCTCATGAGATATTCTACTTCGATCGTTTGATATTGACCATTTTGTTCACAATCAAATAAACTAATGAAAATAAACCGATGAAACTAGATGTAGTATTTAGTTTTTCTTTTCTTCGTTCGTACATATATATACACACACATAGATCTTTTTTTTTCTCTAATCGTCGATCGACGAATTCAGCTAGAAAAACAAACACAATAACAGTCTGATTATATATATGTGTGCATTCTATTCGATCATGTTAATGCCTCGATTTCAAACCGATAAACATTTCATTGCGCATTTACTGAAAAACGTTTTGAAAGTACGTTCTAACTAATGGAAAGTTTATTTGTTAATATTTGAAAACAAACGAAAATTTTATCACATGTTTAAGTTCTTTGTGCTGCAAAGAATTAAATTATAAAAACGAAAACAAAAAAAAATTTGAGATTTAATTAAATGTCTGATTAAAAGCGAGTTCATTGTGATTAGACATGATTTGCTCCTGTATGTTGGCTTGAGATCTCTTCGTCGTCGATCGAATGGCCACTATGAAGCAATTTTTCTTGTTGAGTACTTAAAACATCGACAGATGGTGATGCCGTTCGAACGTTTAATGACAATCTAAAAAGAATCAAAACATATTTATTCTCACGATATTTTATGCGGTTTTGAAAGAGTGGACTTGTATAAAATCGACATGCAAACTGCGGCTAAACCAAGAAAAAAGACGCAACTAGTGAAAATAACTTTCAGTTGAAAATCCTAAAGAAACGAGTCGAAATTTGTTTTTCTTTGAGAAATATCGAATTTTACTCGAAGAAGAATAATGACGACGATTAAATTCAATGGAATACGGAAATAGTTCATGATTGTAGCACGAGCTAGATTTTAGAAAAAAGCAATGATTAATTTTAAAAAGAAGAATTTCAATGAGAAAACAAACCTTCTTCAGGAACATATTTACTTCGCATTGTTGCCATTGCACTGAGGAAAAAAAAAGATTTTTTGTTCGAATTTGCATTCGAAAGAAGGGAAAAAAAACTTACGGCCAGAAAAGACCAATGCAAACTTCGAAAACTAAGAACGAAGTAAACATAAGTACTTGTGCTTTTGGCATGAGAACTGGAACACTTAAGCAAGCAGCCGAAATTGCGACAACATATCTAAATAAATTTTAATTAGCTGATGAACACATCTTGAGAAGAAACTGTTGTGACCTCATAAATGACTCAGGCGTAGCATAGTTACATAAAACTTTGAAGGAATTCGTTCCCATCATCATAGCAACCATGTAACTGGCAAAAACGTATCCTACAAAGCGAACAACAAATCTTGGCAATGATTTGGACTTTGTTTTCTTAGTAAGAAAAACAAACCGTGAGGAATCGGAGGATTTTTGCTGTCTGTTTTGTCGATCGAATCTTGATTTAATGCTTCGGTTAGAGCAGGTGTCCATTCAAGTACAAAAACGTACATTGATGCTTCGAAAAGTGCTTGAACAATACCCAACAGAAAGATTTTTTGGTCTTAAGCAATCAAAAAATAAAATTGTTAATTTTTGTTTCATCTTTGTAATCGTTCTACCTGATTTAATCGATGTCCAAGCTGATCGAAATGATTGAGAAACAGGTGCGTTCGCATCACCATAATTCTCTGACCAATTCGTGACTAGTAAAAAGCACATCGCAATAAATACAAGAATGGCCGTATCAAATGGAGCTCTACAAGTTCGAAAATGAGAAATCATTTTATTTTCTCATTTGAAAAAAAAATCTTCTCTTACACATAGCCAAATGTATTAGCAACAAGTTGAGCGATGATTCCTGATAAAATCGCAGCAACTGAATTGCCAAAGTAAGAATTAGCGAAAATTAACCCTAACGATTCTGGTTCGAGATTTCTCTATTAAGAAAAAAGCAAAGTTCTAACGATCGAATATGATTTTTTTGAAAATAAAGACTTGTCGATGTTCATTGATTAACCAAGATTCAAATGCACTGAAGAGTATCGATGTTGCCATTCCGGCAAGTAATCGTCCGATAAATAAAATTTGAAAATTCGGAAAATGCTAATCAATTCACAAGCAAATAAATCAAACTATTCAATGGAGAAAAAAAAAGCAAACCTTTGTCACACAGGATATACCATAGAGTATACCGTAGAGTAAACAAATGTTTCGTCGGCCGCTAAAAAACGAAATCATTTTGTATTGAAAAGACAAACAAAAATTATCATTGAATTTCTCAACTATTTATCAGCAAATGATGCGACAATGGTGCCGAAAATCATCGATGAACCGAAACCAGCAATGAAAAGAATTTCGATTTCATGTTTTTGAATGTTATAACTTTCATAGAGAGCGTAAACATGCGGACCTTGAAGCCAATCTCCAGCTAAAATCATGAATGAACTTTCGAAATAAATTCAAAATCATAATATCTCTCTTTACCAACGGCTAACAGATAAACTATCAGATAGATCTGTTGAAATTTTCGAAATTGAGGATCTTTAGGTTGCTGTTGAACTTGTCGAGTATACAAATGCAAGAAAAAGCATGCCAAAATTAAAAATCCAAGGACGAATAGAAACATATCCATGAAAGTTTTTGTTCTCTTCAGATGAATCTCTCTTGATGAAAATATCAATAAATTTGTTCTCAAAATTGAAATAATACTCTACGTAGAAATCACAGAAATCTCTTGTATAGAATTTATTTCTACGCATTCAATTTAATTTATATAAATAAAAATGTGACCAATCTCACCTTTTGAGTAGTTGTTAAAGAGATGTCGTTGACTATCAACTACTGCCTACACCAACTTATACAATCGTTTCAACTCAGCCAAATCAAGGTTTAAATATTTATACAATGGCTTTTGTTTCATTTTTACACAATTTATAACCCTCTTTATACATGTCTTAAATGCTTCTATATACTTTATCGCATATATATTCGTGATTTCATAACCACCCTTGTCCTTCGACAATATTTTTTCCTTTTTTTTTTCTTTCATAAGCTATTAAGCAATGTGATGATAAAAAGAATGTGAATGCACATCCGAGTGAATCATGTTTTATCCGTATAAACAAAGCAAACAGACCTTTCTATATTCATTCACAAATGATTTAAAGAAGTAAATCAAAAAGTCACAATGTGATGATAGATCGTAGAATATTAAGGAATACTCTCAAGCAATAATAAAACATTTTCTATCGATTACTAGTGCTTGAGAATACACTTAGTTTTACGAAATAGATTTGTCTTGTATTCAATGTCGATGATGATTTTATTTAAGTCTAAAGCAAAAGAAAACCAAAGAAAGATGCGCTCATTCTCTTGACATTCAGTTAGTTACTGATCACAATCGAATTTGATCTCCTTTTTCTTTGTTCTCTCTACATATTTTTTTTGTCTATCTAGTTTCCTTTTTTTTGTTCTTCTTCTTCTTATTCTATTTTTCTCCTCTCTTATTCATTTGATCTACTGATGAAAATGATGATGATGTGACAACACTATTTTAGTTTACTTATTCCGCCCTTCTATTGTTAATATTATGCACATACAGTTTAACCAGTCGGAATCTCAGTTGGACTGAACTAGTTGATTTATGCTTGCAGATTTCCTTGTCATTGTTAGAGGAACAGATACAGAGGAAGAACAAAACAGAATATTCTATTTCTTTCTTTTTTTCAATATAGATTGAATTAATTTGTTCTTCCTCGTTTTTTTTTCTCTCTCTATCTATCTCTATTCTATTCTCTTCATTGTTGGAAATTGGTCGTAGTATTATTAAGGATGAGACAAAAAAAATGAGACAGCATGTATCATTTATGAATACAAATGAGTACCCCAGAGAGAATCTAATCATCGAACATTTTCTTCTTTTATGCTTTATTTATCTGTACGTAGATATATATATATATATATATATATATATATATATATGTTTATTTATACCTAATAAAAAAAGAAACAGAAAACGAATATGAACGGTATTTTGTCTGAATCAGAGAGAGAGAGAGAGAGAGGGAAAATTTGTTTGTTAAGATGATCTAGTAGAAAAATACAAGAAGCACTGTATCTCTCGAATGGTTGTTGATATATAACAAGCAACAAGCGAAAGATTATATGCATAAGAAAAAGAAACATCACTGTGGTACACACACACATATATGTATGAAGAAACCATGTTGGAATAATGAAAATTTCCCCCTGCTTAACAACATCAGATCGGGTCAATAGAAATAAATCAAACGAAATATACAAAATGAAGAAAAAAAATTAATTTATATACAAAAAAAGCGAAAAGAGAAATCAATTGATACTAAGGCGTTAACATCTTATCATCATCAGTACTTGGTTGTTCATCATCTTCGATTGTGACAACAGGTTGTTGTTCTTCTAAATGAATCGATGTCGTTGTCGGTTGCATCGGATGACTGAAATCATCCGTTGTCACTCGTATAGCCGAGCCTGAAATGAACTGTCGCATTCGATCACGCAACGTATTAATCGGTATTTGTCGTTTTCGAAGACGATACATTCCTATCGATGCTGATGATGATGATGTTGTAGCTGCTGGATTCGAACTATTCGTTTCAATATCACTACCAGCTTGACTGCTTCGTCGACTGTTGATGTTCGATGTTGTGAGAGAATTAATTGATGGATTCGACGGCAGAAATTGTTCTTCGGTGTAGGGCGGAGGTAGTTCTCTTGGTTGAATGAAATCTGAGTTTAAATTCGAACGCGTTGTGAGAATAATTGGACGATGTGACCGTTCGTAGGTACGCGTTTGATTAGTTTGAATACTGTTTTGATGATTGGCTGTCGTTGGCCGAGTAGATGTGAATAGAGAACGAAATTGTGAACGAAAACGATTCAGTGAAAAACCTGTGGGTGGTGGCGTCGAAAAATTCGTATTCGGTACGACAACATTCGGTTCGAGTAAAGCAACACGTGAACCTTCGCTATTCGCACGTCGATGATGATGATGTCGATGTCTTCGATGTCGTCGATGTCGATGTCTCGACGTTGATCTCGACGATCTCGAATGATTATTCACTGTCGATGGTAAAGTCACATAATTAGCTAGGCCAGCTAATCTCAAATGTTCGGCAAGTGCTGCTTGTCGTTCTTCATTTTCATCCATGAGACCCATGGTTTGATTGTATGACGGCGGTGCTATACGCCGTGCTTCATTTGATATCGTCGAGAATTCGACAGACGGTACTGCTGCTACTGCTGTTTGCTGTCGATTCAATTGTCGTTGTTGTTCACGTTGAATTTGCTGTCGACGTTCTTCGATATATCGTTGAGGATTTAATAATCTCGATGCTGCACGTCGTTCAGCCGTACGTAAATGAAACAATTTGCACGTACAACCCAATGCAATAATAAATAATGTCGAACAAACAGTTGCACCAATCACGGCAGCTGTTACAATTCGTCGTGGTACACGCGATGGGCAATTAATCTCATCCGAACGGTCGCCACAATCATCTGTACCATCGCAAACCCATGTTTCATAAATACAATTCAGATTTCGACAAAGAAACGTGCCATTATTCGAATTACACCACCAATTCGAACAGAATTTTTCATCAGTACGATTGGCACAAAATGCATTGCCATTGCAACGTTCCGACCACGTATAACATCGTGGTAGATCCGTTGGCAAACGTAAATGATCATTACAAGCAAATGTTGTTGGACAAGATTCCGGTGAACAACCCAGCTCATCATCACCACTTATACAATCCCAAATGCCATCGCATCGTTGCTCTTTGGTGTAGCATTTCGTTTGAAAATGACCACCGCAAAGCATTTGATCATCTGGACAGATACTTGTTAACCAAGTTATGTTCAATAGAATTGAATTCGTATCACGTTTTGATAAATGACGTTGAGTTTCATTCGAATTGAAATAACCGAGAACGTCTTCGTCGGTTATCGATTGAACGAAATGTTTTCGAATGAAAATCGTTGCGAGATGATTGTCACGTGTTTGTATAATATCGTTTTTAATCAACCAATTCGACGAGATTAACAGACGATTTTCATCTTCTGTTCCATCGAAAATTAAATATTCGAAATCCGTACGTTTACGTAGAAATTCAAGATCGTTAACAAATAATTTAATTTTATATTCTTCTTTCGCAAGAATAATTAAACAAATATGTTCATAAGTATTGAGAAGATGTTCATCGATTAAAATTTGACCGCGATCTTGTCGCCAAACGAGAATTTTCTCACAAATCGATGATTTAGTTGAATATGAACATTGTTCGTAGGTTTTCTGAGATATACAAACACCTTTGGGGTCAACTTTTTGACTGTAAATACGATGAATTTGCATCCAATCATCTTCGTCATAATCACGATCGAGAAAAGTTCGTATTCGACTTGGCAAACACCAATATTCATTCGATTGACATAACAAACTCGTTGTTGATTCATACATTGAGCATAATGGACAATTTTCTTCATCACTACGATCGTCCGATGGACATTCATACATACAATTGCATTGCCATTGTTTGGGCAGAAGAGTTCCCGTTGATGAACAACGAAAATAATTGTCATTTATGACATCATTGTTGTTGATTTGAGCAAATTCAAGTAGAAATCGACGAATACGTAGATTCGTACGAATGTATGGATTGAATGTTTGTAGGAGAGGTGGTTTCGTACGAAAAAAGATTTGAATTGATGATGCTGTTGACAGTGTTAATGTTCGATTGTTGATGTCATTCAATGATATTTGACGAATGCCATTCCATAATGTCAATTCATTTGACCAATGTGTTGGATCAGTTTCTAATTCAATAACTCGTATTGTTAGAATGTAATTCGATGAGACGGTTGACGGAGAATTCGTGATCGTCCACGAGCATGAAACATTCGGTGGTTGAGATTGACCAGAATAGAAATTTAAACTATGTAGAACACCAAATGAAACATTAATCAATGAGATATTTGTACAAGAATTAATTGCAATTGTTGAATCTGTTGCAAGACCATTTTTGAATAATAAACAAATGAGAAGAAGATAGATTAACTGATAACAACCATCAGATGCAATAGACATATCTGAAAACGAAGAAAACTGACGATTTCTAGGTATTGTATTTCAATGTCAGAGTAGAGGAGAAAAAAAAAGAACAGATGATCATCAGATTGATCGACCACCATTTTCTTGTGTTGAGAACGGGCGCCTCTTTGATGAACTGCGCGACTATCGATTCGAATCGAATAATTTTTAAGATAAGAAAAAAAATGAATTGAAATGTTTTTATTTAGATATTAAAATTAAAATCAATAGTCAATTGCAATGAAAAAATACAATGTTTATATAAAGAGATTCAATGATAATTTGTGATTGGTCGAATGTTCAATCTTGTGAAAATGCGATTGATGTTAATCCAGTCAGTTCAGAAAAATAAAACATCTACAATAGAATAATTCTTGAAATAGGTTCGGAACTTTTAGAAAGATCATTTCGAATGGTTTCTTTTGATTAATTATATAAACGGATGTAAAAAAAATAAATATAAATCTGCTTAAATTTATTCTTGATCTCTTCGATTGTTTCGGATCCAAGAATCCAGAATCGGTCTTTTTTGAGTAATGTTAACGATCTTTATCAAGCGAACAACGATTGAAAACATAACATTTCTATAAGCTTTGAAGAAAAAAATGTGTAAAAATTTTACTGAGTAACTTGATGCTGCGGTACATATTTGTTTGCCTTTCGCGAATACGCTATCTAAAGATTCGAACGGATAGTGCAAATAAATTTGTCGATTGTTATTTATGCGTTGTTGTTTAAAGGAAAGAATTTTATCGACAAAAACTGTCAAAACGAAATTAAAACTCATTGATCAAATATATCATGAATATTTGATATAAAATAGATATGCGTGTCGGGAAAAACAAAAGTATCGAGCGATGTTAA
>ERZ778019.881-NODE-881-length-49017-cov-13.087047_pt1 | contig 49017 bp, 52 predicted proteins | sample MGYA00375749_ERZ778019 | MGnify/ENA primary metagenome ERZ778019 (study PRJEB29350, sample SAMN05389821) | bioreactor metagenome | isolation source: Ammonium sulfate bioreactor | place: South Africa: University of Cape Town | collected 2014-03-17 ... | reverse complement strand
AATAGGTATTACAAATTTTTCTTCTCGTACTTCTTTCTGCATTTTTTTCTTTCGTCCTTGCTTTATTTTACTTTAATGCATACACATTCAAATATGTGCGTTTATGTAAAGTCACCAAATCACATTTCAATACCAATGGAACGGCAAAGAAGCAGCGACAGTAGCTTTAGTTGTCATAGTGACGGCGACTTTTCTAACGTAGATAATTTATCTTTTTCGTTGGATTGAAAATGAATCGAATTTATCAAATGATTTTCTGTTCTATGTTTAGGTAAGTTTTGACGGTCGACCATCAACACCATTGACAACCTCAACAATGAATAAAGATTACTATCGGCAAGTTCCCAATAGATTTTTTGTGAATCAATCAAGTACAGATGCGTGTAAATTAGAAAAATTAACGAATTTATTTCCTGATATGAAAGCAACGATTGAATTAGGTATTTCTATTCGATTCGATCAAAGAAAAACAGCACATTAATTTACTTATTTTTTTCTTCTTTATTAAAGAACTATTTAAAATAAATAATCTTTCACGTACAATCGATCGTCTTTCAAGTATATATACAATTTTAACTGCATTGGATATTCGCGATGATACTTTACATCTATTTCTCGGACCGTATCATCTCTCATTAGGTCCAGCTTTATTTGCTGCATTACATTTTAAAAATGCATCATCAGCATTACTTATTGCTTCACAATCGTCAACATTTAGTAATAGTCATTCAGAAAGCCAACGCCGTAAACGTCGACGTGATGCTGTCCTTCGTCGATTTCGTCGTGCTGTAAGAAAACTGACTCTTGTCAAATCAATTATCGATCAATTGCAACCGGCATCAATATTGACTCCATACAATCAATATGAATTATATACTCATGGTATTTATGATCTTGTTCTATCGGGACGTATTCAGCAATGTACGGATTCGATGTTTGTCAATGATCAATTTGTTGAGCAATTACATAATTTCGATACAGTTACGAATGCAGGTGAACGAAGTCCTTTGTTAGCATCGAATTTTATTAAAATCAATAATCTACTTAATTTACTTTCGTCTTCTACACCAACACAATCGACAGCCGATCATAGTCTAGCAGCACCAACAGCAACCACAACTTCATCAGAAAGAATAGTTCGAATTGCTTCCAATGAATCTCTTTCAAACCCAACTAGTTCCGAAGCTTTAATCAATCCATCATCCACAGTTTGCTGTTCACAACATAGTCAAACACCAGCAAATGTTATGTATTGCGTACCACGACCGATGAGTCCTCAACCTAGTCAATTTCTAACAATAGGAACACATTCTCGATCTAATAGCCATTCGAATTTACTTAAAACTCCATCGATTCTTTCAAGACAGAGTACGGTATGTATTCGATACAGGAATATTATAAATATATTAAGTCTCATATCCTTACAGTGATTAAATCATATGTGTATCTAACACTCATGCGGCTTTTTTTTCTCTATCAATCTATGTACAAATAAAGACAAACGATCGCTTTTGTCAATTAGGTCTTTCATCTTTCTATATTCTCTTCCGTTTTTCAGCTCATTGCATAATATGAATGTGAAATAGAAGCTTATTTAAATAAGAACATTCTCTCATTTTTTTTCTTTTCTTTTTCTGTACATTAGGCTAACAGTCTACCTGATTCAGCTGCTGGCGATGGTTCAAATTCCGATATAGCATCATCAACATCCCCTCAATCGAAGCCAATAGACGCTGAAGTAAATACTCCGACAAATCTCGTTGTCGAACATCCGTTCAATTCAATAAATCTATTGTTATCATCGTCACCCTCAACTAATGAAGAAGACGCCCTTATTAACCGTGTTTCATCTCTTCTAACCGATTATATTTTATCTCGTTCATCAACAACAACACCTTCGAATTTAGCAAATCAATTTCATGAACACGAAACAAATTCGAATCTAAGCGATAGTGCAATATCTCTTTCAACGAGTGCGACAACAAGTTTAATTAATCCATTGATTGGCTCGAATCAATCATCACATTCAATTCCTATCAACGATTTCGATAAACTTTTGCTTCGTGTTAAAACAGCTGTTGATAACAGATTATCGATTGAAACAAATACGAAAGCTAATCTTATGGGACCGACGAAACATATTCATCAAGATTTATCTTACAGTCCAATTCGATCAACAGCAACTAATCGTCGTCAACAATTACTTGCTTTACACGCCGTTTCATGTCAAGAAACACATACAGATGATTATGATAGCGAACAGTCGATCAATAGAAAAAATCATTTGAATCATACAACGAAATCTCAATCGTTCGATGCAACTAATTTAAGTATGTATGCTCATAAAACACATTGACATTTTCTTTCGCTTTGTATTTCTAATCTCGTACTAACGTATGTGTATGACTATAGGCAATGTTTAAGTCAATATAGAAAATGTGTTTCAATTTCAATTCTATTAACTAACTATGTATGTTCAAAGCTCAGTGGTGATGATGGTGATGTTGTTTTTTTTTGTTATACTTGTTCTTACTGCATGATTTTAAAACAGCTAGCTCATTTAGTCTTGGTAATAGGATCGAGAAAAACGACGCTCTCACTCACTCATTTGATTGATTGTGTTTATTCCTTTCTTTCTTTCTTTTTTTTCTATATGAATTTTTTAGTATTATCAACATCAAAGTCAGCGTCGAAACAGCTTTCACCAAGATCTACATCTCTTGATTAATCTTTTTTTGCATATAAAATTTCTGTGTTTTGTTTTATTTTGTAATATATATATATACATTCATTTTTCTCATAACTTGCATTTCCTTTTCTTTTTTTTCTTCATTTATTCGTTCTGTCAGCCAATCGTCAATATTAACCTTGACGCACACTAGTATTTGTTACAAATCGATAACAACTTAGAGAGGAGAGAGAAAGGGTGCAACACATTGACAATACGATTATATATATATACAGATTTATTTGTCGATGTAGGCAACATCAGTTTTCATTCGATTTAATAACATTTTCGTAATAAAACAATCGTAGTTGTTATTTTTTTTTACTCGAAACTATATAGTATAGATAAAATGTTGCTCATAAATATAAGAAGAGAGAAAGAGAAGAAAAGGCGTTAAAACATGTACAGTCTAATTACACTGTCGTATAAGGTAAGAAATCGATTTATGTGCGATGTACATACGAGTTGGATATTGATCAATGAATTGAAAGTTTGATCCATTGATTACAAATACGTCTTACACAATCGTTCTACTTGACCACAATAGAATGCAATGAAGATGTACATATATGTAAATTTTTAATATACATAACCTACTCGCCGTCAATCTTTCGAAGAGGAGATTTCGTTTTTTTGTTTATGTGCATATATTTAAATGTGTAGATCTAACTAAATTAATATTATTCTTGTCTATCGTTCTCTCTTTTTTTGTTGTTCTGTCGTATTACTTCCACATTGTCCACATCGACCTTGTCTAACTTTCAGTCGAATAACATTTAAAAATAAGTCTCTCGACAGATGAATATATATTTACCAGAACAGAGAGTATTTATAATCTCAATGTTATTTCATGTTCTGTAGTTTTTTTTTCAATGTGAACAGGCACTTATGTATATCTATACGCGTCTGCGGTGAGTGTGTTCGAATCGTGCATTAGTCAATAGTTTGTTGCCTGTGACATGTGTGAATGTGAGCTCTCCTGTAGGAAAAAAATTCTTCTATGTGCAAAACAAAGAGAGAAAAAAGTGAGCATTGTAACACGCATGCATCATGAAAAAAGTGTATTACGTATTACATTGTCATTGATCAACGTTTTTTCACTTTGACTGTAAGGAAAGGAAGAGAGAGAGAGCAAGTGTAAAAAAAAGAAAATGAATATGAAAGAGAACAGTCAACTATAAGCATTTATTTATCTTCTTTAGATAATCACGATGTAATAGCAACAACAACAGCGACAAATTTAGATACGAATATTACTACTTATCAGATGGTAAGAAAAAAAGGACGAATTTTGTTGTTGTTGTTGTTGTTGTTTTGTTTTTTCGTGTTTAGTCTGCTGTTCAATCGGATGATAGAGGTGTTCAAACCGATCCCCGTATTCGTCATGCTCGTTCCGTATAAACTCAATTTTTCTCTTTCAAAATTAATAATATAACCTTTCATTTTCTTCTCATTTCATTATAGAAACTCTTACAAACATTACAGGCGTATATAGCTGCTGTCAGCCGTTACCGTCATCATCTATTTCAACAATATACTCAATCGAATACAAACAATGAACAACATTATAGTAGCCTGCCGGAATTACAGCAATACGAATATCGAGATTTAATCAATGTCCGAAAAGAAATCCTCAATCGTTTCGAATGGGTTATTAATGAGCTTGAACAGATTATTGAAAGTTTAGAAGCACGTCGATTGACAGTTGGTGATGCTCAACAACGTATTGATCAACCATTAGTCAAAGAGGTATGTTCATTGGCTTCTTATTCTTCTTAATCTTGATTCGAATTCGATCTTAGGTAATTGAATCATCGCTCAATGCCGATTTACCAACACCTATAGATGAATATCAAACACATGCAAATACAAATATTCGACGACGGCCTGTACCAACCGAAGATGAATGGCGAATGTATGCACGAGATTTGCAAGATACGAAAGAAGATTTACATTTTATTAATTCACTTGTTCATCGTGGGATCTCTAAGGTTTGAATATAAAACGAAAAGATTCGATCTCATTTATTTACATATCTTTCTGTTTTAATAGATCGATCGACTGGTAACATTTTCAAATCTTTACACATGACTTGTGCTTTTTCTTCCGATTAGACTGTTTTTTTTGTAAATTGCTCCGTTTTTCTTTTCTTTTGTTCGATTAGTCACACTAGTTCTTGCGCACATACGGTGATATATTTTTGTTTTTAGTTGTATCTATCCTTTTTTCGTGTGTCTGTGTGCATATTTTGCTGCTATTATCAACATTTTCAAGTTTAACATTAAAAGAGAAGAAAAACCGACGAAAGCATTCCGTCACGTTCGACTTTTTTTCTAAAATAAATGCAGAATAAGAGCTCGGAGAAAATGATGATGCATAGTCGCATATTGACAGTATAATGGGTGCTACAGAATCGAAAGGCAGTCATCGAAAGCAACCGAATAAACATATTCGACATAAAAATCCACCATCGGTCAATCATAAATCTCGACAGAAAACTAAACATGCACATATTGTGACGCAAAAAAATGAAACGATTGGTAAGGAGATGAAAAGTTTTGAATCTTTGTTTTTAAATTGAAATCAATGATAGTTCCGCTTGTCAGTTCGACACCAGTGAATCCGAATTTACATGGTTCAATCTTACGGTATTCTTTTCCTTTACAACGTGCTCAATCAGAGATTCAAGTGAATTCAGACGAGCCAATTTATCAAGAAATAATCAAGTAGAAACCTTTGCTATTTTCTTTCTTTGATCTTTCGTTTCACGAATAGAGATCGAAGTCGATTTCAACCGATTTCAACTTATCATTCACAAGATATCTATGATTATCAAAAACATTTACAACGTGTCGATGAAGAAAATCGTCCGATCTTAGAAGGTCTCTATCCTGAACGGATGTATGTTTCAACAAATGATCTTAACATATGTTCCACTCAACGATTGCCACCGCCAATTCGCTGTCGAATGGTCGAAGGTTTCTTTCGACCCGTTCCTCCGCCGCAATTCAATCAAAAAAACACTTCAATGAACGCGTCATTTCTCTAGTTGTTTTTTTTATTTCGATATGTTTCGTTTATTTAATTCTGATTCCATATTTTCACGTGTGACACGTAACATATGCCAGCCTTCTTTTTCGGTTAAATCAAGTGCACCACGAGACTTATAAAAATCGATCGCATCCTTATTCCAATCTAAAACATTGAAGTTTAATCGAGCACAGTTCGTATCGACCGCAATCTAAACAAAGAGAAAATTCTACCGAATAAATAAATATCATTCTACTTGATAAGTCGTAGAAAAAAATGCTTTGCCAATACCACGATGACGATAATCAGCTTGAACGTAAAGATCTTCGAGATGGAGACATTTACCTTCCCATGTCGAATAGATATTGAACATTAAACACATTCCGACGATGTGCAATGATGAACTTGTTAAATCTAATCGATTCGTTTTTATACGAATTTTACATATTTAAAAAAAGTACTTTGAGCTACTAAACAACTGTATAATGGACGAGGACCAAAACCATCTTGTTTGAGAGCTAATTTACATCGAATCGAATGAAATATTATGAACTTCTGTTTATTTTACTTTCACTATTAATTCGAACTTGTTCAGGAAGTTTTTCAAAAACGGCTAATTCCTATACAAAGAAAAGAAAAAACAATCGAATTTTGAATTAATTTTAACAAACATTAATTAATCTCATGATTTCATCACAATCACTTTCAACAGCATCACGAATAATTATATTCGGTTCGACAGTAATCGGCTGTTTCAACATGTTTTAAAATCGAAAATAAATAACCAACACTTTCGTTGTCTATTTGAGATAACAGTATTTTTTTTATTCTATTCGATAGTTCGTAACATTTCACAGGTAGAGAGAATCAAAGATGACACTAGATTCTATACATATTTCATTTTAACACAAGTAAAAAAAACAATCGACTTCTTTTACAAATATCCTGAAAGTACATTTCCACTTAGTTCGAAACGATTTCTTGCTTTGAGTAATTCTTAATGTGTTTAATCATTTCATGCACATTGGGTGGTTTTTTTCTCTTCTTTTTCTTTTTCAAAGAGAAGAATTAAAAAAGAACGAATGATTTTTTCTGTTATTTTATATTTCTTTCATAAGAAGTGATCTCTGTTGAAACGGCTGTCAGAGAGAGAAAAAAGAGATTTAATAACTGTTCTCTATTTCAATCTCGAACGATCGCACGTAGGCATAGAGAAGTATGAATCAGAATCGAATATAACATGAAATTTGATGTTGATAAAGTAAGAGTTCTTGATCCCTTTTTTTATATGTCCTATCGATTAACGAGCAGAAACGTAAATGCACAATATAAGTGCGCAGAGTAAAGAGAGAAAAAGAATTTTATATATCGATGAATCGACGCTTCGTCATTTCGATTCATTCTTTTGCGCGATGATATAATACTCATATGCGTACCTTTTCGATTTTTTTTTATAGATTAATACAAGTTTTACTAGCGAAGCGATGCCAATAAATCAAAAACAACGAATTCGCGGCACACGAATTCTTCTCACTGTCTTCTATGGTTTTCTTCTCTCCAGTATACTCTTTCGCTATATCATCCATGGAATTGTCGAAACAGTTCGAAGACCTAGCAATGGCTACGCAATTTCTATGATTGTTATTGGTATTCTTGTTCTTGTTGCCGTTAGTTTGGCTATCTATGCTACATGGTTTGATAATGCTATCATAATGTTAGTAGCTGGTATCGTTTTTATTTTTATGTTCATTTTAACTCTTGTCTTCGGCATAATTCGTATTATAAATGCAAAATCCAACCAAATTGCATCGCCAATAGCAACAACGACTGATATCTATGCTCAAGATCAAGATCGAGCGAGTTCAGGAGATGCAATCACAATCATTTCGGATAAATATGCATTAGCCGAAGATGTCACGAAATTAATCATCGAATTAGTCGCCATACTTTTTGCTATTCTCGGAGCATTTATTTTATATCGTTACATCAAATCGAAATATGCAGCTGTACCAACAAGTGAACCAAAACCAGCTTAAATCCTATCGGATTCACTGAATTTGAACAAACACTACTCTTCTTAGTTTTCTTCTAGCAATTCAAATAAATTTCTTCTCGAAAGGTTGAACAGCGTTGTGTTTTTTTTTATTCAATCTTTTATTATTCATTTCTTTACAAACAAAACAAAACGACTCATGTTTAGACGTATTTATATATATATATATATATATGTATATTAATAAACAACGGTTGTAATACATACAGTTAAACGAAAAGAGAGAAAAAAAAGAACGAAGAGAAGAGTTAAAGAAACCAAAAAACGGTTGTATTTTGTCAATTGTAAACGAACGATACCGAACCAAAAAAGAAGAAAAAGAAGAAGTAAAGGCAAGGAAATAAAGCTAATCTGATGATATATTTTTGTGTTTTTCATAATCTGCAATCTATCTACATTGTATATATGAGTAAAAACAAACAACTAAACGGATTAACAAATAAACATCCAGACATTTCTTTGTGTGTTTTTTGAAAATATATGCAAAGTGTTGACTTGTTGACGAATTAGATTTGTTGTTGAATCATTCTCTTTAAATCTAAACGAAGAGCAGACTCGTGTCGAACGAATTTCGAGAGAGATAATTGAACTTACGAGCAAATTGAACTGAACAAGCGTTTAGACTATCACGTGCTAAGTCGAGTTGTTTTTGTAAGAGGATAGATGTTGTTTGTAAATGTTGATTGAGAAAATTCATTTCATTTCCCATCATTTGCAGGACTTTCGAAAGCTAAACGAACGAAAATGATTAATTATTATTTCGAGAGAAGTTTTCAACGTACGTCATCGGAACTCTCTTCGATGTTTTGCATGGTAACAGTTGGCGGTTGACCTTGCTGAGGAAAAATGCCCGATGCAGCGGTTTTTATGATTGTTTGAGCTTGTTGTTGTTGTTGTTGTTGTTGTTGTTTGTTTCGATTTTTTTTACTTGATTTATTTGGGGATGTGTTATTGAGTTTAGTGCCGTCGACAAGGCCTAGTCGACTTTTTTTATTAGGAGATAGAGGATCGTTGGTTAAATGATCGAGATTATCGTCGAGATCGTGTTGGCGTTTCATCGACGATCCGTAGTGAACGATGGAATTGGTCATTTGTTGGTTGAGGAGGATATTTTCGGGGAGTGTTAGAGAAAATTGTTGATTTCCTAGGGTATTCGTATCGTGTTCTTGTTTAAAAAGAAGATTTTCGATTTCGTTTGTGTTGGTATGAGATGTCGGGAGACCGTTGACGACCATTGCTGATGCGGATGAAGTTTTCAAGAGAGTTGAATTCGGTGAGGTTGAATTGCCGGCTGATTCAGCCATGCGACGTTTTTCCAGTCGAGCCATGCGTAGCAAAGGTTTTCGATCGACAGGCGACGCGATTCGATGAGTTTTACGCAAGTGATCGCTTAGATTGACCACCCAGGTCTCGCAATTCGGACATCTAAAGAGAATCAAGTCGAAATTGATGTTCAGATCGAGTGAATTTATGTACCGCAGTCGAGTTTCGTAGTCATTCGAGCCCGATTGATGATTGGAATTTTGTTCACCATTGGACATCGGTTGTTGGCTCGATGTCGACGAGTTTTGAGAGGTCGTTGGGAGAGATTGTTGCTGCTGCTGTTGTTGTTGTTGTTGTTGTAAAGAAGGATGATCATCGATTTGATTATTGGGATGGAAAGTGTATGTCGTTGGTAATGATGTTGCTAACGGGACATCAGACATGAGTGTTTGATTGAAATGAACCATTGTTTGATTTTTTTTTCTATTACAATTTAGTCATCTAGATTGAAATCGAAAGAAAAAAAAACATAGATGAATATTCTTCTGTTTAGTTACAACGATATGTTCCATCAGACTCATTACATCAGATGTGAATCATTACAAGAATATATGTTCAACATCAAAAATTTAATTTCCATCATCGGAAGGTCGTTGTAAACAGAAAGCAAAAAAAATAAGATTGGTACTGATAAAACAACGTTTTTCTACACTGAGGAATGTGAATAAATGAATTCAGTTTTCTGTCGTTCTTGGGAAAGATGAATAAAAATGCACACACATGCTTTTAACAAATAGCTGACATTGTTCGATGCATCTCTTTCACTGCCATTTAACCAAAACAACAGCTAGAACATATTTTTTTTATATCCGCCATTGACGAATACATTTCAGTTTTGAAGAAAGAATTTTTTGTTTTGCTGTTTTCAATTTTATTATTTAATTTAAAAAAAATTATTTCACAAATAATTAATAAAGAAAAAAGAATTAAATAAAGAATTAATGAAATAATAGTTTGGCTGTATAGATGTCACTAATTGCCGCGTAATATTTAATCTCGTTCGTTGAAAGTGTCTATACTATTAATTGGCTATACTGTTGAGCATGTATTGAACTATTTCTTGGTTGCATATCATGTAATGTCTAATATCGATTAAAATAGCATGGTATAAGTGATTTTGTAAGTTAAAATAACGTACTGTTCATCGAATTTTCATAACGTACATTTTGACGATTTATTTTGCTGTACCATCTGTAATCTGCCACTTTCATAATTATATGTATTAGTTATAAGTTGTTGTATATTCATTAAAATGACAAAATTGGCATTTACAATTCTTAGGTTAACTTAACTGTATTACTAAAAATGGATAATACGTAGAGAGAAATGTTATCGATACTATGATGAACAACACTGTTTTCGTTTCTTCTCATATATGTCCACGTGCTTTGAAAATATTTTAGAAGTGGGGAATTTCGATATCATAGAGTTTATGCACTAGCCAGTTTAGTCATTCATCCAATCATATTATGTGTTATTGATAATATTCTTCTAAGCAATTCGTATAACACTAACAATCTTATAAGATGCATCAAGAAACTCCATATCATATCAGGCAAAAAAACGTGTAAGTTACTTCGTGCCATTACATTAATGCTCAGAAATTTGAATACTTTTATTGCCGGCTAAGATTTCATCAGAAAAATATGGTCCTGTCCGCCGATTTTCTCCCTAATCTTACTACAAATTAGAATCGAAACGTATATAAACCGAATTCAAACAAGACTATTCGCAATTGACAAAATTATGGGCAAATACAGAGAATCGTATTGGTTGCTCTGAGAAGCTATTTATTTTAAACATAGAACCAGGCATCACAAAAAACTATCAAAGTTCGATAGAGCATTAAATATCTTATATCTTTATTGATTTATTTTATAGTACGTTCAAGCACGTGATATTTTCACTTCTTTAATCAGTTGAAGAACTGGGTCATATCAAGAACACAACACTAGCAGAAACATTGCCTTCTCAACCTGTTCAATACTAACAAGTCGCTGGAACTAAAATTTATGCGTTAATACAACGTCGAGCAAGATACGAATCGAGTATTTGTCGACAGGCTATATAAAACTAAAATAAGCATGACTTTTTCGTGTACAGCAAGCTATAGTTTATTGCAATATTAAAGTTCAATTTAAAAACATTCTGTTGACAATCAATTAATTTCATAATTTTGTTTGTTATTTACACACACGCACACGCAAAGAAATTCATTGGAAAAAGTCCAATAATTTTCTATTCTTGCTTATACGTAAATAGGAAGAAAACTGAAGGGACAATCAAAAGAAAAAGAATGAAAAAAAAAGCTGAACGAATGAAGATCTGGTTTAATTGAAATAAAATCCTCGTTCTTTACATGCTGTCATCAGACGTAGTTTGAGAATTTCTTCATTTGAATAATCAGGCAACTTGAGATAATGATAACACGTATTGACAGATGGATACGAATTGTCATCTGCTTCAACTTTACGTGCTACGGCTAGATGAGGTCGGAGATTAGAAAGACCTAAATGATAAGATTGCGTTATTATATATTGATGTTAGGAATCAAATCGGATATGACATACCACCAGGTGGCAATGATGAACAACCAGTAATAAATTGCACGACAGATTTTCTTTCGAGACCATCGAGTTCCAACATAACATTGAGAAATTTCATGAAACCAGGACTAAATTTTAAAAAAATACGAATTTTGAAAATGTCAAATGTCTCTTTCTTTTGCGAAATAAACCTTTCTCGTGTAAAACCATGACTAGGTTCAATGAAATTTAACAAATCATCAAGTGTCCACGATGGCCATTGATTGCCACATAGAAGTAATTTTAATTCATGCGGATTGAAACATCTGAGATGTTCAATTGAAAAAACTTGATTGAATCCATCTAAAACAAGATTATCATTCAGTATGAGCTCATTTCAAATAACGTATCTGACTTCGAAAAGCGTCCATTTGCCGTCGAATACCATCTCGAAAGATGAACTCAAGTGATAATCGAACGTATTCATCGATATTATCAATTGTTACATCCTGTTAATGAAAAAGAAAAAGATTAGATCTGTATTTCAATTGAAAACTATATTTTTACAATATGTGATCCATTTGGTATCAATTCAATTGATTCATAACCATACGTATTCGATGGTGGTAGAAAAACAAATGTTAAACTATAAACAAACAAACAAACAAAGTTAATAAAGATTTGTTTTCGAAGATTTGATAGCTAACCAGAGATGTTCGAGATCAACAGGTCCGTGTTGATCATTCTCAATCTTCAATTGTGAACATAAAATTCTCTTTTCTTGATCTGTCTTATTCGTCTCGTTCAATATTCGATTTCGTTTATCAATAAATTGATAGAGTTGTTGAAAGAATTTTCCTCGCGATGGTTCAATCGCAATTAAATCATTGACATCTAAGATATGATCAAACCACGGATCATTTGCTTGAGTCAACTTTGATTTAACACATAAAAGTTTCAAAAACGGAATCGATAACGGCATATCAATTAAATATTTATCAAGTAAACATTTAGCAAAATAAATGCCCATCAACGAAAAATAATCACAAATCACATCTAATTTTGAATCGCCTTGCCAATACGGGATGGGAAAGAGACCTTCTAATTTTCTCACATAAATCGTTTGTTGTTGTTCGTAATCATCGTGATTCCACCAGAGACCAATCGAATGTTGTTGCAATTCATTCGCAATCAACGCATAGAACTCCAGTGTTGGTCCATCACCTGTGCCTTCTTCATTTAAAAATTGAATTTCTAATTTTGCTTTGGATTTGGCGTGATAATGGAAGAGATTCATCGCGTCACGAAGGATGTGTTCGCGATCGATCGGTGTTGCACGATCGATTTTCAATCGTCCGAGACGAAATTCCGGCGCAAAGAGACTCGATGTTGTCGTCGAATTCTCGTTTGAATTCGAAGTCATACGAAACGATGTTAATGTGACATTGTTTGTGCCTGTCGAACTGCCTAAAGGACGTAGGAGACCACCTGTACGAGCTGTACGAATGATTTCATCGCGACGTTCTTGAAGCCAAACGATCGATCGTGATGCACCGAAACTTGTCGTTCGGAAATAGAGTTGTCGAGTTTCGAATGGATAGAGAAATTGATAAGAATGCGTCAGCCATTCGGTCCACGATGGTAAACTTGACGAAGCAATGACAATGGAATCTTGGATTTGTTGGAGAAGTTTGTTGTTGAATTTTTTCGAGTAGAAATAGTTCTCGAGAACGAGACTATCTTCGAAATGATATTGATGAGGATGTGTTTGAATGTGAAGAGTTAGAAGAGAGTATAATTGACTGAGTAATTCGAGAATATCTTCGATTAGACACATATCTTTGCTGTCGATTGATGAGACATGTTCATTGATTGGAGATGAAGTTGTATCTTTTGATTTATCAGCATAAATTACACTAAAAAACGAATTAAAAGTGAAAAGATGATGAGGAGGAAATCAACGTACGTATAGATGGGTTCGAAGATCCGTTTGATTCGTTCGGACCGTTGTGATGATGGAAATGGTTTGATTAATTGTTGAATATAGTTGAAAATCGTCGTATCAGAATCACACATCTCGATATCGATTTCTTTTAACTAAAATACAAAGATAAATAAGGTGTTTTCTTTTGAGAGAAATATCTACGCCTGGAATTGACGGTGTTGGTCCACGAATGTATAAAGTCATATTTGCAGCAGCAGCTGCATCGGCTGCTGATATTCGTTTCGATTGAGTTGCTTTTAGAAAAAAAAGACACGATCGATTTGTGATTGAATTCAAGAGGATTCGATTTCTACCTTCTTTCGGAGTCATTGTAGTTGGAACAGTAATATCCTGAGTTGCATTGATATTTGTTCGGCCTGGTCGACCGTCAAATGCCGGAAGTAGAACTAAACAGAAAAACGATTCGATCGAGACTATTGATTTGAATAGTCGTGTACCAGAAAATTGCCGTTTCAAAACGAAATCATCGTCCCAAGTTCGACGTGTGACCGATTGTTGGTCAGTCGATATTGAGTGTTGGAATTGTTCATCATATTCTTCATCGTCCTTCAAAAACAAACAGAAAATAGTTAGTAGTTGAACATAGCAGAGAGAGAAAAAATGAGAAGGCTTTTTAATTGAAAGCTTAAGAAGTAGTACAAATCATCTAATCACCTGTTCAGCAAACAGGAGAAAATTCTGTAAAGAGAATTTTAAGTTTAAACAAATAATCGAAAATAAGAAAGGAAAATCTATGAACGTACTTCATCTTGTTCGCCTTCGTCTTCATCTGGATCTTCATCATCATCTTCTTCATCATCGTCGTCATCGTCATCATCTTCAAAAAAAACAACAAATAATCAAAAATAAAACCTTCGTTCTGATTACCGTTTTGATGATGATGATGATCGGTTTTCGGTCGTTTCAATTGACAATGTTCATCATCATCTTCGTCCATATCTTCGTCTTCACTTGTTTCATCGATTTGTTTTTGTTGTTGATCTGAGAGAAGAATTTCCGATAAACTCGGTGATTCTTCGTTCGGTACCGATTCATCATCGATAACAGTCACAGTCGGTCGATTAATCGCCATCGACGTACTTAGATTAGGCGAACTTTGTGCTGTTGTTAGTAAATTCGACAGTTGAAGAATATTTGCATTGGTTGTTGACAAATTAGGCACGCTTGCATTCATATCATTTTCCAATCTAGATACAAAACGAATTTTTCTTTTGAATTTTTGAATAAAAATCAACGTACAATGTGATACGTTGTTCGGCACATTCGTTAGTCGTGTTTTTCTTGTTGTTTTTTTCTGTAACAACGTAAACGGATTCAACTGATTCTGTTGTACTGCTAATCGATTGTCGTGAATGAGTCGTCGTTGTAATTGGTGTTGTTTGTGTTGATGGAAATAATCGAGTGACGCCAATTGGATCTTCTGGAATCGGATGAACGAATTGAGTGTCTTGTTTGTCTTTTGTTTCATCTGAATCGAAGAAAAGACAAATAGATTCGAGTTTTCAACGAGACAAACCTTTGGAAACGAGAAATGTTTCTTCAGCATAATCGTTTAACTCAAGCCAATTGCCGGTGGTCGATGTATCTGAACGCATGGGCGTGAGAAAATCTTCGGTCGATGACGCAAGCCAAACGGTAGACAACGGTTCTTCGATTGTTGGTTCTAATTGCGTTTGAGCAACGAGTGCATCGTATTGTCGAGCAATTTGATCATGAAATCCTTCCATTAGCTTTAAAAAGACATCAAATTAGAGATCGATCATTTGCTAAAAGAAAATCTTTTTACATTGATACTGTGATCAGTTGTTCGAGATGATGAAATAAGATTTTCTGCACTTGATGCTTGTTCACTTGATGAAACAGAGAACACCGGTTCACCATTACTTATATTCGGTGTTGAAACACTTTTACGTTGAGAAATCAAATTGAGTAAATTCTGAAACAATTCAATTGAATTTCGAAATTGAATCTGTTTATTTTACCGTATTATCGTTGAATGTTGTATCACCAGTTAAACGCGAAAGAGTTTCTTGAATAACCAAACGCAATCGTTCGGGATCATCGGATTCTAAGGCTGAGAAAACAAAACATTAACAAAAAAAAACAAGAGATTCACTCGATTACCAGTTGATAAATCAATCGGTATCGACGAAAGATCGATCATTTGATCAAACAGAATTCGATCGAGAGTCGACGAACCACCTGTTGCACTGTTATTCGTCGTTGTTGAATTGTTTGTCGATGACATCGATGTCGTGCCTGTCGAACGAACGCCCGTCAATCGTCGAAGAATATGCGATTGCATTTTATTGCTACGTGTCGCAGTCGAATGATGATACGAAGGCATCGGACGAGATGTTGTTGGATGATTGTCTCGAGATGAACGCGAACGATAGAGTTCGATTTTCGAACGAATGTCAATCGCGGATAGGACTTGACCGTAGATTTCTAGGCCAGCAATCGAGATTGGATGTCGACTTGACTTTTGATGAAAACGTAAATATCGATATCCACTTGAGTTTTCGTTGAAATTATTTTTTATAATCCATGTTGCTATCGATGCACTCGTTTCACTGATAACCGAGATTTCACATGGAAGGAAATGGATTCCATCTTTGGAGATTTGTAATAAGAATGTTTTCGTCCAATGTGGAAATCCGCCAGTTGCATGTTTCAGTGTTAAATAAGTCGGCAGAATGTACAAGCCGAGATCGATCATCAACCAAGTCGAACCACGATGATGATTCTCATGTTCATCATCGTCCATCAATGATGAATAGGAAACCATATCGGATAGTTGTTGATGCGAACACGTACTATCCGAACTTGTAACAGAAATGAATCCGGTTGAATTGGGATTCGTGTATTCGGACGTTGTTCGAGCGTTTGTACCGAGCCAATAGAGAATTCCGTTTTGATCGAAATCATGTGTATAGATAAATTGTTGTCGACCCTCGTTTTTCAAACGTTTAACAAATTCTAAATGTCCATGTGGATGATCGTACCATTGTTTCGATACCATTGAAGCCAAGAAACTTTTCAATTGTCCAACTGTGGCTAATGGTTCGATTTTCAATGATTTTCCTGTTCGATCTGTGAACAACTGATTCTGATTTTGATATTGAAGTTGAACACGAAAACGTTTCGAAAACATTTGCAGACCGTAGGTGGCCGGCGTATCATAGAGATACAAAGGCAATTTTTCAATTGATTCTAAGATTGAGATTAATTTTCGAATGAGAATATGAAATGCTTGCGGTTGATCATCGGAAAGAAAGACCGATGAAAATAATTTGACATTTTCATTGTTCGGATTATTCGATAGGCCGTGAAAGATGTCTAAGAGACTGGTAACAAGACCTGACGATGACAATTCATAGAGAGAGAGATTGGTTTTATCGAGAAGAAATCGTTTCAATTGTTCGAATGAATTCTTATTTAAATTTTGATTTAAATCATTGACAATAGTTTTCAATTCATTTAAAATCGATCGCGTATAATTGATTGTCTTGACATTTTTTAAATATTCATTGTAAATCGATAGAGCTAATTCACTTGTACGATATTTCAGTTGTTCTTGTTTTGTTTTACCAATAGGAATTGAAATCACTTTGGATACTGTCGATGGGTTCATTGAAGAATTCAGACTTTCAATAGTCGACCATGGAAGAGTGAATTCATTGGTTAGAATCATCTGAGCGTGATATGTATGCCGAGTACGACGATTCGATTCGAATGTGAAACCAGTCTGGCCTTGTTCGAGTATCGTCACTTGTTCACCTTCGATATTATGAATACGAAGTTGAGTTAGACCATGACATTCGAATGTCCAATTGCCGACAGTTAACGATCGATCTGTTGTTGTGTCTGAAGTAAATATTGTTCGAACAATAATAACAGATTGTTGTTGTTGTTGTTGTTTGTCATTCGGATGCATTTCTTCGTTGGATTTCTCTTGACCGAGACCATCGAGAACTTGTTGTTTCAATCGTTGAAGTTTATCGATAAAATCATGACGATTTTCACTTGTATCAACATTAGTTTCTGGACTTCCCGATGAATACATCGTTGACAGAGCATTATCAGCAAAGAATCGAAACCATCCATTGGATCCGAGTGACAATTCAATAGCTATGGAATTATTCCAAATATACAAACATTCTCGATTTCGAAGGAAATTAAATTCATTCCAAAGATACGGCCGATAGCTGAGAATTTCTTTGGCATCAATCGAAAGAATATTGATTGAGATTGAGCCTTGTTGCTGTGCTGCTTGTTCGAAATTGATTTGTGTTGAAATCGATGTGTTCGTTGGATGTGCTTGTGCTAATGATGTTATTTTCCATATTAAACCAAGATATTGAAATTGTTCGAGAAATAAATGACGATCTTTTTCGAAGAGATTCTTAATTATCGTTAGAACTAAATTTGATATATCATCATCATCTTCATTTGTATCTAAAATCGAACTTAATAAATCGAATAATGTCGTTAAAATATTTGATTCATCTTTCATTAAATATTCTTCGATCTGTTCGACACTTGCATAATGTAATAATTTCGATATTAATCTCAATGTACTTCGTTTTATTGTTAAAATCATTGTATTTTGATATAATTGACAGAAAATCGTCAGTAAACGTTGTAAATAAATCGGTTGCATTTCGATATCACCTTTGATTTCATTTGTTTGCTGTTGTAGTTCACTCGAAGATTTCGTTGTTGTAAATGAATCTTGTCGACGAACATCAGTCCATTCATGAGCTGATTGAAGGATTTCGACAACTTCTTGATGACCTTCGTCTTGTCGTTCACGTGCTTTATCCAACGGTGTTCGACCGTCTTCATCACGTAGATCGACATTACCACCATATTTTAACAACAAACGAACAATCGACGGTCGACCGAAACACGCAGCATAGTGTAATGATGATGAACGTTGACCACGATTGACATCAGCGCCACGTCGACACAAATATTCGATCATTTCACGTGTACCAAATGCAGCCACCCAATTTAACATCGTTTGACCAACATTATCAGTGTAATTGACATCGATACTATTCTGTTCGATATGATTAATAAAACTTTGAACATCACGTGAACGAATAAATTCAATGATTTGTTGTTGAGAACGATCTGATGGCATTGGGCTGCTGGTTAAAGTTGTTGTTGTTGTCGATGATAATGTTCGAGTTGTATCGATTGTTGGATTGGTTGTTGCAATCGGTGGACGTAATGTACTAATAGATCGTGGTAGAGCTTGACGTCCTTCGAATAATAAAACAATTAAAAGATCGAGAAATCTCATTGTATCCAAAACACATCTCTCATCGCCACCGCATAGAGCTGATTCCAATGCATCGGGAAGATCGGTTCGAAGAAGATCATGCGTGACTTTTGCACTTCCACGACAGAGTGTCGATAATAAACCGGTAACAACCGAGAGATTCGTTGTTACACCTCGAGTATTCGAGGTTGACAATGATATGTGATGTGCACTCGTTGTATCTGATGAAACCGACGGTAGACTATTGCCTATTGATTTCGATACGTAATGTAACGAACGAAGTAGAACATCTTTCAAACAATATCTCATTAATGGTTCGGGATCGACATTTTTCCTTGAAAATCGATCAGCTAATGTTGCAAAACATCTCAATGCATTGTCCGAGACGAATGTATCGTCATGCAAAAGTAGATTGGAGAGTGATTCAATAGTTTGATCTAATGTTGGCGAATTTTGTGGATCGATTTTACCGATGAGTTTAACAACGACATTCAAAGCTGATTGAAGTGAATCTTTATGAATGACTGAATACCAATGATTGATAAAATCGAGAACACAACGAAGACCATCTTGTTCGTAGATATTCGATGCTTCACGAGAACATAATCGTTCGAACACTTTGATGATTTGTTCAGCTAAATCTTTATTCGTTCGATCTTCGATATCGACAACTTGTAAACAAGCACACATCGAACGAATGACAGACGAATGTTGAGTGATTTTTTTCGCACAATCAACTGATACATCGAGAAAATAAGTGAGAGCGCGTGCTGTCACTTCGAGAACACGTGTCGGTGCCATTGGATCACTGAAGATATCACAGAGAGCTGAAACAAATAAATAAATATAAACAATTCTTAAAATTAAAATCAAAATTCTACCCGGAAGAAAAAGCCGTGGTTGATACCTAAAAATAAATCGAAATTTATAACTAATCAATGAATGATGCTTACTGTTCGAAACATCGATCGATATTATCGCACATTAGAACGAGCATACCTACAAATTCAAAGAAGATTCTAGACTTCAAACAAAAGATTTGAATAGTTTTACATAGTTGCTCAAGTGCAGATATTTGTAGATCACGTTCGGCTCCTCCGTCTCCTTTGAGCCAAACGAGCAGTTCTTCTGGATCGGCGTCCATGAATTCAATTCTACTGTTTCATTTGAAGATTAACTAAATCAATTGCTTTCCAACACACAAGCAGATTCTCCTTCGATATCTAAAAATGTAATAACAAGGTTCAATTCTATCATGCAATAGATAATAATAATATTAATAAAGAAAGAAAGAAAAAGTCATTCTACTAATTGATTATTGGAATGAATTGTTTACATCTGACGGAGAAAAAGAAAAAGAGTTTAGCAAACTGAATGATCTGTTTCGAGATCATAGATTCGATATGGACGAAAGCTACTTGTTGTTGAACAACGTGATAAACCTGTTTTCCATAATTGTTCAATCGGATCGAAATCTTCATGAACATCATAGAAACGATATGTTGTATTCCGATTTCCATTGATCAATAGAGGCGTTTTGATTTGATTGAAGCTCGATTTAAATCGATAATAATGAAAAAAGATCTTTTTAAGATCTTGATCAATAAATTGATTTCGATATTCACAACGAACTAGATAGTATTCGATATTTCCAAGAACATAATAATCATCAGGCTGTCGAAATTCAAATCGAATCGTATAATCAATTAATTTATCTGACATTGTTCGAATATGAGATTCAATTGTTGAATTATCGATTTGTTTGAAACATTTTTCATTCACACAGAATATATCTCGATCTTCATTGATACTATAAATGAATGTTTTCGTTTGATTACCAATAATATTTTCAATATCAGTTAGATAGATGTATTTATTAGCTCCATCATCATTCGGTGATTGAAGAAATAAACCAACTCGATGAAAATATTTCTGATGTGCAAAACGAAATTGTTGAAAATCTGATGGCTTTTCAAGATAGAGTCGACCGAAATTATCTATCGGCAAATGAGCTATGATATGTATAGCTATTGATAAGATAAAAACAATGACGACACCAATTGTTGATATTGTATTGAAGATTTGTGAAAAATGATCTTTACGTTCGTAATCATGACGAATCAACCATTTATTTAAAATAATTGATAATAAACGTAGTATTGAAGCAATCATGCCAATAGCTGCTTTGGCAATGCTAACATATGTCACTTCACCATCACGACAAATGACAATGAGAATATTCAAGGTTAGTAATGGAACATCTTCGAGCCATAGAGTTAGACAATTAGTTATCTGACCAAATCGAGATGTCAAACGATTTTGAGATGTATCGCGAGTGATTTGAATTATTTCGAGAAAACATGTAAATGTTGAAATAATACAAAATGAAACGATGACTAAACGTGTTGTTCGACGTGGTGGGCCGAAAACTAAGCCCTAGAAAAATCGAGGTATGTTGTTTTTCTTTTGACGAAGAAAACAAAACAGAATTACTTCACGAATTGTTGTTTTAGAAACAAAAAACCACCAATCGATGAGTAAATCAATAACATTAAGTATGCAAACAACAGTACAAACAGCGATCTTGAATGATCGTTTATTGACTAAACGATGGAACCATTGGCATTCAACAGGAAATTGTCGATGAGTTTCTGTTTGACTAGTTTTTGACATCTAAAAAATCAAATATCATTTCGTTTCGTTTTATTGATGAGACCCTGAAATGATCAGCTGTACTATCGTATCGATATATGATGTATGTGTTCATTATCGATGGTATCAATCCTCTATTCCTTTTCGATAGATAATTAATTTCGCGTAGATCTAAGTGACATCTGTAGAGACGCATCAAGACAGACTTTATTTGATTGAATCAATGTAAATGCAAATGTAGTCTCGCGAATATAGAAAAAGAAAAGAAAAAAAACAAATTTTTCTCTATAATCGACCCCCATACCAAATTGAAACGTGTCTCTTATTAGCATCTGTATGAACAAAATCTAAATCATTTTTATTTGTCGATTGTTGATTGAGCAATGTATTAATTGAATGTTCATCTGTTAAGTTAGAACGTCTCCCTTCCATATATAGACTACGTAATTTTCTCATTCGCTTTAATATAGGCCGAAGAGTATTCGGATTTGCAGCTAAACCCAGTGATAAATGTTCACAATTGGCAGAAAATACACGAACTATCGATATAAGTGAACGTACGCTCACATAGCCAAGGTGAGACGAATCAGCGATGGTCAATGAACGAATTCGTTCGGATAAATATTGACAAATAGTTGTATTCGAAAATTTCTTGGTTAAATATTGTAATCTTGAATTTGAAATGGTTAATGACTGAAGTTTCGGTGTATGACGAAGAATATTTTCGAAATCGATAGGTAATATTCCTATTCCACAACCTTGTATTGTTAAGTGACATATATTTGAGAAAAGGTAAAGCCAACTTGATGGTAATTTCGTCGAAAGAATTAAATTTTCAATATTAAGTGAAATAAGACCACTATGTGGAATTTTACATTCTTCAGTAAATGCTATTGTTCGAATTTTTCGGTAATGTTTATCTTTCACTTCATCGAAATCACTCACCGGCAATGTCGAACAACTTGCATCGAACGATGAAATATTAATTAACATTTCTGGAAAAGTATACGGTAAAGAATAAAATATACCTGCGTTTGTATTATACGTGTCAACGTTTCGATCACATCGAATAAACCAACGTTTTTCGATTAGATAGAAGGGTGTTGAATAGGAGTCAATGATTTCATCGAGATCAGCAAGTGTAGTTCGATAACTTTTAAAAGGAAAACAAAATTGAAATGTTGTTAATAATGGTAAATGTGCAACAATTAAATTTTCCCATAAACTACCATTTGGTATTGTACCATACGTTAAATTTGCATATAAAGAAAGAGAATTCAGTTGTGATAGATGAGACAATTGAGAACGAATTTCATCAAGTTCGTTTGCATATCGATAAACAAGTTTCAATCGTTTCAATGTTTTTGGTAATACAAATCCATTTGTATGCATACATGCACATTCAATTTTATAATGAAGACTTTCTAAATTTTCGAAATTCTGCAAGATAAAAATAGTTATTTGAATTTTTTACTTTCAGATTCTTACCGTTAACCAATGCGTTTGCGGACAGCCTGTAACAGTCAGTTGTTTTAAAGTTGGTAAAACTAATGGATTAACATGTAATCCACAAAGATTACCAATGGACAGCGAAATGAGATTTGTAAAAAATGGAATGACTGGTATAAAAGCTAGAGCATCAACGTATAACATGTTCAAAGCAGATAAATATTCAAGTTGAGAAAGATAATGAGGAAAAAAAGAAAATTGACTAAATAATTCGATTTGGCCCGGTGTTTTATCGTCATCCGACAGACGAAGAGAACGACATTGAGCAAGATTAAATACTTGAAGAACATAAGTAAATTTTGCTTTACTTACACATTGAAAATCCAACATTCGTACATAACTATTTAATAAATCTTGAAAACGAATATTTAATTGGGAAAAACCGTAGATTGTATCTACACCATTGAGATAACCGAAAATTTCAACAAAAAGTTCGTTGGGTAAACATTCGAAGGAAGTAGATTCCTGTTTGAAACGTTTCGATGCACTCATAGTGAATACGACCGAAATGAAACTGATGTCGCTTAGCTATTTGAGAGAAAGAATCATCATTTTTTTTTCTTCTTCCTTTTTGCTTGTTCTATTACTAACAGTCAGCAAAAAACCAAGTATGAGTCATCATAAAAGAAAGAAACTATGAGTGATCTGTCGAAAATAACTTACCTGTACAAAATGATTAATCATTGATCCTTTCGGTTTTTTTCCTCTTCTGTAAAATCGTTAACAACATGTTCTATCGTACTCAACATAAAGCAGTCGGACTGATATACGTATATGTATATATACAAATCTATATAGAAACATCAATTATCTTAGATAGACAAGGTTACGTATTGTGCAAGAAGGTCAAGACATAGTTAGCATCATCTTAAACGAATCCAGACATCTGAAGAGTTCTTATTATTGAGAGCATCAGAGCAAATCAATCATAAATACTTTCTAATCAACGTTTTCAATTCAGATTAGTATTGAATAATAATAATAATAATAATAAAAAGACACAGTTTGTTTTTTAGGTTTATTTATTTTCTTCTTGTTATTTTCTTTCTAGTTTGTTTTATTAGCTCGATGAGTTGTTTGAGAACGATGTAATAGTCCACAACAAAGCTCAAGCTAAACGATAGTTCTGTCTGCGTATGCCGATGACAAGTGTGAAATGAGAAAAAAAAATAAAAGGATACACGAACAGAGAAAAACCGATTCTTTTATATTTTTCGAAACGAGAAAAAAAAACGATGATAAGATGTTAAAATATGTAACTGTTCGTATACAGATAACAATAGAATTTGAATAATGTTGAATTTATAATTTATCATAATAGTCATCGAGTGCTGGAATACCTTCTTTCAAGCCTTTACGTTTACGGATACCGTCGATGATCTTACGGATGTTTGACGATGGATCGAATGGATCTTGATTGAGTACTTGCCAGTGATCGAAGACACATTGTGGAAAAGCTTGACCACCTGTGTTCGAACGAAGATCGGCCGTGAAACCGAACGATTCATTGACTGGTAAGTAAGCTTTGACGACGAACATCGGCGTACCAGCAACTTGATTTTCTTCGAAGACTTGACCACGACGACGATTCAATACGCCATAGATACCACCGACAGCAGCTTCAGGACATTGAATTTCGCAGAGATAGACTGGCTCGAAGAGACGTGGCTTAGCTGTGAGCATCGAAGCGTAGAGAACACGACGAGCTGTTGGAATAATTTGACCACCACCACGATGGATAGCATCAGCGTGTAATGTAACATCATGGATGTCGAATCGAACACCACGAACGTTTTCATCGGCGAGAACACCTTCCTTTGTAGCCCATTGAAAACCGGCAACACAACTATCTTTGATTTCATTCAAATATTGAACACCTTTGGTGCAATCGAGGAGAAGATTGGGTCCTGTGCCTTCAGGTCCAAAACACCAGATTTTACGTGCTTCATTGACATCGTATTCGTATTTCTCATTCAAATAACGAGCACGTGCTTTGAATTCTTGTTGTTGAGTGACTTCACCATTGTCGATATCTTCGGCTAAACCATCAGGCATTGGTCGAGCTTTCAAGAAGATACGATTGTGTTTGTTTGGTGATTTCGATAGACACATGATTTCTGATTCTTCTGAAACAGTTTCACGATAGGAAACGACTGGATCAGATTTCTTGATTGGGATGCAAGCGTGATCTTCTTCAAGATCTTTCAAGCAGATTTCCAAATGCAATTCACCGGCACCGGCAACGATGTGTTCACCAGATTCTTCGATGATACATTGAACCATAGGATCTGATTTGGCCAAACGTTTCAAACCTTCGACGAGTTTCGGTAAATCAGCTGGATTTTTCGGTTCGACAGCGACACGAACGACGGGACTGACACTGAATTTCATGACACGAAGATTGTGTGCGTTTTCGAATGTTGTAATTGTACCGGTTTTAACCAAATATTGATCAACACCGACGAGACCGCAGATGTTACCGCATGGTACATCTTCAATTGGTTCAGTATAACGACCCATCATAAGAATTGTTCTAAATTTAAAAAAAAAAGAGAATTTAATGTTAAGTAGGATTTTGTTGTTGAAAATCAGATTTGGGATATGTTCCATCAAAGAAATCTTTCGGATGGGGAATCCTGGTATCATCATATTTTCATTCGATCAAAATCTTACCGTTGAATGCTTTTAACGTAGAGATCTTCCTTTTTGCCTGGAACATAGTTTGGACCCATGATACGTGCTTTTTGACCTGTCGCAACAACACCCGAAAAGACACGACCGAAAGCATAGAAACGACCTTTGTCCGATGTCGGTACCATCTTCGAGATGTACATCATCAATGGACCATTTGGATCGCACGATTTGATGCCCAAGAAAGCTTCATCATCATGTGGACCTTCATAGAGAAGTTCGGCACGATATTTTTGTGCGACGACTGGTGATGGCAAGTGAATGGCAATCATTGTAAGAAGAACATCACCGGCTGGTAACCATTGTTTCATGACGAGTTTCAAGAGTGGTTTGCCACCTTCTTCTAATTTGTCACGATCATCACCTTGTAATTTGATGTTGAGTTTATCGAGTAAAGAGATGTATTCATCTTTCTTGCAATCCATGATGGCACGGAAAACTTTGAAGATGGGATCGAGAACGAATTGACAGAAACCACGTGTGTATCCTTCCGATTGTTCTTTGGACCATTTCTTTTCCGATGCCGAGAAGAAGTTGTTGCCCCATAAACGTTTCATTAATTTGTCGGTTTCGATTTTGAATTTCGATGCGTACATTTCAGCGAATTCTTTGAGTGTAAAAGCCCAGCCGTGGAGACCGGCACCGAAACCTACTGTACCTTTTGTTGGGTCGACCTACGAGAGAGAGAGAGACAAAATTAGATAAATGTTTTGAAAAATATTTGTTTTGATGTTCCAGCATCTGCTCATATGCATAACGACCCGAGTCGCCAGCATCTTGATTTATGTGGAAAACATTTCCTATCGGCATAGTTGAACCACCGTATGCATATGAAAAGACTACGCATTTGGTTGGCCTAAGAACTTGCCAGCGGCGCGAAAAAGGGGAGTATAGTTCACACACTCACTTGTAATTCACCCATTGGACCACTGTCATCACCGTATGTAGCAATGATGACGTTGACGTTTTCAACGATACGTTGAAATGTTTGGTATAAATCTTCTTGTTGAAGTTGTAATTCAAGTAAAGCACGATCCATTTTATTCATGAATAAAATTGGTTTGATACGTTCGGCAATAGCTTGACGAAGAACTGTTTCAGTTTGTACGCAGACACCTAACAAATAAACGCAATCATATTGAATCTATTCTTCGAAATCAACCTATTTTTCGTACCTGAGACGCAATCGACGACGACGAGAGCACCATCGGTAACACGTAAAGCAGCAGTAACTTCCGATGAAAAGTCGACGTGGCCCGGTGAATCGATAAGATTGATCAAAAAGTGCGACACATCGGGTTCACGTTCTTGTTTGATGAATGACAAATCTTTAGCAGGTAATTCATAAAAGAGTGAAATAGCAGTTGATTTGATGGTGATACAACGTTCTTGTTCGTCCTTTCGTGTATCGGTAAAACGCATTTCACCAGCCTTTTGTTGAGCAATGATACCAGCCTTGCAAACAAGCGAATCAGTCAATGTCGATTTGCCGTGATCGACATGGGCAATGACGGACATGTTACGGATGTTTTTCTTCTTGTCCATCAAGCCACGGATTTCGTCGACAGTAAAGTTAACCATGGTCGGGAGTTTTTAAGATATATTCAAATAACAAAAAAAAACGAGATAGAATTTTTTATAGCCCGACGAGAGCGATCTTTTCTGAAATAAACAAGCAAATGAAATTCAAAATACGCAGGTTGTATTTATGCGAAGGGCTCGAAGGATATTGCACAATTACGGGCAAAGTCGAAGGGGGGTTGTGACTCGAAAATGCGCAGAAAGTACTGAAGTGATGGCGAAGTCTCTCCGTATAAACATTGCTTCTGCTCGTAAAGATCAGGCGAGAAAGAATAAACGAAGGATCGAGTACGTGTAAGCTTAAATGGCTGTCGATAATAATATTTATTTTTTGTTTTTCTCTGCTGAATTTTCTATCGTATGAGGGTCTCCATGACTAGTTCGATAATTAAGAAATTATTTTTCGGAATATCTTTTTTTTAAGAATTTGATTTCGAATTAGTTCGTAATTTTATTTTAAAAAATATTCAACAAAAATCCATCACAACACGGTAATGCATTTGTTTTGATGCATTACTGAATCAGAAACGATTCTATTGATTGCCTAGAAACTAAGAAATCAAATCGATCTCGAGAATACGAGAGATGGCACTTCATATAGAGAAAATATTATATAATGTATTCATTCTCTATTTGATGATCAATACGACTACTCTCTGAAAATAATTTGTCAATCATTGTTCAATATTTGAACGAGATTATGTAATTCATTTCGTCTTTGGATAATTTTTGTTCTATTTTTCGAGACAAGACCAAAATAGATTAAGTTTGCAATTGATCCCTAAGAAAAATAAAATAATCTCATTTGAGTATGCCAGTAAAGCAAACAATCTTTTGATTATAGAATTCAATTTAGACGTTGTCTTTGTGTATTCTTTTTTTGCATTTTATTTTTCGATTTACTATTAATTATAAATTCTTCAAACTAACAAACATAATGTATAAATATATAATCATAAAACGATGTATATTTGATGATACTAAATACGATTGATATGTCAATAGTAGTTTGATTGATACAACCACGATGATGGACAGTTCTAACAGAACAGAATAAAAATGAAGGCGGAGAATAGATTGAAGATACGTTCAAATGATGACTATGGATTAGCACACACACACGCACGCACGCACGCACATTCATTCAAATATGCATACGTATATGTATATACAAAAAAGAAAAGTAATCACTGATTACCTCTCGTTGGCTAACGTTAACACGATCTAACTGTATCAATCATTTGTCATTGTTAAAAGAAAAAGTGAGTAGAAGCAATCGATCGATCGAATGATTCAATGATGAACAACATTGAAAAAGAGAATGTCTAGAGAAGAGTCAAACAAGCAATTAGCCTATTTTTCTTGATGATAGGGATCTTGATTTTGTCTCATTGACTTCGTTTAGTTAATCCTTCATAAAACAGGACAAAAAAAAAACGAGAAAACAGCAGCAGAAGATGAAGAAAAGATACGACGAATATTGAACATACGAGTGAAACTTATGCTTTCATTTTTTAGTTTGCTATTTATTAATCAATAAACGATAGAAACACACCGAAGAAAGAAAAAAAAATGACAATGGATTGTTATGAACGAGTAAGTGTTTTGTTTTCGAATTCAGAAGAAAAAAAAAAGAACGAGATAAGTTCTTAGTCCATTGTTTCTACACTAACGACTCTTCCTAATGTCACATGTTCATCGGCATGCATATCATCCGTTGATGTCGGACTTCGTCGAATTTCGATGACTCGCCTCGGTGAAACAGCTCGCGAGATTTTGGCTGGCGGCGGATGCGATGCTTTCAACGGCATTTGTGCGTTGAATGAATTTTGTTTTTTTTGTTGAGGTGCTGGTAGAGCGACGCTTTTCTCGTAGACATTTACAGGTCGACGATAAGCATCGGCTTCTTGCGTTTGTTTCACTACAGGAAAAACATTTCGTGTAAGAGAAGGAGGTGCGACTACGGGCGCAGGTCGTGGTTGTTGATATGTGTTACTAACTGCTCGTTTTTTTATCGGACTTTTTCGTTGTTGTACTGTTGAGAGGTCGGAATCATCTCGGTGAGCAATCGGGCTTGATGGTATTTGAGCAAGTTGAATAGCGCGTTTGACCGGTTGGGCTTTTGTAAGTGAAGAAGGTGGGGGATGTGGAGGATCGGGAAGTTCTTGAGGTGGTACGACAATTCGAGGTGATGGCGTTGGAATACGTTGTTGAACCGGATTCTCATACAATTTACTCAACGTTAAAAGACTATCGGATGGCATCGCTGGCGCCGAAAATACGTCCGGTAAGAATGCTGCCGGCGGTTGTTCGACTCGTTCGGTTTTACTTTCGTATAATTCCGGTACCAAATCAACATATTGAGTTTTGAATGTCTTCCATTTTTCTGTTCGTTTGATTTTCTCGATATTACGATTGATCAATCGTATGCATGCATATTTCAATGATTCCGAATTTGATTCATGTGCGCTAATAAGCATTTCAATGGCATTATCAACAGTTAAACGTGAAAGAAGAAATTCGGCTATTTGTTTGGTTAATTTATGTAATTCAAATCGTCGAGCTGCAATCAATAAATCCGGTGCATTTTTCAAACTAATTAAACAACGATTTGTATACATGTAGTTTAAAATTTCATTCATAACATCGGATTGAACATCGTCGATACTTATTTGCAGCACGTAATCATCTTGTGTATTGGAATCATGATATTGACTAAGAAGATGGCGAAACCAAGGTGAACGACCGCCTAACAAATAACAACAAACAATTCCAGACAAATAAGAAAACATAGAAATGCCATTTACTACATACCAAGTATACACCGGTGCACTTGCATTTTCACTTCGTCTTGACACTGAATCATTGTATCATAGAAAAGGCCACTGCGTAAAACGTTGAATAGATCGCCTTCGAATTCGTTGAGTTGATATAATTTTTTCTCGTGTTCAATTTGAAGATCTCGTGCGTTAGGTACACGACTTTGATCATAGAGAATAGTCGATGGTGCCGTTTGAGTAACCGAACCCGATAATGAATACGAATCTTCAGTTGCATCAACGCCTGAACTTCTTGATTGTTCACTTTTCGATGATTTACCATAAGCACCATTGTAGTTGCCCATATTTTGTGTATCGGCGATCGATTTATAGATACTTTGTTCGTTTTCTCCAATGCTTTGAATACGTAAATGATAGAAAATTCGTTCTCGTTTACAATAATATCGAAGAACATATGTTGGACTATTACAAAACGGGCAAAATGCTCGAAAACGAACACGACCTGTCGTTGGTTGTTGATCAGGTTGTTGATGATGATGATGGTGATGATGATGATTATGGTACTGTGGCTTTCGGTATGGTACTAGCATATTCGATGTTTGTTTGTCAGCCATTGTCTTCATGTCGACCATATTCATTGCATTCATCGATGCCACTGGATCGCACAGTGATTCATCACTGATTTGAAATGGAATCAATGATCGACATCGATCGCAATGTATCGATTCGAATATAAGATAACCATGACAGCCACAGACCGTTTGAATAGATACGTACATTTTTATTTATTATTATCAATCGATTGAATACGGTGTCAAAAGTAGAATAATAGTTGCTATCGTTGTTGTTTTGTATCTTTTCTATTCACAATGTTGATTTTACGATCCGAATAAGAAAAATGAAATTTAGTCTTCGATACGTTATTTCTTTTCGTCTTTTTTCTTCTTTTTCTCTTCTTTTGTTCATTATTATTGATTATTTAATGAATATTTTTCTAGGGTTTCTTTTGTTTTAATTTCATTCAAATGATTTCTCCATGACATGCGTAGTTTTTTAGATCAAGGAGAAAAAGCAATGAAACCAATGAAATATTGAAAATAGAAAAACTAAATTTAATTTAATTTTTTTTTCAGGGGAAACCAGTTTGGTTTGACTCGGGCGCGAGTTATCCCATAGCTGGCGAAATTGTCGATGTTACACGCACTCGAATATCAGTTAAATCTTTGCTCAATGGCAAAGTCTTTGCCTTTCCAATTGATGACCTAAATCGAATTGCATCACGTTTACCGTTACCGCCCGAGGGCGTGAACGACATGATTACGATGAGTGATTTGAGTGAAGCCTCGATTCTTTGGAATATCAAAGTTCGATATGATCATCGACAGTTTTACGTAGGACAATCGAAAAATAGAAAAAAGCAATTATTTCATTCTCGAATTGTCTAGACATATATCGGTAGTATTCTTGTTGCAGTCAATCCATATCATATGCATCATGATATGTATTCAACTGATTATGTTCGAAAATATGAAAATGCTCTAATTCTCAATACATTACCAGCGTATGGTCATTTCATTTTTTTTTGTTTTGTTAATTATGAGAGATTCGAATTTTAGACATATTTTTTCAACAACTTCATTCGTACATAATAAAATGCTTACTGATAAGGCAAATCAATGTCTCGTTATAAGGTATATGAAATGATTAGTCATTTATCAAATATTTTCATATTTGTGTATTTAGTGGTGAAAGTGGAGGAGGAAAAACACAAAGTACGAAATTAATTATGAATTATTTAGCTACGGTAAGACTTGTAAATAGACAATCGACTTGCATAATCATTTGCTGTGAAAATTTCAGGTTAATCCTGGAAGAAATAAACTCATTACTGAACAAATTCTCGAAGCATCACCATTACTCGAATCATTTGGTAATGCAAAAACAGTTCGAAACGATAATTCATCACGATTTGGCAAATATATCGAAATCTATTATTCACAGTAAATTCGATTCCGTGTGCGTTTTGAATTTCAACTTTTGCTTGTTCTCATAGAAAATCGATTATCGGTGCCAAATTATCCGAATTTCTTTTGGAAAAAAGTCGAATTGTAACTCATTCGGCTGACGAACGAAACTATCATGTTTTCTACGAACTACTCGAAGGATTCGACGGTGAAGAAAAACGTAAATATGGTTTGACAACACCCGAAAAATATTTCTATCTCAATCAAGTAATTCTTTTCTCAACATCGTCAAATTTCTTTTGAATACTCATTCTTCTGTTCAGGGTGCTTCGATGTCAATTGCAACTAAATCCGATTCTCAAGATTTTCAATCTTTATTAAATGCCATGCACATACTGAATTTCACAAAAAATGAACAAGAAACAATATTTAAAATTCTTGCTGCTATTCTACATCTTGGAAATATCTATTTCTCGCGAATGATTGACGATCCCGGTCATGATTTAATTCAAATAAGTTCAAAAACTGAAATCGAATGGTGTTCACATTTGCTCGACCTCAATGATCAAGGTCTCCTACAAAAACTGACACATAAAGTTACCGAAGCTCGTGATGAACGTCTCCTATCACCATTCAATCTCGAACAAGCTCTCGATTCACGGTAATTCGATCATCTCGATTTCTTATATAATTAACCGAGAATTTCTTCCTAGAGATGCAATTGCTAAAGCACTCTACTCGACATTATTCAGTTGGCTTGTTGCACGTATCAATCAGATCGTTCGTGTCAACACACCGATTGACAATAGCATTGCTATTTTGGATATATTTGGTTTTGAAAATTTCTCGACGAATAGTTTCGAACAATTGTGTATTAACTATGCAAATGAAGCATTGCAATTTCATTTTAATCGATATGTTTTTAAATTAGAACAGGTCTGAAGAGAAAAGATGAATTTGTCGGAGGATAAATTCTTTTCTATTAATTAGGAAGAATATGCGAAAGAAAAACTCGCGTGGAAAAAAATCGATTTTGCTGATAATATCGATTGTTTGGATTTGATAGGAAAAAAACCGAATGGTATCTTGCAGATTCTTGATGATGAAAGTAGTTTTCCGAAGGTAGATAAGAGATTTGACTGGTGGTGGTAAATCAATTGAATTATTCTAGGCAACAGATCAATCGTTTCTCCATAAAAGTCATCGACTTCATGAAAGCAATCGTTTGTACGGCAAACCACGTCTTTTAAAAACAACATTTACTATTCGACATTATGCTGGCGATGTCGAATATGATGTAAGGAAAAAGAAACAAGAATTTGTTTTGTTTTCTTTTTCAAAGAAAAAATTATTTTAGGTTCGTGGATTCTTGGATAAAAATCGTGATTTATTACGAAGTGATGTTATTGATTTATTCTCGTCGAGTCGAAATGATATTTTAGCAAATATGTTTCGTGATATTCGTGAAGTCTATGAATCACATCGTGGTTTTCATTTTAAAACCGGTCGATTTATAACAATGAAAGCTCGAACTCCGACTGTTTCAGCTAAATTTGCCGATAGTCTTGCACATTTAATCGATACTATGACACGTTGTCAACCGACATTCATTCGTTGTATCAAACCAAATAATACGAAAACACCGAATAAATTCGAACTAAGTGTCGTATTAGAACAATTGAGAAATACCGGAATGTTAGAAACGGTTCGAATTCGAAAATTAGGATTTCCAAGACGATATCTATTCGAACAATTTGTCAAAAGGTTTTCTTTGCTTCATTGAAGTTTCTTTTTTCTCGTTTACAGAAAAATTCTAATTTAGATATCGTTGTTTATTATCGAATTCATTTAAAAAGGGCGATTCAAAAGAGATCACAGTTGAAATTTTAAATTCATTGCCAACACGATTCAACACAAAATATCAAATTGGTTTAACTAAGGTAGATTAAGTTCTTTTTCTGATTAAATCAAGTTCATTTTTCAGATCTTTATGCGTGAATCACTTGAGCAACATTTGGAAAAAGAACGTTTGTTATTATTAAATAAAGCAGCATCGACAATTCAACGAACAATTAAAGGTTATATTCAACGAAAGAATTTCGAACAACAACGTCATGCCGTTGTTATTCTTCAAAGACAATATCGTCGTTGGATTGATTGTAAAAAGTAAGTCAATTTTAAATATTGACATTACTAACAACGACAATAAACATAATTACATCTCGATTATAATCATTTAACAAAGACAGACGGATTAATTGAGCAAGTAAACGAAAATGTCGAAGACTGAGATGACGTTAGAAATCAATTGATGAATATGAAAGGAACACGTTCACCACCTACGGGACGTTTTCAACGTCGACTTAGTCTAGGAACATCCATAGCTCGAGCAATGATTTCAATGAGTCCGGATGTTCTAACTGAACGATCACCGAGTAGTTTGAGTATCAAACTGTCGACTTCGATGCAATCATTGATGTCTCGAACATCGTGCTTTTCACCTTCGACAGCCATTAGTCAGGTAACAGAAACGAGTAGTACAACATTACAGACATTTTCAACGTAAGATTTGATTTGTAAACAAAATAAATATTTTCATGTCGAATTGATTTAGAAAAAGTTCAAGTTCATACACTCCGGATTATCTTGTAAGTTGAATTCGATGAAATTTGTCGATAAATAATTGCAATTTATTCATAGACAACAGAATTCAATTCGTTAGAATTACCCAATGAATTAAACATTGTTTTCAATCGTTTGGACGGTATGATTCGGCAATGAATTGCATTTATGTTTCAATTGATTTCTTTCTATTTCTCAGTTTGGCAAGAACCACATCCTCCGCAAGATATTGTCAAACTATCATCTACTATAAATATCATTCCAATTGAACAACATGTATCAATAATAAATAATCTTGAATCATCATCATTTATGAAATATATTGAAGAATATACAAATGTAGACTTTTACTAATATTTTATATTGTTTTAATCGGCATTTTCATTTCGTAGATTGGATCAAATTGGGATCGATTATTAAGTCCAATCAAAGAACCATTTACTAATCATCTATCGAATAAACAACATATTCAATTAGCTCTCATGTTATTCAAATTAGTAAATAAATATTCGTTTGTCAATTTGATACAAATCATTGAATTTAGATCTTACGTTTTGTTAACACGTCCGAACGTGATCATAAACGAGATCGTGCTCTCGGCGATTATATCGTTCAAATGGTATGTTTTGTTTTTGTTCAGAGAATTGAAAGCAAAATTTCTTTTTATCAAGGGTCTTATGAATGAAATTTTACGCGATGAAATTCTCGTTCAAATCATCAATCAAACTTGGAATCAGATCGATTTGATTAAATCCAATAAAGCCTGGCTTTTAATGAGCAATTGTTTGAGTTGTTTTTCACCGTCTGCAAAATTTTACAAATATCTATTCAAGTAGATTTTTCTTTTGAAATTCATAAAAAACTCTGTTTATGATTTGATCGTAGATTTATTTCCGAAGAAAGTCCTTCGAATACGAATGAAATTTGTAGACGAAAATTAACCGCAGCTGGTTCAACTGACGCACCACGAACTTATCCACCGACTCAACTCGAATGGTCAGCTCACAAACAATCATGTTCAATGGCACTTGGAGCACGATTTTCTGACGGTAAAACGACATCGATTGCGGATTTTCATACGAATTCATCTTTCGATTAGATGTCGAATTATTCGGTGAAGTTGAATCGTGGATGACAGGCGAACAATATGCATATGAATTAGTTTCATCACGTGGAATTCTCAAAGATTCCTGTTCAGGTTGGAGTGTATCGTTAGAAGATGACGAAAACGAAATTGAGCTAATGGGTCATGATTATATTCTTGACTTAATCGGCGAATTAGAAATACCACCGTGTACACCTGTTTGCAAATCATTTTTTCTTATTCACGATGGTCGTGATCGATCATTGAAAACATCTCGACATCGAAATCATCGATCAGCTACTAGGTAAGATAATTTTCATTCGAAAATCAATCTAAAGATTATGAAAAAATAACGAATTTCGATGTATTGAATGTCAATATCAACTTCAGATCGAAAGAATGGTTTCTAAAAATCGATCAAAAACGTGCCAGTCGTTTATCGAAATATAGTCGGCAAAGTTCATCATCATCACCTCATAAACAATCGAAATATTTCAGCAGTGATGAACAGGATTTCTCTCGAAAAGATTCATCACCTGTTTATCATGATGTTAATATGAAAAAATCGAATACATCATTGTCATCATTCGATATGTCTGAGGAACAATTATCATTTCCACCACCACCATCAACTATCAAAGACTTGCTTAAAGCAGATCGAATGAGTATCTATTCGAAAGCAGATGAACAAAGCGAGAAGATCGTTGACGAGAAAATCAATATGAATAATACATCGACAAAGTCTGATGATAATCGAGTTAAAGTATCGAATCTATCGACAAGTTTCGATAATGATAATGATGATGATGTTATTCAAAGTGAACCGAAGGAATCGATACGAAAAAGCAATGTATTTACATCGTCATCTCATTCGATGGTTGATCCTGGTTGTGGTGGACATATTATCTCGAAAATTCCCGCTCTTCGTTGTTTAAGACCACATAAACAACATCAGACACAGAAATTTCCTAAGACATCATCGAAACGTCCTGCAGCACCTCATCTGAGGTAGAATCCTCGTATAATTTGAATGATTCTTTCCTTGATTCGCATGAGAATTCGCATGGTGCATGAGATTGTTTTCTTGAGAACAACATAGAGATTTAACTTCGTTTATAAATCGTTTAGTGAATACAATGGTGTTGAAAATCCAACGTCATTCTATGGAGAATATTCGGTTTGTTCGGATGGACCAGCGAATTTGAATCAATATGAAAAAATAGGATCGTCGATTCATCATCTCGGAAAATCAGTATGTTATCTTCATTTCACTACTTTATCAAATTGAACTTCTTCTTAAGGGTCAGAATGATGAATATCATCTATCGAGTTTCTATTCCGATGGTGAAAATCTTGATGATGTATACAATTATGACACTGCAAAAAATCCAATAAAAAGAAATACATCGGTTAAAAATACGACAAAATCAGGAACTAAGTAATCGATCATTGAAATCCTCGTCTTTGTTTTCATTCAATGATTTCAGATTCATCAAAAATAAAACATCTCGTTCAAAATCCGGTTATCCTCAAGCTAAAAAATCGAATAATTCCATGTAAATATTGAATTTTTCTCTCCTTCGTTCATTTCAATCTTGATTATTTTCTCAGTTTCGATTCGGAATCGCTTGCAACTATCACTGATCTTCCATTACCATGTCATAAATCCGATGTCGAAGCTTTTCTCGACGATCTATTCGATCGTGCACTCGATGCAAAAAGTCTGTCGAAAAGCAAAAATAAAAAACTTCTTCTTTCAACACTCGATCAGCGTCGTTTACAAATGATATCTCAAAGTTCCGTTGATCCATCAGCTCGTCGTCGTGGTGGTCTCGTCAATATGCTTCCAAAGAAATCATCCATTCATCCATCAAGTATTAACACAAACGAACACAACGGAACGAAGAAAAAAGGCAAAAAACGAACGAAATCTTTAAAGAAAAAACGTTCCCAATATATCAATACCAATAATAATAATAACAACAATGATTTTGTCGACGATAGTTTCATGTCATTGACAAGTGATTATGATATTTATTTACCTCAGATTGGTTATTCTTAAAAGAAAGACATTTCAAATAAATTAAATTCTTTTGTTTTTTGTGTTTTCATGCTATCGATGTAAATTTGAATTCTAGATGTCTATGAAGTTGAATCAATTGGACTCTTAATTCAATCTGGAGTCGACAAACTTCGATCCGAATTTTCATCCATCACAGGATAAAAAAAATATCAAACTTATTCCCATCAATCCTGCTGTTTGTTTTGCAACAACAACATCAACTCCATCCACTCAGAATCCTTCAGCTTCAGTCAATCCAAATGGACCTGTGTTCGTTCCTGTGATCGACATAAGTGGAAAGAAATACCTACCTGTTTATTTAAAACCAGTAAAAAGTGTTCAGTCGAATTTTCTATTGAATTGAATTCATCGATTTCAGGGTGAACAAGTAAATCCACCGGAAAATATGCCGCCCGAACATTGTTCGAATACACCAAAGAAAAGCTCGATAGTCACCGACGATAATGAATCCGAAGGTGAATCGAATATTGTCAAACCGAAGTTTTCTGTCGAACGTCTTTCCATGTCACAATTAAATTCGAAATCAATTGATAATAATTCATCGACAATCAATCGTAATCTTGTTAAAGTTCCCTCGCATATCTACACACGTCGTTCGCCTGATTCACAGAAAAATCTGCGAGCTAAAACAGTTCGTATCGGTAAAATTCGTTGGCCGCCACCACTCAATCCCGAAGATACCGACAATGGCAATCAGCATCGGTAGATTTCAGTTTTGTTCCTTCTCTCATTGACCAGCAATCCTAAATTTAGACGAATGTTAGTTCAACGTCGAATTCAAGAAGAAATTCACGGAAATAAAACAACAAATACTTGTCTCGAATCACCGCCTGTCATTGATCAACCGATCATCATTCACACTCAGCAAACACAATCCGAAGATAAATGTTCAGATCAATTGAAGAAATCTTCGGTAAATAATACATTCAATGATCGTTTATCACCATCGACAATCGATGATGATATGTCGACGAATGAACTAGTAACACGTAATCAATCATCGAAACTCGAACTTCATAAAACTCTCACGCCAATGATTGGAAAAGAAAATTTCGAATTAAGAAAAAAACTATTCGAACATCCAGATAGCGACTCGCCATTTGCTGGTAAATATCGATCAATTACTTCGAATGATTGATGTTGAGTTTTGTGTTTCAGATGTTATTCCGAATTTAAACGATCAGATTCGATCTCGAAAAACCTCTCCGGATTATCTCACCTATCGAAATCTCCCGTGGAAATTAAAACTTCGCAAAGAAATCTTTTCGCCGAAAGAAACATTCGAACAGCCGATTTTAATCGATCTGTTATATTTACAAATTGTTTTCGATACATTTTCATCCTATTGCATTCGAATAAGTGAAGCTGAACGAACGAATATGAAAACATTTCTCTGTAAATCCTCTCACAACTCATTCTTCGATCAACAACGAACATCTTTTTGACTTTTTCAATTTTAGCTTCACACGGCGTTGCAAGTTGTGATGATGTCAATTTGATAACTAAACTATCGGCAAAGAAAGCCATCATTGAACAAGCTCGACAATGGCCGAATTATTTCTCTCGATTTTTTCCTGTTTCCGTAGGTTTTCGTCGCGTTTGTTGCCCCACAATGAAATGTCTTTTTTTTTGTTTTTTCAAGATTCCAAAAATTCATTCAGGTGAAACGCAAATGTTAGGCGTTTCGCATTCGGGTATTCGTTTGCTGAAACGAACTCGAACGAAAACTCATGAAGATGTTCTTCAAGTTCTCGAAACAGTTCGATTCGATAATATTCAACAGATATCATCGATTCGAAATAGTTCGACAATCGATCTACGTTTAATTAAAAAGAAACTCCTGACAATTCATTCGCATCGAGTAAGTAGATTCGATTTTTTTTTTAAATTATATTCAACATTTTTTGATTTAGATACAAAAAATCAAACAGTTAATCGAGAAATTTTTCAAAGAATCTCATTCAGTTCCTCTCGTAAGTTTCTGTATGATCGAACGGCACATTCATTGACTTTTGTTTCTCGTTGAAGAAAAAAACTCTCTCGCCGAATCTCAATTCGAATACAAGTGATTTATTTAAATCATCGAGTCAAGCGAGTTTCATGAGTTGTAGTCAAACATTTAGCGAATTGATTCCATCGATTTCAAACGATAATCATACGCCTAAACCAACTCAAAATCAACGAACTATATCAGCTCTACCAAACGGATATTCAATGATGGAATTCGCATTGCAGAATTATAAAGTTCCACATCGACGGTAAACATTTTCTTTGTTCAATAAACATACGTGTCAATTTCGATGTTTTACAGACGATCGAAAAAGGGTTGGAAAACTTCAGGTATGAGAATTCCTCAAGTGTTTTGTTTTTCGCGATTTATACAGATAAATTTTCATTCAGAATGGACTTGGCAAGATTACAGTGTACTACTCAAATGGTCAAAGGTAAGTTTTGGATTTTGAAAAAGAAAAACAAGATAATATTTATTTAAATTTCGTTTGTCAAGCAACCAATTCAATCTCCTCTCCTTCGACAATCATCCAATGACGTATCTCGTCTAGCACGTCAATGTTTTCTCAGTAGAAATCAGTTATTTTGCTTTCTTAATTTGTTCCATAATTTCAATTTAGCAATCATGCGTTTCATGGGCGATCATGCATTAGCTCGTGGTCAAACAGAAATCGATTGTCTTCTCTATCTTCTCAAGGTTGATTTCATTGAACAAAAAAAAAGTCGTTTCAATACATTTTTTGTTCGATTTTTAGAATCTTCATAAACATCGTTCATTAATCGATGAAGTTCTTTGTCAATTAATCAAACAATTAACTGAAAATCAAAGTACGAAAATTGATAGTGCTCAACGAGGTTGGAAATTATTAGTAATGATTTTGAATTATTTCATTCCAACTGAACATTTACGGCCGTTTTTTGTCAAATATCTTAATGATAATATTCATCAAAATGAAAAATTCGTTCAATTATGTTTGCATCATTACGAACAAACGCTCAAGTACGGCGGAAGAAAAAATGCTCCGAGCAAAGCAGAAATTGATTTACTAACTGCAGTATGACGATCGATATAGTTTTATATTTAGATAATAGATTTTGCATTTAGAATGGACGAAATGGAGGTAAACGTCAAACGTTTTTACTGCCAGGTGGAACACCTTTGACACTTTTAACAACGCCATCCATGGTTAGTACACGAAATGAATTCATAAACAAACGAAACATGTCAAACTGTTTAGGTTGTTAGCGATTGTTTGAATTTATTATGCGAACGATTGAATATAACGAATAATTTCGAACATGATGAATATTCGATATTTATTATCAGTCCTTCGGGTAAGATTTCTGTTGAGTCAAAAAAAAAGACGAATATAAATCCTTTGAATTCAGATCAATCATCACGTTTATTAAATTCAACGGAATATCTATTCGATATTCTCAGTGAATGTATTCGATCGAATGTAACTGATTATCATTTAATCATCAAACGTATGCTTTGGTTTACGAATTCGATGATTTCCAAAGAGAAAATTCATCAATCGGAGATTTTCATTGATTTTATGTATTATCAGTTAGTACCTGAGTTTCTCGAAGGAATATTAATTGTGCTTCTGAACAACCATTTCTCGGATGAGCTCATGGTACGAAGAAATCTTCAATGAAAGACTTGTTTTGATGAATAAGTTCTGTTTATTTAGCAACAAATATCGTATATGGCAGCATTGCAATATCGAGCTTCGAATAGAATCGGTTTACCATCGATGTAAGCGAGAGAGAAAAGCTTGGAGAATATTTACAGTCTTGTTCTTTGAATTGAAAAGGAGAGAAGTTAAACATTTGCTGCCAATAACGGTATTGAAATTGAAAAGTGTACGTCCACAAATTTGGACAACAACTGTTCATGAACAAATCGAATCATCGGTGGAAAAATTAACGCCAATCGAAGCAAAATTCAAATTCATAAGTCTCAATTCAATCGTAGACTTTCTTCGTTTTTTTAAATAACTTAGTTTGATTTAGATTTGATTCAAACGTGGCCATTGTTTGGCACCACATTCTTTCCTGTCCAGGTCTTTTTTTATCCTTAGAACTAAAATAAATCTATTTCGATTGTTTTAGTCGGTCGATCATCCATCGATTCAATCACCATGTTTGATTGGTATCAATAAAAACGGACTTTTATTCCTCGATATTGATACACGAGTAAGATCGATTCAATTTGAATCTATGCATTGAACGTGAGAATATTCCTAGGAAACTCTGTTTTCAATTCCGTATAATGATGTTGTTTCAATTCGTCGACATCAAAGTGCAATTGACATTAAATATGGAAGTCTAAATCAGCCACATATCCTGCAATGTCATATCGAAAGAGTAAAAACAAAACAAAAATATATTCTTCAACTATTTTTTTGCCTCGTTTGTCTAGAGTCAAGATCTAGTTGCGTTAACAGGTCGTTATTTAAGTTTCATCGGCCGAAGTTTATCATCGGCATTGGGCAGGAAAACGACTAGTGAACACTCATATCGGCCGATAACAGCATCTCCATATAACGATCCAATTAGTACAATCTTGTAATTTAGACAAATCTTTATTTCTTTTTTGTATATCAAGTACATCTAAACAGATCTTGTCGGATAATTATAAAATGAGAATAAAACTACGATTACTCATCAATTAATTCTTTTTCAAAGGAGATCTTATTAGAAAGTACAACACCCTGGTTACATAAGTTCGGTTGACTAGTTACATCTAATTATTTTCTACTTTTAACGAAAAATAAAGATAATTACTGTGACAATAAATTTAAGAGTTTAAATGTAAAAGTGAGTTCTTAAGTTTGACGAATCATAGCATCTTCCCCGCTCGTTAAACCATCAATTGTCAACTGTTTTGTGGGTAATACCTCTGTATTTGGACTTACGCTGTTATTGTTTAATTTCTTTAACGATCGTCTCCATCGTTCTATCCAGACGTTCACTAAAACATACATCAATTGTTTACGAAATCGTTTCGATACACAACAATAAATGTAGAATGGAGCCTAAATTAAAAAGATTGAAAAGGAAACTATTGATTCATAATAATGACAATTTTCGAAACTCACAGAAAAACTCGAAAATGTTATCATCAGCGTAACTGTTGTAATCAAATCATCGATTACAATCGATTCCGGATTTGTTTCAATTTTATTCGTTGTATAAACAAATACGATTGTATACGGCAATGATGTTATAATCTTGTAAACAGCATGAACAAGTACCATAGCTGTTAGTTGACGATCTCGTTGCAAACGAATAATATTCATTCGTCGACTAGCAATATTTCGAGCACGAATATAAGTTATTGTTGAAAATATTATTAAAATCGCTATTGGTAAACAACCGAAGAGAACTGGAAATTCAAATAGTGATAAGTATTGAGCATAAATCGGATTGACAATTAAGCAAATTCCATTTTGTACATCGAAATAAATTAAAACGAATATACTATGAATAAAACCAAAGAGAATTGCAATTAAAATGGCTCGCTGAGCAATTCGTAGATTGCTCCAATGTCGATATGAACTCATGGAGAGAAATTGATCGATGGTAGCAAGACATAGACTTATAAGTGAAATTATAATCATCCATTGTGACGTGAACATATGGAACTTACAGAACCATGATACATTTTTCAGACCAATTTGAAAACCTTGCAAAAGAGTAAAAACAACTGGTGTTGTTGGTAGAGTGATAACATTGACAATCGTAGTAATTGTTAGGAGAAACGCACAAGTTGTTTGTCGAAAAGTTTTTAATGTCGTAAAAATGATGATATTGAGTAAACCACCAATAATACCCATGATGAAAATAGTCATACCGCAATACATAATGATTTGTTTTGAAATCAATGGCAAAGTAGTTAGATGATCCATGGAAATAAGTCTAATGCTTTTCGTTCAAAACAAAGTTCTCATAGAATATAAAAAGTATATACGTGCGTCATGACGCAAAAAGATTCTCTTGATAATTTATAGAAAGAAAAAAAGAAAACATTTTCCGCTGGATATGATAGTTCATTGAACCTCTTCATATTAATTAATTATATTTATATGCATGACACTCATTTGCAGATCTTAATCTGCTTTAAATAAGTTAATGTTTATTTTTCTTACAATTAACACAAAAAAACACAATATTATGATATAAAACAAAAGTAAATATATTCATACACAGATAGATTACTAAAAGACACACACAAAAAAAAAGAAAACATTTACACATAATTATTCATCGTCGTCTACTACCCATGCGAAGAAATGATAAGAGAGTTCTGAACGACTTCTTCTTGGCATTTGATGATGAAGATGATGACGATGATGGATACCCTAGATCACTTGTAATCTCTGCTGTCGCTTCCGTGCTTGGCTGTGCTATCTGTACGGGTAATGTTTCAAATGTCGAGCGATGAAACATCGACATCATATTATTTTCTTGATCTCCCGTTGGTATTGTTTCCGAACATCGATTAATCAAACATGCCACAGTTGAGTCTTCTTTTGGTCTATCATGATTAATTGATCGACACGACATATTATGCGTACGTGTCCAGTCAACTTCACGACAATATTGACTGCAATAGGAGATTTTTTGACAATGAGGACATTGTTGAAATTTCATTTGCTAGAAAAACCGAATAAACAAAAATTGTTCGTTTGTTTTTTATTTGAAATTCAAAAGTACGTACATCATTTTCTATAAGTTGACATGACGAATTGCCACATCTTTGATATTGAGAACTATCGTCAAATTCATCACGATCGAAACTGTCTGGAAAAGGTTTTATGAAATCATTTAATTGCTCAGCTTCTTCATAGAAATGATAGTGATGATGATGATGGTGTCGTTTTTTCTTTCGTTGATGTCGATCAAACATCACATTCGCAACTTGACTAAGTGCATTTGATATAGCTGGATCACGTGCAAGAAATTCACTACGTGGTCCATATTTATGTTTCATTGTATTTAATAATTCTCTGAAATGTTCATTTTCACGATAGAATGCATCGATTTCTTTTCGACAACGAACAACACTTAAAAATGTGATTATAGCAAAACTAAGCGAATGATTGAGTAAATGTTGTTCAGCATAAATCAAATGATTTAAATCATTTCGATTCGAATAATCTTCACTATCCAAAACAGATTTATGTAATAATGTACAACAATAATTCACCAAACGAATTTGTGCTCCTAAATCAATCGTTCTTTCGTGATTTTCTTCTTCTTCTTCTTCGCATTCTTACTTTCTGACCACATATCGACATGTTCAGCATTCTGCAATAATATATGCAAACACTGCAATGCCAATGATTCAAATTTAATAAAGTAAATAATCGTCTCCGGATATTTATATTGACTAATTTCGAAAAGATCGATCATGATATCGATAAATTGCATATCGATTAGATGTTGATATGACTGAAGAAGATTTTTTTCGACAATCACTTTACATAAACGTAAGAGAACGGATAATGATGGAATTTTTTCTTCGATTAAATGCCCATCACGAATGCCTCGAATTAATTGAAGAAGAAATTCCGGATAATGTTCGAGAATAAAACATGCAACATCACCAATTGTTGCAACATTACTGAACAAATCGAGACATTTCTGTTTGACACATCGAATACGCGGATCCTATTTGAATATTGTCTTCGAAAAATTCGTTGAATCAAAACGAGAATTTTTTTACTTTATACATCATAAAAACGATATCGATTGCACCGGATTTCATAATATCATTGACAACAAGTTGAAAAATAACAAAAAAATCAATTGATCGATTGTTCGTAGCTAAATAGAGATCGATTTCGAGTGTTTTTTTTGTTCAATAGGAGAATTAGCAAAGAATATCTACGAAATTTATTGAATCCAGCATCACGAAATTGTTGTGGACGTTGTCCGAGTTGTAGATCGCGAAATGTATAATTCGATTGTTCAGCTCGAGCTAAGCCGAAAAGTAATTGAGATAAATTGAAAAGAGCTTCGAGCTGTCGTGTTGCTTAATCGAGAGAAAAAGAAATAATTCAATTAAAAGAACATCGAATCAATTCAATTAAATCTACTAACATACCAATTTCAGTTAGAGGCAAAACAGTAGGATTATCGATTTTAACATTCCACGGTGAAATAGCTTTTGTTGCTTTGATATTCTATTCGAAAAATATCAAAAAGAAAATAGTTTTTCATTTCTACGTATTCAATTACTCGAATTGTAAGTGTATGAAGAAGAAGATCACTATTGAATGTATTCAAATCAGGATATGAATACCAACCATCAGCAAATTGAATAATATCCATACATTGAATATCATTTGTCATTGCTGTTTGATTATTACCATACTCATCAGACAGTGTGGCATTTTGATCAAAGGCTGTTAGAACTGATCGATTTGCTGCTATGCATCGCATTTCTATCTGAAGATGATGAATAAAACGGCAATATGAAATATTTATTGAGAGAAAATTAGATTTTCGTCATATTTAATTGATCAATATGAAAAGAAATAATTCTATTACAGAAAAGAATTACCGATACTTTATGTCCATTCATTCATTCATTGTGTTTGTTCATGAAACAAATACTATATTTAGTTAGTCATTTGGTGATAATAAAAAAAGAAGAAAGAATCATCTAGAGGGCACTAGGATCTTATTGAAAAGATATAACACAATCTTTCTATGTGTGTGAATTCATTTCCGTACAATCTATTTCTTATCAATCATAGATTACATTCCATACGAAACATTACGGGTATAATTTTCTTCTAAATAAACAATTCATTTCCAGACATAAGACTGCTCCGATCGATGTAGTATTAAACAGGCTTAAAGGATTGTTTTGTTTAGTAGTAGTAGTCGAGGTTATGTTAGCCTTTGATTCTCGATTCGCTGTCACAAGCGAAAAAGAAAAAGAAATGATCGATGCGTATTTCCTTCTTGTTCTTTTTTTCTCTCTCTCGTGGTCGTTAATTGCCGACATACAATTCGGCTACAATCAGCATCGATAGTTTATTGAACAATAGAATAAATGAATAGTATATATATATACATGAGTGACGAAGAAACAAAAAACTAATACTTCGCACAATCATTTCTCAATGCTAAACATTACAGAAATTGGCTTGAAGAAATAGAAACCCATAATTTTTAATCATATTATATGTAACTGGCGGGCGTATGTTCGTGTGTTTATTATTTATGTATGATGAATAGAAATATCAATTTCATAAGTCGTGTGTCTTCAAGTTAGACAAAAAAAGAGAGAAGGAGAAAAACCGGCAAGTGAAAACATATTAATAATAAAGACTTGTGAGTCGTATATGTTTTATGCAATTCTTTTTTTTTTATTGTGAGATTCGTTTAATATGCGAGTGGAATTATTGTTTGTCAAATAGTAACAGGAAAAGGGATGACAACAATAGAAGAGAGAATAGAAAGAAAATCTATAGAATCTAGTCTTCATTTTAGTTATTGAAACAAAGAAAAATCCTTGCCTGTTCCATGTAACTATGACTATATAGAACTGTTGTTTCCTCTTTCCTATCTCACAGTAAAATCTATAAAAAGAAATCGTGGCACAAGAGATAGATAGATTTTTGCTTTTGTCATTCTTTTTTCTTGTCTCTTCGTATTTTCATTGCGCTTCACGTTGATCTGTTACTTGTATGCCAATACAATCTTTGCCGTTCTCGTATTCTCTCTGTTCTTCATAGTCTATCGTCACATAATTGCCATCACCAATAATAGTATAAGAATAACGGGAAAGAGAGAGGGAGAGAGAAAGAATCGACTGAGCTTATTGCGTTTTCTGCTAGATGCATGCACGTTCAGAATCCACACACATTTCTTGTGGTTGAAATGCTACTACGACGAACATCATGAACGGATAAAAATAACGATAGAAAGATAGGTTTTTACTGCGTGTTTAGGATGTGCGTGTTATTTTTTGTTCATTACCATCTTCTCTCTTTGACTCTTCTTCTTGGTCTTTCCCTTTTGCTTCGTTTTAAATGAGCAACACATCTTGAACAACAGACACCAAAGAGAAGTAGCAAACAATATTAACACTTTTTCTTATTTTTTTTCTCACCTTTCTTTTCCTCTTTTATTCTTGTGTCTTTTTTTATCAAAGAAATTCATCGTTGCTCACACATAGTATACGTGTTTATATATTTATTAATTATTTGTATGCCGTAATATTTTTTCATGAGCTGTTGTCACTTTAATCCTTTTTCTCGCACGTTTTTTTTTCTTCTCTCATTTGATTGACGTAAAAAAGAGCGAACTATAACAGCAATTATAAAACAATAAAAGAAAAAAATGTATTAACGCATATCGTGCACAAAATAAAGAAGAATAAAGGAACACTCTAGCGGCTTGTAATTCTTTTCCAGATGACGAATACGTCTTCAAATGTCTATATCTTTCTTCCATTTCCTTTATAAATGAATGTGTCGTGTGTGTGTGTCTCTCGCTTTCTTTATATATATTTGTATGTATATATTACAGAAAAAGGTAATGAGAGACAGCATGCAAACATAATAGACTCGGTGAAAGTTGATAGACGATAATGATGAGGATGGTGCATCTGCAATGTTGTTGTTATTTTTGCTAACCTTAAGTAATAGCCAAATGCTTTTATATTAACCTTAGTATTTTTTTTTCTTCTTCTTATACTTAACGTGCACAATATGTCTGTAGAAGGAGACGAAGCATTTCCTGTCGTTCATTCTATGTAGATTCGATTCGAAAATCCTCTGTTGTGTAGTTGCATACATGATTCTATAAAACATAGCCGTCCCTCAAGACTAGATTATGGAAGAGGAGAGAATGAGAAGAGAAAAAAAAACGGAAGACGAAGATCGAGAGAAAGAGAGAAAAGTCAATCGACGAAAGCGAGTAAAACTATCTAGAACATAAAATATATTTTGTTTGGAAAGAACCGAATAGAAGTTGAATGAGCAGCAGTGAATGAAGCAAAAAGAGAAGTTGTCATCTTCGTCTTTCTTGTCTGTCAATCGTTGATGATGATGATGATGA
>ERZ778019.880-NODE-880-length-49050-cov-13.599837_pt1 | contig 49050 bp, 63 predicted proteins | sample MGYA00375749_ERZ778019 | MGnify/ENA primary metagenome ERZ778019 (study PRJEB29350, sample SAMN05389821) | bioreactor metagenome | isolation source: Ammonium sulfate bioreactor | place: South Africa: University of Cape Town | collected 2014-03-17 ... | reverse complement strand
AATTATACGTACAAATTCCATGACCTGTAAAAGGTGTTATTCGATTTATTTCTTTTTTCATTGATTCGAACAGGAGCGACATGTGATGAAAATAAATTGCGTATTGGCTTCTTCTTATCAACTAATAGTGACACCTAAGCTTCGTGATGATGATGATGCAAAATTGTTAGGATAGATAAAAGAACGAAAAAAAAAGTCCATGAATTATATACGAATGGCAAAAGTAATGAAAGCAATTCTTGTCAAAGAATTCGGTGATGCAAGTGTTTGCAAATTAGCTACAGATGTACCTATTCCCGAAGTTAAGCCAACTGAAGTAAGAAGAATAATTATGCATGTATATAATCTTTAACACACTATTATATAGGTTTTAATTCGTATTCATACAGCTGGTGTCAATCCAGTAGATACATACATTCGTTCAGGTACATATACTCGTGTGCCTAAATTACCATATATACCTGGATTGGATGCGGCTGGTGTTATCGAACAAGTTGGTGGCGAAGTAACAAAATATCAGGTGGGTGATCGTGTTTATACAATACGGACAAATACAGGCACTTATGCAGAATATTGCACGGCTCGACCTGAAGATATTTTTCCATTACCATTGAATGTTTCATTCGAAGAAGGCTCAGCTTTGGGTACACCCTTCTTTACGGCTTATCGAGCTCTAGTTATCAAGTAAGTCGAAATGTTTATTTATCGATTAAAACAAAATACTAGAATTTATTTAAATTTTGGTGTGCTACGGTCATTAGTAACTGTCTTTTTGAGTTTTATTCCTTGATGAATTTGTCCTAGTAGAGCATTACGATCACCATCACCGCCTGATGGTGGAGGAGCAGATGTTGAAGGTGCTGGTGGCGGGGGAGGTGCAGGTGCTGCTGGAGGAGGAGGAGGAGGAGGAGCTGGAGTTTGTGAAACTACTGGAGTTGATGTAGTGACAGGTCGAGTAGGAGGAGGAGAAGTTGGTGTTGCTGGAGGTACATTTGTTTGCGTTGAACGTTTTGATGATGGAGTAGACGGCGGAGGAAGAGTCAATGTAGTCTTTATATCGATGACTTCAGTTGCTGATGGTTTCGTTGTTGTTGTCGTTGTCTCTGCAGGGCGTCGTTTGTCATAAGTAGGTACTTTTTTTCCACTTCGTTCAAGTAAATTTTTCACATCACTGGAATAATCGCCAGGTATCGGTTTAAAATTCTGTAATTCCTTCAATGGCGTCGTATTTTTCAAAAAATAAGGTAATTCACGAATTTGACTTAGAGTTACTGCTGATTGTGTCTTATCAAATATACGATTGAGCATATCTCTTGCATCCGGATCTCTTCCACAATCTTGCCAATTTTTCGGCGTTAGACCTTTTAGATTTTTACCAAGTTCATAACCCGTAAGCATTTCAAAAACAACGCCACCGAAACAGATAATTTCTGCTAGTTGATCTTGTGTCATACCATCGGCGAGTGTTATTGACGCTACAGCACGTTGAATATGCGGATAAATACGTGAATGTTGTTCCAAAAATTTATATTCATATCCACCAAGTTGAAGTGCTGCACCAGCAACTACAATATTACCACTATGAAAATCAACCATTGGTGGCATATATTTCGATTGTAGAAAGAGTAAAGCGTCGAGAAGTTGCCGTGTAAATATACGTACACGATCAAGAGATAGACCAGCACTTCTATTTGCATATTTATTCTAGAAAAATAGAAGTTTTTGTTTGAATAGAATAGAAAATCTCAACAAAAAATATACGATCTTACTTCGTAAGGAAAAGTTGGTGTCGTATTTTGAATTAAATCTTTCAAAGAACCAGCATGTTGAAAAGGTCTAATCGTAACAATTAAGTTTTTTACATACATAAAATCGACTTTATTAATTGGTTCAACATATGGATGATATAAACGATTGAAAAGACTATTTAATGTTTTCATATAAGCGCCTCCACTTCGTTGGTCATTGAATTGAGTTACTTGATCTGATTTAGTTTGAAGTGTGAGAATATGTGTCGGCATATTCGATGTTGTGCCTGTTTTCGATATTGCTGTCAAAAGAAACCAACTTTTATCTTGATTCGAACCGAGTCTAGGTAATTCGGAATGAAATGTATACATAGGATTTTCTTTAATGAAAGATTGACATGATAATAATGTCGAACGATCTTCTGAGTGTGGACGTTGCTCAGTTAGTAAGTGTGTCGATGAAGTTGGTCCCGTATTTCTAAAATACATCGATGCTTTATTTCGTTGTCGTTTTCGAAGATAATAACAACCGATAATTAGAGCTATTGCAAATATCAAGAATAGAACTCCAGCAACAATAGGGATTATTAACGTGTTCGTGTCACTCATTGTCGTCGACTCTTTTTCAATGGTTATGAATGATAAATAGATGAAACAACAAACGAAATCGAGATAAGCAAAAAAAAATATTTTTCATGACGACTTTTTCTATGTTTGTCATGCTTTATTTGCATTTTAAACTGTTTCATTATCTTGTAGAGGACGTGCGAAAGCAAACGAAACGGTTTTAATTCATGGCGCAAGCGGAGGAGTTAGTAGAACGAAACTATCGAATAAATATGTCAAATGTTTTTCTTTTCTCATTAGGTTGGTATTGCTGCCGTACAATTAGCGAAATATCTTGGACTACGTGTTATTGGCACAGCATCAACTGAACAAGGTCAAAAAGCTGTACGTGATGTAGGTGCAGATTTAGTTTTTAATCACAAGCAAGAAGGTTATTTACAAGAAATTACTGTAAGATTAATTATTTTCACTTTGCAAAAAATCAAACTAAATGATTTTCAATAGGATGCTACAAAAGACAATGGCGGGGTTGAACTAGTCATTGAAATGTTAGCCAATGTTAATTTACAATCTGATTTAGAATTACTTAAAAAAAGTGTTGGTCGTGCTGTTGTTGTTGGTAATCGAGGAACAATTAATGTTAATCCTCGTTTATTAATGACTAAAGAAACAAGTGTACATGGAGTGACACTCGGTGGATCAACTGATGTAAGACGAAAAAAAAATAGATAACTTTTATTTTCTTCATTTGTTCGATATTTAATTAGGAAGAATTACAAATAACGAATGATCTTTTGCAAAAAGGTCTTCAAGAAGGTGCATTCAAGCCTATTCTTGGACAAAAATATCCATTAGAACAAGCAGCGCAAGCTCATATTGATATTATTCAGAATAGCGGTACAACCGGCAGACTTACACTTCAAATACAATAATTTCGATGATTTTTTTATATTCAGAAAAAAGAAAGAATAAAATATTTACGTACTAATTTTATCTCTTCGTACTTCGAAATATCAAAAGGTTTTATTATCATCAACAAAGAATAGTAACATCGTTCCTTTTCTTGCTTTTACTATTAGTAGATTTCTTCTGATCACTTTTTTTCGTACATATTGTTGTTATTGTCAAGGGCAGAGAACGAGCTTTTATCCTTAAAATTTCGAACAAAGTTGACATTCAAACGAGAGTATTTACTGATTGGGAACTATTTGGAGTATTTAAACTCTTGACTTCCATCCTTACATCTTGTTAGTCTATTATCTTTTAAGATTTGTACTTTTCTTTTTCTTTCTTGACATCTTCATTTGATTTTTATTTTTATTTTTAATCTCGTCGTTTCGTTTTGACGATATTTTGATTTATCACGCATAAGCTCCATTTACGCCCAAATTGCAATTTTATTATCGAGTATAGAGAGAGAAAGCAAAAAGGCAACGAAACAACAATAAAGTATTGTCTAGTCTATTTTACTTATCAATGATGATCAAAATTGTTCAAACATTACCTGTACTCTTTATATTTGTCATTGGTTTAAATAGTGAAGAAACGAATAATAATTCTGTAAGCAGTTTTAATGATAAATAAAGTTAAAACAAAAATCGATTTTATTTAGTGTTGGTCAACATTGAAAAACTATCAAATTGTCTCTCTTGATAATAGCATTAGTCCTTCACAAGACCGATACAGTGAAAATGATTTCGTTCGAGAATGCCATTTATCGTTTGTTGAAAATATAATGAACAAATCATGTTCAAATTCATCTTCATCAACTTCAAAAGGACCACCACTTATTCAAAGTAAACATTGAAAAAAAATGAAATATTTTGATATCATGCTTGTTTTATTATAAATCAGAATATGGCTATGGATTTCTTGCTGTACTTATTATCAGTGCTCTTTCGTTAGCCGGTTTCGTAGCTTTTCCATTAATGAAAAAACCGTACTACAGATTTTTCAATGCATTTTTTACTGCATTAGCTGTCGGTACACTTATATCCGATACTGTATTCGAACTCATTCCAGTCGTATGTAGATTTTGAATAATTATATTGTCAAATCAACAATCTTCATAGATTATTGAACATAGTTTCTCACTATCACGTTCGCATGAACATGGTGAATTTATATCAGAAGAATCAAAACATGATGGTATTCATGTGCCATTATTTATTTGGCAAATGACTGCATTAGTTCTTAGTATGTTGAGATTAATTCGAAATATAAGTTATAATCTATATTCTTATTCATTTAGCTGCGTATATTTTCTATGTTGTTGAATTAATGATTCATGCTTTCTTACTTCATCGAAAACATATTGATGAAAATGTAGATTGAACATATGATTCAGAAGAAAATATCGATTGAATTAAACGTTTGTTTAGAGTTCGTATAACTTAAATCATCAAGAAATACCAACAGTAGAAATGAGTGTATTGCCAATATCAACGGTCAGCAAAGCATCACGTCGTGAATCATTAATTTCTACGAATACTGTTCCAAATTTGACAATTACAGCCGATGACCATCAGAGAGAAAGTTCGAGGTGTTTTTTGCAAAACAAAACAAAAAATTGATTTAGTTTAGGTACTGGCTGGATGATTATCATTGGTGATGGTATTCATAATGTAGCTGATGGTTTAGCAATCGGTGCAGCATTTGCTGAAAACACAATATTTGGAGTGACAACAGCTGTTGCTATTGCTTGCCATGAATTACCAACTGAACTCGGTTTGATATTCATATTCTTGTTCATAATCTGCATCAAATCGATTGTTTTTATTTTCAAGGTGAATTCATGGTTTTAGTCGAATCAGGTTTTTCATTTCGTCGAGCATTACTCTTCAATTTTATCTCAGCTTGCACGGCTATTGTCGGTTTTTTCATTGGTGCTAGTATTTCACAAGAAGAATCAACACGAACATGGATATTTTCAATCACAGCAGGCACATTCGTTTACATAGCACTCGTTGATTTAGTAAGTTAATTGTTTTCTTTTTCGCATTCTATCTACTAAATGGAACCGACTCTCGTTTGATTTTAGTGGCCATCGCTAATGCCTGAAACTGAAAGATTCGATTGGCCTCGATTTTTTTGGGTTACTCTTGGTTATTTATCTGGTGTTGCAATTATGTTTGTCTTAACTATAGTGGAAGAAAAAATCGTTCAGACAGGCGACAAATAGTTAAATCAGAGATTTACTTTCTTTTTTTCCAAATAAATAAATTTCTTTTCTATGAATCAATCATCGATTAATTACAAATACATATTAGTCAAAACATAGTTCTTGATTAGAAAAGAGCAAAAGACGTCAATAAAAAAATAGCACAAAAAAAAGATAGAAAATCAAATGCAAAGAATCAATTTTTTTTTCATTCGATTGCCTAACCAAAATGTGGTGTATCACGCATATTGTCATGGACACGTAAATGCTCAGTAACAATATCGCCCAATGTTGGATCTTCGAGTGCATCTGCTGCATAACCATCGTTAGTCGAACTAGATAAATCGAAAATTACAATATTTTTTAAAAATACTTTGTCCATTAATTCCTACTTATCTCTTTCGGGAAAAAGATCTCGAGCATTGCTAGCAGCTAAATCAGCTTGATGAATTAATGATGGTATAGCTTCACTTGTTGACGAACGTGGATCGGTAAAACAAAGATAATAAGTTAATAATTGCAGTTCATCAGCTGTGAATTGTATTTCATCGTAGAGAACATGATAGAGTGCAGGACGATTAGTACCTTGTAAAGCTTTGTGTGAGTTTAAAAAGAAACTAAATTGACCTGGATGAACAATATCTGTGTCGACAACCAGACCTGGAGGAACATTGATTGTTCGTTGTTGATCATCAAGCATGAAGAAACGAGTATGATGACGTTTTTTCACAACAATAAAAGTCAACAATGGATGAGGTAGTTTTTGATATACTTCTGTAATAAACAAATGTTTTGTTTTTAATTGAAATCAATAGCTTTAAAAAAACAGACAAATTCTTTTACCAGTAAAAGCTTGTTTAATTTGAGGAATTTCGAAATTTAAAATTCGTGCAAATTGACCATCGTCAACGCCTAAAAAAAAACACAAAACATCAAATAGAAATCTTTGAAAAACGAATTTGTTTTTTTTGTTTGTACCATCACGATAGAAAACAATTTTATTTGGCAATCGTCCATTGGCTTCTCGATAGTATTCTAACAATTCGCGAACCATTTGCTGTAAATCGACGATAGCTTCGATCGCACATTTACCATTTCTCGGCCATTGTTTACAAATTCGAACAGCACTTGTCGAACAAACTGAATCACCTGAACCGACAACGGCAGCGATCGATGGTTTATCTTGTCGACAAACAGGATGTATGACATCAGCACCCATAAATTGCCAAGCATCTTCTTTTGTTACTTTATTCGATGCTGTTGAATTGATTTTTATTGGTAGTTCAACTTTTGTATTCGTGCCTTGCATTTTAAAATTAATTTTTCGCAGTAAATTTTCGCACATATTATCAAGAATTCGATCGGCACTGCCACGTTGCGTTCGTTGAAAACGATCCATTTGTTCTTGAAGTTTCGAATAGAGCAAACATTGAGTTGTTATCCCTAATTCATGCAATGTCAATTGACAAGTAAAATCAATAGTTTTCAATTACCGTAATTGACTGTTCCGTTGAGTTTTATCGTTGGACGTAATTCATTCCAATTACTATCCATGATGCAAACGACTAATTCACATTTTTGAGTTTGTTTTTTTACAAAATGTTCTTTTATTTTATTTAAATTTTGATCACGATCATTGTCATTTTCTGATAGGAAAACGGCTTCTCGGATACATGATTGAACCGGTCCCATACGAAAGATTTTTGCCATCTGAAAACAAATCATTCGAATGACTAAAAACAAAAATCACTCGTTTACTTTATTAAATGATTCGACAAATTTTTCCATTAAACTCTTTTTCGTCGCATTTAATGGTGCCGGTGGCGGACCAAAATATGTAAATGCAACAGATTTTAATTTATACGGTTCAATAAATCTTCCTTGAAGATTAATTCGACCCATATTAATTTGTGCTTCATTGTTGTTAATACACGGTGGTGGAAGTATTCGTGCTTTGATTGATTTCATCTCTTGATCATTGACAGTCAATTGAACAGCTTGACAAAGAGGTAATGTTGCCGGTGCACTATACTTACATGTACGAAGTGATAGCATGATGTCAGTGTACCGTTGATCAGGCGATGGAATCGATTGATTTTGACGATCACGTTGTTCGTTTGTTGACTAAATAATTCGTTTGATTGTTTTTTTATTGTGAAAAAATTGTTTCTTTACTTCACGTTCACATTCTTGCCATTGAAGTATTCGACAGACTTCAATCGGCAAATGTTTTGGATCTTTACGTTCATGAAGAAAGAAACATTGTAAACAATACAGTTTAGGATATTGTAATTTGATATTTTTCTCTTTAGCATAATAATCAATTAGATTATAATCGATGGTTTCATATGTTGTTTGACCATTTTTAACGATTTCTTTTGTAAATGGAAATGTTTGTCGTTCGGGTACATCGGAAAAACCTCGAATTTGATAGATCTTTGAATTAAAAAAAAAGTCAATTTTAATTTCTTTTTTTCTAAATTTTCACCTACTTGAGTATGATTTGATTGTTGTGTTGTGATTTTACAACCGTTTAATACTGTTCTAGCTTTCATATAATCATTACTATTCATGCCATATTTTCGAATATCTTTTTTGAGGTATTTAGTAAGAAAATCAATAATATCCATATATGGATAGAATTTAGTTAATGTTGTTTGTAGATTTAATGTTAGACCAGCTTGAGTTAGACATAGTGCTTGAAAAAAGCCAAGACGTAATTCGAAACCATCGGGCAATTGTTTGGTTCGTCGTGAATCATTTGAATAGAAAAATGAACCTTCGCAATGAGTCACTGGTAGGAGAGCTTGCTTGAGTAGAGTCTCTAAAATACGAATAGCACTCGATGGAACAGTACCAGTTGGTGAACGAAGATATTCAAAGATTGTCGCTGTTGACCATTGACCAGCAAGAGAAATAAGACGTAAACGATATGTGCTTTGATTAGTAGAAGGTGAAAGAGTGTAGATCATGGGACATTGTTGAGCATTGAGTTTAACTGTCGAATAGAAACATTTGCCTTCGTCGTACCTTTGAAAAAGAAAGAAGACATCCAATGAGTCCAATAGTTCTATGTTTGGTTTTAGTTACAGAAAATTAAATTTACCAAAATATGAAATCGAATTTATTATTTTCTACTAATTGCTGAACGAATCGTCGACGTTGATCACGACTCATGACTTCTTCCCACAATGTTTTATCGAAAACACCTGGTTTTTCCACTATAGCATCGTATTGATAGAGCATTATATTAGGTGCAATTTGAGTTGGAAAATGATTGGTATAAACATGAGTTACTGTGCCTTTTTTGCCTGGTTCGGGTTTAACAGGTGGACCTTGTTTTTGTTCTACTGCTGGTAATAAAGGTATAGCGGATGATATTGGTATACGTTTATTTCGACGACGATTTGTCGAAGGTGTTGAAGGTGTTAAGGGTGTTGATGGTGTTGAGGGTGAACAACATTCTATCTCCTCAGGACATGCTTCAATATTCATCTCTAAATCTGTTGAGGGTGTAACTACTCTATCAGATTTTATCTCAGAATCCACCGGCTCAGTGCTTGTTGTTTTTGGTTTCTAGAAGGCGAAGAAAAGGGAATTTTCACGTAAAATTTTTGAATTTCGTTTATATCGACGTACAATGTCTACTTGTTCATTATGATTTAATCCAAGCTCTTGCATTCCGTTAGTTGCTCTTGAAACATTATCTTCATGTTGCAAATTACTACTCATAGTCGATGTTAGAATCTCGTTATTTTCGTTATCGGGCGGTCGTGTTAGTTGTAGATTTGATCGAGCATTTTTGCGCCGTTGTTTTTTATTTAATGTTGCATCCAATGACATTTTTATCTTAAACAAAGGAAAAAAAACGAAACCGAAAACATTAATATGTAAATACAGTTGCACAATTGAAAAGTCAATGTCAACGTTATCGATCATGCATGACTGCATGCATTACTAACGTGATCAGCGATACAAATCCCATTAAAAAATGGTCGACTGAGTGAGTATAATCATCTAATCAATGAAAATAATGTTTGAAAACTAACGATAGTTTGTTCCCTTATCTACTGGGTTTTAATCTAAGGAGAAGAGTTTGAAAAAAAAACTCTTAAGTTGGAAATTCAAGTCATTATGTACATAGATCATAAATAAACTTGCATGTTTGCCGATTACTCATCAGCAAACGCAAATAATACACGTGAATGAAATTGATTTGAGAACTATTTCATTACTTTTTACATACTATCGGCCGATTCATTGCGCGTTTGAAAACAAAAAAGCGTGTGCTCGCATACACACACACACACTTTATTTTACAAGCACAGCGATTATTTGTCGTTGTGTTAGTGTCATGTGAAATATAAGAACACAAAAATTCTTTTTCTTCACTTTTTTTTTCTTTTTTTATTCGTTTATTTATCTTACTTATCAAACTACGTCGTTTTTCGTTTTTTTTCTCTTCTTCTGCTATTCGTACACAGTGGACAAGCCACGTCTATCATCATACATTATTTATTCTACGAGCAAAAAGAGAACAAATAAAAGAACAACAATAACAAAAGAAAAAAAAACAATCAAAGATTTGAAATAGATGTGAACTACTATCCTTTCCGGTTAATTACAAATCAATTCGTAATACAAATATTTTTTGTCTTTTCGACTAAAAAACAAACCGATTGCGCCACAAGACTTGCTATACGTTTTACTCAGTGTTTTATTTTGATTTTCAATTGTTTTGTTTGAGCTATCGCATTTTGACTATCAACCATTTATCATATGGATTTTATCACGTTTACAGAGAAACAAGGGGAAAAAAGAACATGAATACTATTATTATCAGTTTCTTTTTTTTCTATTATTTAGCATAGATATTCATATAGAAATTTGCTTGCCAAAACCAGAATAATCAAAATCTCATTGTTGTATAATTCATATTTTGATAGTATCTTCCGTACAAATAAATATCTATTAAGATATAATTAATTCATGCTATTTTTGGCAATAATTAATATTGGTATTCAAAACAATCTTGTAATCCGTTGATAATATTTACTTGTGCATGTACCTTGCGAGTACAAAAAAGAAAAAATAAATAAATGTACATTTGGAAGCGTTCTACGAACAGCTGCATGTTCTCCTATTATTTATAATGAAAAATCTCGAAGACAATCAATTCTAATTTATCATTTCGAAGGTATACTTGTTGCACATTTATCTCGCAGCCAAGAAAATTTTTCATAATTATACATATTTCATTTCTGTATCCGGCAACTAACACGTTATTATGGCCAAGGAAAGGTTGAAAAAATTATGTTTATCTTGTCAAAATCACTTCCGATACACACGTAATCAAAATAGAAAAAGAGAGAGAGGAGGAGAGAAAGAGAGGGCGAGGGAGCCTTCAGTTTCTTGCTTTTATCTAATCCTATTATTAGGCTGCCTATCCTAGAAAACGAATAATAGTTTCTAGACCCTTCTCAATCTCCTGTCACGGAACTATTGCATAGCTTTTTCTCTTTTATTTCTTTCCATGACATGTCATCAACATAATAGCAACGTATGTTTCCTACAAGTGTGTTGGAGATTACATGTATTCTTATGTTGCTATTATCTTTGCTGAATTAGTGTCTTGGAGATGAAAAAAGCTATTTGAAATTGTTTACTTCAAGTGTATTATCATCAAAAACAGTCTCAATAGTGATTCATAGTTAGTCGTTGTAATGCTTTCGTCATTAGATGATGTGCGTCAATATAAAAGAAGAAAAAAAAATGTTTATTTCTTCCGAGAGAACATATTTATGCGAGGACATTGTGAATAAGTTCTAATGAGCTCATTTACCATTGTCAAATCAGAACTAATTATTCTCGCTAATGATCCTGTAGGTTGGCGTTTAGAATATATTTTGAGAATTTTATTTCGCATAATTTTTTTTTCTTTTTGACTCATACATATTGACGAACGGAAAGAAAAGAACCCTTACATTTCTCAATAGATTGGACTTGGTATGTAATAGTCCTTCGCGCTTAGAAAGAAATGATATAAGTAATTCTGGCGAATAAAAATATTTATAAATCATGATTCTCGTTTTTTTTTCGTGTTCCTGCATGTAATTAAAGTACATAGCGAATGTATTTGCGCTCGAAGTTTATTTCTTTCTCTCTTTCATAAGAAAAAAGAAAGTCCAAGTATCTAATTTTTTTTCTCGAAAACATGTTATAAAATGATTTTGACATTTTTTTTCTTGATTCTTTCATCTCATCTATATCTTCATATTGTATTAATAACAGTACAGCTGTCGATTCGATCTATCTGAAAAGAGTACTTTAGTTCCACCTCTATTCCTCCATTGAGACAAGCACAGGATATTTGTCTCGTCATCCTTTTTATTTTCTTCTTTTCTCCTGTCAACATGTTTTTTATGCATGTTAATCTTATCAATTTTATGTTAGTCTCACGAGTCTTTCCTAGCTTAGTGTATTCATGGTTAATAAACTTCCATCGAATCATTAATGATAATTTAATTACTCCTCTTTTTATTATTAATGTATTTAAATGTGTCGCCTCGCGTTTTTCTTCTCTTCGTCTGTCAAAAATCATTCGATTTATACCGTTCGTTCTAATATACGATAACGATCTGATAGTTCTTTTACCGTATGTTGGCAGTACACAAAAAACTCGAGTTAGAGATAAACAGCAACAACAAACTCGAGCAGATATTAGCCTCAACACATTTGACTAATTATCTATTTTGATCTTTCGAAATAAGATAAGTTGACAGGGTCATTTTCCTTTGTTGACATCTTATTTTCCGTCAAATTTGATAAGATCCATGCTGGTCTCGTTCTAAACGAAATAGGACAAAAGATATTTTAGATTAAATACAATCATTAATGTCGACCAATTCGTCAATATCAAATTCTTCAGATACAATAAAACGTTATGAAATAAGTCAATATATATCTCTTGTAAATCATGTTATTTTACACATACAAATATTCATATTCCTCATGGGCGCTCTCGGAAATCTTCTTGCAATCATTGTTATTAATCAGAAATCTTTAAAGAATACATCATCAGCCGTATTCATAACTTACATGGCAATATTCGACACAGCTGTTCTATTTGTTCATGCCACGCCTTTAATAATGCCACGTGGTAATTTATTTCTTCATTGTTCATTGATTTATCTCACCGATTTATCGGTATTCTGTGCCAATTGGATACTTGTTATCATTACATTAGGTAAACAATTTTCTTTCGAAGACAAACATCAATTTATTTATTTGTTTTCGTTCTAGAACGTTGTATTGCTGTTCATTCTCCATTTCTTGCTAAACGTTTTTGTACAGTTGATTCCGCACGTTATTCAATCTACATATTTCTCGTTGGATCGATTGTTTTATTTTCAGCTCTATTTCCAATTCTTTATGAAATCAGTGACGAACATCAAACACCAAAATGTTTCATTCGTCGTAGAGCTAATCTATTTATTCGTATTTACCAGCCTATCTTAGTCTATGGAATTCCAGATTTATTTCTTCTCTCAAATCTTTTCACTGTTTTTGCTTTATGTCGACGACAAAAACAGTTCAATTCAAATTCTACATGTAAAAAAAGTGGTAGTAATACAATGACAGTCTACGTTAGCGATACAAACGCAAATAGAAAACAGCGACAATTGACAATTATGCTTGTTACTGTTAGTTTAACTTTCTATTTATTTACAACACCAGCACAGATTAGTTTCTATAATCAACATTATTCACGCCCAGATCGAAGTATTGAGCAAATGAAACGTGAATTTCTTTTCGGACAAATATCAGTGATAATTTTACAATTAAATAATGCCGTAGGTTTTTGTTTCTTCTCATTAAATTTTGTTTTTGAAAAAACAAAGGTCATTCATTAATTTAGACAAATTTTATATTCTATTGTTTTACTGGTCAACGTTTTCGTCATGTCACTGTACAAGTATTTCAAAATTATTCACGACGATTGAAATTCTTCTATCATCGATATATTTTATGCAATAAACAATATCATCTCTCACCGATTCTTCTTCATTCATCAACATACCAAGGTAATACAATTATATCGAATCGAAATTCATGTTCTCCAATCTACCATCGACAACGAGCAACATCAATATTATAATTGTCATTTTTTGACACATCAATAAAAAAAAAGAGCCAAAAATACAAAAATAAATCCAAAGAGAATTTTCTGTCAATCAAAAGATTCTATTGATTGCATGTCAATAAGCAACTCGATCATGAACTATCCTGTCAAAGTAGATACAAGTTAAATCATACTTTGGAAAATTAATGTACGACTAATGAAGATCTAATAGGATGTTTTTATTTTCAATGATGACAATTAACATTTTGTTTTAAACTCATTTTTGGATAATATCATGACCAAAAAAAAACATTGTGTATGACTAATACATGAGTATAGATTCATTTAACAGATGTCTGTTCATGATCACATTGCACATCCGAAACATATCCTATCAAATCCATATAAGTTATTATTAATCTACCATCGTATGATTGCAATGATGTCATTACAATTTTGACTCATCAATTTTCCGTTATGACATCGAATGATTCGATTAAAGTTCGCTTTGAGAATAGAAAAGAACAAACGATCTGGATTATTTCAAGAATAGAATATCAAATTCATCATCCATTCTTTTCAGATACGATTGATTGAATATTATCTAACAAAAATTCTATGAATAGAAAATGTCATTTTCAATATTTGTATTCCGAAGGACTTTTGTTTTATTCTTCAGCAGCAAAATTGTGTTAAGAAAAATAGATGCTGACGTCGTTGTATTAGTTCGTCATATATTGCACCTTGATTAAACGCATATGTGTATATTTATTATATATATATCATTGATTTTTCTTCCTTCATTTCCCCTCTAGACATCAAGATTAGATATTAAAAGGTTTTAAATCGATACGTTATGATAGATTCTTTCAATATGATTCCTTTTTTGTCAATACCATCGCACGTCTTATAGTAAATGAGAGGTAAGCAACTTGATCCGTAGACTAGGCAGTCAAATATATTGATATTGATAAATATAATACAATTGAAATAGCATATCATACCATCATTGAAGAACGATAAGCATCGTTAGGTACGATGCTATATAGGTCGACTATCAAGGTGAGAAAAAAAAATGTGCATGCATATATTTTTTTCTCATCTCCTTCACTTTTGATTTGTTGTTTTCTATTGTTTGTATACGTATATATACGTATAGATGTATACACATATGAGGAGAAAAAAGTAATCAAAAAAAAATATATAAATATATGTAGAAGATGAGTGTGGGAAAGAAAAAGAAAATAGAAAGACAATTTGTGCATCTATCTCTATTCTTCCTTTCAGTCATCACTCAGTCAAACAATCAGATGGTAAAAATGACTAATCCTATTTGATAGCTATTGTACGTAGCCTTCGAATGCAGCTTATATTAAGTGTCGATCGATCGATCGACCGATTGATTGAAAACATGTATTGGTCGACTGATTACTAAAACAAAAAAGATGAAGAAGATGCAAGACAATGAGAGAGACAGAGACAGAGAGAGAGGAATTGAGAACTGATTCGAATGTCTAGCTAGAGTACACAAACAAAAAAAATTGCGTACATGCTCGTCCTATTGATTCATTTGCATATGGGTCACATAGAGGCAGTAATCGTATAATTAGTTTATATAGTCTGTAGAGATGTACAGAGAGATAAATATAAAGATTCATTTATTTCTGTTTGGGTATCATTTGTAAGAATAAAATGAGGTGAGAATATTGCCTCATCTATTCTACTAGTTAGTAATTGATTGTGGAAGAACGATTGATTGATCGTCATTATTTCAACTAGCTTATGTCTGTTTGTCTATCAACCATAGACAAAAGGTGGGAATGAATGCTGTAGTTTTGTATTCATTCATTCATTCATTTTTTTCTCTTCTTATTTGTACTATATTCTACTATACAAATTGCGTGACGCTCGTCCCATTTTGCTCTCTTTTTTTCCTACGATTCTTCAGGCTATACGATGCAAGAATACATAGAGAGAATGCCGATCATCACATCATATTTGATGTCACTATAGACGTTTGTATAAGAGTACTCAGAGTTTTTTTTTTGACCGGCAAGTTTGTATTGTCCGTTTCTCGTTCTTGATTATTCATATTTTATATTTATGTGTATGTAATAAGTTTTTTTTTTGTGTTTGTCATGCGAGTGAAGGAAAACGGAGGGAGAGCGAGAGAGAGCAAAAAAAGAAGAACCAGTCTTATCGTTTGCTATACATTATTGATTGGCTATTGCTCAAACAAGGCCATCATAAGCAAGTTTCTCTTGGCCAACTACTCATTTATTCATTTTTTTGTAGAATGAACGAGCGAATTACTTCGTTATCGGTGAAGGATAAGAATAGAAGGATTCGTTGAGTGAGAATGTTGTATGAATTTTTTAATAGAACATCAATCTTTTATCTTTGATTGATAAAGAATTGACTGTATTGTCATTAGTCATTCGTTAGTTTTGTTTTTACTATTAATGAGTGACTACTGTAGACAGATAGATGAATAGATATATATACATAGCCAGAAAGAGCCACTTGAAATAGAACAAAAGACTACCGCTCAACATACTAGGCTATGATCTAACTATATTTCTATGTTGACCAGAATTGGTTTCTTTTTTCTTCTTGAATAATAAACATATTCATAAGACTCCGTCATCTGGTTTCATTGTCAGGTAAGCAAGCTGATGGATCGATCGATCGATCGAAAGATTGAATAAGAGTTTTATAGCCAGAGAAAAAGTAACAGTCAAAGATCGATTTATTATATTTGTAGTGACCACTCATTTGTTGATGCTATATAAACATATTGAAGATGATAGTTTGATGAGTATGTAAGTGCGCGAGCGTATTTTTACTCGTACTTACATCATCGCATAGTTTTACAATGAAATGGTAGTGATCTGTTGTCATTATCGTCGCCTTTCGGGGACATACTCCTTCATCTTCGTTTTCTCATATAGATATATGTATGTGTATACATATGTACGCTTGACAAGAATCGATACGTGTATATCGTGACAAAATGTGATTGATCTCTACGTATATATAAACATGCAGTCCAAGGTATGCCAGTGCATACTGTATATATATGCATATACACACACATACATATATAATACGGTAGTACTATTTGTCCTTTTCTCTCTTTCGCTCTCTCTCTCTCTCTGCCCTCGTATTTGTTGATCATGTGTAACACATGTTACTTCCTCTATTGATACTCGCTGATAATTGTATTCCTATTCATTTTCTGCTCGGTTCAATTGAGGATCGATGACCGTTTTGTTTCCCCTTTCTTTCAACTGTAAGTCTTACATAAAAATTGTATCGCTATTATATATCGTTCTTTTTTCTTGTGCTTAATATTAAAAGTCAAGTGGAAATAGTAATTTAATCACTTCTTTTCTCTATTTCTCTCTCATGGACATTTTGTTAACAAAAAGTAAAAATGTATTCGAATAACATGTATACATACGTATATTTGAAATCACTAATCCTCTCGTTAATTCTATCAAAGTTCATTGTCATGTATATCAATTTATTCGAACGCTCAAGGTTTTATCTATAAAATGTCAATCTTCATCTATTTCAGTGTTAGCTGTGCATTTTCATACACACACGTATGTAGACGGCGAGACAAATCTTTTCCTTTTCTTTATTCTCGAGTTTTTTCTTCTTATTGCTTTATTGTTATTATTATTACTACTCCTGGCGAGAAGTCTATTTCAACTAGTGTGATCTATTGTCTTCTTCACATAAATGTACAAAAGGTTAACTAGAATATGGTTTCATATGGTGTCAATGATTGTTCATTATTATTCCTCCCACTTTCTATCTATTCTTTTTTTAATCGATTACACGATTGAGAGCAGTCGTTTCGATAGCTATAGTGACCTTTTTTTCTTCTTTTTTTCACAATGTCTGAAAATGATTTCTAAAAGATTTTCTATTACCCCGATTAAGTTGGTAAATGATCGTCGTTTTTGAAGCGCTTCTTTTCAAGTTTCTTTTTCTTTTCTATTTAAGAAACGATATCGATTAGTACGACGATTTCTTCAATTTTTTTTATCAACCTTGACTGAAGGTTGTCGCTTGTCGAGTTATTTTGATGATATTTCCTCATATGATTTTTTTTCTCTCTCTCTCCCTCTCCCTCGTTTTTTCTCCTTTTGCATCGTTCGATATGTTTTATTCTGATTAAATCGAGGAAATTCGCTCGCATAATAACCGTTCAGTAACATTCTGATTAATCCATCAATCGATTTTGTTTGATTATTACACGCATTTGCATCCACTGTGTCGTTTTTAGTTCTGCTAGTATCGATGACATCATCTTCTTCTTCGATTTTCCTCTCGTCTGTGCCTCCATCAATATTAATACCATATAAATAGACACACTTGTTTAACCGTAACAATTTGCTTTCTTTCTTTTTTTTTTGCTGTTGTTATTTCTCCTTGTATTGTGCTATTCTAGGTGATGTTATGTCGACTATATGTTGTCTAAATATGCCAACAAATCATCATTCATTAACGTTACCTTTATTGCAAGCGAATTCGAATCAGAACGAACTTGAACAAGAGAAACATGTAGAGACAGAAGAAGAAAATTATTGTTTCATTTTGAATCAACATTCGTCATCAATAACACATTCGAATAAATTGTCAATGTCTACTCGGTGTTTACAACAACAACAACCTGTTCTTGGAAATAAAGAAGATGAAATATTGAAAGTAGATGATAAATTATCACTTCCGAGACCAATACGTTCATTAAAACGACGTACGAGTTTATTAGAAAAGAGTCGTGATTGGGTAAATTCGTTTTTTTTTCCTATTGTTGAAAAATCTCATGTTTGGATTTCTCAGGCAAGACGTTTGATAGCTCTTCATCGAATGCGTCGTAATACATTATCCAATGGGAAAATGCGCGAATCATTTTATCAATCAAATAAAAAACATTCTTTTCCTGAAAGTTTACATCATTATCAAAAAAGTTTCGATGAAGATGGTTATCTTTCACCGATGGATATCAAAGCAAAAGTAATTCAATTACGAACGAGAGAACAAAGAATTTGCATTTTTTGTTTTGTTCTAGCTTGATAATATATCTCGAGAAAAAACCAATCAAGATACACATATACTCGTTTATTCACATAGTAATTCCGATATATCTCAAACAATTTATCGGTGTCATGGACCAATTATGCAACCATTAACATCGCAATGTACATGTTCTCAGCAACAGCTATCATCTGCAACGATACAATCGGAATTTCAGCAATCCGTATCGATTGTTGATTATATCGATGTCGATGTATCCGATGAATTATCATCAGCTTCGAAACAAACTGATTCTATTGCTGCTACTGATGATGATAACGATGACCCAATTAGTTATTTAAAATACCTTTTCAATGACAGCAAACCACCAAATCCAACTCAACAATCGAAACAATTACAAAACGTTAATTTTCTTCGTCGTACACCACGACGTTCAACGAATACATCGTCAATATCAGCCGATTCCGGCTATTCTGATGTACCTTTGAATACATCAAAACTCATACCTATACATTTAATATCATGTACATTAATTCCGGTGAATGTAGCTCAAACAGATCCTATGAATATACGTTGTCTAGCTTGTACATGTCCATCATCATCATCATCATTATCATCGTCGACTTATTTTCCAAATAAAACTGATCGTCGACAAACACGACGGCAACGACGAAAATCTTTGACACATTCACAATCCCAACAGACTTATTCTCGACAACATATGGATATAATTGAGAATGAGATAACGAAACAATGTTCATGTAATAATAAGTATTATTCGACAATGGCAATATGTCCAACATCATCATTAACATCCCCAATAGCTATGAAAATCAATACAAATCACAGAGATGATTATATTTATAAACAACAAGAAAAGAAACAACAGTCGAAAAAAAAACGATTTAGTTTTCTAAAGTTTGTTTTTCTTTATTATTAAACAACAACAACAGCAACAAAATGAATTGTTTTTTATAGATTACCGACAGCTGACGATGATTTAACATCTGTATCTCGTTGGTATAAACCGAATCTCGAACGGTAAATGAATTTTTATTGAAAAAATGAAATGAAATTTTTTTTGTTGTTTATTCATTAAAGTGATGCAATCAATCAAGTACTTCAAACAGCGGATTACGGTGCATTTATTCTACGTAATAGTAGTACTCATCCTGATTGTTACGCACTATCAGTTAAAGTTCCAAAATTTACTCATGAATCGAATATTGCTCATTATCTAATAGAACGATTTCGTACAAACGATCAAGTTTTCTATCGTATTAAAGGAACAATAAAACAATTCCCAACACTTTTATCCTTATTGACTCATCATTCAGTCATGCCAGAAATCTTACCTATAACATTGAATCTTAATGAAATTCTCTCGATTTAATAATAGTCAATGTAAAACAACAAACAAAAACAAAGAATATAGAAAATTTGTATTTCGAAACAGTGAATTGGTGTTTTCTTTTTGTTTCTTTTGTCTGCCGTGTTTTGTCTTTGTGCTTTAAAATAATATTAATACAAAAAAAATAAATTCTGTTTTATTAAATCATTCGCTTGAATATTTACAAAGAAAATAAATAAAAATGATTTCGACGAATATGAACAAGAGATTATTTGTATAGAAATATAATTCTTTATGTGATTGTTGCTAAACGAAAACTTCTTTCTGATCCAACGGGTATATCATCATTGATTGTTGAAACTGTTGAAACACTAGTAAAACTACCACTATGACATTCAGGTTCTGCATCACCTCGAAAGCCAGTCTGTTCGTGAAACTTTGGATTTGTATTTTTCATTCGCGTCAATGACGTCCAATTTTCTAAAACATTATGACGTCGAGTCAGAACAATGATAAGAAGAACAACGGCAGCTATAGCTGCACATGCCAATGGTAATGCATAAGTTAAGATATGTTTCATATCATTATCATCACTGAAACTGTCAGATGAAGTACTTGAATAAAAATTCGGATCTGTTGTTGTTGTTGTATCGAAATTGTTTTTTAGATACATTGATATCAAAATTTATGGTAATACAATGAAGAACAATGTCGTATGAATATAGAAAAAGACGAGCAAAACTCGGTATTTTATCAAGCACAGTGAAGATATCGTTTTATTTACAGTAAGTTATTATGACAAAGACGAAGACAAGTCTTTTTTTCGTCATCATGAAACATAGACATCAACAAAGAAAATAGCATCGTCATGATATTATCAGTACTTTTTTTCTTCGTATTTGCAAACAGTTACCTTCAAATGAAGGAAAATTTTAATCAAAATCAAACAGTTCATTCATTATCCGAAATCTTCGAAGTGCATATGACACTTTATTAATGCCAACAGTGTTAATATTTCATTCTATTGTTTCAGTTAGAAAATGCAATTAAAATAATTACACATTCTGTTTCTTTTTTTTATGATAAACACATCAAACACCGTTCATTCGATTGAAACTTTTGTTAAATGAAAGAAAAAAAAATGATCTCTTTCATCTCGTGTTTCTTTTTCGAAAGATTTCAAATGTAATCAAATCTTAATCTGAAAACGATACATTCCTCTTAGGCTTCATTGTAGAAACAATAATATGAACAGTAAATATTCATTCGTGAAAGAAAACGAACCTAGTTTAATATAAGTCTTCAGCTATAAATTTATATATGCAAACATATTTGCATAGATTTTATTAAATAAAAAGAAAAAAAGATTGTAATAGTAAACTAAATCGTCTCCCTGCCTCAGTACGCTCCAACACTCCATTCGTCCTTCTCGGTTCTTTTCTTTTTCTTCTTCTACACGTGTCAAAAAAAGAAAACTTCGAAAAGGATATGTCGATACTCCAATGTTGCCAGCATTGCATCCAAAATCAAGTTACACAACATGCAACAGAAAGAAAAAAAAATGAATACGATAATCAAATTCGTTGACCTTTAAGTTCACATCAAAAGCCGATTGTATGTAAATTCGAATCTTTTTTTTCTCGGACAGATTGAACGGAACAAATAACAAAATGATAGTAACTTCGATTTAATTACCTTCATTTGATCTTGCTCGTGGTCTTTTTGCGTAACAACACATTGTCCTTTTTTTCGCAATACATCAAAAGGTGAATCATTTTCTTCTTCTTTTTTTTTCTCTCTCTCTCACACATGTAAAATGTACGCCAAGAGTTTGAGTATTTAATTTTATTCTTCTCACAGTACATAACTGTGTATAGTTTCATTCGTCCCGTTTTTTTTTCTTTTCTATCATTTCTTCTACTCTTTCTTTCTTTTTTTTTTTCTTAGCATCGGCATACATTGAAAAAAAACGGGCAATGAAAACAACTCTACGTGTACTGTATGTATGCATTTTCTCTTTTTCTCATTACGGATAGCATGTTTTACAAATAGTTTCTTTTTTTTTTGTCCTTTGTATTAATACTTAGCGTCCATCACGTGGCTCATTGGACATTCTGAAGGACAAAAATGTACAAAAGAAGAAGAAGAAGAAGAGTATTCATTATTGTACAAAAGATTTTTTGTTAGATGTGTGTGCATGTAGCAGCGGGTGAGGTGACATTCAACATCGTTGGTGACCCTCGGCCGTTAGAACAGAAAGAGACGATAAAATGAACTTTAGAAATGCATGTCACCAACATACATACATACGTACATATATTAAAAAAAATCGAAGGAAAAAAGTAGGAGTGTTTTTGTTCATTGAACGATATGAGAGAACGAGAGAAAAAGGTACAGATGTGTCGATAATGTTTATTCATCGAGATGAGAGTCGAGAAGGAGAAGAAGGAAATAACAGCAAAAAAAGAAGCACAGTAGTAAGCTTGACGATGAGAGTTCATCATCATCATTAGTCTTCTTTTCTTTTTCTGCTTCATATTCTATCTTTGTTGCTAGATGTGTCTGTATATATGTGCCTATATGATTGCTTAATCTGATATCTTGAGCAAAATTTCCTTCGATTTCAGATGAATACTATCGATTCTTGGTCATCCATAGAGACAATTATCAAGCAACGTTTAGATTTCTATGAAACTGATCGACGTTATTGTGTTGTATGCAACCGACAAGGACCTTCATTATCACGTTGTTTCGCTTGTCAAATGGTCTATTATTGCGGTGAAGAACATCAAGCTGAAGATTGGTCGAAAATTCATGTTCATAAATGTGCAGAATTAGAATGGGTTGCTCTAGGAGAATTCATTCAAGCTCTACCAGCTCAACCACCATTGCCTGAACTTGGTGATAAATGGGATTTGTCATTGAACGAAATCAATCATTGGAAGAATTGGTTTTCTATACGACCAAATATTGTTCAACTAGCGAATAATACAGCAAATATTCTTCAAAATCTTGCACATGTATCCGATAAACGACAACCGACTTACGAAAGTAAATAAATGAATGAATTCATCCTCGTTTTTCTGATTTCAATCAGCAATAAGTGTTAATCGTTTTTATACTTTTTGTTGACACTTACATAGTATCATTGAATGTTAGATTAACATATCATTTTTGACACATCCATGTAAAAAAAAGAAGAAGAAGAAGCCAGAGAAATGACTTAAGACTTCAGATGGAAAGCTCATTGTTATTCTATATACATATAACAATCTCAGATTTGTATATTTGTTTCTTTTCCATTGTTATACAGATGCAGTTGATGGTCTTCTTGCGGCAGTTACTGATCTTTTGACGCATGTTCTTACTATTGGCAAAGCTATTATTAAATTTGGCCTTCAACCAAATATTTCGTCGCTCGTCATTCATATACATAGTGGTTTTAATAAAATTGATCTCATTGGAAATGATCAATCGTCAATAACATCAAGTTTACCGGCTCGTTTTCATGAACTTCTCAATATGTTTCCTGATAATAACGTAAGAGAGTGAGAGGTTGAGATATAGAAACAAAGAGCACTTGTCTTTCTATTGACTTAGTCGTATATTGATTATATAATCATAAAAGACGTGAAGAGAAAAGAAGAGAAGAGTGAAAAAGCGATTGTACAGACTATATGATGTCTGTGTGTCAATTATCTATGATGAGTAAATATATATGTTTCAGTGGGGGACAATTCGAAAGGATCAGTTTAATAACGAAAAAAAGCATGTCGTAATCACCATAAGGAGGAGTATTGACAAAAAAAAACATTATCTATTTTATTCTGTCTGTCGCTCTCTTTCCCTTTTCTCTTCTCACATAACTCATTGAATGAATGATTGCCAAATGACTATTACAACGCACAATATGTGTATGTAATACGATAAAAATCATAGCTTACTAGTCTGTCTGTTGTTTTTCTCTATCGTATCGTTCATGTACATCGGATTAGACATCTCGAGTAAGAACAATATTCAGCGAGGCAAAATAAAAGATTATCGATCATTTCGATGAACAGAAAATTTATATATATATATATATATCTATCTGTACGCATGCGTAAGAAGGAAAAAGAAAATATGAATGTCTATCTGCATAGGGCGTTGAATTGGTTATAGTGATTGGGGACGACGATCAAAACGACACTGACCATTTGTCTTTACCACACGCAAAGCTCAAGTATGTTGATGACTATTCATTGTTTTATATATATTTTTTCTCTCTCTCTTTCTTCTCGACATTTGTCTATTAATAGGCCTGATAGATTGATAATAACAACTACTGGTAAAGGTCATCGTCTTGACAAAATCGAAGACGAACGTCTACAACCGACTCGAGCCGATCTACTTGTTTATTTTGATGCTGCATCTCTCTTTTTGGTATATCGATATTTAACGTTAATTACAACTTCGTTCTATTGTTATTTTTTTTGTTGTTATTTTTTATCACTAGTCATCAAACAAAGAACAATTAAAACTGATGCTAACAAGACAACGTCCAACGCTACTAACATTCGACGATCAAGATGATTTTAATCATGCAAAAGCTTATCTGTCAACGAAAAATATCCCAATACATCAAGCAGGAACAAATCAATTTAGGTATATCGAACATACGACAAAAAAAAAGAAAAAAACATTCGACATTGATCATTTTCTTCTTTTCAGTTCGATGATTCTTCGACAACGATCGAACAGACCTAATTCAACCTATTCAACAAATAGTTATCAGATCCTATTGAATGCAATGACTATTAATGAGTCTGCTGAGAGAAACGTTGAAAATTATTCATTATTGTCTCGTCAACATTGTCATCAATCTTCGGTCGGCATTCAACAGCAACAGCTCAATCCCGGTTTGAAACAGGTCAACGGTAAAATGCATATTGAATCTCTCTCATCGTCGTCATCCACATCGTCATCGTCGTCGTTGTCACATAATACGCGAGCAAACAATAACGGGACACTCCTAGACACAAACGTTCGCATAGGTAGAGAGTTCGACAGACAAATATATGTGCGTGCATTATAATAATGTTCGTTCTTTTTCTTTCTTTTACTTAGTTTCAACAACGAACACGACTACTACCGTTCAATCATTGGCCAGATCGAATCATAATAATAATATTGTGCATCAACCAGCTATAGTACAACGTCGGCATCATTCTCAACCAGCATCAACTCAAGATTCAACAACACAACCAATTAATACTGCGGCAATGATAACAGCGATTGAACACACGAGGTAGGAGAATATTTTTCGTTAATATCATCGAGTTTATGCGACATTTTTTTTTTCATTTTGTGATTTTGAATAGAAATAATATTCGACCACAACCAAAACCACGTTCATCTCTAGTCAGAACTGTAACTAAAGAAGCAGAACCATCACAAGTCAATGGCAGTATCGTTCAACGTATTAAACCATTTTTTGAACAAACATCATCTCAGCCACCTTCAAAAATTGCACAAGAAACGAAACCTTTTCAACAACAGCGTCAACCAGTTTCTATTCCTCAGACAGATGATACAAAAAGAATATCCAAAGCAACATGTCTAGATGATTTAATCTCATCAAATGTATGTCTATCACGACTTATTTATTGATTTATAAAAATAAAAAAAACGACCATTTGTTTTACTCTAGAGACAACAAATTAAATCACCTTCACCACCGCCTATTCCTCCGTCACCTCCGATAGAAACATATTCAAATGGACGTACTGCAGCAGTACCTGCTCCAGTTCGACATATACCGATTTCTTCTTCTTCTATTGACAAACGTCCTTCTCCTCCTGTTGCTACTGCTCTTCAAAATTCTAGGTCAATCATCGAACGATATACGAACGATGAACGGACAATCAAATCTCCTATGAACAGTGTCTCTTCTCCGTTAACAACTCAAATTGAATTTCATCATGATCAACGACCTGGAATAACTACTAATACGACCACTCCACGTCCGTCATCATCATCATCATCATCATCGTATATCATCGAAAAGCGCCTTGATGAACGAATAATACCGATAACTAAACCAACTTCACCTCCGCCTCGGCCACCTTCACCACCTACAACAACAACAATAACAACAACAACTTCGAACGAGATTATTTACACTGAAGTCATGAAAAATCCTTCGAAACAATCCCTACCATTACATCGTATCGATCTAACCAAAACACCAATCAGTCCATCACGTTCATTTATTATTCCAACAAAATCACCTAGTATTTCTTCGTCAAAAAATCCTTCATTTAATTATCAACGTCCATCACGATCAGCAACAACGACTAATTTTTCCTATCAAATCTCAAAACCTAAACCAATACCATCAATGATGTCAGCAGATCGAATAAGTCTCTATTCTCAACGTAGTGCTAAACAAGCCGATGCTGGCGTAGCAATAGAAAATCTATCGGAATGTATCGATCGAGTTGGTGTCGTATTCGATGAATCGAATCGTCCAAATAATACGCCATCAACAGGCCTAACAACTGCTGATCTTATTCGTGAACAATTATCTGTATCGTCGAACTCGAAATCAACAGGATCATTATTAGATAAATTATATAAATCGAACAGTAGTACACGTTTACAAACATCAACAACACGACGACCGATTAATCTCGCAGCACCAAGATCGAAATCTCAGCAAGCACCACGAACACCAGTTGAACAACCAACAATGCCCAAGTATAATTTCAGCATTTGACAAGAAACACTTGACTCAAGTATATATTTTTTTTTTCTTTAGACCAAGTTCAACAACAACTCAACCGGTACGACGAAATGTTGGTGTTTTTCTTCCACTTACCCCTAAGGCAACTCATGAACCCGAACAAACATCAGCACTTGTTTATCAAAACATAGAACCACACATCACTTCAGCTACTACTACTACTACTACACGTATGCCTGATTATACATTAAAACAGCACATTGGTCCTGTTTGTAATGGCGTACCGAAACCATTTCGTAAACCGACTGCAATCATTGAACCATCGCCAGTCGTTCCTACGCCTGTATCAAAGGATCCCGAACCTAATTATATTAATTTAACTCATCAAGATGAACATATCTATACCAATGAAAACGGTTTTGCATTACAAAATAATAGCAATTCAAATTCATATACTAGTAAAACTTCGAGTATTTATTCATCATCCGATAAACAAAGTCCTTCATCACATCCTCAAGAAGTCGTCTATGCTGTTGCTCATGCACCGACATCATCTCAACACGAACAATCAATTGATTATGATTCATTCGATGATGAATTGGCTGTTGATAATATTCCTAAAAACGAGATAGCTTATCAAAATCATGACAATACCGATGATGATTCATTCGATGATGATGAGCAACAACAGTCCCACCCGCACCACCAACACCAACAACAACAGCATGCCTCTGCACCATCGACACCTTCGAAAATGTCATCAGCAAATTTCCTTCGTTCGACCATAAATCGTCTAACACGATCGAATAAATCTCTCGATCGTTTAAATACTGAAATGCCTACAAGCAATGATTTTAATCAAGAATTAAATCTACCGATTACGAACGATCCCAAAGCTGAAAAGAAAACACTTCGTAGTATCAAAGCTCGACGTGAAGCAAAGAAAACGGGCAATATGTTTCTTAATTATGCTAATGATGATGATACAACATCGATCGATTCGAATTGTTCGACTCAAACAGCCACAAGTCTCAATAAATCGTCGAAATCCTCGTCACATCAACGATTTCGTTTATTTCGTCGTAAGATTGAAAAAGAATTCGCCAGTGATACCGAAGCTGAAAAACATCAAACCGAACAACGACGAAAGAAATTCAATAAGAAACTTCTCAATCAAACAGCTCATGAACTTAAAACAAAACGTTTGTTAATGATGAGCGACGATGATGACGAAGATATTCACGTGAAACCAAGTCATCATGATGAAACACATATCTACGATCGTATTATTCATGATGAAACGTCGATGAATACGAATTCATCACGAATGGGCAAATTATCTCATGAAACACATTTGAAATCGCCAACAATAACATTGGATGAGATTCGTTCGGAACTTCAAGCTGAAATCGCTGCTCGACAAGATCATCATCCGATGATCAATCAAACGAATAATTCATCGAATTTCACTTTACAAAAGAAACGTTCGAAATCGGTCACATTTCTTGATGAACTATTGAGTGACGATACAAAACCGAAACCAACGAATTTAAATACTAGAAACGATATGCCTGTTAAACCGTCGACAACAGCAAAACGTATCGAAAAAGGTGATGCAAGATCTATATGTGGAGCTTTAACAGGTACGGGTCCCATTCGTGGAATAATCAAAGCTGCAAATAATGATATTACCGGTACGACAGCACCAATTTCACCATCGGCAGCAGCAACTATTTATCTTAGTGGAACAACAATGGATACGAGATGTACATCGCCGAAAGTAGCTGAACGTACAACACAGCGTGTAAGTCCAATTTCATTGTTGAAATATTTTTATGTTAAATTGCTCGTTTTTTGTTCAGCCACTTTCAACATACACAGTTGGTTCTGCACGTTTCTACGATGGCGCAGCCATATCTACAATTCCAACAGTACAACCGCCACCTCCACCACCACCATCATCACAATCACAATCTCAACCATCATCTTCGTTCAATCAATTAACAAACTCGTCAAATCATCGGCCCATTCTAACTAATTCCTCGTCACATTCATCAACGGAAAATCCTCATCACAAACGTCCGACGGCAAAAGTGAGTCCATTTCAAACGAAATCTCCCAACGATTTATCATCACCACCAAAACAACAAGCAACTCTTTCCTCGACAACAACATCATCAAAAAAACCACTTCGTTCATCAATTAATCGAAACATACAAATGTCTCATGATATCACTAATTTTGCTACACCTTCACTCAGCGATGGCGTTGGTGGCGTATCCAAACGTCTACAATCGAATTTTTAGAAGTATCTAACCAAATAAAATCTCAGGATGATATTTTTTCTTGTTTTCGCATTAGACATTCCATGATTTCGTTTTTTTTTCTTTTTCTTTTCGTGCAATTTTTTTCATCGTTTTTCTCTTCTTCTTCTTCTTTTATTTGGCCATACATTATTTTTAGTACCATGTGTTTTCATGCACACGTATATACTTTGTTTCTCTTTCCTTTTTCATCGAGTTAGACATAATTTCTATGTTGTTTTCAATTGTAAAATAAAAGTAAATTGGCTAGGATAAAATATTAAAGACAATCTTTCAAAGATCTTTGTTTAAAAAAGTTTGAATGACGGCCCATTGTCCGTTCACCATCCATTTCGGATCGAGTTTATTGACTTGTTGAGCTAATTGCGTATCTAATCCGAGTTGTACATCGGCTTTCAACGTTCGTAAAGCAACGAATGATGTCGGTTCAAAACCTCGTAGGGCTTTACGAAAACTTTCATTGACCGACCAAGCTAAATCACCGACTAATTTTCGATAGTTTAAATCACCTTTGAATATAAGAAAGTTCGATAATGACATTGCAGAATATAATTCCGGTGAGATTTCTCGCATTGATGCGTAATCATATGGCAGAGTATAGAAACGATGTGTTTGAATAATCCATTGGCCATTTTCAATATGTTTTTGCCAACGTTTAGCTGCTGTTTGCCAAATAGGACTTGCCGATGATTTATTGAGTTCATTTAAAAGCCATTGCATGTCGGATTTGGTTGCATCTGAGACGAACCATGGTAAACATTTGAAATGTAGATTTAAACGTGAACAAAATCGTTTTGATATAAGAAAATCAGCGAAACATAAATCAGTTAATAGTTCAAAACCAGCATTATCAAGAATCAAATCGATCGTAACATCGAAATTCAATTGAAAACCTCGTTGTTCGTAAAGATAATTGAACACTGATGTTTGCTCATTGATGAGAATATGCGATTTAAGTTGACTAATTTGATGAAATGGATCGTGTTCTTGTGAACAATCGGCACCGGCTGACAGTGATAAATCACAAGCATTACCCCAAAGAGATATCTAAACAAAATCAAACTATGTTCTATTCATTTGATTTTACATCATCGATTTATTTACTTCCATGTAATTGTAAAATTGTTGTTCGATTGTTGATTTATTTTCAATAAGATTACTTGTTTGTTCAATATCGATATTTAATTGAGCGAGAAGTACATCGATTGCTTTTGATGAGTTATAAAAGTTAATTTGTTTCATTTCAACGAATGGATCGATATGTTGAAGATTTTTTCTGAACAAAACACATTAGATATCAAACAAACAAGCAATTGTCTTTGCCTTACGTTAGGAAAAATGCTTCAGCGATTTTTCTATACATGTAACATTCAACAAGAAGCCAACTACTTTGAAACCAACTGAGTGGTTTTCCTAAATCAACTTCTTTCTGCAAACAATCATTCCATAATTGCACATCATCAGTATGATTATCATTTAACAATTCAATCGGTTTATCCTAAATCAAGATTCGTTCATCATGAAACAAAGAAGTAATTCATTTTTCTATTTTATCATACTCGTGCGATTTCATATCGTAGTTTATCCATTGCACTAATACAGGATTTACATTCATTGTCACCTTCCTAGAAAAAGCAAAAGTCTATAGTTCTCTTCTTTTTTCTCTATGTGTCGAAATAAACCTACTTCACCGTGTTCTTTGGCGAATTGAGCTCGATGTCGAGCGAGAAAATCAACAATCCGTGTGACAATCAACGGAAGACGATCTTTAATTGTTACGAAAGCAAACGATCTATACGAAATAAACTAGACATGATTATAAACGGATGCAACGTATTGTATCGTACTTTTCATTTTTAGCTGACAGTGGTGCTGGCAATGCCATTTATTTTCTAAGTTTTCAAATCGTCTGAATAAATAGAAAAAGATGATTTAATAAATAAGCGCGAATCGATCGTTTTCTTAGTAAGAAAATGTTTTTATTTTACAGACATAAAAAAAAGACAGAAAACACATTTGAATAAACAAACAAGAACCCTCAACGAGAAGATTTAAATGTATTTGTATTGATTGAGTTTTTGAGTTGGATCGTAATCGTCACTCATTCGTTGCCAATCTTGTTCACTTTGTCCGACAACAAAGCCGACTAAATAAAAAGAAAACAAGTTATCCATGACTAATGAAGAACAACAACAAATATTTACCAGCTTTTTTGTGCAAATGAAGAGCAGTTTCTTCGATATCGGCCCATCGAACTTTTTTCTTCTTCGATTGTAAATTCGAGGAAATATCATTCGATTGTTCATCGACACTAATCGTTGTATTATTCAGACGTTTTTCAATCGGTGACGATGGCGATTGATTTCGACGTTGATATAAACCATCCAGACGATCTAAATAATGATTTTTTCAGATTTTAATAAGAAAAACAAACAAACAAAAATGAGAATTAGGTAAAAATGAGAGAGAAAAAAATAGAAATCATAGCATACCGGGATTGGTTTCCATCATTGCTTCCCATTTACTTTTCTTTGTAATCTAGAATGTTCAGTTGTGTGCTTCTCTGGCTTCATTGTTGAATGCAAAGCTTGCAGATATGTTTCTTATTTACTTACGGATAGCACAAAATTTTCTTTTTCTGTGTGTGTTTTTTTATATCGACAAAAACAAAACTCTCTTAGTCGTTTTAGAAAACAAAAGTAATAGAATATTCTCTTGAGACGATTTTTGTTTCAATTCAAATAGCTCAGCTTGACAGATCATATTTACCTGACTGTCTCCGTCGTCGAGCTCCTCCTCGGCTTCGATATTTTCAGTTTGTTCAGCTGTTGTTGTGGTTGTTTGAGGAGGCGCATCATCCATTTCAACCTGACAGAAAAAAGCTTTTAATATCTAAGACTAAATATCAAATATTGTTTGCATACTTCATCAATCGCATCTGATTGAAGCAACGAACGAATATCAAGAATTTCATAACGAAGTGGCAATTGTTCCCAGGTTTTATTGATCTAATGAAAGATTCATTCTCGTTCGTATTTGTCTATCGATAGAAAATTCATTTACTTGTTCAAGATCGATTAGAGTTCGTTTATGAATATTTCGTTGAAAACATGTTTGAATATCGTTAGTTAATTCAACGAAATAGACATGAAATTCACTGCTTTCAGCATATTCAACTAGTTCACGAAAATGTCCGATTTGTTCGTGATTTTGATCGACAATTAAAAATGGATAGAAACGATCGTCGATCGATTTACGAACGAGTTTGATTAAACTACGACGATAGGTTTCTTCCATTTTTGGATCATATTCGTAGTCCATTGTCTTTTAAAAAGAATCGAGGAATGATTTAAAAAATAGACTCGAACAACACACCGATGTTTTTGTTATTTTGCCCGTTTTTGGATCTTTAGTTTCAGTTTGATTTTCAGTGAGAAAATAATCATCTATGGAGAGTATTTTTGGTTTATTACTGCCTTTTGATTGTAGTTCTTCTTCGTTCTAAATTTAAAGGAAAAAAAACAGATAAATAATCGACAAAAGATTTCTTTTACTTTAATCAAATCGGCAACGTAAGATTTGCCAGAACCTATGCAGAAGAATATTCAAAAAAATTGATCAATCAAAATTATTGAAGATTCCAACCTGGAAGACCACGAAGGAAAATAATAATCTGTGCTGGTCGTTGTGACCGACCAGGTTCTTTCAATAGTGTATCGATCTACAGAAATAAAGTATTTACGATATGCAAATGTACGAAAGAAATGCAATACTGAAATAAGTTGATGTTTTTGAAATAGTTGACTAGTCAGCAATTGTGGTTGTTGATCATTGTGAGTTGATGTAGGATATGAATTTCGATCATCAGGCATCCAAGCGAGATTTGAAGGTGGTAAACATGGTCTATTGTCGTTGTATCTGGGATTTCGAGGTCGAAAATGTGGTTGAGGTGGCATACTCATTAAAGATGGCAGTTCATTACCAGCTTCATTATTATAATTGACCTTAATATCAAATATTATAGGTTTTTATTTCAAAACAAAAGCTAAATCTACCGGTGATTCGTATTCCGAGTCATCGAGATAATGACTTTTTCTCTTTAATACAGCTGTACCACCACTAAATGCTGGCTGAGGAATGCCAGTTCCACTAGCAAATGCTGATGGAGGTGGAACATTTGAATTTGTGCTAAATGATTGTTGAGATAGAGCTGTACCACCACTAAACGCAGGTTGAGGAATACCAGTTCCAGAACTGAATACTGATTGTAGTGGAACTAAAGATGGCTGCATATTATGAAAAGTTGTTTGAGCCGGCGGAATAAACGCAGGTGGAGGTGGAGGAGACGGTTGAACTATCCATGGTTGTTGTAGGCGTGTTTGTGAAGGAATAAACATAAACGATTGTTGTTGTTGCTGCTGCTGCGGCTGCTGTACAGGATATGATTGTTGAAAATTCTGTGCAGGCGCAGCATACATTAGAGTTGGCGGATGTTGTACTATATGTGATTGCTGCTGAGGATAGAGCACCAGATGTCGATTGACTGGTGGTCCATTATTAAATTGATTGACTATAATATTAAGTAATGAATTAATTTAAACATGGTTTTTAATTAGACTTACAGTGACCACCACGAAATGGTAACATTCTAGTAATCGTACATTAAGTTCCTAGAAAAACAAAATATCATTTCAATCAATAGACGCGCCAAATCATTCAGCAGAAATATAAACCGAAAATGTCAATAAAAACTTCTGTATGTTGTAGTAGTAGTACGTCAACAAGTAATCTTTATCAACGTCAAACGACATATTCAAACTCTTCGACACAGACAATAGACACCAATGATACAGACAATGAAGACGAATATGGACATTACGAAGAACTCTATCTTTCGAAAACAACTGCATCTGTTCCTACGACTCCTATTAGTAAATCAACTCTATGTCGAACAAATCGTTATTCTGTTGGTTGCTGGACTAAGCCAGCTTATTTAGTTTCTAACTAGACAATATCAAATTTCGTTTTTTTTTGTTTCATGCTCTCTGAAAACTTACAATAATCTTGATCAATAACAAATTCTTTCCACATATCGACGTAAAACCAATAATTAAAATCGATTCGAACAAGTTTATTAATCTACAAACATGATTGAAATTGAATTATTCTCTATTTATACTAAATACTGTACGTATTTCATTTCGTTTTTGTTTTTGTAAGACAAAAAAAAAGGTGCAAAACAATACAAACTACAGATACACACACGCAAACGAATATAGATAAATGGAATGAGTAATTCTATCGCATAATGAATGACTGTTCAATCGTTTAACGAACATCAATTTGTGAGATCACACTCGCATTATTATCAGCACCATTGGTACTTTTTCGTAAACGTCTTAAACGTTCTTGAAATAATGTATTCATATGATAACGAAGTGCTGTACTACGACGTTGAAGATCTTTTTCACAAATATCATGATTAGCACCTAGACGTTGTGCATCTTCTAATGACATTTTCGATAATTCAATTTGTGTATTAGATTCAGTACGTAAATCTAAACTTTTAGCTGGTTTATCCAATGGTGCATTACGAGCCGTATTAAAACCAGCTAAACAATGCTAAAAAAATGAAAAAATACAATCAAAATTTCTGAAAGAATGAGCTTTACATTCGCTAAAGCAACACTATCCATTGATAAATCTGATAAATGAGCACGTTTTGGTGGACGGAAATGATAATTATTTGAATTTACACGATATTTTGGAATGCTGACACTAGAAAGAAAAAGGAGATTCAAGAACAATCATTGGATTCGATGATTTACCGAGCGTATTGTGGCTCGTAACTATTTGGTTCTTTACGTAATGACGTACAAACTGGACAACGACTTTGCCCGTTAGCATCAGGATTTGTTGGAACAGTAAACAATCGATCGTTGATTGTAAAATTATGTATACAAGTATGCGATTGAGAATAAGTATCAGGTGGAACGAGTTCAAGTTCCTTCGAAAAATCAGTTAAATCGGCTTCACTAGATTCCGAAATAAAACAGTTGAGATAATCTTTCAAACAAAAATGGAATTTACTTCGTGACAGAATACGGTGCAGAAAGATCTAAATTATTCTTTCGAAATCGAACTAATTCATCGAGATACGATTCCGAAAGAGAAAGATCATTATTTGATTTTTCATTATCGAGTAAACCAGCAACAACATCGTAACCAAGTAAAACCTTTTGTCGATTAGTTATCGATGTTTGTTGTTGATGTTTTTTCGGCGAGACACTTGTCGATTTGCGTTGTTGTTTTAATGACATATTTTGTCGTTCTTGAATACGTTTCTTTACAATCAAATCGAATAGAATTATTTTGTTTTCGTGTTGTCAAAATACAAACTTTAATTTGTTCAACATTGTCAGTTGTCCAAGTTTGTTGTTGAGTACTTGCTGTTCGAAGTGTGTTATAATAAACATCACGATCATTACCTTCATCGAGTAATGAATGCCAATGTTTTAACTAAATAACAACACGAAATAAATAAATCAATTCAAAATAAAAATAAAAACGAATTACTTCGTTCCAAGGTTCATGTTTTTTCTGTGCAGTTTCCTGTTTCTGTTGTTGTTGTTCTTCTTCGTAATCGTCTTCATCTTCATCTTCATTATTATACGAATAATTCAAACCTTTTCGTCGTTGATCTTGAACATCTTTTAAATATTGATCAATGTCAATACGAGAAATATTATCCGGAATATTGACAACAAACGGTTCGAGTGGACAAATATCGTCTTGTTTTTTAAGAATTGAACGTGGTTGAGATTCATCATCGAGAAATGTAACACTTTTACTACGTTTTAATATTCCTGGATTTTCATTTGAAATTGTTTTTAATTGATTTGTAATTACGGTCTGTTGATTATTAAGACGATTAATTAATGATCGAGTTTGTTCGATGAGATTCTTGGAACTTGTCATTTGTTCTAGTTTTGAAAACTGCAACAACTCGAATAAATAATAAATATATACATGAATGAAGAAACGTTTGTTAACCAATGAAGAAGAACGTTGACAGATGTCCGTGAATAGATATTTTCTGATTGGTTAACTGATTCCTTACAAAATCAATATCTCGAACGAACGAGCGTCGAGACAACCATCATCATCATCACCATTCAGTTAAAAAAGAACGCGAAAGAAAAAGAAAGGAAAAGAAAAAAGAAAAGTCTATTTATTGCAACTAGATATTCGATGTTTATTAATCATTTTTAAGTTTGTCAATGTATTATTATGCCAACTGAATCATCAAGTAGTCCAGATGAACTTTTCGATTTATTTGTTAATGCTCAAACATTCAAAAGCATTCTTCACACATTCGATGATCTCTGTCGAAAGCTACGAATCGATCGACAATTTATTGGTTATGGTAAACGTTCGTTATACAAAACTTTAACTAGTAAATTACCATCATGGAAATGTAAGAGTCTTTGGAGTAAAATTGATAAACGCGGAGCACAAAAAGAATATGAAAATGGAAATGCATGTGCTGATCTTAAGGTAAAATTCGAGCTTATTTCTTCTGATGAATCTACGTTTATTTTCTTGTTCTATCAGAACGAACAAAAAAACACACTAAAACTATTTATCTAGATCATCTTCTTGAAGAGGACTAATCCTTAACTGTAAGCGTGCGTGAACGCTTTCATATATATAATCTAAATGTTTCTGTTTTTCATTTTGAAAGCCAGTTTTTTTTCCAAGTTTTGCATGAACATTTTTTGTTTGCCTCAGCAACAACAACAACAACAACAAATAATAATACTACTGATAACAAAAAAAATCAATGAGTTCTTGCTTAAATAAATTTTTAAAACCCAGATGCATGTCTACAGCTTTTCTTTCTCCTTTCTTTTTTTGTTTCTCAGCATGATGAATTTACTCCCTCTTGGACGTATTCTTTCTTTCTTTTTTTTGTATTCTTTCTTGCTCGTTTCTATTACCATCACCGTTCATCATCGTCATGTCCCAACCATCAATCACTAGCAGTTCTCTAATCTCTTTCTTCGACCATCGACTGTATATAACGTATTCATACACGTCGACACTTGTGTGTGGTGTGAGATTACATTGCGTGTGTATATTACTCTTAGTAAAGGCAATACGGGAGAGAAAGAGAGAGAGAGAAAAACGACAGACAGAATAGGAGAAATAATTGGAAAGAAGGAAAGGTACGATGTGTACATACACGAGCTCACTGTTTGACTAGAGGAAATAAATGAGAGCAATGAGATTATTGAGCATACGAATAAACAAGATGTCGAGAAAATGATTTGTTTAACAGTAAAACTATGAACAAAAACTGATCTTATTCTTGTTATTACAAAAAGAAAACTTTTGTTGGGTTTCAAGAGAAAAAAAAAGTGAATTTAGAAGACAGCAAAATGCGAAGATGAAGATTTTTCGAGGCGGACTAAATTATTCAAATGACTAAACATTGAAAAGGCTTTTCTTTTCTTTTCCTATAGGTATGCATAGTAGGTGCCGGCCCAGTTGGCCTTCGATTAGCAATTGAATGTGCATTACTCGGTGCACGATGTGTGGTTGTCGAAAAACGTGACAGGTTCTTGTTCATGATTGATTTTATTCCATAAATCAATTTGAAATTCTATTCAGATTCTCTCGACACAATGTTCTACATTTATGGCCATATGTAATTACGGATTTGAAAAATCTAGGTGCCAAAGTTTTCTATGGAAAATTTGCTACAGGAATGATTGAACATATTAGTATGTCAAAAGAAAACGAAACGAAAATTGTTCTTTTGAAACATTTCTCTCTTTTTTTCTTCTGTGTCTCAAGGCATTCGTCAATTACAATGTATTCTATTGAAAATTGCTCTCGTGCTTGGCGTAGAAATCTATCAGAATGTAACATTTTTGAATGTCATTGAGCCGAACACACCTCAACAAGGTTCGATTGATAATTTTATTTTGTTTTTTTGCATTTCTATTCAATCATATTTGACATTGAAAACTCAGGTTGGCGTGCTCGTTTTGAACCTGAAATTCATCCGGTGGTGACAAACTATGAATTTAGTGTTTTGATTGGCGCTGATGGTCAACGAAATTCGCTGCAAGGTTTTCAACACAAAGAATTTCGTGGTAAATTAGCAATTGGTGTCACTTGTAATTTTGTTAATCATTACACGCGTGAAGAACAGAATTTTGAAGGTAAACATTTTTGATTAATTGACTTTCGTTCATTTTATTCTATTAGAAATAAGTGGTGTCGCTAAAATTTATAATCCACAATTTTTCAATGAACTTCAAACACAAACAGGAATCGATCTTGAGAATATTGTTTATTATAAAAACGATACACATTATTTCGTTATGACAGCGAAAAAACAATCACTACTGGATAAAAATGTGATCATTCGAGATTATCCCGATGCAGCACGATTATTAGCTCGTGATAATGTTAACACAACTCAATTGTGTCAATTCGCATGTGAAGCAGCACAATTTGCAACGAAATGTTCGCCACAATTTCGATTTGAATTCGCTGTAAATTGAAATCTCCTCCGTCCAAACAAAAAAAAAATGTTTCTTTTTTTGCTTCAAATAGGAAAATCACTATAGTACAGCTGATGTTCAAATGTTTGACTTTACATCGTTGTTCCACGCAGTGAATGCCTCACGAATTGTCGAACGAAATGGCAAACAAATTTTAATGGCACTTGTTGGCGATAGTTTACTCGAGAGTTTTTGGCCGAGAGGTTCCGGTGCTGGCCTTGGCTTTCTCGGTCTATTCGATACCGCTTGGGAGATCTTACGTTTTGCTAAACATGAACAACCACTTAAAATTCTCGTCGAACGTGAAAGTATCTATTCTATACTATCGCAAAGTACACCTGAAAATACGAAAAGTAATCATCAATTGTATACAATTAATCCTGCGACACGTTATCAAAGTTTAAATTCAAAAAGTTGTACAATCGATGAAATACGTCATCTATATGATTCAGATACAATACCAACAATTGATGTTAATAATAACCATTTAACAACAAATAAAACAAATCGTTCGTCAGCAATTCGACGTGTACAAAGTTTTCATCAAACAGCTGCATCACCAGATGGTATCTAATGTTTTTTTAATTGTTCTTTTTTCAAGTGAATATACAAATTTTTTTTTGCTCTAGAAAATAATGAACAAGAGAAAATGTTGATCGATTGGTGTGAAGAAATTATTGATTCATATGCAATAGATATTCGAAAAGATTCGAAAGCATTCCAAAACGCTCTTGCATTCTGTGCTATTGTACATTTCTATCGACCTGATCTAATGTAAACATGTTTATCTATTTCAATTCGATTCAAAAATATTTTCGTTCGAAATTTTCTAGTGATTTCAAATCGCTTCAACCTGAACGTCCGATTAGCAATTTTCAATTGGTATGTTTTTCTTTTTTTCAAACTTTTTTTTCTAATTTCTTTTTTTCTTGAAAAGTTATTCGACATAATGCATGATCAATTATCATTACCATTAGATCGTAAATTACAAAATAGTCTAATTTTATCAATGAAATCATCGATCGAAGAACGTATTCGACAGTCATCAATAGTCGTTCTTCAATTACTCTACACACATTTTCATCATGATCATCATGAACAGCAATTACGACGTCGTCGTTCAAGTACACCGTTAATTGAACTTCCATCAACATTGAAAAAACCTCTCGAAGAAAACAATAATCAATCAAACACAAATTCTAGTAAAAACTCAACAGTTAAAGTCAGTGCCCTGGTTGCACATTATTCGAGTGGCGATGCAACATCATCGTCAAATGTACGTATCAAAACTCGGTTTCATCGAACCATTTAAGAACAGATAGGATGATAGTTATGCTTGTTTCTTATCGTTCTAGAATTTGCCATCGATTGGTTTACAATCTGAACGTGCACCTACATTCTGTTTTTATTGTAAAGAAAAAGTGTCTATACAAGATTGGTTTGTTGTTGAAAAGAATGTTCTACATGTTAAATGTTTTAAATGTGAAACATGTCATTTACAATTACGTAAAACGAACTATCAAGTTTATCTCGATCCTCAAACAGGCAAAACATCGTTTCATTGTCGATATCACAATTTAAATAAACAACAGCAACAACAGCAACAACAACAACAACAACAACAAAAAGTAAATCGAAAAAGAAGAAGATGAAAGTCTATTTAATCGAATTTGTTTTTCCTCTTGTAGGAAGATGATTCGAAAAAGAGCCGTAAGTTTATTGATAAATTTTTCTCCAATAGCCGATAAATAATTGTTTTAAATCGCGACGAAAACGTTTGCCCAAAACGAAATAGAGAATGAAATTAATCGAATGATTGATAATCATTGATAATCGTGCGAGTGTGTACAAAAAGATTGTGATTGAACTCGATTCAGTCGAATTTTGCCGAAGAATATTTGGGTTGACTTTGTCGGATTTAAATGAGAGAATTAAATTGAAAATAACATGTGGTGATGTTAAGATCAGAAATGAACAAGATATGAAAAGTAAGAGAACTGTTAGACGAGTATTGTTCGAATTCGTTTTCGCCGTTGATTTATAACGAATTGAAGATATTTCGAAGTGATGTTGAGAACGATTTTTAATCTCCGATGATAATGTCGATAGTTCAGTTGACATTGTCGATTGTTTGGCGCTGAAACGTCGACGTCGTTCGATCACATGATCTAGGAAAAACAAAATCCGTTAGTTTTTATTTTCTTCTTCTTGAAAAACAAACTCGATTGTGGTCGTAATACTGTAGCTAATGGCTGAGTTGACGGGCCCGATTGAAAACGTCGTGTATATCGATGAGATTTGCCAACTAGTTCAATCGCTTGATGACATTGAGAATATTGTCGATATTTATAATCTTGTTGATCAGATTTTAATAGATAATTATTTATTCGATACATGCGCTGTCGAAAACGTTGAGCATCAATTAATCGTCGAATAATTAATAAATTCAATGTAATAATCAATAAAAATGGTATAAATGTATACGCAGCAAAATCGATATAAACCCATATTCGATCGTAATGTTCATTAGCAAGAACACATAGTCGTATAACATCTCGATTGTATCGTATCGTATTGTTATTGTAACATGTATGAATTGTATAAATATGTTCATGTAAATGTCGAACTAGAATTAAGACTGGACTGTCCAAGAGAAGAAAGAAGAGAAATAGAATGGTTAATGCGATACACGTATGTCGAATGGTGTTCAATTTATGCGCAACAAGAGGATATTGAACAGCAAAAAAACGTTCGACTGTTACGCCGACAACGAGTCCAGCTGAGAGATGCGTTATAAAATGTCCGAACCAATAGACAAGTCGACAGGTTACATCAGAATAATGTTTAAAATCAAGATCCGAATCGATCTGTGCTATCCAATCGGGCAATGCACTTACAATAAGAAATAAACAATCGACTAATGCTAAGAATGTTAGATAGAGACTTGTTGGATAGCCATTTCGACGAACATTAATAAACATAATTAAACAAGATAGAAGATTACCAAATATACCCATGAGTATAAATATTGGATAGATATATAAATGAATATATTTAGCAAGAATTTCGAAAATATCATATTCAGATTCGATTGTTTTGTTTGACATTGGGAATACTTGACATGGTGAGCCATTGTTGTTGCTGCTATTGTCGTCATCGTTCATGGAAAATCGACATGAAATATATTGACACATTGATTGAAAGCTGAGTTCAAGACGTTCATCTTTTGTTATATTTAATATAGCATGTATAAAATCAAGAGGTATGCTTAGGCTATAATCAGCCATGAATTCAACTTCAAATTAAGTTGCTACTTAATTCATTCAAACTATAAAATAGAAACGAGATGTGATAGTTAGGAAAGAAGAGAAGACCAAGAGAGAGAAGAAAGACGAGAAAACGCGAAGGAGGAGGTTGTTTCTTCTTCTTTCTTTTTCTTTTCCTTGTGTTTTCTTTCACTTTTATTTGACTATAAATCTCCGTCTATCGATTCAATAATGCGACGAAAAACAAGAAGAAGAAGAAAAAAAAAGAAAATCTTTCCCAAATGAATGGTTGACATTGTTTAATGTTTGATGTGTCATCAAAAAAATAAAAAAAGAACAAAAAAATTAGTCTCGAACAAGGTTTTAACCTAATCGGATGAGAACAAATATTGAAAATGAAAGAACATTTGATCAATTAACAAATCTTTCTCTGTTCGTACATTAGACCTTGATCAAACTAAACGTCCGTTGTCATTTGATGAAACTGATCTACTTAAAAAACAAACAATCTCAACAAGTCGTCTTGTAGAAAACATGACAGCTGGTGAACGTGTATCATTTGCGTTAGAAAAGGACATTCCCGATGACGACAAAGAAGAAGTCGTTTATAATTCCATAGCGGAAAGGATGTAAGTATACGCGATTTGTTTTTCGAGAGTTTATTTGTTTTCCTTTCGTAGAAATGAAGATGAAGAGGACGATGATGATGATGATGACGACGCAGAATCAGAATCAGAAGAAGAAGAAAATGAAGATCAAGTTGAAGATGACGAACAATCATCAGAAAAAAACAATGATGATTCAAGGAATTCTTTTCTCGAAGAAGCATCGGACAATGAAGAACGCGAAAATGAAGATTCTATGTAAGTCTTATAAATTAGGTTCTTTAAGTATCTTCTAAAAATGAAAAGACAAGAACGTAATAAATACATTTTTAACAATCTTCCGATAAAAGCTCCTATAAAAAAGTCATGGGATTTTACGTAGTTAATAAAATATACAGGAATTATCTCTTGAATAATTCAAAGACTGGCTTTTATCACTCAAATGAGAAAAAAAATCGACTTAACTTTCTAAAAAAGAATTTATGAATATTCTAGTTCAAAATTAGACACTTCGAAAAGTGATTCAATCAACGATATAACAACAAATATTCATGAGAAAAAATCTCTCGCCGAACGGAAACAATATCTAAGCATTGGTACTTCACGAATCATTTGCGTTCTCTTTTTTCTTTGTCTCAATAAACGTTCTATTTTCTATTGATCAGATTCCGGCCATATTCAATCCGAATCTCCATCGCCGATCGATCTTTCACCGTCATCAATATCACCATTGAATCCACCAGTAGTTCCATCGACTCGAACTGAATCCTACACATCTGTAAGCATTTAATTCTTCTTTTTTTTGCTTAATACACTCAAAAGATTGTCTCTTTTCTTAGTCATACTTTCGGGCACCTTGCCCTTTATGTGGTGGATCGACTTATGAGGAACATTTGACAATTGAAATAGCGAAACAATTCTATCATAAAGCGTGTCTTCATTGTCATTCATGCGAAAAACTACTAAAAGAAAATGAATATAACTTTCATGATTTGAGTTCAGATGGTCGTCGACAATTTTATTGTATATTACATTATTGTAAAAGTCGTCTCAAACAAGTCAAATCAACATTAGCAACAGCTACTGAACAAGGTCAGTAAAGATTGCACAACTATTATCTATTATTAGCGGAACTAATTTTCTGAAATTGAACGAGACTAAATCTAATTATTGCTGTTTTTTTTTGCTCTACACTATAGAACACCTTTCGTCAACGAACCAATCACGTTCGAATAGAAATGCACAATCGCAATGGAATCAAAATCTTCGTTTATATCCTTCGTTAAAAGATGCATTAAGTCCCAAACCACATCCGCTCAATCTAGTTAACATACCTGAAAACGAACGAAAACGTCAAATGATCGGCTTCGAACAAGTCAATCAAACAGTTTCGAAAGAAAACGTACTTTCAATGTCGCGAAGTCACACATTCGACGAAACTCTATCGAAACAAGAAAACATCGAGTCTCAACAAGCTTCTTACGATCTAAGTAAACAACGATTTAAACGACGTGGACGAAATCGCCCGTCATCACCGTTACCACAAGCTGTCTACGAAACGAACCTCTCGACAAACATTGAAACGAATCCAAATTCGACATTAAATCGAAAGAAGAAACGAATTCCTGTTTCACAAACGATTCAAACATCGACATCGTCGTCGGTCTCATCCGATGATGAACGACAACGAGAATTTAAACAAAAAGAACGCATTCGCTTTCGACGTTCGCAAGAAATTCAACGACAACTCGATGAACTCGAAGAAAAACGCTTTGACTTAGACAAACGACATAGCCTAGCCAGACAACATCTAAGTAAATCACATAAAAGGCAACAACAATAATAAAAAGATGACTTTTCCAACTATCTATTTTCAATAGATTCTTTATCCACAGATGAAAAGAACAGAAACTATTGGGAAAAAGAATGTCTTTGTATTGTTCGCGAAAGAGCAGCATTACAACGTTCTGAAGAGGAACTATCTATGGTGAAGAAAAGTTTAACACTAGACAACGAACGTGCGAAAGCTGAAGATGAATACAGAAAATTAACTCTCTTATCAGGTAGGATTTAATTGACAACAAATACCATTGAACTCCGACATCCTAAGAACAGAATTTATTTTTCCTCTACGTTATCCTCAGACACACAACTCATATAGTGACAGCCTAAACTCTTCACTAAAGATAGATATATAGTAGTTTAGCACTTATGACCTCGAATTTTCCTGTTATTACTTTTTAATCTCCGACAAAACTAATATGACCTCGATCGAGAAAGAAAAAAAGTGCCTTTTTTTAATATTGAACTTATTAATCCCTTTTCAATTGAATTATTTTGTTTACTATATAGATGATCAAAAATCACCGGCAGATAAAAAACGTGAAGAAGATTTAATCAATTTAATTTCGAAGTTAGTTCATGAAAAAGATCGTTTAACAACTGACCTCGATCAAATACGATTAAGGTAAGAAAAAAAAAATCGTCGAACTCTACCGATCTCACAGATTCAAAAATCGAGTACTACATATACAAATCTATTGTTTTATTCAAGGAGTTTTAGTACGATTTTCTAAAGGTGAGAATTGAGGGTGTTTTGCTGTCTTATCATGAATCCATCTTACCTGTTGTTCGTCAATTTAATATTGTTCTCTTATGTCTAGTTTGCGTGCTTGTGAACAATATCAGTCTGTACGTGTTTCACGACTATTTTCTTTTTCGCTCAATTTTTATAATTATTTTTTTTTCTGCCCTGCTCTTCAATGTTCATCTAGAAGAAAGCAAACTATTCAGCAAAATCATATTCTTTTATTTTCTTAGGGAAATCCAAGAAGATCAACATCTCCAGCAAGCCTTTCAAAAACATGGAATCAATCATCAGACGACGAAGTTACTCAACTCTGATATTCTTAAAGACATCATTTAAATCGCCTTATAGAAATATATTTTTTGTATTAAAAACCAGATGCAACAAAACCAAACCAAATATGTGAATCAGTATTTTTCCGAATACATGTTTCCATTTGTTTATTTCGAATTTTACATATATAATTTACACATATACTGATATCGATCGAAATTAAGCATATCCATGCATTTCTTTCTTTCTTTTTTTTCTATCTTCTACTCTCGCTATAAATTTTACAGTACATTGTTTGTTTGTTTGTTTGTTTGCCAGTTGTTTCTTGTTGATTATCGGAACGAAATGATTCTATGAAAATGAGGAAAAAAATACAAAAAAAGCAGTTTTTTTTATTGTGCTTGTTATTTGGGCTTTGTAATTCAGTTTTTTCTTCTATTCAAATAAAAAATTCTATTAATTCATCGAATAAATGAGATTGTTTTTATGCATTTTTTTCTTCTTTTTGTTTTCTATGAAGTACTCTAAACAAGATAATAAATACCGAAATAAATCAATTAACGTAAGATTTTATTCTACGATGTAATTTTCTTATTTACTTGCAAGAAAAACATAAAGAATAACGCAGACAATTCTTTTTTAATATAAAAGTAGATTCATAAGAGTGTTTAATTAATTATCGAATACGTTCTCAGCTGGATTAAGTACTTCAATAAAATAAGATTTACAGTAAACATTAGAAGTCATCATATTTTCCTCGAGAAAAAATAAATCATGCTGCTTTTTTTTAGGGTGAGCATTATTTTTATGCGTGAAAATCAGAGCATGTACCCAGAAATTATGCAGAGATTTATTCAAAATTTCATCCCAGTATGGTTAAAGTTATAAACATTCAATTTCCTGACAGCATATGAAAGTTTCCGTCGCATATTAATCGTAGAATATGGAAATGTTAGAAACAAATCTGTGATTATTTTTTCATTTGCACTGATGAGAATATTTTCATCTTCCAATACAGATGTTACATATACCATTTGTTTTTTGTTTTCAATTAGCTGTTGTTGGATCGTGTAATTCGATACTGTTCAAGCAAACGTTAAAAATCATCTTCTCCGTCAACAGTCAATACTTTTTCATTTAGTAGTAATTCATTCGCTCAACATGTAGGTCACTAGTTTGTGTTTCTATACGTAAGGATTTTCGTTGTTCTTTCGCAGAGGTCGGTCGATAATCGAATGAAATGAGTAATACAGTGTTTTTATTGTCAATAAAAAGTCTTATAATACAGAAAAGAGAAACAAAATGAAATGATTAACTCTTGAAACGCCAGGATGATGACGAAAGACTTGCAGTTATCGGTCGATTATCCAATTTTTGTACGAATTTTCTGAAATCAAACAAAATATGAATTGCATATTAGTCATTGAACAGTTTAAGAATACAAACTTGCAATCATACTGAGATATTTCATCGAATATAATTCGAATATCTTCATCAGAAAATACACCATGAATTTTCTATTCAAAATAGAAGGATACGTAATTATGAAGGCTCATTGAAAAGAAAATACCGCATCGATTTCTTGTTTGAATAAATCAAAATCAGTAATTCGTTCGTCATTATTCTCATTTTTACCGGTCGCCAAAGTAAAAAAGAACTCATTCAAATCAATATGAGGTCGTCGTTGTAAAAGTATATATAACCGTTCGATTGGTGTCGGTACTGATCGTTGAGCATTTTTCACTAATGGCATTTGCAATTTCGCACCAATTAAAATTTCTAATTGAGGATATTTTTCTTTGACTTGATTGTAAAGTTCTCGAAAGTCACTATTCTTTTTAATATTCTATAGAAAATAAATTTAAAAGAAAACAAACAACTGATTTGCTTTTGTTTTCGATGAAATTTTCTCTACTGATATATCGATAAGTTTCAATTTATTCGGTTCAACATTCTTGCCAATCAATGGTTTGATAATAGCATAACATCCAGCTGATTCCAATGGATTGCCAGTTAACTAAATAGACTCTAGTCCGTAGATATTTATGAAAAATATTAAATTCGAATCGTACGTTAATTGTTTGAAGACATTCACTTTTAACAAGACCTCGACCAATATGTGTAGCTGGTTCAGCAGTTAAACGATTATAACTATTAAAAAAAAAACAATTCGAATTTGATTTATACTATCCAAAAAATAAACGCAATGATTAGATCTACCTTAAATCAAGTTGAATCAATGTTTTATTTTCTTTGAGAGCTTGATACCAAGCAAGACCACATTCACCACCACTTAATCCATTATGAGATAGATCTAATATTTGTAAACCGTCGTTTTTCTATTTAATAAAGCATCTCAATAAAAAAAAACAATCGCATTCATTGACAAAGATTTATTTACTAGAATTCCTTTGATTAATGCAACGGCACCTTTTCTATTAATTGCATTCCATTGAAGATCAAGAATTCTCAATGACGTATTTTCTTCGAGTGCATAGCCTTCATGTTTTAATATGCAAAGAAAAATCTTTCTTTTCGACTAATAAAATCAATCCTACCGAAAGAAAATCCACTTTCTGATTCGAATTTATTTTCTGCTAGAGACAACGTATGCAACCGTCCACTATTCTATAAATAAATTCCTAAGAACATAAAATTGTATTTTCACTACTCACAACAATCACTTCTGATAGTAAACTAGCACATTTATCATTTAATAAATTTCCTAAAATTACAAAAATCTAAATTTAATTATCTTCATTCATTTACTATGTTACCATTGAGTTTTAATTTTTCGATCAAAACATGACTTTGTTTAAATAATTCGCATAATTCTTTTATTCCATCGATTGTTATAAAATTATACGAGAGATTTATATCTGTCAACGCACAATTATCACGTAGAATATGCGATAAATAAACAATGCCTTCATCGCCGAGACCATTATTTGATAAATCAAGTTCAGTTATAGATTGATTCATCTTAACGAGAACAAATCAAACTCAAGAATTTCTAATTAATTAACTCAATGTTTATTTTCTTACGGTTAAACTCGGAATAAAACTTCGCATACTTTTCGGTCCTAAACCATAGAAACGTAATGATAATTGCTTTTCTCGATAATTGTCCATGTATTTTTTGACAGGTACGATATTTTCCGTTTCACAAACATGTTTATATACGGTTATGCACATATCTTCATCGATTTCCTGGATATCATCTTCAAAATCGGTATCATAATCACTTTCGAATGAGAAATTAGTTGATGTTGAACTTGATTGAAAATCAGAATATAGTTTCGACGCTTCGAGACCACCTGTTCTCGGACGATTTTTTTTAATAGTAGCATCTTTATTTAAAGTTCGATCTAATTTCTATTGAAAAAAGCAAGAAGAAAGAAAATCGAATGATTGATACATTGTTTTCTACGAAAAAGCCTACTCGATTGAGATTAACACTTAAAGGTCGAACAAGCTGAATCGGATTTTTGAACGTTTCTACGCCACGTCTGTACATATTGTAATTTGCGAATAATCGAATAAGAAAAGAGAGAGAGAGAGAAAGGGGAGAAAAACGAACGCAATCTAACATTTCTATGGTTTATTATGAATTCATTTCAAAGACCATATAGAAGAAGAAAGTGTATGATTAATTAAGTTTTCTTCCGTAGAAGACATAGAAAAAGAATAATATGAATT
>ERZ778019.879-NODE-879-length-49098-cov-13.641641_pt1 | contig 49098 bp, 57 predicted proteins | sample MGYA00375749_ERZ778019 | MGnify/ENA primary metagenome ERZ778019 (study PRJEB29350, sample SAMN05389821) | bioreactor metagenome | isolation source: Ammonium sulfate bioreactor | place: South Africa: University of Cape Town | collected 2014-03-17 ... | reverse complement strand
TATAAAATATTTATTTGTGATGTTATTTTGAATGTGCATGAGTGTGATGATCTTGTTTTTGAAACTAAATGGAATAGATGATTGATGTTTTATTTGTCAATGCAAAGAGTGAAGGAATCTTAGCAGTAATATGACATTTACAATATTTTGCCTATGCTGTATATTATGATTTCGAAGATACAGTTTTGTGAAATATGAAGAATAAAGATTGATTTCATCGGACATTTTGGGTTTATTGCATTTGCAAAAGGAAGGATTGAATCGTGGATGAGTAAGGTGTATCATAGAGTGTTTGAGAGTTCAATGAAAAAGACACACTATGAATATCTGTATATGAGGAAGGAGTTGTGCGAACATATATATGAATGCTTCGGCGTGGATGGAAGTACGAGGAAATATATACGGCGAGAAACCATCTGGGGAAGTTATTTTCTTTTTTATTGATTAAAATGAATAATCTTGATTAACAGAAGCAAGTCGTTCGAAGGCATGAAAAGAATGATTCATAAAAACTGTCATTTTGAAAATTAACAGAAACATGAATTAACAAGCAAAGATTTAAGCAGACACGTAAAAACTTATGGTTATAGTTTTTTGGAGGTGATGTAAGTCGAGTTCAATTATATATGTAATTCTTTGAGTCGAAGCATGCAAATCCGTCGAAAATAAATGTGACATAGATGTCAACTTTGAAATGCGAATATAACTTTTAAATCGGACACTACTGAGTACATTTTGTGTTGGCCTTCTATAACATACTATAGGGTAATAGGAAAGAAGACATGAAAGCCCGTGTATTTATATGTATGAACCGAAACAAAAATCACAAGCTAATACACTTTTCCGAAACGTTTTTTATATTGTAAATGACATTGAAATGAATAAAGAAAGCGAAAAGCTAAAAAATTGATATCAACCTTCTTTCCGATCACAGATTGAAAAAAATGTAATATTTCCAAGAAGAAAGAAACCAATGGCAAATAAAAACATCAGTTTTCCCGTTTCACTTATCGGGCATGTTGAATTGCGACTTTGTTTTTATTTGTTCCACGCTCAAATCTCCATTACTGCAGACGAAACACAGAAAGTTCTTAGCTGCGACGAAACCCTTCGATAAAAGTCACATTGAAGGTTTCAATTTCTCTAATTTATTTGTGCAACGAAAATGTGCTCGAGATTACAGACTTTGACATACGCGAAAATGAGAAGAAAGAATAGAAATTATTCCTTTAAAACAAACATTCTCTATCAGCATAACGCGTTTTTGTCGAAAGGTAAGTGAGTATTGAATCAATGTATAAGTAAGCACCAGCATTTTATTACACGATTACTTCAGGTTTTAATACCGGGAATACGTATACAAAACTAAGCATGCACAAATATTTATTTTTCTCCGTTCTCACATTCCCTCTGAGATCGTAGAAAACTCACTTGAACTAGATTAAAATACAACGAACCATCATAGAAATTTTTAACAAGAAAATCATAGAAACGTCGTCTTTATAATTATATTCAAGAAAAATTAAAAAACAAACACATATACTTTCGTAGTCCATGAGTAAGTAATTCGAATGAAATACAAACCATTCCTTAATTTCTGATCACAACATTGACTTTGATCACATTCGTCATCGCCCTTCAAAATGGCATTTGAGCATATGTAACTTAGCAATACAAACTGAAATACTGCAATTGTTTACTTACTTTATTTTAAGAACGTAAAAAACATGAAAGCTTTCAGTAAAAAGAGAATATTCGTTCGACATTATGAGAGGGGTGATTTGATCACTAAAAAAAACATGAGATTGAATGACGAAGCAGCATATAGAGTAAATTTTAGTTGTAGGATAGTCATAAGAATTCGAACATTTGATTTATTTTTTTGTTTTTTTGCGAGATAGAATATATCTTATCAAACGAGAATCAAACCATCTGTTATTATCCTATTCAAAATAAAGACAAGTGGAATTAAGACAACATCAATTATGCTGTTTTTAATCGTTCTCATTTCATTCTTGACAATACCATCCAGTGTCGCTAGTTATGATGATGTTCCATTAAAATGGGTCAACTGCAGCACATGGACCGATCAATTAGCAATTGAAAAAGTCGAGGCTAATCTCTGGCCACCTAAACGTAATCAATTACTAACTGTATCTATATCAGGTGTAGCTAAAGAATCATTTATATACGGAGAATATAATAGAACAATCGTTTATCGAGGATATTCTCTTCCATCAACAATCGGACCATTGAGTGATCTTGGTATTAAACTACCGACAGCACCTGGTCCGTTGAAATTAATTATTTTTAATGATACAATACCAGATGTTGCACCCGAAGGAGACTATGATATTTATACGAAAGCAAATGATCACAATCATTTTGAAATTATTTGTGTGAAAATAAGTTGGAAATTTTAAATAAAAATAATTAACATGAAAGTTCTTTTCTGAAAACTCAAACAAAGGTCAACAAGCCTCTATAGCTCAGTGGTAGAGCGCCAGTCTTGTAAACTGGAGGTCCGTAGTTCGATCCTGCGTGGAGGCATTGATTTTTTGCGTCATTTTCGACATACAACACTTTGCTTTTTTTATTTCTTAAATTTCAAGTGTGAAGACATGAAAAAGAAAATATACACGACACCGGGTTTAATCCCAAAGTTTAACAACATTATCCCAACCAGCTGTAAGAACACGAGACTTTTCATGCCAATGCCATTTAGCATCGATACAGACATCGTCATGAGCTTTGATTTGTTCGTAGATTCGAGTTGTTTTCCAATCCCAAATAACTAAACGTCCATCAGCATCACCACTGATCAGATAGGACATGTCCGGTGAAAAATCCAAACCACAAGCATAACCCGAAACCTTAACAACATTGAATTGATTCTTAATAAATAAATAAATGAAGATAAGCAATTAACTTACCATATGACCTTTGAACATTTTTTTGCTTTTCCATCGAAAGTTTGACAATGGTTCCATAATACGAATTTGATTGTCCATCGATTGAAACGCCAAATATTTACCATTTCTCGACAAAGTAACAGCAGGCATTGAATGCATTGTTGGATCAGCAATGTATTTAAAATCAACTGGGATATTCCTTAACAAATCAAAGACAAAATCAATTGATCAATCAAAGAAAATCGATTTTCCTACCATTCCCAAACCCGAATACTTTTATCATCAGATGTCGAAACAATTCGTCGATTTCGATCGACAAATGTAACCGTATTAATCGCGCCTAAATGTCGATCATATTCTTGCACGACATGTCCACTTCGAATATCAAACTAAACAAAAATTATGTTTTTTTCTTCTATTTGTTAACAAAAAAACGAACACAAAGAATCTTTTTATCCGACATGCCGGCGATGAATAAATGTTGTTTGTGTTCACTTGGATTGAACGAAACACAATAGGGAATTTTTCGCATCGAGAATTTGCTTTTCACTTGACCTAAAATTCAAATGAACATGGTGATTCGAAGAAACAATCGACGCCTAATTACCTGTTTCCGTATCCCAGAGTTTGACCATTTTATCGTACGATGCTGAAAGAAATTCCGTTCCAGCATTATTGAAATTGACATCTCGTACAGCTTGACTATGTCCAGCGTACGTTCGAACGCACCGACGTTCATTATAAAACTCCCATAATTTGACTTTGCAGTCCATCGAACACGTAAGAAACAAATGAGCCGATACGGGAAAGTAGTGAATTTTCTGTATGGCTTTCGTATGACCTTTGTAAACATGAATGCATTGTTTCGGAATGAAACAACGTTGTGGTGCGTGTTCCGAACGAAGATTGACGCCGACGTCTTGCGGAATGTGAAGAAACGATCGGCCTTGGTAATCGTACGGATCGGAGATGTGCAGAGTTGTCGATGACGAATCTTCGGGCTCTTTGTTGAGAGTTGTCGATTCGGGATTGGCGGCTGTATAGGCATTTGGATCTTCGCCTGTTGGACGTTTGGCTTTGCGTCGTTTCGCTAGATGTTCATCGATTTCTTTTTGTTCTTCCTAGAAAACAAAATCTTTCGATCGGAATCAAACAAATCAAACGAATGCGTACTTCCGATGGACGAGAAACAGTAATTTCATCAACAAATGGAGCCCATGGTCCTTGAAAGCCTTCGACATCACTTGAATCGTAGTTTTTCTCTTTCTTTCGTTTGTCTGTCAGTCGTTTTTTCGGCGCTTCGAAGATCGTCATGCCTTGATTCTTCTCGGCAGTGACTGTATCGCCAACAACCTGTGGTGTTGCGTGTTCGCCAACGCTCGGATCGAGCGCATAGCCGAAACTGTCGAATGTTCGACGTTGATTTTCGAATTGAAAATCGCTGAGTGTCGTCGATTCTGCATGACCGTTGAGAACATTTCTGAAAGTACGTTGTTGTTGTGTTAAATTGGGATTCGCTGGACCGAATGCCGGTGCGTACATGTCTTCATATTTGGGATTGTAGGTCACTTCTCGAGCTTTGATGTCGAGAAAACTACTCGTGTCTTCAGGTCGAACAGCAATGGCTGGCGTAAGATTGAGTTTGATTTTCGACATAATGGAAAAACTTGGATCGTTGATAACGGCGATTTGATCTTCGACAAGTTCTTGTTGGGCTGTTTTCGTCGGTTGTTCGACGTCAGATTCATTGTCATCGTCATCGTACAAAGCTTGCAGAGCTGAAAGAGCCATTTGAAAATGGAAAATGCACTGAATTGAATGAATGTAAAAACAAGAAGTAATTTCTTTTGCCAATGAGTCATTCGACGAATAGATGGCGCTTGGAAGAAATTCGTCGATTTCCTTTCTTTCGATTCGAAGAGAAAAAAAAACAAATTTCTAGTCGAAAGAGAAATAAATATCTTTTTTCCTATTTAATCCATTCGATTGGCTCGAAAGAGACGGATCGACGATACACAAAAAAACATCATTGAGTGATTACATTTGTTTTGTTTTTCTCAAAAAATGTCCTTTCAAGACTACGCATCTCGTGATGGTGAACGTCGCCATACAGATCCAACATCGACTCGATTTAACACCAACATGCGATACAATTCGCGTGGTCGAGGAGCAAATCGCTACGGTCAGCCTAATCGTCGTCCGACCGGTGGCAACAACAAACCTACTGGCATCACTGTTTCCATCGGTCGTAGTTTGACAACCGGTGGCGAGAATTCATCGGTTCGTGGCCGAACAATGGGCCGTTTTCAACAACGTCCTCGTTTGATCCGTCCAGGAACGAACAACAACAACGATGGAAACGATACGCAATGGTGGCGTGTGTCAATTCCACAAGCGGGAACGATCGGTAAAGAAACTGTGATGACCAAACTTCGTGGCGCTTCGGTTCGGCAATTTCAACCTTATCATTATTTCATTGATCGTGATTCGAATGGCGGAATTTTCTTTGTTAATAGTCAACAAGAAGCGAATATGTTAAGACAAATGAATAGAAAAGTTGATGTACCAAATCATGGAACTGTAATTTTGTTTTTTTGATTTCCTTCGTTCGAAATGAACATTTGAATTCTAGTTGAGCATTATGGTCAGTCAAGTATCGACGCCTGCAGCATTTCTTGATGAAGATTTACGTGAACTTTTTCGAGTAAATCTCGTTGAAACCGAAATTAGCGAACGATGTCTTTGTTTAAGGAGTATATTTGCGGTCAAAAATTCAATCAACAAACATTTCAATTGAATCTATCGAACTTAGTCGAAGATGAAGGTTGGCAATTTCAGTTTGTTCGAATGAAAATTTTGATCGTTTTTTTTTCAGAACTTAGCGCTCGTGGTATCTATCCTCAACTTAATAAACGAGCATTCGCTCGTGAACTGATTGATATGATCAATAAACATCTTCATATGGTTCGAAATCAATTCGAGAAAAATCGAAGAATTTCAATTGTTTATTTTTCAGACAAGACAATTGGATTTAGGTTCAAATAATATTTCTAATCTTCATGAATTTGGTGAACTTCAATTGCCTAATCTCGGCGTGTTAAGTCTTGCATCCAATCAAGTAGAGTCGATTTTCTCATCTCAAATAGTTTATTTTGTCGTTTGATAGTTACGAAATGCCGAAGATTTTACTCATCTCAAACAATTATCCAATCTTCAACATTTAATTCTTAATAATAATCCAATAACATTGCCGAATCATAGGCAAGGTCTTTCTCAAGACGAGTTAATCAGGTTAATAGAGCCTAGTTCGAGATAAAAAAAAACAACAAATCTATCGTGTTAAATCGAATGTTTGAATTTCAATTCGAGATTGAGCCTATAAAAACTTATTCCTACATTCACAATTGATCAAATATGTTTTTTTTCACAGATGTCGATCTGTTGATGCTTTCTTTTCCGACAAAACAGATTTTCAAACAAAAACGAAATCTGTCGATGCGATTGTTTTGCATAAAACATATCTCTGTTTCACCTGCCTTCGACATCTGACTGAAATCCAGCTAACTATTGATCAATTCGATATATATTGAGAAGAAGAAAAAAGCAATCTCTCGAATCAACTGAAAACGAGAAAAACATTCGATTTAATTCGATGATAGTTTGAGAATATTTGAGATGCATCTTAATCCGTTTCTAGCGTTATTCGACAAAAATTACCGCAAGTCAAACGAATTGTAAGCAAATTTGAGTTCGAGAAACGGATGATTGATATTTTATTTGAATAGGATAATATCGATATACCGGCTCAAATTGGTTTTGCAATTGATAATGAAGCTATTCGTTTACCATCATCAAATCCACATTGCGTTCCTCTTGATTTACAAGGTCATCTAGGAGGTTTTATCGATACATTTTTCGGTTTATTCGATGTTTCTGGTCGAAATGATTTGCATACGTTATATCATGATCAATGTATGTTCTCGCTAAGCATTGCACCGACTGAAGGATCAGTTGTTTCGACAAAATCGTATAAATATGGTGCATTGATTTATGATTCGCGAAATTTAAAGAAGATATTCGATGATAATAAACGAATGAATTTATTGAAACGTGACAAGAAAAGTGTGATGGATTATCTACGAGTTAAATTTCCGTTGACTAAACATGATGCAAACAGTTTTCATGTTGATGTCATTTCAACTGCTGTATGTTGAATTTTGTTCGAATTTATTTGAAGACATTTTTGTCATGATTTTCTTTTCAGAATAATCGATTGGTTTTTACCGTCAATGGTCTTTTTCGTGAAGTTGATACGGGACCAAATGGACCTGTACGTAGTTTTCAACGAACGTTTACATGTGCGCAAACAGCAGTTGGGTAAAAAAAAAGAAATCAAAAACAATTCTCGATCTTTTTCGAACGACCGTTGTTTTCTAGTGCGGTAGTGATCGTTGCTGATCACATGATGATAATAAATCCGACTGATGCTCAAGTAGCTAAGTTAGCTCGTGCTGTACCACCGCCACCAACAGCATCATCGCAATCCGCAAGTGATGGCGGAAATGTCCAAGATCAAATGATACAAAAACTTTCGCAATTAACTGGAATGAATATTGAATATTCGAAACTGTTCGTTGTTTATTTTTTTTTTGAGTTAAATAATTTTCTTTTTATCCGATTATTTTCTAGTTGTTTAACGGACAATGGCTGGAATTACGATCGAGCTTTACAGAACTTTCAAGATCTTCAAAAAACAGTTCGTTTAACAACAACAAAAACTATTTTTCAATAAAATCTTTCTTTTAGAATGGAATTCCAGCAGTTGCTTTCCAAAAACCATAACAATGACATATATTTTTTGTATTTATTTGTCTGTAATTCGAACTAAGTTTTGTTTGTTTTTCTGTTACTTAGAAATCGAGAAGATGAACTAGAATGTGAATAGAAAAAAAAAAGAGTAAAGTTGAAACAAATGAAATTCAATAAGATTTTCGTATTTTGTAATAAACAATCACAAATCATAATTATCTATTCTTCTTCTTTTATTGAATCAAACAAAAAAGTTATTTCTTCTGTTTTTTTCGAAGTTGTTTCAATTGATCATTGTTGTGAACGATTTGACTATTGGTTTGAGCCAATTTTTTGTTTCCACCCTCGAGTAATAATTGTGCAGTTTCGATTTCTTTGAAATTCTTGTTCGATAATGCTTTTGTTAATCGTTCGGTGCCTTCATCGAACAATTTCTGTATGTTTGTCAGATCGTTATACAAAGAAATTTGTTTATCATAAAGATGATTGCCATTGTCGTGTTGTTCGCGGAGTTTTCGTTTTTGTTCTAAATCTTGACGATATCTCGAATGTGCACTTCGAACACATTTAAGCAAATCTTTGGTTATTAACACTTCATGAGCTTTACCATTGCCAAAGAATTTAATAGCATCACGTGTTGCACGTAGACCATTGATCGATGTCTCGCTCAATAACGATCGATCATCGGTAACAAGAAATGCATTTTCACTGAAACCTCGTTCGATATCGGCATTGCCATGCGACAATGCCAATGCACATTTGACTAATTTCTCGAGCGAATGAAATTTCTTCGAGCCAAGACTCGTTTTCAGTTGGAAAACTTCTCTCCAATAGCGATCAATCGGTTGGCTATTTTGATACCATTCGTTGGGTATTTGCTCGTTCTGATAGATGATCCATTCGGCACTGAGCCGATCGATATCATCGGGCACGATCATTTGAGGAAAACTTCGAGCGAGATTCATGATGCTCGTGTACGATGTGTCCGAACGACGCATCAACGGATGAAGACATTGCAAATGTCGAAGGAGAGGATTTTTCAAAGGCAATGTTCGAATCAATTCGTCGGTGATACGACAATAGATCGAACGGATATCGATGAAAAATTGTTCGGATTCGGCGAGTGACAAATTTTCTAATTGATATCGAGTTGCCGCACCGATTTCGATGTCTAACAAGGCGAAGAAAAGTTCTTTCAATTGAAAAAATAAAGATATTTTCGATTACTTGAATCGGTCTTTTGATTTTCTAAACAATGATACTGAATTTCAATGAGTTCGTCGATCGTTCGATCTCGTGTTAGTTCATCTCGAATGAAATGTCGAAATAATCGTTGAATTAACTGTTCGATTTCGTCGAATAGTAAATGAATCAACGGTTGTTTCGATTGAAACCAAATGAGAATTTGCCGATAAATATTTTGACAAATAAACGTTAGAAAACGTAAACGAACTAATGTCAACGAACGTTCGAAATTCATTCGAATACTTTCATAGGGACGTTTTTTCGTTGAAGATTTCTTTACTTGAGGTATAAATCGAAGGAAATATTCTTTGAAATTGGACCATTGTTCGATGACACGTTCGAGTATCGACTTGATTTCAATCCAACGAATCAACGAAAAATGTGGAATGAATTTCGGTTGAATCGTCGAATGGGTTCGTGTGAATTGTTGATAATCTTCGCGACGTGCCGGCGAATAATCGAACCAAAGAACTAAATCATGAAGAAACTCATCGATTGACCATTGAAGATGATTGAGCGAGCTTTTAAATGAATTGTGAATTAAATGCAACGGACACGAACCGATCGAAATCAAACCGAGATGATGCGTTCGCATTGACTTCGACTTTTCGTATTCGCTGTGAATTTGTTGATCGACGAGTTTTTCAATTGTTTTATTTACATTTGGATTGTCTCGACCGAGCATGAGCATTTTTCGTAGATCGATACCATCGGCATGCAACGAATCGATGATCGATCGAGAGATGATTTCAGCTGTTGAATGACCGAGAAATAAACTTTTGTAATATCGAACGACGATTTCTTGTTTTCGTTCGCACCAGTAACGAACATAGAAATCTAATTGTTTTTTCGTTCGAATCGTGATCGTTTCATCGAAGATTAATGTATAACCAGGCGCACGAATCAAATCATTTAACATTAATTTCGTGAAATAGAAACCTGTTCCATGTGAAAGAATATACGAGAGTTTTCTTGGTTTCATTGAGAATTCTTTAGCTATGCTACTGTCAGAGAACATTTGACCGAATAGTTCGGATATGTATTGTGATGAATTGTAGCTGAGACCGTGTTTAGCCGTGGCCAATGCCCAGAGTGTTTCGGCTCGAGTGATTTTTTCTTCGTAGGTGAAAATTCGTTCATGATGAGAATGACTGTTGGTGAAAATGATTTGATCGGATTCGACAACGTCATTTAAACGTCGAAGATGTTTAGGACGTTTCGAATGTTTGTAAACATCGGACCAACCGCCATTCCTACAACTTTTTTCTTCATTACAAACAAGACAAAAGAAATTCGTCGATGTTTGACCTTGTTTAAGCCAACGTGAACATGGCGCATTGGTTTCATCGAGTTTATACAACCATTTCGTACAAAAACGCGTCTCGTTTTTCGGCATATCTCTATCACTGAACGAGAGAATAAAATGAAGTCATTTCGAATCTACTATGATGAATAGAGGTCGTATGTTTATTTTCTTTTTATTAACGAATATGATCACAAAGAATTTGACTAGTGTGTTGAATCATTTGATGTGCGATTTCGAATCTCAATGGACCGTAGAGAAAAACATGAGCACCGTGGAATGCATTCGAAAAATGGTGATGATAAATTGTTTGATTTAGAGATTTCAATCGTGATGCAAATATGAAACCTTCATCACGAAGTATATCGAATTCAGTTGTAAACAGGAGAATTTTGGGTAATTGTTTTAATTGTTCATCGGACACGAGTAAAGGAGACATTGAAGGCGTGATTAAATATTGAAAATTTTCAATAAGATTTTGATTTTTTTCTTTTGATAATGATTGATAATTAGTTGAAAGATATTTTCGAGGATTTATATATGGATAAAGACGTTGTTGATCTTCGAACGATACGTGAGCATTCGAGAAGATATCTTCATGTGCTTGAAGAGATTTTTCGTGCAATAAACTAAGCATTAACAAGAAGTTTTCTTCATTTAAAATGCCGAGAATATTTCGTTTTAAATAGATTTTATACGATGGTAATGTTAAATCAAAGAATTGCAATGATGGATAAAGTAAATTGATTAAATACAGTCGATAACCTTCGTTAATCAATGTTTGACTCACAACTAACGCAAGATTACCACCAGCTGAATCACCTGAGATAATAATTCGATGGGAATTAATTCCGTATTCATTCTCATATTGAAATAATTCTCGACTAACAGTTAAACAATCTTGAAGACTACTTGGAAAACGATGTTCAGGCGCTAAACGATATTCAACCGAAACAACGGTCATACGCGTTAAATTGGCGAGAAGATAAGTGGCTTGATCGTAGGTTTCGATTGAACCGAGAAGAAAACCACCGCCATGAAAATAAATCATTGTCGTTTTCTTTTCATAATCGATCGATTCTTCAGGCTCATAGATTCGAACATGAACATTGCCGATTTTTCGATCATAAACCTATTTAATAAAGAAAAAAAAATAAGATAAACGAACAAGAGAGAGGTCAAGGACTTTTAAACGACAATCGGACGAACGTTGTTGAAATAAAGCAAATGTTAAATAATGAAGTCGTCGTACTAAATCAATTCGAGTAAATAAATTTAAACGTTCACAAATTGTTCCCTAAAACCAAGATTTACAAGTACGTCAATCATTATTATTACTAATATTCTCTTACGATTTGATGAGCTTTATAAGCCCAATAGGATAAAAATCGATATTTCCATGGTTGAGGAAAATCTTCTGGTAATGGTTGATAACAACTGACAAACAAAGCAATAATAATACTGATGAATACGAATAAAAAATTGACTCTCGACGTCGTTTGCATTTTTATTTATGATGGACTTGATTCGCAAAAGATTAAATACACAACAAACGAATATGGGACCATATTTTCAAACATTGACAATTAGATGTCGTTTTGTTTGTCTGACATTGTTTTTTTTTATTGAGTTCGTATCAGCTGTTTGCAAGTCGATTTCTATTGGTGAATGAATAAAAATCATTACCGATTGGTTGTAGACTATTTTGCATGAAGAAGACGACCTTCGTCTAGTGAATTGAATGTTTTTTTTGTATATTTCTTTAGATAAAATTCTCAATATCGAATGGATACTGCATCATTATTATTACTTAAACAATTGAAAGAATTAAATCGTCATCCTGTCGAAGGCATAAGTGCGGGATTAATTGATGAATCGAATCCGTACGCTTGGAATGTTATTCTTGTTGGACCATCGGATACATTGTATGAAGGAGGATTTTTTAAAGCACGATTAGATTTTCCAAGAGATTATCCAATTAAACCACCGAAAATGGTATGATTTTCGTTTGTTTGTGGATTAAAAAGATGAAAATGTTTTGTTTTTAGAAATTTATTTCAGAAATTTGGCATCCAAACATCGAGAAAAATGGTGATGTTTGTATATCAATTGTAAGTGAACAACAAAAAGAAAAACTGTAATTTTGAAATCGATTTCATCGAATGAACGTTTTAGTTACACGAACCAGGTGTAGATCAATTCGGTTATGAAAATGCTTCGGAACGTTGGTCACCTGTTCAATCAGTTGGTAAGTTGTTTTGTTTTGTTTGAGTTTGAAATGATTTTCTTTTTTGTTTAGAAAGTATTCTTCTTTCAGTTGTCTCAATGTTAAGCGATCCTAACTGTGATTCAGCAGCAAATATCGATGCATCAGTCATGTGGCGTGATGATCGACCGGCATTCAAGAAGAAAGTTAGCGAATGTGTGAGAAAAACTTTAGAAGATTTATGACAATTCGAATATTATTTTGCAAATATGAAGTAGATTTTTCCTCAGTTTATTTATATATTCATATGAACAGAAAGGATAAAAATAAAAAAACTAAAAACTAAAAATCGAATTCTTTTCGTTTTTTGTCCTTTGTTAAATAAAGATTGTAATTACACCATTGACTTTGGATGAATAACGTTGAATCATTGTCATTTTTTGTCTTCTTATCATTGATGAATAAGATTCTCTTCTCTCGAAAGAACTTTGATAAGACAAATTATAAAAAGAAAAACAATGAAACGACTTATTCGCTATTCGTTCGTGTAACTGTGTTCCCTTGATATTCAACTGATCGAAATCAAACAAAAAAAAGAAAATGTTTCAAAATTTTTCTGTCAACACTGGCTTTGGATTAGTAAAATTCTTTTCTTTATCTATAAATATCACTCGTATCCCATCAATTCTAGCCTCTACCATATACAACACCAGTAAATAATCTTCAACCTGGCACACAAATTCAAGTTGTTGGCACACCAACAGGCAATCGATTTGAAGTTAATCTAAAAAACTATCAAGATGATTTTGTTTTACATTTAAATCCACGTTTTGATGCTAACACTGTTGTACTCAATACTGGTAGGAAAATGCTTGAAGGCAGTTGAGAAAAAACTTGAATTTTCAATGAAATTTAGCTCAACGAGGTGCTTGGGGTGCAGAAGAAAAACATCCATTACATTTTTATCGTGGTGCTCGATTTACTTTGAATATTACGGTTACACACTCAGGTTTTTCAGTAAGTTAATTTCATTACAAAAGTTGGTTTTTTACTAAAATAAATTGTTTCAAAAGATTACAGTTAATAATGCTCGTCTCGGTGAATTTCATCAACGTGTACCGTTGTATTCGGCACAAATTCTCGAAGTTAAAGGTGATATTCAATTAGAATCGGCTCAAGTCTTTGCAGGTGGTTTCGGCGGTGGAATGGGAAGCTTTCCTGGAATGAATGTTACAGTTAATCCCGGTGGTTTCGGTATGGGTATGGGCGGTATGAATATGAATTTCGGTTTTCCATCAGCTCCACCATCAGTTCCAACACCTTCATTCGGCGTAAGAACGACGATTTTTTCTGTTTGTTTTTGTTCTATTTGAAAATTTCGATATTCAGATGGGTGGTGGCGTTCCATCGATTCATTCATGTCGAATTCATACTGGTTCTCGAATCTTTGTTCGTGGTTACATTCACCCGAATGCGAATCGATTCGAATTGAATCTTTTACAAGGTTTCAATGATACCGATGACGTTGCATTTCATTTCAATCCTCGTTTCGACCAACGACAAATCGTTAAAAATCATCGACGATTTGGCAATTGGGGCAGCGAAGAAAATCAACCATTTCCAGCTTATATGCCATTAGTACCCGGCGCACAAATCGATTTACAGATTGCCTGTCTTCCTGATCGATACACTGTAAATGAATGAGCTTGGAGTTTCTTTTTTTTTGTTGAAAAATTTTTCTTTGTTGAATTTTAGGTTTACATGAACAATGTTCTTATTGCTGAATATTCCCATAAAATCCCACCTGGTGCAGTAAGTTTCTCGATGATGAAGCGTTTTTCTTGTTTTCAATAGAAGATTTAACTGTGTTTTAGGTTATGGCTCTTCAATACAAAGGTGACATTACAGTTCAAAGTGTTGGTCAATTATAAAACACAAAATTTTCAATTATCTTTGATTTTCTGTTTTTTTTTGTGTGTTATGTTTCGTAAGAAAATAAAAGAAGAAGCTAAATCATCATTATGTTAACATATTTAAAAACCTCGTTCTTTTCTTATCAATATTAGTATTCATTTGACTCACCGGTCATCATTGTTGTTGTTGTTGTTGTTTTCTCTTAGTTTCAAGGTCTCAAACTCTCTCGCAATTATTTCATCAACAAAAAGGGGTTTATGTTGTTTTTTGTCTTGATAAAATTTCGAACTTATTTCGAAGGTCTAAAAATATACTTTAAGGTTTTGTTTGTTCCTTTGTTTGATCGGTGAATGATAAGAATATGCTTATGAATAAGTCTTGATAGCATATCTTTTTCTCGTTTGTTCTCTCCTATCAAGAGTGAAACAACGAACAATTATATAAATCAAGTCCTTAGACCATTTAACGTTACTTCTATTTATTAGAAATTCGAAGCAAATTAGTTTAACAATGGGTCAAGTATGTTTTCAAAAAAAAAGTCAATGAATCCAAATAGAAATATTTGTTTTTTTTTCTAAATCGTTTTTAGCAAGCCGGACATTTTGTAAGTCGTAGTAGTTGAGAGTAGATATATGAAAGTAAATTTGCGTATTTAGCCTGTTCCATATGAAACACATATCTCACCACCAATTACAGTTGGTACTCAAGTTCATGTTCATGGTACTGCCTATGGTGATCGGTGAGTTTCGAAAGACGATGTTATTAATCTGAGACTTCTTTGTTGTTTTTTGTAAAGATTTGAAATTAACTTGGCTAATCGTCGTGGTGACATCATTCTTCATATTAATCCACGTTTGAACGATCGTGCATTAGTTCTCAATGCTGCACCAGGTGGTAACTGGGGCAGTGAAGACCGAAAACCATTGACAATTACACGTGGTCATCAATTTAGTTTAATTATTATGGTTACTGATCAATGTTTCAAAGTAAAATCATTATTATTTCTAAGTAAAACAATAAAATATAATAATTCGTGTTTAGATCGCTATTAACCATCATCATACTGCCGATTTCTATCATCGACTTCCCTTTAACGCTGCTGATTTAGTTCAAGTTAAAGGTGATGTTAATCTATCCAATGTTCATATCTATCCTGGTATGGGTGGTCATCATGGTCAACCATGGCGATTTGCTAAAGTAAAATTGCATTTTAAAACAGTAGCAACGACCATTTTGACATGTTTTTTTTAGGAAACACCTGTTCCAATGAACGTTTTTCCGGGCCGTGTCATCACTTTAACTGGTCGTGTTGATCATAATGCATCACGATTTGAATTCAATCTATTAACAGGTGCTTACAATGGCGCCGATGTTGCTTTTCATTTCAATCCACGTTTTGATCAACGTGAAGCGGTTCGAAATTCATGTCAAGGCGGCGGCTGGGGTCCCGAAGAAAAACAAGGCGGATTTCCTCTACATCCAGGACAACAATTCGAAATTCAAATCATTTGCTTTCCTGATCATTATCAAGTCAATTGCAATGGTCATGCTTGGTACACATATCGACATCGTATTCCATATCAACAAGTTCAAGCTCTACAAGTCAAAGGTGATGTTACTATTACCAATGTTTATGCTTATTAGACTTTTACTATTTTGAATGAAAATAAAATCGAAATAAAATCTATCGAAATATAAACTTAGTGTCACTCATTGGTCGATAGATAGTTTTTTTTTCTCCTTTCCGTCCGTCCGTCGGGTTAGAATAGTAAATTTACACGTATATGTATATAAATGAATGAATAGAATGTGATAAGAGTGCAAAATGTCGTCTATTGTTTATTCGTTCCATTGGATAGAAAAACTACGAGAAAAAAAAGCGAACCAACAACCAACGACAAAACCAATGCCAATGGACAATTCGTCAATACCACTTCAACGAACATTTTCTTCGTTAACAAAAACACGGTCGACGGAAGTTTTCTGTTTTGATTTCGCATATTTACACACAATTGTCTAATAATTTGTCTTGCTCTCTCTCTCTCTTATTTTTTTCTGTTTATCTTTGTGTACAAAAATCTAATCATGATATTGGAATAAAGAAAAATATGGCAAATTCTAATCAAACAATAGATCGTTCTCTATTGAATATCGAAGTGGAACTCTCAAATGAATAAAAAAAACATGATGAACTAGCACGCAATTGTTTGTTTTCTCTTGTCTTCGATTCATTTTTCTACAAGGTAAGTTCATGGCTGGTCCACGAATGCTCATCATCTGTCTTTGCTTCATTCCTCTCATATATTCCTATAACATTGAGAACAGAAAATTTAATCAATTTGGTAAGATTTCGTTTTGAAATAGTCAAACAAAATCAAATCATCGTTTCAATCTAGAGAATCAGCGGTTTTATGCAGCCCGACTACCTTCAAAATTTGTTCCATCATATGATAATTGCATTCCTGTGCAAGCCATAAATGAATTGAAATGTTCGATACTATCAAATGTTGAACTGTTCTATGGTTTATTCGAATCCGTCTGTCAACGACATCAATTATGTTATGCATGTGTAAGACAAAAAATTACACGAAGACACAAATTGCATTTTCTCCGATTTCTAGGGCTCTGAACATGGTCTTCAAGCTCGTCATTGTGATCGAATAGCTCGTATGTCAATGTTTGATTTATGTGGACGAAATCGTACGACGAAAATCGATTGTTTAACTATGCGAGGAATAGCATTAAGTTTACTTCAACAAACTCCTTATCAAACACATGAAATATCAGCTGAATGTTCGCATCCATGCGTATTAAATTTTATCTATTACGGTTTGCCATTTTGATTGAAAAAAAATAAAAATAAAGAAAAACAAATTTAATTGAACATTTTTTATGTATTCAGTTTATATTTGTATTTCGTTGTGTGTACAGATAAATTATTTTTTTCACGTCATACAAACGCGTGACAAAAAAAGAAGAACATTGAACAGGAGAAGAAGAAAAAAAATATATATGTGTATGTTATTATTGTTGTTGTGTTTTTCTCTTGAAAAAATTATTCGAACCGATATGAAAATAGGAAAAAAAATATGTATATCTGAGAGATTATTTGCCATTGTCTTTCATTATTGGTGGAGGAATGGGGAGATTTTGTGGATCGAAATGTTTAAAATAAGGATGATTGAGACATTGCTTCGCTGAAATACGTCGAACTGGATCGTAGACAAGCATTTTCTACAAAAGATAATCAGATGTGATCAATTTTCGAGAAAGAAATTTACGAGTAATAAATCCAGAGCATCATCACGCATTCGATCGTTTAATAAACCTGACAAATCACTTGTTTGTTTCCAACGTGGAAACGATGATTTAAATTCAGGTAACGAAACTACACCTGGCCATGTTTCATCCGTCGGTGTACCGAGTGTTCTGCAAGCGCAAAATTATGAGAAAAAACAACAAGCTTTTTAATCAAATCTCTCAAACCGAAATATTCGAAAAAGTTGATCGATTTCCGAATCACCTTGGAATAAAGGACGTTTTGTATACATTTCAGCAAATATACAACCAACCGACCAAACATCCACTGAAAAACGAAATTTAATTTCATGAAAATCGACTCAGATCAACTGTCTACCTGGACATGAATATCGTGATGCACCGAGTAAGACCTCAGGTGCTCGGTACCATAATGTAACAACCTAAAAATCAGGCCTCGATTGTGTTTTTCTTTTGTTTAATAATTCTGTACCTCATGAGTATAAATTCTCAATGGAACACTGAACGCTCTTGCGAGGCCAAAATCGGCTAATTTGATGATTCCTTTCGTATCGACGAGAAGATTTTGTGGTCTAGAACATATCGTTCAACGATCGAACTCGTTTGATTTTCTTTTTACTTTAAATCTCGATGAATTATTCGTCGACAATGACAGAAAAGTAATGCATCAATAATTTGATACGTATAACTCTTTAAAATAAACGTCACAAAATCGAATATACGTAGATATTTTAAGATCCTACTCGAATCAAACCCATATCCATATCTTCATTCTCTCCTAAGCAATCGAAGTATTTCTTCAAATCCATCGCTAAATATTCGAATATTAAATAGAGTCGAGCATCCGTAAGAATAACATCACGAAGTCTGAAAACAAATAAATCAATTTTTCAACAATAAACTGAATGTTCGTCTCCTCCTACTGAACGATGCTTTGATGACGAAGTTCTTTTAAAATCGAAATCTCTCGAATAGCTGTTGCAGGCACACCGTCATCTTCTCCTTCCAATCGAATTTTTTTCAATGCATAAATTTGTGATGTTGGTCGATGACAAACTTTGTACACAATTCCGTAGGTTCCTAATAAATCCTCACAATTCGAGTCTGTTCATCAGCAAAACGAAAACTAACTAACCTTCTCCGACTTTACTCAAACGTTCGAAATCGTCAATATTAAATTGTGCAGGCATAGTGAATGTGAACGTGACGATGAAGAAAATGATTTCATTCTTTTTTTCTTTTATTTTAAACAAAGATATTTGAAATATTTCACAAACCAATTAGATCGATTTTATGATGTCGCCAGTTCTTTATTTTCGATAGGATAGAGAAGAAAAAAATAATCATCTACATAAACTACTACAGAGAGAATAGATTCAGACAGACTACCTATACAATATTTACAACTAATTTTTCGATTGAAAAAAATTCTTAATGCTTTTTTGACCGGCAGCCAGCGGTTTTTGAACGATTTTCTTTTGTCGTTTTTTGGCTGGTTCATTTATTGTTATTGGATCTGACTTTCGTTTGATTTCGACGTTTTCTTGATCGTGATCGCTTGATAATGAAAGTGACTTTTGACTGGTTGTCGTTGAATTCGAATGAACTGAACTCAATTCGATTTCACCCAACGGTTGCCGACCTGTGGAACTCGAATGTTGACTAATTTCATCGAGATCCAATGGTTTTTCTTTGATTGGAGACAAATTCAGGCAGCGTTGCGATTTTCTGAAGAATAGAAAGTTTTAATAGAATCTTTTTTTTTTCGTTTTATCCTACCGTCGATGAAAACGATCTTTCTTTTCCCAAACAAAAACCGATTCGATCGGAATTTCAACGGGTTTTTCTTCTGCGACCGGTTCCGGTTCGATCACCACTGGGATCGGTGTTAATGGACTTCTGAATTCAAAAACGAGATTGATTAACAATTTTCTTTTCTGCTTGTCAACTCACTTTAAAAGTCGAGCCGATGCCGCTTTTCTCAAGCCTGTCGACGGACTTTCGTAATGTTCGTTTTTAGGTTGAATGATCGGCAAATGAATAATCTGTTTCGTACATAGATAAGCAACTGACCGAAGAAAACGTCGACCAGCCAAAGTGCCACCTGACGAAGCCGACTAAACGAAAAACTATGATGACGAATTTCGGTTCGAATCGAAGAGCTTTACTCGAATCGGTGATTGACAATTCATTGACGCGAGAGTGCTTTGAAAACATTGACAGAATTCTTCGATAATATCTTTAACAATCGAATCACAACGATTGAGATTCGAATCTTTACGAAATTGTTTCGAAATCATCGTTAATAGTTTACGAAATGTAACACTGAGAAAACCAAAATATCAAAATGAAAAAGAAGAAATAAAAACAAGAATGAATTTACTTCGAATCTATTTTCAAATGTTCATTTTCTTCGATAGTCATTTGTAGTTGTTCGATGAAATCGAAGAATTCTTTGATTCCAACAAAATATTTATCCAAAACTCGAAAGGTTTCATCGTCCGATTCTTGTGACGAACCCTGTCGTGTCGACGCTAATTCCTTTCGTCGAATGAACGATAATAAGATTTGATAGATGCTTAAACATTGATTTTTCGGCAGATTTGTCAAACGTCGAATTTCAACGATCGTTTGCCGTTCAATACCTGAACGAGCTGGCGTACTCAAACAATGAATCAACGCATGTTCATTGCGTGTATCGAGCAGAAGAAGAAGATAAGTACAGAATGTATGTTTGATATAATTCTTGCTAATCGTTGGTGTTTCGAGAGAATTGAAAATTTTTGTGGAAAATTCTTCGAAATTTTCCTTTGCTAAACTGATTTCAACGAGATTTCGAATAAATAAACGATCGAGTTCCGTTCGAATATTTTCCTGTTGAAATTCGATCGTTTGAATCGTCGATTTCAATTGACATTGATGAAATAAATCGATTAAATCCAGTAGACCGCAACGTTTCAAATAATTCTCATACAAATCCGTTCGATTGCCATCGAATTTTCGTTGACATACTTGATGAAATTCATCGATTGACGATGAACAAACTATCTGATAGATTATGTACATATCATGTATGCCGATGATATTCGATGGTTGAATCGATTTGGTCGATGTTCGAATTTGTTTCGAGTAGATATGAGTGAAATAATGATCGATTAACCATGATGAAATGGTCGACGATGAATCTTGAAAATGAGAAAATCAAAATGCGGAAATGTTCGTTGGGAATCTGTTTTTACCTAAACTTATGTCGATTAATTCCTCATTGGAATTTTGATTGAGAATTAATTTAATTTTCATCTACTAAATAAACCAGCAAAAAAAAATAATAAATTAGCGAACAGAAAGACGAAACCCAATCCCGATTTTATTTTTAAAAAAAAAGAAAGAGGAGAAAATGCGAATGTTTATTCTTGTGCTTTGATCACCAATGGTTTGCCTTTGGGATCATCGAATCGATCGTTAGATTTGATTGTCATCATTCGATGAACACCAAATAGAAGTATGCCCAAACAAAGTAAACTACTTGTCAAACCCATCCAAATGCCACTTGTAAAAAACGATGTACAATAATTCGGATAGCCGAATTTCGAACCATTGACTTTGTACGGTTGAAACTAAAACACGAGATTTCGTCTTTTTCTTTTTAACAAATTAGTTATGCAAAAAAATACTTGAAAGTTTGTTAAAAAGAATTTATCCGAGAAATTATAACCTCCTTGAAGTTTCTCCGTTTTCTCATATCGAACGAACACGGCGGAATTACAGACGTAGCAATAGTCCGGCGGTGTGTCCATACGATCGTGCATTCCGTAGGCGAAATAACGATAGTTTTTGCTTCCATTGATGATTGCCTCTTGTAAACGCCAGTAACGCGAACCGAGCGTCGTTGTTAAACTTAAAACGCGAAATTTATTCAAAATGATTTAAATGTTAAAAAGGATTTACATCATATCGAGTTTATCACTTGACGAATTCGAATTAATCCAAACAAGATTAAGACTAAAAACAGAAAAGGATATTTTGCTCATTTCTCTTCGGATTTGTCTAAATCAACTAACTTCACAGTTGTATCATTGACACCTGCGGTTGAACATGAACTGGCATTGTAATTGAGTGAATATATTTGACTGTTATGTTTTGTTCCTGTGAGATTATTGTAAAGTAATTGATCGACATAAAACATGCAAGAGCCGTCGGATGAAACTAAGACTTCATTCGATGATGTGTCTTTAGCAGCTCGACGTCGACGAGAGTTCGATGCACTTGCCAAAGCGATGATTGTTGGCGTATCGTTATCAATAGTTTCGATATTTGCTTGGAGAATATTGAGAGCTGAAATGAGAGAATAAATTCTCCTTTTCTAAACAATGGAAAAAAAACGAACGAACCATCTTCGAAATTTTCGTAGGTTTTCGATGAAACAATTTTGAATTGTGTTTGAGAGCATTTGAAACTGTTCGATTGAGGAATAAGCGATAATTTCGAATAGATATCATCGGCAACATTCGGATAAAAACGAAATGTTTTTCCTTCTTTAGCATCGAGAAGAACCTGATGGTTTCGTAATGGACCTCGTTGAATATCTTCGATGTTCAACTAAATTTCAAAGAATAAAACATCTTTCTCTCGCTCTTATTCGTCTTACATCCTGAACAGCAATTAAACGTAACTGAATTTTCTTCTGATCAATTGCACAAATTGCATCGTCAATGAAATTCATCGATGAGACAGCTCCGAAATGAACTGTTGCTTGTGGGAGATTCACATTACTCCAAAGAAGCACCGGCGATGAGAATACTTGATTAACGAGAGACAATAATAGGAAAATCGACAGCAGGGAGAAAGGCATGACGAATCGAATGACGAAAATGTGTGGTGGTGGTGGTGTTGTTTTTTTCTCTCCTCTGTGTTCGATATCAATCAAAGAAATCAACGAAAACCAATCGAAATCAATTCGATCATAGAGGGCACTATTCAACTCAAAATTCGATATTCAATTGATTTAGTTTTTCATTTTCTTTATTAGTTCTTGTCGTTAATTGTGTATTTCTCACACACACAAATACAAAAAACAAAGAAATCAAATGATATTTTCTTTCTAAGCTGATGTTTCCATTGGTGTTTGTTGGATGCTTTCTTCGGTATGTTTGCCTTTGCCAGTTGTTTTCGATTTGGCACGACGTTCTAAAATTTGACGACGATTACGATCTAATTTGAGTTTTGTGATTTGCACCTAAATAACACATAACAAACAAATGAAATTACCAACAAAAACTAAGTGTTTTTTTGTTTGTTAAACTAACCTTCGATGGATGAATACCAATATGAACAGTATTTCCGTTAGCTTTTTCACGAGTTATACGTTCGACATGAATGACAAATTTCTTACGATAGACTTGTGTAATTTTGCCTGATGGTTGACCTTTAAAATGTCCACGAGTAATCTAGAAGAAAAAACAAAAGTCGATCATCAATTGACTTTCGTTGTTTTGACAAAACTAACCGCAACTTCGTCGTCTTTTCGAACTGGTAAACTACGAACATTGTATCGTCGTCGTAATTCTTTATTTAATGGTGCACTCATTAAACGACGACGAATGTGTGACGGAGCGTTGAAGTAACGCTTACGAGCTTTTCGTCGTGATGATGAGACAAATCGATTTTGTTTCATTTTGTTATATGTGTGTGTCAATTAATCTTCAATAAAAGACAAAGAAAAAAGAAAACTATTTATCTCATAAAAGTAGATTTAGTTATTTAGTTTAAGACGAACAAAACTGAAAATAGAAACAACTGGTCAGTCAACCAACCTCGTAATCAACCATTCGTTGAAGATTGTTTTGCTTTTTTGACGATGTTTTCTTTTCGAATTTTTTATTTTTTTATTTCGAATAAAATAAATTCCATCACATTTCCTTTTTTCAAATAAAATCAAATCAGTTTTATCTCGAATTTTATTTTCTATTGCATAACTGCATTATCTGCCTCCTGTTGCCTAGTAACGATTAACCCTCAAGACATGTCGTCATTTCATAATAACATATGTTTTATTATAAATAATTCAGAAAAGTGAACGAGTAATTTTTTTTTCTTTTCTTTCTTCCCCCTCTCTGTTTTTTTTTCAAACTACGCATGAGCATTGACAATCGGAAGGGAGCCATGTACTTAAAAATACAGAATAACGACTAATTGTAAAAGAACGTTTTTTTCTTCTTCTCAGATGTGACAAATGGCAACGACAAAAACTAATCAATATTCATTATCAACAAATGAAAATGCTTTTAGTTCATTTGCTCAAAATGAAACAATGAATTTAACACCGTACGATAAAATTTTATACGATACACAGTATGATGCGAGATTTAAAGGCGAAGAAAGTACGGGCAGACGTATTGGTTTCTACCGAATTTATAAAGATATTGGTCTGGGCAATTTTTCTCGAGTTAAACTTGGTCTACATCTTCTTGCTAAAGAAAAAGTTGCAATTAAAATCCTAGATAAAACACGATTAGATGACAAAACTCAACGTCTCCTATTACGTGAAATAACATCAATGGAAAAACTGCATCATCCGAATATAATTCGTTTATATGAAGTCATTGAAAATCCTAAGGAAATCTATATTGTCACTGAATATGCACCCGGTGGTGATTTGTATACGCATATAACTGATAATGGTAAGTTTGCTGAAACTCAAGCGAAACCAATCTTTGCTCAGATCGTCTCAGCTGTTGAACATATGGTAAAATTTTGTCGAATATATTCATCGAATTGATTTGTTTGTTTGTTTAGCATAGTAAAGGAATCATTCATCGAGATATTAAAAGTGAAAATGTGTTTTTTGCAAATGAACATTTAATCAAATTAGGAGACTTCGGTTTTAGCACCTATTCAGAAAAGAATCAAACTCTAACGACATTTTGCGGTAGTCCACCGTACGCGGCACCAGAATTGTACCGAGATCCGAATTATATTGGAATTTATGTTGATATTTGGGCTATGGGCGTGACACTGTACTTTATGGTTACAGGTTTAATGCCATTTCGAGCAGAAAATGTCGGTAAATTGAGGCAATCGATTACGGCTGGCAATTACTCCATACCAGCGTTTTTATCAAGTCAATGCAAAGAATTGATACGTTAGTCGTATTGAATAATTTTCTATAAAAACACGCAAAAGAATTTGTTTAGGAGGTTTATTAAATCCTGTTGTCAATGATCGTTGGTCGATTGAGAAGATTCGATCTTGTTCCTGGCTTACAAATCAAATATTTATCAAAGAATTCGATCCATTTCCAACCAATCTTAGTAATTATTCTCTCACATCGAATCGAACAACATCTTCGATTGAACATCAAGCACATCTTAAACTTCGAGATTTAGGCATAACACCATCGAATATTCATCAACATACTGATACAAATCGTGATAATATCAATGGTACCTATCGAATTATATTTCATCGTCTTCAGAAACAATCGAATAAACTTGAACATGATAGTACATACGATAAACGAATGAAAGAAGATATAACACACAATTGGGCTCGTTCGATTTCACACACAACTGAATATGACCAACGAAAACTTCATCGCCAATCATCGATAGAAAACAGTCGTGCATGTACGATTTTATAACGAGATTGTCTTTCATTTCAACAAACGCACAAAAAAATTTTTACAACAAAAGATGATATTTTTTTCACATATTTACAAGAGAAAGAGAAAACAAACGGGTCGAATCGTCAATAACTTTGCATATGCATAATTTCGTATTCCTTATTTTCGGATCGAAATGATCCTAATGTACAGCAAAAACAACACGAGAATAGTAGTGCAATGAATGTGGCTAATGCAGCACCACAAGCCAACCAAAAACTAACGCCAAAAAATTCTAAATGTCGTAATGTCGGGTTCATATCATAGATCATTGTTTCAAATGAAAGATTCTTGTCTTCATCAACAAATAATTCCTTTTTCCATATCCAAATATTAACAAATGAAATCAAAGCCAAACTTAAAAATAACCAAGCGATCAACGTCCAAAAGCCAAAGAAATAAAACGCCACGTTCGAACATTTATCTCGACAACATGGATAGAAAAACAATGATACAATTGCAAAGAATGTAAATATTAAGCCACCGAATATCCCGTAGAAAACAATTAATTGAAGATAATAAATGAGATTCAAATATTCGATTCGTTGTTGAGGATAGATATACGATTGAAAAACAAAATAATCGACAATTGGTGGTGAGAAATGCCAAGGTTTAAAACGTTTTTCTTCACACAAACGATCGGAATGATAGATCGTCGATGGAGAAAGTTTACTGCTTGCATAATCTTCACATTTTAATTCATCTCGAAAGTCTGAACAATGAACAATCCCATCACAACGATATTTCGATAGAAAACCTGAAACAGGAATAGTTTTTTTTTTCTATAAAATAAAATTCAAAGGACAAAATAAACTTTACATTTCGAATCACATAGAAATGTGCCTTTATCTCCGGTACATTGTTGGCAATTTTCTTCATCCGAATTATCCTCACAATCGACGATACCATCACAACTGAACATTCAAACGAATTTAATAGAAATTTTGTTTTCTTTTGTTCAACAAAAATCTACCGATAGGAATTCTCTCGTCGTGCACAACGTTTTTCTTTCTCACAATAAACATGTTTATTCGCTGTACATTTGTCTTCATTGCAGTTTTCTTCATCGGAATTATCCAAACAATTCGAAACACCATCTACAAACAAATCGAATTCACCAAAACAAAAATAATCAAAAACAACTAACCGCAAGTTTGTTCGGCTTTTCGATAGCAAACTTTGCCATCCGGACATTTGCTAAATCCCGTTGGACATTGTCCGTCTTGGCAGCCGATTTCATCGCTTTTATCTTCGCAATCGATGATTTGATTGCATTTTTCTCGTTGTTCGATGCATCGTGTCAATGGCCGACGAACGGCCACACCTGTTTGACACGCAAATTGATTTCCTAAACATGTTTCATTGAAGATTTTCATTGTTGCCGCATCATCTTGCCGAAAATCGAATGAATTCGAAACGAGAATGTTCACTCGACGATAGGCAATACATTCGCTGAATAAACCACGCGAAAGAACAACGGGAAGCAATGTCGAATAGAGTCGACTGTCGTTCGTTGTTTGTAGAGAATTTTCTTGAGGAATATTTTTAACCAAAGGTATTGTCCACCAATTCGTACAAATCGCCACAGCTAAGAGGGCAAGACTGATGATGGAGGGTAGGAGTAGGAGAAATATACGCATTGAATTCTTCATTTTTTGAACGAATAAAGAGAAGAGAAAATGATCATTCGAATTCGAAAATGATGTTAAACAAAAACATTTGTCATCGCACCAATGACAATATCCGCAGAGGTCGTGTGTAGGTTATTTGAACTGGTCTTCACACATATCGTTTTATTTAAATAGTCGGTGACGGTATATAAACATTGCCGCCTAGTCAATCCAATCCGTTCCTCCTCTTCTTTGTTCAAACGAAAAATAAGGTTGTTGTGAAAAAAATTTTTATTCTTTTTCTGCATGTGTGTGCGTGTGTGTTAAACACTCGTCTCTCCAAATATCAAACATAAAAGAAACCAAACAACATACATATACAAGCAACGGAGAAAGAAATGTTTTGTTTGTTTGTGTGTCAAAAAAAAAGAGATTTTTGCTTTGTGTAAAATCAACCAACGATGAGATAATTACAGCACAAATCATCTCTCAAATCTACGCAATAGAGGAGAAGAAGACACAAGACAACGAAAAGAAAAGGAGATAAAAAAAAATTGTTAATTGGTTTTTTGTTTTGTTTTCTTGCTGATACACAACAGATAGAGATGCATTTGAATGCATCAAAGAAAAAGAAGAATACACACATCGACATAAACGCACACCAAAAAGAAAGAACTGTACAACATCGACTATGATTTGTTTTGCTTTCTTTTTCTCTTCGTTCATTCATTAGTTTTTATTTGCAGATGCATTCGATTGATTTTCTTGTTGATTATCGTTCGATACTTGATATTCAGCAACGTAGAGAGATGGATCGATTTGTTTTGGTATCGGTTGAATTTCCGTGCCTAATTCTTGTTCGATTTTATGCAATGAAAATCGATCTTCATATGTTATAAGACTAATTGCAATGCCATAGTGACCAAAACGACCTGAACGACCGATACGATGTAAATATGTTTCACTCAATTTCGGAAAATCGAAGTTAATCACAACATTAACCGCTTGAATGTCGATACCTCGCGTGAACAAATCCGAACAGACAAGATTTCGACAGAGACCCGTACGAAAATCGTGAAAGACACGATTTCGATGATCTTGTCGCATTTTCGAATGAATATAATAGCATGAATAACCGAGATCAGTGATTTTCTTTGCAAGAAGTTCGACACGTTGTGTCGAATTGCAGAAGATAATCGATTGATTGATTTGTAATTTAGAAAATAATGTATTTAAACAATGAACCTTTTGTCGTTCTTGAACGAACGCATAATATTGTGTTATACCTTTCAATGTTAATTCTTCCATTAAATTAATTTCGTACGGATTTCTCATATGTTTCTTAATAAAATCATCGACAGTCAATGGAAATGTAGCTGAATATAACATGATTTGTCTATCTTGTGGTAAATGTCGAATAAGATCATCTAATAAATGATTGAAATCTTGTGAAAGTAACTTATCAGCTTCATCTAAGACAATGACACGGCATGCATCAAGTTTGGCTATATCTTTATTAATTAAATCTAATAAACGGCCAGGTGTTGCAATGATAATATGAACAACTTCTTGTAAACGTGAAATATCTTCACGTAACGATGTACCACCAGTTGTGACCATAACACGGAGTTGAATGTGTTTGGAGAGTTCCATGCAGATTGCACTTGTTTGAAGAGCTAATTCACGAGTTGGAACGAGGATAACGGCTTGAATGGCGTTTTTGGTTGGGTCGATTCGTTCGATGATTGGAATGGTGTAAGCACCTGTTTTGCCAGTTCCATTTTTAGCTCGAGCGAGAACATCTCGACCGGTCAAAGCGATTGGGATCGAATGTTCTTGAATTGGCGATGGTTTTTCCCAGCCTTTTTCGTAGATGCCCATGAGTAGTTCACGTTTGAGACAATAGTCTTCGAAATCATGACCACTTGTGTTCGTAACGTCGGTTGTTCGAGCACGACGATCTTTTTCCGGAATATTCAATTTCGATTTCCAATCGGGATCGTCTTGATTAATCGTTGTTGTTGTTGCATTGGAGTTCGTTGATGATGTTCCAATCATCGTCTATGAAAGTTTATGTACAAAATCTAAAGTAGAATAAATCTTTACTTTTTCGCATGTCTTTTATGAATAAAATAAAAAAAAATGAAGAATGAAAAACGTTTTTAATATAGAATAAAATTGTGCACAAGTCAGATCTGATCTTTTTGAGTTTTTGACTAGTAAAAAACACACAGACGGAGCGGAGAGAAGGAAAAAAGAAAACTATCTGATTATTGTTGTGGTTGTGATGATTCTTCGGTTGATTGTTCAATCGATGGTACTTTGGCCACATAAAGATCTTCGTCAATATGACGTGGAATTGGTAAGATTTCAGTGCCTAATTCTTGTTCGATTTTGTGTACAGCAAAACGATCTTCATGGGTGATTAAACTGATGGCAACACCTAAGTGTCCGAAACGACCCGAACGACCAATTCGATGGCTAAAAAAATTCGAATAAAAAATCAGTTTGCTTGTTTTGTTCGAAATTCTTACAGATAAGTTTCACTAAATCGTGGAAAATCGAAGTTAATAACAACATTGACAGCTTGAATGTCGATACCACGTGTGAACAAGTCCGAACAGACAAGATTTCGACAGAGACCAGTACGGAAATCGTGAAAGACACGATTACGATGTTCTTGTCGCATTTTCGAGTGGATATAATAACAATTATAACCTAATTCGGTGATTTTCTTCGCTAATAATTCAACACGTTGCGTTGAATTACAGAAGATAATCGATTGATTGATTTGTAACTTCGAGAATAATGTGTTTAGACAATGGATTTTTTGTCGTTCTTGAACGAAAGCATAGTATTGTGTGATACCTTTCAAGGTTAATTCGTCCATAAGATTGATTTCATAGGCTTGTTTCATGTGTTTCTTGATGAAATCATCGACAGTCAATGGAAATGTTGCTGAAAAGAGCATGACTTGTCGGTCGTTGGGCATGGCATAGAGAAGTTCATCGAGAAGATGATTGTAATCTTGTGAAAGGAGTTTGTCAGCTTCATCCAAGACAATCACACGGCAAGCATCGACTTTGGCAAGATTTTTATTGACTAAATCCAACAAACGGCCAGGTGTTGCAATGACAATATGAACAACTTCTTGTAAACGTGAAATATCTTCACGTAACGATGTACCACCAGTTGTGACCATAACACGGAGTTGAATGTGTTTGGAGAGTTCCATGCAGATTGCACTTGTTTGAAGAGCTAATTCACGAGTTGGAACGAGGATAACGGCTTGAATGGCGTTTTTGGTTGGGTCGATTCGTTCGATGATTGGAATGGTGTAAGCACCTGTTTTGCCAGTTCCATTTTTAGCTCGAGCGAGAACATCTCGACCGGTCAAAGCAATTGGAATCGATTGTTCTTGAACAGGCGATGGTTTTTCCCAGCCTTTTTCGTAGATGCCCATAAGTAATTCACGTTTGAGACAGTAGTCTTCGAAATTATGTCCTTTGGTTGCTGTGACATCGGCGGTTTTTGGTCGATTGTCTTTAGGTGGTAATTTCAATTTTTCTTTCCAATTTGGATCATCGACGAGTGATGATTTCAAATTGGTTTCGTTGATTGCTGTTGGTGTTGTAAGTTCTTCACCGAAGGTCATGATTTTGTATCACTGTTTTATCCTAAAGTAAGAAAGACGATGAAATGAAATCAAAGGCCGATTTATGTCGATGTTTTATGAAGACAAGACGAAACGGACGAAAACGAATCTATTAGCAAAGAGACATAGTCGACTATTCGATTCGAAAACAAGGTCCTCGAAAGAGAAATATGTCCTCAACTAAGCATGTTTTTCTTTCTTTTTACTGATGAACAACAAACGGACGAGAGAAATATATATAGATATATATATATATATACTAGCCCTAGATAGATTCTTTCTTCTTCTTCATTTGATTCATGTGAATAGTCATAAGAGAAAATTGTTTAGTTAGAGAATTGTGTACAGAAAAACAAACAAAAAAAAAATTTTTTTTAATATTAATTTTTTTTGTGCAAAAAAATTAAATAATTGATCGTTTGTTGTTTTTTCTGTCGAAGAATATTTCTTTTTCTTCGATCTACTAGCACACCTATGCATTTTGTTTTGCAAGAGAACAGAAAACGAATCGACATTCTCGTTGCTATAGAAATATTAGTTTCAATGGCATATAGACATATTTTAAGTTTTCTGCAGCAATAACAAAAAAAGAGAGAGAAACACATACACACATATTCAGGTAAAAGCTGTTCTGCAGGTTTTTTTTATTATTATTGTTCTTAATTATAATTTATTTTCCCGAAAAAAAACGAAACAACTTATTGAGAACAGAGTGCTTGAATGGCATTAGCATTTTCTTGACTTAAAACTGATGCATCGGGTTCATTGTTATTGTTGTTGGCTTTATAGCAAGAAACAGCAGTCTGATAGGTTTGACAATCTAAAGCCGTAGCTTCTGTTACATCTGCTGGCTCAGCCTCGTTTTGTGCATCGACCTGTGAGTAGAATGCTTCGCAACCGCCCTCGACTGGATATTTGCCGAATAAAGCTAAGACGAAACCTTGCACTTGATCATTGATTCCTGATTTAACAGTATCAGCTGCACAGGCAATGAATAAAACCGAGAAGAGGATAGCGTAGAGATTGAATCTAAACAGTTTTTAGTTCGTTATTTGTGAGGCAAAAAAAGTGGTGGTGTTACTTCATTTTGAAACGAATGGAGATTCTTTTTATGTCGAAATGATATATTTTGTTTCATCTGTGACATATTTAAATACTCGTATGTCACCATCTGGATTTAATGTTCGTGTTTTGTTCTTTTGTAGAATATTGATGGCATCACCATCGATAATATCGTCATTAAATAAATCACGTACACCTGATGTTAATAAACCCATACGTTTACAATTAGATCCCGTTCGATTACATGAACCGGCACGTACGAAATTGTCAACAATCGAAAGCCAACGTATTATGTTGGTATTCGATGATCTTGTACAAAAAATGGAACTCATCGAAATCCTACCGATTGTGAATGCGAATGAGAATCTTTTTCAAAAGTTAATCGATAGGTAACAGGCAAAACAAAATGCGAATCAATCAAACATTTATTCGTTCGTTTAGTGAAACAATGAATGAAATACGTAAACATGAAGAACTCAAACATGCTTATGAATCCAATGAACCACTTCAATCTGTTAAAAACATCATTGGTAATCTTTTGTTTGATTGAAAATGTTCGATTGTTTGATTTCGTAGATAAACTACCACAATTCGATAATTATACCCGTCGGTTCGATCCGAAACTTTCGAACAGTGTCAACGAAAAATTTGCTTTTCATTATTACATTCAACAATCACTGCGAAATATTCTTCGTCGATTAATTCATCGACTCGAGTCCATTAAACGTATTCTTCACGAAAACAATCTTCTTCCACCGGGCAAAGATACTATACGTTCGTTATTTTCACTTTTTTTTATTATTATTTTGAAATTGTTTCTTTTTTTGTCTGCAGGTTTATTAAAACTATTGAGAGAATCAGCCATGGAAAGATTTTTAACAACACCACTTGAAGAAAAAGAAAAATTCGAACAAATGAAAAATCTAAGTGCACGTTTATCATCGAATCAAACGGTTATAGCTAAACTTGAGAAAGAACTAAATGATGCTATTACTGAACGAGATACCGAGGTAAAGAAAGAAGAAAAAAAACGAGAACAAAAGAAAATCATTTCGTACATCTGTCGCTCGATAATAGCCGCGAGTTTTTTATCGATATTATCAAACGAAACATAAGGACAAATACTGGAAAAACAAGAGTTAACAAACGCAAATTTTGCTGATGAATAATACAAATGAAAAGAGTCAACGTACCGAAATAGGAAACGAGATAGTGATAATGTTTCCAGAAAAGAGATTCACTAATTTGAGGAAAATAAACAATTGAAATCGTGAGTAGACAAAGAAGACTGAGTAAACCGATTGAAACTCGAGTGAAATCGAATATTATTCGTGAGAAAATGAGAAAAATAATATGAAGACACGCAAACATAAGAGAATACCAACAGAGATATCGTCGAGATTGAAGACATTTTAATAACCATGGATAATTCTCTCGATGTTTCGAAAGAATCCATTCGGTTAATTCAATCATAGGTCGAATAAAATAAACTAATGCTAATAGATGGATACTTGTCAATGCCATGATAGAACTTGTCCGTCGATAGATCGATATTTTTTGTTGACGAAATAATGAAATGCAAAGAAATAGAATGAAGAAAATAAGTGAAACAATAAAAGATAATAAACAAACATGAAAGGATTTGATTTGATGAGTTTTATAGGTATAAAAATCGAGTTGAATAACACCACGAGATGAACATTTGAGATCGGAAATAAATTGAATGAGTTTCATAGGCGAATTTTGTTCAATAAAAATTCGTGTTCGATCCGTACCGTATTCAATTTCTCGATTCGAAAGATTTCCGCAAGCACGATATGTGCCCGGAATAGATAAGAATTCTTGAGATGGATCGATTTCTCGAACATCGATGAACAATTGTTGATCAGTAGCGAAATTAAAATCGTGAACATATTCTGTTATGAGAAGAATATTTAACGACGAAAAATCGAATGTTCTATCGCAGAGAATCGGCGTGCCCAAACCCGATCGATTTAAACGTTGAACAAACGCTTGCGAACGTTGATTTTGCCCGAGAATGCCAATCGATAGACGTGTATCGATTTGCGAACTATTATCATAAATTGAAATTAACGATTTATTATTCGTTAAATCATTCATATCATAAATCGATGTTGTTGTTGGCAATGATTGATCAATGATAATTTCATTGAAAGAATTTCTGTTCTCGGATTCACTCGTCATCGTTGTTGAATAACGCAAATATGAATGATAGTTGCCTTGGCAGATATGTATAAATATATATGCAGCGCTTCCTCTGACGTTCGAAGAGGTCAAAGAAATAGAATTAGTTGTTAACTAACATAATATATCTTGCACATCGAGAGTAACATTAACAGATGCCTATCGACTGATCTTTTTTTTCTCGTCGATCATATTAATACATTAATATCTTAAGCAACATCAGTTGTTAATCTATCTAGTTGTGAACCTTCAGCTATCACTTGCATAATGAGATAAGATAGAATGAAGTTGATTTCGTTTTGAAATGTTTAGATCAAAGCACGAAATGATGAAATAAGAAAGATTCAATCGGATTTAAATAATGTCGAACGTAATCAACAAGATATGCTCAAACGTATTCGTATGGAAACAGAATCAGCTGAAATCTCGGAAACGAAGAATTCCGAAGGTCGACGACATAAATTACAATTAGATATAAACATGGCTCGACAAAAATTGCAAGAAGATCAACAGAAACATAAGAAAACGGAATCAGAATTACGTAAAGAAAAATGGCGATATGAAACAGGGTTTGATTACAGATTGTTTTTTTTATTTTTCGACAAAGAATAAAGAAATTTTTTGTGTTAAGATTGGAAACTTGGCTAACTAAATACGATAATGAAATGCGACAGAAACAGGTTCGATCTTTTGTTTTTCGTGAAAATGAATCTTGAAAGTCAAATATTTTCGATTATTCAGGATGAATACGATGAAATTGAAACGGCTTATACCGAAGAAAAACGTTTATTAATTGAACTTGAAGAACGTTTCGAGAAATTGAAGGAAGAATATGATAAAGTAATCGATCGATTAGTTATTCTTGTCCAAGGCAAATCGATTTGTTTATCCGTTAGATTGTGGCGGAACGCGAGGACGAAGCAAGACGATTGGCAATGGAAGAAGAATTACGACAACGACGTTGGCGAGCAGCCGGTCATATTCAACGATTTTGGCAAGGTTATAAAGTTCGAAAGGTAAAAATGAGAAAGGAGATTTCGATTTACTGGAATTGAACTGTTTTTTAGGGTCTCAAAGCGAAAAAGAAGAAGAAAGCGAAGAGTGGCAAAAAAGGTGGCAAAGGAAAAAAATAAAACGTTCTATTCCGTTGAATCATTGAGTGGCTAAATGAATTTTGTTTGAGAGATTGAAAAAAACAAAAACGATTTTTTTTTTCTTACATGCAAGAGAAATGTACTTTGGCATAATCGAGGTTTATCTAAGGAATTATTATTGCTCGAACGTTGCCATCTTCGGAATGTGCGGAATTTGGGCTGAGAATGATCGCTAACTGTCGATTCGGAACGTTGGAGAGGAGTGTAATTTGGCGAGAGAAGATTCGGAGAACATTTTATTGGCGGTTTTTTTGTTTGTGAAACTAGAAAAACAACACGAGAAGATCTTTTATCGACGAAGGATCTTGTTTTACCGCCACATCGAAGTCGATATCGCGTGTAATAAGATTCGAGAATGTCTTTGGCATTTTCGAGTTGAATTCGTTCTGTTCGTTGTTTGGGTGAAAATGCTGATTTATTTTCAATGGTCTGTTGTTGCCGTCGAATACGAGCTGTTGGTTTAGTCTGATTGAGAGTTTTGTCGTCGTTAGAAGAACTGAATTTTTTAGCATTGATTCGATAATCAGACGTCGTCATTGGCATTGTTCGTGGTTCGTCTAAAGAAAATTTGTTTGTCTCAGTAAAAAAGGCAAAGATGATGAATGTTGCGAAACCGATTAGTTCGAGTTTGATTTGATTTAGTTCGTTCATTAATTCATGAAGAATTTCACCGGTTGATTTGGCAGGTGGAATTCGATCGAAGCTGATCTTTTGTTGGATACTAACGATCATTTCATGGTCAGTTTCAGATGTAACTGAATGCATCTTTGAATGACAAAAACACAGATTTACAGAAAAGTCAAAAAGAAAGTTTTGTTTTAAATTACATAATGTAATAAAAATGGCCGAAGTATGAGATAGATTGGTGTTTTATATGAAACAATAAAATCGATAAATGAAAGGAGATTCGTGGAAATGTTCGAGTGTTTTTGACAGATCGATTTAATTGCTTGAGTTAAACGTGCCCATTCACGTTTTAATTGTTTATGAAAAGCAATAATCAATAATTTTAAACCTAATAATGATGCTGTTTGTACGAGATCTTTGATCTGTCGCATGGATTTATGCGTAGGATTATTCAATGAGAGAACATTCTCGGTCACAGCAAGAAATTGTTTAGGATTTGTTGGCATTGGTGTTGCCTGTGTGCCCATAGTAGTCGCGATTTTAGCCGTAGGTTTAATTGAACTTAAAAGAACGGTTATGATGTAAGAAATATCGTGAAAATGAAATTTAGGAACGTCTTTTCGGCCACTACCAGCCCAGAACATAAGAGGCAAGAGAAAATAAACGAGATGATTGATTGATGAGGTGAGATTAGTCGATGACCAATTGTTACTGGTTAAAACTTCTAAATTAGGTTGATACTAATCAAACAAACGCAAACATACAGATTGAGAAAAACGAAGAGATGGATTTTACTTTAAGTGCTAATAAGTATCTTCCGACAAGTTTAATTACAACTTGAAGAAATTCTTTAGGAAATGTTGGTGTATCGAGTCTTGGCACACTGTGATTCGATGATTCGATGACATTTTCATTTAGAATCAATGAAATACAACTGGAAATTAGAGTTTTTATATTGGGAAAAAAGGCAATATAAGGATGTCGATCGATGGTCAGATAGATACCATTTAAAATGCCAGCAGTTGCTTCCCAATCGAAACAATGCTAAAACGACAAAACGGCACATGAACACTGAATCGAGAAGATCAAATTTTCTACTTTAATCATTGGTTTTTTACAGATTTTCACAAACATCCGATCGACTCGTCGTAATAGAAGATTCAATGCAGGACGTAATTGTTCGTGACTCCAATTAGCAAATGGTAGTAGTTTTTGAAAATAATTCTGCAAACCTCGACAAGAAATAGTTAATGTATCGAAACTACTCAATTTGAGTAAAGTATGTGCGATGTCAGCAAGACGAATGTGAGATTTCGGATCGAGATATTCCGGAAAGGGAACGATCGGTTCATTGAGAAATTTGTTGATTTCTTTGAAACGTTGAATCGAAAAGTGGATGTAAGTCGAAACGATTGAGAGAAGTGTATCGCGCGGCCAACGAAATTCCGATGCTTGTTTACGTTCGTCGGCGTCTTGTGCTCGACTTTTCGTTCGATCGTCCAGAAATCGACTGAAGAAAAAAGCAAAACAGATTTGTGTTTTCTTTTTGAAGACTCATCGAGTCGGATTACTTAATTGAATCGTCATCGGGAACAATCGATGGCGATCGATATGAGCCTCTCGAATGTTTATAAGCTCCTCCGATGGTCGTTGTCTCGGATTTTGGTTCGGCAAATGTTCGTGTCAATGTTTCCGAAGCATTGATCATCGTTTTAATCGCTACGGACAGTTTTTCAATGATTTTCAATTCCTCTCGGCCGGCTTTTTGGATATCAGATTTCTTTGTTTGTTCTTTGAGATAATCTAAATACTTTGGAAGAAGAATATCAATTATTCGCAGCATTTGCAGAGCACGTGCCGAATCCGGTGCGTAAGCAACTAGAATTCTCGAAAACAATTCAAAATAAAAACTTTCAAAAAACAAACTACGAACCAACTGTTACACAAACATCGAAACAGTTCAATAGAGTAAATGAAATCTCATCATCAGCATAGCAAAAATCGAGTGATTTAATGGCTAATGGGGTCATCATTGCGCCTTGTCCGAGTGCAGCTACAACTTGTGTGTTAATAATTTTTGTCGTCATTGAATCGTGTTTGATCAATTCTAAGATCGAATAATCGTCTCGCATCGCATCGATATTCGACTGTTCGAGTGCGAGTAAAAGACGAAAGAGTGCAATCGGTTGAATTTTATTTGTATCTGTTATATCAGTCTGTTCATCGGTTTCAAGTATCGATGAAATACTTCCAAGCATTTGCAGAATAAACGGGATTCGATGAAGAACAAAAAATTGTCGACAACAGAATTCAATCGATTTTTTTAACATCGGATTCGATTGAATATTCGAATAGATACGAAGAAATGTTGGCATGATGAGAAGATATCTATTTTTTTATCGAGAAACAATGAATGTATTCGAGGATGAAATGATTTATTTACCCATTCGTTGCGAATATATGTCGAAAATGTTTGACAATATTAATGTATGTTGCTAGACAAAAACGTAGCATAACTAAATCTTCACAATGAAGAATAAATGCTCCATTGATAACAGGAAGAAATAGTGTAATATCCCATGTGGTCGTTGTTTTTCCATCCATATTAAAAAACATTGATGAAATTAATTTTATCCTTTAAATAAATAAATTAAAAAAAAACACATTTGCTATACAAAGAAATTATTCGATTTACCAGTTATATTTATGCAACATATCTAAATTCCAAAGTTCTTTTTCAGCAATTTTTATGTATAAACTAAAATCAGATTCCAAAGGTTTTCGAGGAAATAATGGACTTTTAAGAAGTTCATCATGAAAGAATGTTATGCAATTATGTGTTTGATTGAAAGGTGTACTTTCGATTAAATATCGAGCAAATAAAACCTTCGATAACTCCATAGTTTTAACGCAAATAGCAATTTGTTCGAGTTGTCGTTGAGATTGTTTCGTATCCAAATGAATCAATGCCAATTGTGGATAAATATTTCGACGAAAGAAATAAAAATCTCGAACATACGCATCGGACAATTGAATCTGTTGAGTTTTAACATCGATTAAATAGTATTGATCACGTTTACAATCGGATATGCCGAAGAATTCGAGAGCCTCTTGTAGAACATGACTGAATTGTGTGTCCTCAGAGACGAGTGCTTGCGTAGGTATTTGCGATAGATCAGGACCGTGAATGATAAGTTTTTTCGTCGATGGAATATGTCCGGTTATTAAAATCATCATTTCTGCTTGTTCTTTGCGAAGAATTTGCTTGAAATCTTTTAAAACAAGACCATGCAGATAAGGAATGATCTGCCAGAGTAATGTTAGACCGGTGAGAATTAATTCCTGAGCGTTTTCAAATGGCGAACGAATCATGCTTAGTAACAAACCAAGAACATAATTGAATACAGCATGAGAAAATTGCGAAGGAATATCGATGAGATAGATCATGAGACGACGAAGACTTTGAAAAGATTTATGCTGAAGAGAAAAATGGAATAGTAAGAATTGAGAGATGAGAAGAAAAACATACACGACGTTCTTTTTGAGAGAGTTTTTCGAAGAAATATCGAACGAGAAGAGTTGGCTCATCGACTAGACATGTCCAAAGTGCTTTTCGTGCTTCACCAGAGACTAAACAACCAAGAAAATGACAAAAAAAAAACAAATTGAAAATTAAACCTATAGCTCCATTGTCGATCGTTTCTTCATCTTCGAGCATGTCGACTAAATGAAAAATCGCCGAACTAAATGCTGATGGTAATGTGCCTTGCGCTGGTCGAATTTGAATGTTCGTTTCGACAATTCGTTCGTCATCAGCATGAATATCTTCTTCATCATCATGTGTTTGATGTAGAAGCGGTTCGAACGACGCTGCTTGTAGTATCGAAACGGCTGACAGAGAAAAATTCTCTCGTGCAACTTGTTTGCTGATCTCTTCGGTCATCAAAGCCAAATGAAGGAGTTCTTGTTGATGTTTCTTTCGAGTTTTACTTGTCGTTACAACAGCTCGCTATGAGAAACAAAATTTGACTATTTCATTTTCTAGAAAACAAAACCGAATAACAAACCACTTCTTCTTGATTCAGTGCTGCCTGTTGAATAAGTGTTTTCGCATGTGGCATCCAAGGTGGGTCGACTATTTGCAGATTTGCAATGCCGAGAGCAGGCGATGGCAAAACGAATTCAATACTCGGCGGGAGAATCTGAGAAATTCGATTAAAATTGAGGTTTGTTTTTGGTTCATCGATGAAAATGAATTACTTTCATCATCGAAGGAGCGTATTCTTCCAAACGTGTCCATAATTGATGTCGAAATCGCCAGAGAACTTCGAATCGAACTATTGAATTGTATCGAATCAACGCTGATGAATGTTCCATTTCATGTTGAACTAATTGATCGATTAAATGTCCAGCTCGAGCAGCAGTTAGAATAACAATCGTTGCTAAAACGCAAAGAGAAAAATATTATTGACAATTGATTTCTCAAATTTACCAGCACAAGAAGCTAATTCTTCATTTCGATCGAGTAAAAGTTGCCAAGATAAACGAATAATTTGTGAATAATGTTCATCTTCTAATACAATCGATGATTTACAAAGAATCATCAATGGTAATTGAATAAACGATTTCACCTACTCACAAAAAAATCTTTTAGTTTAAACGAAAAACAAAACGCAACGTTCTCTCTCGAACTTCTTTATCCAGATAAGTTAGAATATGTTGAAAATGTTTGTGAATTCGAGTTTCTTCCTGAGATTCGCCTTGTGTGAAACATGAGGATGATGAAGTTTGATATAAATGTTTGATAGCTTGAAAGAGATTATTCGAACTTTTTAAATGCTTATCGAAATCATTGTTTAAATGATTGTAGATTCGAATAACGGTTTTAATCCATGGAAATGGACGAGAATTAATTGCATCGAACTCATCCGTTCGTTGATCGTCCGAAGGATCCGGATGACCGTCGGTGTCAGTCGAGAGATTCGACACATGACTTCGACGACGATTACGAAATGATGCACGTTGAGAACCTAAAGAGAAAAACAAGCCGGTTCAATCTTGAGGTAAAACAGAACATCATCATGTACTTTTATCTTTAATTCTCACAGATGGTTTACGTAGTTTGCCACTGATCTTTCGATTTAGTTTTGTTTTACCCGGTGTTGATACAACTAGAAACAATTAGATCTTCATTGATTGATAATTATCTTTTCAATAATAAACCTGGTATGGCTTCTAGTTCGTCATCGTTCATAGCAATAGCTGTGTGATTACTTTCATTCGAATCATTTTCAGTATTCTTAGCAAAACTTATATGTCGTTCGTTGATTGACGAATTGATATTGATTATTGTCGGAGCTAAAGGATTCGACGAGACTAAGAAGGAACTTTCAATGAACAAAAAAAAACTCGAACTTCTATATATTTCATACCTGGTGGCTGTTCGTTTGTCAGTGAATTCGTACTTTTATTTGATAATTGTGAAACTACACTACCCATTCGAAGTTGATCGACTGGATCGAGATTATTTCGTTGTTGACGAGAATTTGTATTTGGTACTTGAGCTGATGATAATTTCGGTAGATATTCGTATGTTTCACGAAGAAATCGAGTGATTTCATGCAGAAGTAAACAGACGACTAACTGTAACGAATACGAACATTCATGTCCAGATGGATTGACAATTGCTAAATCGAGACAAATACGTCTCATTTTCAATTTAACAAAACATTGTCTGATCTACCTTCGTTATAATAATCTTCAAATGTCTCATCATTGCTTATTCCAGCCTCGGAAATAGCTTCGAATTGCGATGAAATCGCCTGTCAAAACTCAAATTTTACTTTTCAAAAAAAAAAGAAAAACATTCCTACTTCGCCCCAAATGTAGAACATTCGTGCTGATGCTGCTTGGTAGATCTTATTCATTCTCGTGTTCGAATTCTCATGTGGTCGAAATGTATTCACGCCGATTTTCATCCATTCAGGCCATTGACCCATCGAACATTTCCGTACAAAATACGCACATTCGATAATAAATGTTGCTTTGGAAATAATCGGTGCTTTCTATGAGATAAATAAAATTTGATTTTGAAGAAAAATAAAGATACGAACTAGAAAGAGAAAACTATTGAGAAAATGTGGATCAGGAATGATGCCGGGTGGTGATGATTTGAAAAGAAAATTCAAACGTAATAAACCGGTTTGAATTGAATTGAAATCAATTGGAAGAAGTTCTTCATCGATTTGTTCTCTCGAAAGTTTCTTTTCGGATTCAATCAATGAAGAAAATATTGCCGAACGAAATATTCCACCGTGATTTTCTTTCATATAGAAAATAAAAGCTCGACATTCGTTGAATAAAGAATGATTTTCAATGCTGAATAAATAATCTTCAATATGATTTAAACGAGTTAACAACGGTTTAAAGAGAAGATTCAGGATGAAACCATCGATATGTAAATGCGTATTTTCGAAATTATTCGAATAAGTTTGACGAATGTGAACATCACATTTCGTATTTACTAAAAATTCTTAATAAATATTCATCAAAAAAAGAACAAAAAAAGTTTTACTATAAGGTGAATAATGTGCTAGGCCCGTAGTTGATTCAACGCAATATCCGCATAGAGCATGTAGAATATCAAAGATACGTGTAAGTTCACAGTTATTGACGAAATTAACAAAAGATCTTAATGAAGAATTCAATTAGATGAAAATAATCGAGCTGTTATTACTCTTGAAAACATTTTTCATTTCGTAATCGAAGTTTATTCAAAGCCAATCGAGCTTTGCCTCTCAATTGATCAGCAAGAAAACTTCGAGCACGCGGTTGACAATTTGAACAACCCAATCGCTTCAAAATTCTATTCAACACAAAACAAATCACAAAAACTCTCCAATTTCTCTCTCTCTACCTGAGAATAATATCCATAATCAATTGAAATATCTCATTATCAATCAATTCTTTACTCGTCGAAATCATATTTAATCCAAAGAATACTTCGATGATATTCATAACTAATTCACAGATTTTCAAATGTGATTCTTTGCTGATAACAGCATGAATACCAGCGAGTATAACCGAGAAATTCATCGTACCATTTCGATTGATATAACCGTGTGAACCGAGTGTTTCGGAAAGATTTTCCAAATGTTTATAATTGATTTGTTGATCACTTTGCGAACGAATTTTAAGTGTTGATCGATTGTTTTTCAATGATGAATGTTGATCGATTAATGACGGACGAAAACAAGCAACTTTCGAGTCGATAAATCGACGACGATTCGTGAAATAATCATTGGCAAGATCGAGATGTTCAATACGATCTTCGTCGATATAATAAATTTTACTAAAATAAAACTAATTGAAATTTAAATGATGAAAAAAAACAACAACAATTACTTTCGTTTGATTTTTTGCACGTAGAATATTTGTGAATTGTCGTTTGAAGATGGATTTAGCAAATGATTTGTTTGTTTCATCGACATCGTGAGAAGGCATTGCTGTTCGATGAGATTTTTCGAACATTGTTTTGTAGAATTCAATTGCGAAAGCGAAGAACTTTCGACTGCATGTGCACAAAGATTGAGTTCGGTGAGAATTTCATCGGATATATCCGTTAAACGTTTATGAAGATATTCTAAACACCAAATGTAGCCATCGGTTAACCAATTCGAAACGAATAATGTTCGAATAATTGCAATATCGAAATAGGTCGCAAGAAGAAGATATTCAGACGAATGAACTTTCGATGATGGAATTCTTGTTCGAGGAAAAAAATTCATTGAAATCGATGTCGAAAGGGGATTCAGAGGAGGAATTTTATCCGTTGGACTTTGAGGTGTCGGTGTCAATCGACTTAGATCAGAAGCTGAGCAAATCGAATGTAGATCGACTAGTGGTGCCGACATTTTCATTGTGATAGGCTGATGATGATTATTATTATTATTTGTATTCGTTAAACTCAATCGTTCAGTGTCGGATGTTGAATCACGTGCTATTGGATCTGAATCAGATTGTATAAATGTACTTGTTTTTAATTCTTTTTGTGAAATGAAATTTTCTTCGAATGTTTTTCGTTGTTCGTTAGCAAAGAATTTTGGTTTAACGAATGTATTGAAAATTCGTATATTCGGTTGATGATATTCGATCAATGGTTGCCAGATCGATTTCATACCTTGATAGAGATCTGAATTCGACAGAAATTCACGTTCATTCTGTCGAATATACGTATTAACATAGGGCATAAATAGATAGACGAATAATTCGATTGTATTTAATGAAAGTAATTCATTATGATGTTCGTTGAAATAGAAAATCAGCGAATGTAATGTATGAAAAAGACGAATTTCGATTTGAGTAAGAATATTATTGGGCAGAAGATTCGAGGAGATATTTGGAAGGATAGATATTCGAGCTATAGCTGAACGAGCTGTTGTGGGTGCTGAAGCGAGAAGAGAAATCGATGGTTGATGAATTGGATGAAGTGTATGTTCGATCATGGATGAACACGCATGCATAACATGTGGAAATGCCTGAAATGAACAATCGAATTTCAAACACAAGAAATTCTATTCAATCAAACGAACAGCTTTGATTAACAACGATCGAGGTATGCTTGTGATTGCATTGGTTAAACTCGGCGGTAGACTCTGTAGATTATTCTGAACGAGCAATTGATGAAAAACCTAAATGACATTTGATTGAAAATAAACATTCAAACATGACTTTCAAGTTTTACAATTGCAGATGCATCGGTTAGATGACCATATTTTTGTCGAATAAATGGGCTAGAATTATGAAAATCAATATATTTGAAAAGAAAAAAAGGCGTTGCTCACTTGCTCTGTTGCCAGAGAAAGATTTGCAAAGAAATCGGAATGATATCATCCGATTCAAGAGACACATACGATTTTCGAAATCGCAAAGAAGTCTCATCAAAACACGTTGTTTGGGATTTTCTTTTCGGCATTACAAAAAACAAATGATGATGATGATGAACAAATAAGTTGAAGCGTAATCTATTATGTTCGTTCTTCTCTCCTCTCTCTCACTCTTCTTCACTTATGATGAGCAGGAAATATGATTTATTGAATACGTCAGTTGAATAGGAAGACGAAGTCAGAGAATATTATCGATAAGAAAAAAGAAACCTGAACATCTATTTCCTTCAATTATCGTCAAGATTAACTCATGAGATCAAAATTTACGGTTTATTTATATCTAAATTCATTAATATAAAAAAAAACACTGAACGATTAAAATGGAATGTGAATACAGAAAAAAAAAGAAAGAGACAATTCAGATCATATGATTATGTACACAAAACGAACTGTTATGCTTAAGCATTTGGATCACTGAACGGACGTGTTTGATAGAGCACGCTTGCACTGTTATTATCCGAATCGTAGCCATTTCCTGCTCCATTTGATGGCGAACTTTTCATTCCCGTGTATGCATATCGTTGGCCACTATTACGATTTTCATTTCGTTTGCTTGTGAGTGATGTTGTCGAATGAGCTTTGATGATTCGTTTTCGATCTTCAGCTTCATCACGTAATTGTTTGAATTCCTTTCGATTACGTTGATAAACAAAGAGCATGTAAACGCCCATGAATACGCCGAATAAACTCATGAAAATATTCTCCCAAAAACCTCGTCGATACCAGTATTTCATCAATGGGCCACAGCCACGTGTATTGACAACTTTCGGATCAGGATTGATCAACATATTCTTACCACAACCGAAATTCATTTGATATTTATGACAACATGTATCTGGCAGATCAGTTGTATACGAAGCAGCATAGTCGAGATAGGAATTCCAACCACAACAATGAAAATCTCGTTGTCGTCTAACAAATTTTAAAAAAATTCTCTCTTTTTTTTTGTTTGAGGCTGAGAGAATATTCTTACTGATTGACGAATGCCGTGAGAATGAAGACTCGTGGCGGTACACGGCCTGATGTGACTAAATTGAACGATTCTTCTCGATATCTCAATTCTTTGAATGCATTTCCTTTGAATCGAAGTCGTTCGAGGAGGAATGTTTCTTTAGTGAGAAAGCCAGCGTTCATATTGATCATGGTCACGGCAAACCAAGCTAAACCGCCGAGAATTGAAATGAGACCGAGAATAAACAATGAAGTGGGAACATGTCGCATGAGAAAAATATTTCGATGACGGAATGCATGAATTTGTGTTGACACGACTAAGAACAAGAGAGAGATGAAAATCTTCTTTTTTTTTTAAGAAAAAATTTACTGGCGAGAAGTACGAAACCATAGATGTAAATTAACGAGAGATAAACTCGTGTGATGGTCAAACGATCCCAATAGTAGATGAAGAAGTTGAATTCTACCCAGGCCATGGTGTAATCTGTCCAAATAGTCCATTCTTCGAAAAAGCCCCAGTAGATTGACATTGAAACGATGATGAATACGGCAAAGGCGAGAAGAACGCCATTGATACTCATCAAAAATCGACGTTTATTCTTAAGAAAAAAAAGATTTTTATCGATTGACAAACGAATTCGTTTGTTTTTTCGTCATACTCGTTGACGTTGTCCGTAGGTCGCTGGCATTTTGTTTTATACAACTTCTACCTTTCAAGGTTATTAACTATTTGACAACTAACGGTAGAGTAAAAGGTGAAGTAAATGTTACTTTGGTTGGATGAATGTTTTTTTTTATAATAAAAATTAAAAAAATTTATTTTACAAAAAAAAAGTTAAACTTTTTTTATTTTTTATTTTAAAAAGAAAATTTTTTTTTCTCATTTTACAAACAATTACGTAATAGAAACAATCTTATATAAGAATATCAACTAGCGGCATCTATCATCAATCAACTACGAAAGGTTATTAAATATTCTCCGTAAGCCTGAGCATCATGGTATGTAACATAAATTCCATTACCGCCGGTTGTATCGTATCCTTCGGGACAGATACGAGTGCTTTGATCGCCACCAGTCGTCTGACCGATAAGAACTCGAGCTGAAAATTGAAAATTTAATAATCAAACGACTATACGTATACGTGTTATTATCTTACCCATAAACATATGTCGATGTCCCTCGGCATCGGCTTGCGTGTATCCAAGGCTGGTACGAGCGTCAGCAGCAAAATAAATCCCTTGACCAGCGGCTAGATAAATTTTAATTTGAAAAAATCAAATCATTTATCAGAGTTTTCTGTCTCACCACAACGCACGGCATGACTACGATTGAAACAATCTTTAATAATCGCTTCAACTGCTTGTTGACTTCGACAACCTATTGAACATTTAGTTTCTCATCAAACACAATAACAAAAAACTGTATTTTTTTCTACCATGAAATAACCATGTTTCTGTACTTCGACCGTATCGTTCAATAAAATCATCTCGATGTGCATCGTACTGTCGAAACCAACCTATTGTCAACATTATTTTAGAAATTCAAATAGCAAAAGAAGATTCTCTACGTCGGTTTTGTATTCGTTCGATTTGAACAATCGTATTGCCTGCTAGTGTTTTGTTGAATTGCTCGGCAACGAATTTGTATTCATCGGAATCTTGCGCAAGAGGAAATCGAGAGAGATTATATGGCGTTGATTGATCCCATGTGCCTGGATATGCGTGATTACCGGCAAACGATGCCCCAGCAAAAGTATCCTATCAATACCCTCAAAAATTCAAAAGAGAAAATAGAGAAGAATCATCGAACGTACAGGCTGTGCAGCATTGTTTGCGTAGAGTGTACGTTGGCATTCGGTCTTGAAAAAGAAAAAACAAAATTCAAAGAAATTGGGTTATTTTTTTTTGCAATCAGACTTGATGATTTTCAATTGATTCGAATGGAAATGATTTATCACAGTATTGACAAGGTATTGAGTTATGAGTTGTATCAGTTTCGGTCACTCTAAATATTAGAATAAAACATAGAAGTGAAATCTTCGATTTTCATACCGGACAATCGCTGCAACACGTTGTCTCTCTATTTCAGCACATTGCTCCTAGAAATTTCGTGATTTATATAATTTGAATTTCGTTTAACGATTTACTATATGCGCTGCTAAGTCAAGTATAGTTATTTGTTCGTTACAGTATTCACAAGGAATGAGCGAATTGATGACGTCGAGAGTATCTTCACTGAACAGAAATAATTTTCAAATTCATCAATTGATAAAATCGAATAGTTTTTACTCAATATTCGTATTCAAATCATTTCTTAAAGCTATTGCATTTGAACATTGTCTCAAATGTTGTTCATAATCTTTGAGAAGAATTTGTTTGCAACATAATTCGCAGGGAATATACTGTGCTGTTTGTTCACTATCATTTTCACCACTAGAATCATAAAATTGAAAATAAAACAAAAATAATCATTGGGAAAATCTTATACGCTCGTAGTTTCTCAACACGACGTCGATGTTCTTCAGCGCATTTAGCCTAAAATTGGAGAAAGCAAAACGTCGATTGATTTAATACAGAAGAAAAAATTGGGAAGAATTACCGAATGAGATTCCAAGTCGTTTAAACTGATACCTTTATCACAATATTCACATGGAATACGTACATCGGTAGTTTCCTTTGGATTACGTCTAGAAATCAATATGATTCAAACAAATACGCATGTTGTAGACAACATACCTTTTTCGAGAACGTGTACATTGTTTCTACATTAAAACCTTTCTAATAATTTTTTCACATGAATTTATTATCTTACCGAATGTTCTGGAGTTATCAGTGAACCACACATTTCGCAAAGGGCAATTTCTTCAGATGCAGTTGCCATATCTGTAGATAATCTGAAATAAAAGTAATTCAATTTTCAGTTTGATTGATTTCAATGAGTTTATGGCCTGTTGACAAGATTATTCTATATGCTTTTTGTTAGATGCCGCAATCGGCTGAAATATGTGTGAAAAACGAATGATAAGTTAAAATGAAACTGCACGTGTCAGTGAAAGAAAACGAAAAAAAAATGCTTTTCTCTTCCTTTTTATCGACTTAACAATCATAAACAAATACAAAAACATAGAGAATTGAAAAATACATGAAAAACATCGTGTATTAACTTCTGTATTTATAACATTACATCATGCATGAGTAATGGGTAAAACGAAAGTGATAATTATTTTTGATGGTTATTGCGTATCATTTATGAAATTGCTATTCTATTTACTTTATTACTTCTATGAGATCGTGTCACCAAATGATGTTTTTTTAAAGCTTTCACGCACATATATAAATGTGATTTTTGTGTTTGGGGAAAACCCAACTTGTTAATTGACTATGGACAAGTATACATTGGAACGAGGGAGAATATTCTATGAGTCATCATCTGATCCGAGAGAATGATACATTGAATAATCATTTCTATCATCTTATAGTAAAGCACAAATAAAATACTTATATTCAGCTAAAATCTCAGGATGCTTTTTCTTTGTGTTTTGAATTGAAGTTCCTTTAAAG